>Ga0209512_1000901_pt1 | contig 41257 bp, 39 predicted proteins | sample frozenSSSSmetaG_FD_184142 | JGI IMG/M metagenome (GOLD analysis project Ga0209512, IMG submission 184142) | Glacier valley bacterial and archeal communities from Borup Fiord, Nunavut, Canada, to study Microbial Dark Matter (Phase II) -... | ecosystem: Environmental > Aquatic > Freshwater > Ice >...
ATGGTCGATAGGTAGCTGCTGATCACGCAAAATCGCTTGGCTCCGGCTTCGCTGCGGAAACAGCCAGATACTTTTTGCTGCACTTTGATCATCCGCAAATCTCGCTCGGCTTGGTTGTTGTTGAATGGAACTTCCAAGTCATTGCCGAATCGCAGGACTTCGTCGCGTTTGTCTCGCAGCCGACGTAGCAAATTGGTTTCCACGCTTTGTTTGAATCGGCCTCGCTTGCCGTTTTTGCCGTTTTTGCCGTTTTTGCCAGGTGTTTTTTGCTGTTCGGGGTGGGCTTGCAGGCCGATTCCCACCCAGTTGTCATAGTCGGCTTGAAGGCGTTTTCGGTGGGCGGCGGGGATGACTTTTTCGCCATTGGCGCGGGCGGAATCGGCGGCCTGTTTGATGGCTAACAGCGCGGCGATGAGGCTTTGCGCCCAGGGGTGGCCGCTTTCAACGCAGGCGGTAAGTTCGCGCAAAAGGTGGGCATTGCAGCGGGAGTGCTGGCAATCTAACGTGTCGTAGGGGGCCCAGAAGTCATGGACTAGGATGCCTTGGTAATTTGGCAGCACTTGTCCGGCGGCGATTCCTTCAATGCCGCGTTTGGCACTATAAGTGTAAAGGGTGTGGGTGGCGCTGCTCACAACGTGGAGCCATTGGGTTTTCCCCTCGCAGCGCACGCCGGTTTCGTCAGCATGGAGGAGTCTCGCTTGGGTGAGATGGTGGCGGATTTCCTCCACGGCGGGGGCGAGGCGGGCGGCGCATTGGGCGACGGCTTGGACGACGCTGCCAGCGCTGGGGCGGTGGCCGAAGAGGTCTTGGAGAATTTCCACGGTGCGGACGCAAGGGATGACTTGGCGGACGTTGAGGTAGGCCATGGCGGCTTGCATGGCGGGGCCGTATTGGGCGGGCGCACTGACGCCGGATGGAAAGGCGGCGGTGACGTGCGTGCCACAATGAGGGCAAACTTTGCGCTGAGCCTGATACTCGGTGACTTGGACTTTGATGGAGGGAAGGTCGAAAACTTGGCGCTTTTCTGCGGAGGCGAGGGGTTCTTCTTTGAGGTCACCGCCGCATTGCGGGCAGATGTCTAACGGAATGTCGACGATGATGTCGGGAGCTCCGCTTTGGAGTAAGGTCTGCCCGGGATGGCCGGGTTGACCACCGGGTTTGCGTCCGGTGTTTTTCGGACGGAGGGATTTGGGTTTGCGCTTGAGGCCATCACTGGAGGGCGGCTTGCTGCTGTTGGAGCTGTTTTTGTTGAGGCGCTTTTCGAACTCAACGATGCGGGCCTCGAGCTTGGCGGTGTGGGCCGCGAACGCGATGGCTTGGGCTTCGAGCTTGGCTTCAAGTAGGGCAAAGAGTTCGCAAATCGCATCGAGTCCGCCCGAGTCAAAGGCGGCTTGGATGATGGGGCGGAGGGCTTTGGCGCGATCTGTCAACCCCTGGAAACGTCGGAGGAGGCGAGATTTGTTTAAGTTTTATTAAATACCTGAATAGTTACCCTTTTTTTTGGAATCGCCAACCGCGCGGGCAAACCGGACATTTGCGGGTAGAAAGTCCGCCGCCCTTCATGAAGATCGTTTTCCGTCTGAATTACCACACCGCTCCGGGCCAGTCGATCTGGCTGAAATATGCCATCGTTCTCGGCGCGTCCGGCGTCCGCTTCGATCAGGTCGCGCCGCTCCACTGGATCAGCGACCAGCAGTGGGAAACCAGCGTGGACATCCAGGGGGCGGGGGAACTGCGGATGGAATACAGCTATCAGCTCCGACAGGCGGGCAATGGCGTGGAGCTCGATGAATGGCTTGCACCGCGCGTCGTCGAGTTCGATCCGGTGGTCCAGGACGCGTTGCTTCTGTTGGACTCGTGGTGCTCGGCGGGCACCGTGGACTACGCTTTTGAAACGAATGCTTTCAAGGCGGTGCTGCCGCCGCGCGGTCCGTTTGAAAAACCGGTCATCCCGCCCGATGCGAACCACATGTTTCAACTCCGGATGGCCGCCGTGCCGCAGGGGACGGTGCCGTGCGTGATCGGCAGCGTGAAGGAGATCGGCGACTGGGGCTGGCATCACGCGGTGCCCTTGCTCGAAGTTTCTCCGAACGTCTGGCAGAAAGATCTCTATCTGCCAAACGACTGGGGAATCCAATACAAGTATGGCCTGTTCGACCTGAAACTGAAATGCGTGACCTGCATGGAGAACGGCGAGAACCGCTGGCTGCCAGCGCGCGCTTACAGCAAGCAGCAGTGGACGAAGGTGAGTGACGAAAGTTTCCGCAGGGACGCGTCCGGCCTGTTCCGCGGGGCAGGGGTGGCGATTCCGGTGTTCTCGCTGCGCAGCGGGAAAAGTCTCGGCGTCGGCGAGTTCGCCGACCTCAAGCCGCTCGCGGACTGGGCGAACGGCGTGGGCTTGAACCTGATCCAGATCCTGCCGATCAACGACACGACGTCCTCACACGACTGGACGGACTCTTATCCGTATTCAGCGATCAGCGTTTTCGCCCTCCATCCGATCTATCTGCGGATCGATGATTTGGACTACGCAATGCCAGCGGCTTTCATGGACGAGGTGAAAACCATCCGCGCCGCGCTCAACGGACTCGCCGAGGTGGATTATGAGGCGGTGATGAGCGCGAAGGTGAAACTCACCCGCCAGATTTTCGACAAGCACCGCAAGGCGATCCTGGCTAACGGGAAATTCAAAACCTTTCTCGAAGCCAATCGCGACTGGGTCGTTCCCTACGCCGTCTTCTGCGTGAAGCGCGATCATTTCGGCACGGCGGATTTCGGTCACTGGGAGGAATGGGCGGTCTTCGACAAGGAAAAGGTGAACGCGCTGTTTGATCCCGCGCATCCGGAGTTTGCGGAAATCGCCTATCACATCTGGCTCCAGTGCGAACTGGACCAACAGCTCGCCGATGCCGTCGGCCATCTCCATTCCAAGGGGCTCGCACTCAAAGGTGACCTGCCGATCGGTATCGACCGCCAGTCGGTGGACGCGTGGTCCGCGCCGCACCTTTTCAAGATGGACGCGCAGGCCGGAGCTCCGCCGGATGCCTTCGCGGTGAAGGGCCAGAACTGGGGATTCCCGACCTACAACTGGGAGGTGATGAAACAGGACGACTACGCGTGGTGGCGGTCGCGGTTCGAACAGCTCAGCCGCTATTTCGACGCCTATCGGATCGACCACATCCTCGGCTTCTTCCGCATCTGGCAGGTGCCGTTCGATCACGTCGAGGGCATCATGGGCTATTTCGACCCGGCGATGCCGATCCACATCGACGAAATCCGTAGGCGCGGAATCGACTTTGATTATAACAGATACTGCCGCCCCTACATCCGCTGGAACATGCTGAGCGAAAAGTTCGGAGAAGCGGCGGAATACGTGAAGGGGAATTTCCTCCACGATTCCGGCGACGGCTATTTCCATCTGAGCGAAAAAGTGCTTACCCAGCGGCGGATCGTCGATTATCTGGTCGAGCATCCACACGACGGTTTCATCCGGGACGGTCTGTTTGATTGTGCGAGCGAGGTGCTTTTCTTCGAAGTTCCGGGTTCGCACGGCACGCTGTTCCATCCCCGCTGTGGGATGCAACTGACGAGGTCCTATCAATCTCTCGATCCCGACCTCCGCTGGCGGGTGGAGGATCTGTACAACGACTATTTCTACCGCCGTCAGGAGGATTTCTGGCAGGCGAGGGGATACGAGAAACTGCCGGCCATGCGTCAGGCCAGCCCGATGCTGCTCTGCGGCGAGGATCTGGGAATGGTCCCGGCGTGCGTGCCGGGCGTGCTGAAGGAGCTTGGCATCCTGTCGTTGGAGATCCAGCGCATGCCGAAGACCCATGAGACGGAGTTTTTCAATCCCGCGCAGGCTCCCTACATGAGCGTCGTCAGCCCATCGACCCACGACATGCCGACGCTCCGCGCATGGTGGAAGGAAGATGCCGGAACGACGGCGCGCTTCGCCTGGCAGATGTTCGGGATCGACTCCGCACCAGCAGAGCTATCCGGTGATGTCGCCACCAAGATTATCTGGCAGCACCTCCATTCTCCAGCGATGTGGGCGATTTTCCCACTTCAAGACTTGCTCGCGATGGACGAAAAGATGCGCAACCCGGATCCTGAGTCCGAACGCATCAACGTGCCTGCCATCATGCCCTACTACTGGCGCTACCGGATGCACCTCGATCTGGACGAACTGGCGGCTGCGGAGGGCTTCAACAGCAGGATCGGGCGGCTTCTCCAGGCCTCGCACCGGACGGCCGCGGGCTAACCCGAATTTTCCTTGAGGATGCCTTGACCCGGTATGCGGGCGGACAATAGGGTGCGCGCGGTTTTCCGCCTCGATACCGACCCGCATACTATGAACATTCACGAATACCAAGCCAAGGAACTCTTCGACCGCTTTGGCGTGCCGAGCCCCAAGGGAAAAGCAGCCTCTACCACCAAGGAGGCCTATGACGCCGCCAAATGGCTCGACGTCAAGAATCTGGTCGTGAAAGCCCAGGTTCACGCCGGTGGCCGCGGCAAGGGGACGTTCAAGAACGGTTTCCAAGGCGGCGTGCAGCTCGTGGAATCGCCCGAAGCCGCCCGCGATGTGGCCGCCAAGATGCTCGGCGAGGTGCTCGTCACCAAGCAGACGGGCGAGGCTGGCAAACTGGTCCGCAAGGTGATGATCACCGAGTCCGTCAGCATCCAGCGGGAACTCTACCTCGCGATTCTGATGGACCGCCAGTCCTGTCAGCCGGTCGTCATCGTCTCCACCGAAGGCGGCATGGACATCGAGGACGTGGCTGAGAAGACTCCTGAAAAGATCCTCCGCGAGTTCATCCATCCGCTCGCCGGACTCCAGGCCTATCAGGTGCGCAAGATCTGCAAGACCCTCGGTCTCACCACCACCGCCCGCCAGTTCGGACGCCTGCTCCACTCGCTTTACAAGCTCTTCATCGAGTGCGATTGCTCGATGGTTGAAATCAACCCGGTCGTCATCACCACCGACGACCACGTTTACGCCCTCGATGCGAAATTCAACTTCGACGACAACGCGCTCTACCGCCATCCGGAGATTTCCGCCATGCGCGACAAGGACGAGGAAGATCCCCGTGAGGTCGCGGCCGCCGAGTTCGAGCTGAACTACATTGGCCTTGATGGAAACATCGCCTGCCTCGTCAACGGAGCCGGTCTGGCCATGGCCACCATGGATATCATCAAGCACTACGGCGGCGATCCCGCGAACTTCCTCGACGTGGGCGGCGGAGCATCGAAAGAACAGGTCACCGCAGCGTTCAAGATCATCCTCGGTGATCCTAACGTGAAGGGCATCCTGATCAATATCTTCGGTGGCATCATGGACTGCAACATCATCGCCGAGGGCGTGATCGCCGCAGCCAAGGAAACCGGCCTGCCGATCCCGCTCGTCGTCCGCCTCGAAGGCAACAACGTCGAAATGGGCAAGGCCACCCTCGCCGCGTCCGGCCTGAACATCGTCAACGCCAGCGACATGGCCGACGGTGCACAGAAGATCGTCGCCGCCGTCGCCTGAACTCCGCAACCAGAACTCTAGCAAAATTTCATCATGGCCATTCTAATCGACGAAAACACCAAGCTCCTGGTTCAGGGGATCACCGGCAGCTTCGGCGCGCGCCACGCCCAGCTCTCGCTGGACTACGGCACCAAGCTGGTCGCTGGCGTCACGCCCGGCAAGGGCGGACAGAAGTTTGAAAACATCGTGCCCATCTTCGACACCGTTTATGAAGCGGTGCAGGAAACCGGCGCCACCGCCTCCGCCATCTTCGTCCCGCCCGCCTTCGCCGCGGATGCGATCCTCGAAGCTGCCGACGCCGGTGTGGAACTCATCGTCTGCATCACCGAAGGTATCCCCGTCATGGACATGATGCGGGTGAAGGCGATGCTCAAGGGCTCCAAGTCCCGCCTCGTCGGGCCTAACTGCCCCGGCATCGTTACTCCCGGCCTCGGAGCGAAAAGCCACGGCGGCTGCCGCATCGGCATCGCCCCCGGCTACATCCACAAGCGTGGCAACGTTGGCGTCGTCTCGCGATCCGGAACTCTAACTTACGAAGCCGTTTTCCAGCTCACGCAGCTCGGCTATGGCCAGAGCACCTGCGTCGGCATCGGCGGTGATCCCATCAACGGTACCAACCATTTGGAAGTGCTCGAAATGTTTAACAACGACCCCGAAACCGAAGCCATCATCCTCATCGGTGAGATCGGCGGCAACGCGGAAGTCGAAGCCGCCCGCTGGGCCAAGGAAAACTGCAAGAAGCCGATCGCCGGATTCATCGCCGGAGCCACCGCACCTCCGGGCCGCCGCATGGGCCACGCCGGCGCCATCGTCGGCGGCGAGGAAGACACCGCCCAGGCCAAGAAGCGCATTCTCGCAGAGTGCGGCATCGCCGTCGCGGAGACTCCTTCCGTCATGGCCGCCACGCTGCTCGAACGCTGGGGCAAGTGACCTGACATCATCTATCAAAGGGCGGGGCGCAGGCTCCGCCCTTTTTTATTGGGCTAAATTAGGGCGGGGGGACATTCCTGTCCACCTGCCAATGAATAGCGAAAGCAAAGCGCGCCTTGAGCACTCCAATTTCTCCCCCATTGGCTGCACGACAATAGTGTCATGGCTCCTCAGCCTCAGAACTGGACAGCTCCCGCAAATGAGATAGGCCTTCCTGTTATGAACGACGACGCTCCAACGGATGAATCCGACAAACTCAGCCACCTCGGACTCGCGCGGACCAGCCTCGTTTTCGGGATACTCAGCGTACTCTTGGCTTTTGTTTTTATCTTCGGTTTGATCGCGATCTTAACCGGCAGGCGGGCAAGAATGCGCTTGCTCAAGTCACCTGACATGAGGAAAGGCGCGACCATCGCCTTTTGCGGGATGATGTTGGGCGGGTTGTCACTCGTCATCGGAGCGATGGAGATTTTCGCACTTCCTACCGGGAATCCAAATCACGGTAGGCATGGGGCTGATCTAGCAACTTCCATCGCCATCGAATCCGCCGTGAACAACCTCTACTCCGAATATGGCGCAGTACCCGATGTCGGAGATCGCGTGACGACGGACTCGGTAAAGGGAGTGAAGTTCCTGACGATTCTGCTGGGAGTTGATGACGGTTCCTCGAAACCAGAGAATCCCCGTGCCATCAAGTTTCTCTCCGTCAAAGAAGGAAAAAATCGCAGGGGCGGACTGATCTACGATTCCAAAGAAAATCGACCAGATGGCTTGTTCGATCCCTGGGGCAATCCCTACACCGTCATCCTCGATACCGATTATGATGGGCAACTTCACTTCGAGATTGCGGGGAGGCACGTCGATTTGAAAAACCGCCGCGTCGCCGTCTTTTCACCGGGACGCGATTGCAAGCTCGGCACCTCTGACGATGTCAAAACTTGGGAGTGAGAACATCACTCCGCCAGCGTCACCCTCACCCTGACGAAAAACGTCGGCCCGCTCAGCGGCAGGCTTACGGTCACTTCCTCAAAGCCGTTCATAGACGGCAGATAGGACGCAATGCTGGACGCCGCTCCGCTGGGCAGTTCGCTGTTCCATGTCTGCATGTCGCCGGAAAATTCGAGCGTCTCGTTCAATCCCCGCGCGGCCGCATCGGTGCGGAGCGGATAGTGGACGAGCAGGTTGTTACCTGAGCTTTCCGCCACGGGAGCGAGACGATGGCCCTCCGGTGAAAACGGCGACGATTGCAATGGCGAACCTCCGAACGCGTATTCGATCAAGTTGCCGATCCCGTCGTGGTCCGGATCCGCGTCATAAGCGGTGTCGCTCGCACCGTTGATCCATGAGGGGTAGCTTGGGATGATAGGCAGGCTTGGATTCGTCGTAACCACGCTGCCGCCGTCGTAGGACTGCACCGCGGTGAGTTGCAGGTTAGCCGTGGCAGGCAGGCTGCTCCATGTCGCGGTGAGTGAGTTGCTCGCGGCGTTGGTGATTCCACCGCGCCTGCATTTCCAGACCAGGGGCGTGGCCGCCTCGCAGATCCAGCCGCTGCCGCTGACACTGGTGGGTGCTGTCGGAAAGGTGAGCGAGAGACTCACGTTGTGCGCCGCCGCCGCTCCGGAGTTGGCGGTGGTGATGGAAATACTTCCGGGTTTCATTTATCGCAACGGAGCACCGGCGGTCACGTTCGTACCGAGCGTGGTGGCCGCCGGATAGAAACGTTTCAGGTGATAGCCTTTTCCCTCCATCAGCGCGTCAAGTTGCGGGAGATAGGAGGGGATGGAGGCGATATAGTTTCTGAACACCGGACCGTCCACGTTGTCCGCAGGTGTCAGGTCGTCATAACCGCTGATCGTTCCCACGATCGCAGGCTCGCCGTTTTCCATCACGAAAACCGGCCCGCCGGAGTCTCCCGGACGGACATTGCAGCGGTGTAAAGTGTCGGTGGTGGAGTTGCGGTTGTAGTCGAAGTAGAGAAACCGCGTCGTATCAAAGCCGGGGTCGTTGCTCAGCGTGGTGAATCCCTGAAGCTCCGTGATGCTGGCGAGCACGAAACTGCCGCAGACGAGCAGCGCCTTGTGAAGGTAGGCGTTCTCGTTCGCGAGATTGAGCACTTTGAACGGCGTGATCCCCGCGGCGGTGACCGGAGCTGATAGAGTGACGATCATCAGGTCCGTGGCCTGGCCTTGGTTGTTGATGACGGGAACCTGGCTTTCGATCCCGACCATGTGCTGCTGGCCGTCGCTGCCGAGGAAATTGATCTGCCAATTTGCCCCGAGCGTGTAGTGGGTGGCATACACGGCGTGGCGTGGTGAAACGAGGGCGATCTGGCGTGTCCAGTCTGTGGCATGCTCCGGCCAACCGATCGCGCGGAGTTTGGTGGCGTCGAAGGTGGTGAAGTTCGGATTGATGAATGGAGGGCTGCCCCACAGCCATTGGCCGGGAATGTGGAGGAGCCATTTTTGATTCCCATTGATATCGTCGCTGTTGTAGCCACGGATCTCCAGAGCTGCGGCAGTGCAGCAGGTAGCCATGAAAATGGCGGTCCAGGAGCATCGGGGGGAAAGGCTCACGCGCGAGGGAATAGCCTCAATCGTGCGGTTTGACCAGTTTTACTCTTCGGGCAGCGTCAGAAGCTCTTCGTCCTCCTCGCGGTATTGCTCGAGGAGGAAGCCGTCGTTCGCGTGCCAGCGCAGCCAGACGGCGTCACCCCAGCTTGGCGGCAGTTCGTCGAGCTGGAAAGTGCGGTGCTGTTTCTCGGCGCAGATCCGGTAGTCGCTGCAGCGGATCCAGTAGCGCGTGTGGGATCCGAAATAGATCACATCCTCCACCGTGCCGGGCACCGCATTGTCCCATTCGCCGCCCGCCGGTTTTTCGCGGGAAACCATCAGTTTCTCCGGACGCACGGATAGATGAATGCGGTCGCCGGGGCGGACGGGTTTGTCATTGTCGATCAGCACCGCGCCGAGGCCGGGGATCTCCGCACGGGAGAACCGCTCGCCCAGGGATTCGATCACACGGCCTTCGAGGAAATTCGTGTCGCCGATGAATGCCGCGACGAAGGACGTGCGCGGCGTTTCATAAATCTCCGCCGGTTTGCCGATCTGCTCGATGCGGCCCTTGTTCATGACCGCGATGGTGTCGGAAATCGACATCGCCTCGCCCTGGTCGTGGGTGACGTAGAGGAACGTGATTCCCACCTCGTCATGGATCGCATCCAGTTCGACTAACAGGCGCTGGCGCAGTTTCAGATCCAGCGCCGCGAGCGGTTCGTCCAGCAGCAGCACGCGCGGCTTGTTCGCCAGCGCGCGGGCGATGCCCACCCGCTGCTTCTGGCCGCCGGAGAGCTTCGACGGCAGCTTGTCGGCATGGGATGTCAGGTCCACCAGCTCCAGCATTCGGTCCACCTCGCGGGTAACCTCGGCTTTGGAGAGCTTCGCGATTTTCAGGCCGAAGCCGATGTTGTCCCGCACGCTGAGATGGGGGAAGAGCGCGTAGTTTTGGAAAACCGTGTTCACCGGCCGTTGCTCCGGCGGCAGCAGCGTGATGTCGCGCCCGTCCAGCAGCACACGGCCTGAGTCGGGTGTTTCGAATCCCGCCGCCATCCGCAGCAGGGTGGTTTTGCCGCAGCCGGATGGTCCTAACAATGAGAACGTCTTCCCATGGCCGATCTCCAGCGTCACCCCATCCACCGCAGTGAAGTCGCCGAAGCGTTTCGTGACGTTTTCAAATCGCAGCGTGCCTTCCATCCCGCGCGAATCAGAGAGACTTTTCCCGAAAACCTCAACTCTCATCTCCGCCATGAATGCAGCGTCGGAATCATCCGAAGATTTTCAGCCGCAAAAATGATCAAGAAAACGCAAAAATAGGGATAGCGGAGGTCGATTTTTTTGAATGAATCGCACCCAACGAGTCTCTGAATTCATCTTCGATTTCTGATAGGTCGCCGCTGACCTGTGACGCGGCGGTGGAAATTGAAAACTGGCAAATCTCCCGCCGCTCCATTAGTCTTCGCGCGCGTGAAGTTCCTACCATTCCTCCTCCTGCCGCTGCTTGCCTCCTGCGTCCCCCCGGTCACCCGTGAGGAGAGTATCGCCACCGCCTACCGCTACACGCAGATCCGGTGGACGCCGTCCGAGGACAACGTCCGCCACGGCCCGGATTCGCGTGGCATCATGGTCCACACGCCGGACCACACGATTGAAAAATTCGGCGACCGCCGCGGCTGGTGGCAGCCGGGAAAACCCGCCACAAGCATGCCCTATCAGTGGGGTGGCTTCGACACGCCGGAATCGTTTCTGAAAAAGATCGAAGCCGGGAAAAAAGCCGGCGACGTCGGCGATGCGGCGAAGCGCAAACTCGGCGACGCCGGCACCAGCGCCGAGTCCTGCGGGATCGACTGTTCGGGCTTCGTCTCGCGCTGTTGGAACCTCGGCCGCCCGTATTCCACGGCGGAAATGCACCAGATCTGCACGCCGCTGGATTCGTGGGATGAGCTGCTGCCTGGCGATATCCTGCTCAATGACAAGCATGTCGTCCTCTTTGCGAAGTGGGCGGTTCCCGGCAAGGACCTCAACGGCTATCAGGCAGGGCCGTTTCCCAAGTGGAGGGTCAGCGCCTGCGGGCTGAACAAAGCGAAACTGCTCAGGGAAGGCTACTCGCCGTGGCGCTACCGCAGCTTCGTTGAGAAACGACCGCTGCAGGCCGCAGTCGTCCGGGACATCGCACGGGAATGGCGGTGAGCGCGGAATTTCCCTGAAATGTGCGGTCATCGCCGCAGGTATCCGGATTTCACGCCTCATGAAAATCATCCGTATCCACCGCTTTCTGGTAATTCTGGCAATCGCTTCCTGCACCCCGCTGCTTGCCTCCGAGGGGAAATTCGATCTCACCGCGCGGGCCAGTGCGATCGACCCGCAGGTAAAGGCGCATCCCGAAATCGATTTCCTGTTGGAAAAGGACGGCAAACCGCAGGACGTCGAGCACGCCTGCGTCGATACCCGTGTGGCGTCGCAGGGGAAACTCGTCATCTGGCTGATGGGCTATAACAAGGACCTCTTCGACCACCTGTCCGGCTACGGTCTCAATGCCATCCAGGTGCATTACGCAAACGGCTGGTTTTCCAAACTCTACTCCGGCGCACCGCCGCCCGACGACCTGTTTCTATCAAACATCCGGCTCGAAGCCGCGACCGGTGTGGACGCCAGCCGGGCGGTGGACATCCCGAAGCCGGACTCCGTCGCGGAGCGTTCCTATCAGTTTGTGCGGTGGCTGGATCATGAAAATCCGCAGGGTGGGTGGAAACAGTTCCTCACGCCCGACGGCAAGGGGCTGCTGTGGGAGAAGGTGATCCTCGCGGGGATTTCCCACGGCTCGACCACCGCCGCGCGGATGGCGAAGGCGGTGCGGGTGGACCGGGTGGTGATGTTCTCCGGTCCGCGCGACCAATACGAAGTCTGGCAGAAACTGCCGTCCGCCACGCCGGAGAACCGTTTCTTCGGATTTTCCCACGTGCTCGACGAGGGCTGGAGGGGCGATCACTATCCGCGCTCGTGGCAGATGATGGGCCTGCAGAAATTCGGGCCGGTCGTGAACGTGGATCACGCCGCCGCGCCGTATGGAAACACCCGCCAGCTGATCACCGATGCCAATGTGAAAGGCGATCCGAAACGGGCCCACAGCTCGGTCATCCCCGGCGGCTCCGCAGTGAAGGATGCCAGTGGAAAATACGTGCATGAAGAGGCCTGGCGTTATCTTTTCACCCACCCAATCGAGGAAACCGGCGAGCCGGTCCCGGCGGACTCCAAGGTGTGGATGGACCAGCGTAAGGAGCGGTTGCCGCGTTGATCGTCGGGGGGAAGGGAGTTGTTCGGAATGGAGAGACCCATTTTTCCTTTCATTACCAGAAAGCTTGCAGATGGCGGCGGTGGCAGGGCACGCTGATCGCGTGTCAGAGACGATGGAAAGTGCCCGCCGTTGGAGTGGCTTTGTTTGCCCGGATTGCCGGTTTGTGTTCCGTGTGCCGCGTGATCACGACGGCAAGGGCCTTGTTTGTCCGAGCTGCCGGCGCATCCTTAGAATTCCGACAGCAGGTGATGCTCCGACGCCCCTGATCGTGACGTTGAGAAGCACTATGGCGGAGGAAGCGGAGGGTGCCGAGGCGGCACATGGGGTGAGAAAAAAACGCAGGGGTCGCAAACCGGACCGCGGGGAAAACCTCGAATGGGAACGCAACTACCGCCCGTCGAAGCGGAGCGAAAAGAACCAGATGCGGCTGATGCTTGTCGGTGGCGGCATCTTGTTTGCGTTGATCGTGGTCGGGGTGATCGTCGCCCTTCACGGCGGCGGGCCGGCTCCGAAAGTCGCGGCCGCTCCAGTGGCTCCGCCAAACCTTCCTGCCGCTCCGGAAACCGCCGCGCCACCCACCCGGCGTGATGACGCGGTGCTCGTCGCCGAAGCTGGCCCGCTGGCGCGGAAATTTCTGGAAGCCACCCGCGTGGACGATCTCCTCCCGCTGGTCCGCAATCGGGAAGTCGTGGAATCCCGTATCCGGAAATTCCATCCGGATGGGAAAATTTCCGCTGCCGGGCTTTCACAGTTCAACACAGGTGGCAGTGGCGAGGTCCGTGGCCTGATCGTTTCGTATTCCCTCATAACCCGCGATCAGGATGAAAGGGTGATGGCGTTCGTGGACGGCCCGCAAGGCCTGAAAGTGGATTGGGAAAGCTGGGTGGGATGGTCGGAAATTTCCTGGAAGGAATTCCTCGCCTCCAAGCCGACTTCCTCCCGCGTGTTCCGCGTCAGGCTGGCTCCGGTCGATTACTACAATTTCGATTTCAAGGACGACTTGAAATGGCAGTCCTATCGGTTGGAATCGCCGGACCATGAAAGCTCGGTTTACGGCTATGTCGAAAAAGGCTCGGAGCTGGACAAGCAGATCCATCCGGCCAGCGACGTGCAGTCGGTGCTGCTGATGCTCGCACTAAAGTTTCCCGAGGGCGGTCTTTCGTCGAACCAAGTGCTGATCGAGCGGCTGGTGGCCGACGGCTGGGTGGAGGAAACCATCAAACCATGATCCCGACGACTTATGAAAAAGCCCTCGAACTGAACCTCGACCCGCAGGTGTACGGCACCTTTGCCGAGATCGGCGCGGGGCAGGAAACGGGGAATTGTTTCTTCCGCGCCTCAGGTGCCGCCGGTCTGGTGGCGAAGACGATCTCCGCCTACGACATGACGATGAGCGACGCCATCTACGGCCATGCGGACCGCTATGTCTCCGCGGCACGGCTGGAGTCGATGCTCGATCACGAATACGCGATCCTGTTGGAGCGCCTCGGTCCGAAGCGCGGTGAGGACACGACGTTTTTCTCATTCTGCAATACCGTCCGCGCCCGCGGATGGAAGGACAGCGCCGAGTGCCACGGCTGGCTGGGCATCCGCTATCAGTTGAAACCGGGCGATCCTCCGTCCGATATCATTCTTCACGTTAGATTGCTGGACGGCCGGACCATCGACCAGATGGAGGCGCTGGGCACCATCGGCGTGAACCTGATCCACTCGGCATTCCGCCATCGCGGGCATTTGAAGAAATTCGTGGAATCGCTGTTGGACAATCTCGCCGCCGGGCGGGTGGAGGTGGATCTTCTGAAATTCACCGGCCACGGTTACGGCTTTTTCGACAACCGCCTGTGCGCGCTGCAACTGGTGGAAAGCGGTCTTACCGATGCGACCATGTTCCTGCCTGACGGAGAAGTCGTGCAGCCGACGGAGTTCCTCTACCGGCGTCCCGTCCTGCTGCTGCGCGGGAGTTTCGATCCGGTGATGAAAGTGCATCTGACGATGCTGGAGCAGGCGCGCGAGGGTTTCACTGAATTGTTGGAAGAGGCGGACCGTGTCAAAGCGGTGGAGCTCTGTGAGATCTCCATGCACAACCTGCTGCGCGAGCGGGGGATCGATCCGGTCGATTTCCTCGACCGTGCGGACGCGCTGCAGTCGTTGGGAAAAACCGTGCTCGTCTCGCGTTGCGCCGAGTTCCACCGCATCGCCGCATTCCTCAACCGCTGCACGAACAAGCCCGTCGGCATCATCCTCAGCATCGGCCTACTGAACGAACTCTTCAAACCGAAGTGGTCGGAAAATCTGGCAGGCGGTCTGTTGGAGTCGTTCGGCCGCCTTTTCAAGCAGGGGGTCACGCTGCATGTCTTCCCTTGGAAAAACCGGAAAAGCGGCGAATTGGTCACCGCTGAAACCTTCCGCGCGCCGGAAGACAGCGTGCATCTTTACCGCCACTTTCTCGCAAACGGCCGCATGCTGCCGATCCTCTGTGAGGACGAGGAACTGCTCGGCCACACCGGCCGCGACGTCTGCCGCATGATCGCCGCCGGCGACGAGACGTGGCACGAGCTGGTGCCGGAAATCGCATGGACGATGGCAAAACGCCACGCGGAGCTGCGGCTCGGCTGATTTTCTATCATCGCTTGCAACGGCTACGATGCTCGTCGTAGTTCAGGGACCCAAAAGCCCTGTTCCTGCCGATGATCCATCTTCCTCTCTTGTTCCGGAGGCTTTTTCTCAGTCTTTGCATTCCATTCGCAGCCACTCCGGCGGCGGCGCTCAATAGCCCGTCCCAGGCTGCGGTGAATGCCGCGATCGGTTGTAGTCTCATCAATTACGGCACTTGGTACTCCGGCGGTGCCTACACCAACGGTGCCTGGTTCGGTGGCGCTTCCATCGTCCTGGCCGTTGCCAGCCACGCGGGGAACACCACGGCGGACGCGCGCCTCCTGCAGCAGATCCGCCACACGCTCACGCCGGGCAATGAGATCTGCGCCAACGGCGGCTACCCGGCCCAGCACGAGCGTCACGTCACCGGCATGTTCGCAATTGTGAAAAACACGCCGCGCATCTGGAACCAGCTGACTGCTGTGGAAAAGACCAAGACCGACCTGATCATGAAGGCGGCGTTCGTTGCCAGTGCCTTCACCACCAGTAACAACAATCCCTACGTCCTCGCCGGCAGCCAGCAATACACGCTCGACGGAGATTCGAATCTCGGCCGTGATTGGAACCCGAACTACCGCGAGGGAATGCTCGGCGGCGTGCTGGTCGGCATGGTCTATTTCGGCGGTCCCGCCGCTGCACAGGCCGTGCTCGACAACTACAACCACACCCAGTTCGTCGCGGATCTCAACAAATCGGGTTTGCCCAATACCTATCAAATTTTCAACTGGAAGGTCGCCAATCCCTCTTCGCCCGCACCGTCCGGAACGATGATCCAGAACGCGGTGAAAAACTATAAATACTACCTTTCCGGCCTGTCCGACTACCTGGGCCTCTACGTTTCCCTCGTTAACGACACTTATGGAAAAAACGTCAACGCCGGTCTCAACTACGGCGCTGGTATCAATGCCGCGGGCAAAATCTACACCGGCGCAGCCACTTTGCCCAATCCCGGCGCGGCTGGCATGCTCAAGGAATTCGACAGCTCCGACGGCGGCGGCGCACGCAGTTCGCTGATCTACGCCTACGACGGATTCCGTCCCCATCAGACCAACCAACTCGTCCTCATCATCGGCAGCTACTGGCCGAAAGGCAGCGCCACGGCAAACGCCTCCGTCACCCGCCAGAAAATCGGCAACACCGATCTCTGGTACAAGCTGGACAAAGGCTACATCGACTATTCCAGCGGTCAGAATCGCGGACTCATTGGTGCGGCATTTCGCGAGGATCACGGATTCGAATACGTCAGCTCACTTTGGACGGATGTTCTGCTTCCCTATCACGATTAGACCTCGGACAGCGATGACGATGGCACCGACGACGCCACGGAAATCCGCCTTGGCCTGAATCCTGCCAGCGGCTCTTCGCGTTTCGCTGCAAGCGTCACAGGAAACACGCTGCGCTGGCCTGGTGCCAGTGGTCTGAGTTTTGTCGTTCAGCGCAGTATCGGCCGCAGCGAAATTGTCTGGCAAACGATCGCCACCGTGCCCGGCACGGCAGGCACTGTTGTTTTCACCGATCCTTCGCCACCGTCCGGATTCGCGCTCTATCGGGTCGGCCTCAATCCCTAACTGCCACTTCCTCGGCCGATTTTCCACCGGTGAGCAAGTGGGACGGTGGTTTGAGCAGGTCGTAGTCGGAACCGCAATACATGCAGCGGAATTTTTGTGTGGCGATGATCGAGAGCACGGCGGTCGTGCCGTGGTTGAGCGGAGAGATCCGCACGGCTTTCGTGTGAGTGTGAGCACCGGAATTGACCAGGGGAGTTCCTTTGCACAGCGGGCAATGGGCGGCGCGGCGTTTGAAAAAGGCCAGTAGCCAACTCATCGCGCTGAATATCAGCCCGCCGACGACAAATTTGGACGCCAGCACACTTGGCTGCATAACGTAGCACACGAACGAACTCACCGTGGTGACGAGCCCGAGGAAATGGATCATCGAGAAGACCACCGCCGTGTCGAAGGGGCTTCTGGATGGCAGTGACCGCGCGCGAAGGAGCTTCGCCTTGGCAGGCGGAATCAGGTTCGGGGCGCTGCTCGTTCCTTCTGGCATGAGAGGCAGGGAGTTTCTGGAAACGCCACTTTGTTAGCAAGGAATGAATTTACGTTTCCTGGAAGCATGCGGTTTTCGGGAGGTTGGATGGAATGATTTCGCGCTTCGGTTTCAGCGCTCTTGACCGCGGCGGGGCGGGCTTTTACGACTTCCGGATGACACCGCTTTACGAAGGCAAGGCCAAGCGACTTTGGGCCACCGAGGACCCGAACACGCTCCGCATGGAGTTCAAAAACGACGCGACCGCTTTCAACGGTGAGAAAAAGGCGAGTTTTGAAAACAAGGGCCGCCTCAACAATGCGATCAGCACGCTCATCTACGGATTTCTCGAAAAGGAAGGCGTTCCGACGCATTTTGTCCGCCAGATCGACGAGACCAACGTCGAGGTGAAAAAGGTCACCATCCTCATGGTCGAGGTGATCGTCCGCAACCTTTCAGCCGGCAGCTATTGCAAGCGCACGGGCATCGAGGAAGGCCGCGTGTTTTCCCAGCCGGTCATCGAGTTTTCCTACAAGTCCGACGAACTGGGTGATCCGCTCATCAATGACGACTATATCCGTGAAATGGGCCTCGCCACTCCCGAAGACCTTGCCCATCTGCGCACCGCCGCGCTCAAGGTGAACGCGATCCTCACGGACTTCTTCGCCAAATGCGGACTGAAACTCGTCGATTTCAAACTCGAGTTCGGCCGCCTCGTTTCCGATCCGGCGGTGATCGTGCTTGCCGATGAAATCAGCCCCGACGGCTGCCGCTTGTGGGATCTCAAAACTGGTGAGAAAATGGACAAGGACCGCTTCCGCCGCGATCTTGGAAACGTGATGGAAGCGTATGAGGAAGTGCTCGGACGATTGAAGAGCTCGATTTCCTGAGTCTTGGGAATCCATTTCCCGTGAATCGGTGTTAGGTTGGTTTTGATGGAAGCCGGGGCCGTTTGAACGCAGAAGCCACCGGCTCCGGTGGGAGACGGTGGCTGTGGTCTGGAGAGCGGTGCTTACTTCTTTTCTTCGGCGTCGATCTTCGCTTTGGCCGCTTCGGCTTCGGCTTCGACTTTCTTTTTGTCGGCCTCGATCTGGGCGGCGTTGGACTTCATGTCAGCCGTGATGCGGGCTTTTTCGATGTCGGCATTCGCGTCCACGCGGGCGGCGGCCTCCTTGGCGGCGGGTTTGAGAGCGTCCTTTTCCTGTTCGAGGGCGGCCTCGGTGGCGTCCTTCCGGTCCTCGACGGCTTCCTTGCGAGGATTGCAACTCGAGAAAGCAACGGCGGATAGAGTGATGATGGAAATTTGAATGAGTTTCATGATCGTTTGAGGTGTTCGGTTTGGGTTGCTGCCAATAGGGACGGTTGTCCGCGGTGGTGGTGCTTGTTTCGCAGGTGGCATGCCGTTTCCGGTTTTCCTTGGTTCTACAAGGGTTTACCGAAATGACCCCGCACGATCGGGATACCAGATCGGGTGATTTGCAACGGTCACATTGCAGTGTGCAGGCATGGGATTTTATCACTGGTCCGGACGGTCAGTCGCGAACCGTAATCAAAAGGCGTCGGATGCCATTTACTGCGCATGGGTTTTCTTCCCATAAATGGTCCTCGCTCCGTGGGATACCGTCAAACTCACGATCGAGGCCGTCGCTTGGACGGCTTATCGATCCGCTTCGATGACGGCATAAAATTGGAAATCGCGCCATTTTGTCGCACTTTCGACCCATATACCCCTCCGGACGCTGGTCCGGACGGGCATGTGGGATGGTGGAAAAGTGCGGAGGAAGGAACGGCGATATCCACTTCATTGCTCTGCGTCGTCCGCAAACCGATACAGATGCATTCCAGACCGCGTTTTGAAGCCGGCGGGAAAGCCACGAACGAGCACAGAGACAGGCAACCCGCGCCGACCAGTACCATGAACGAAAGATAACGAAATGGACTGCCGCCAATCAGCGGGTCCAACCGTAATTCGATGAGCGCCGCCATAAAATATGCCACTCTGGCGATAACGGCACGATGAAACAGGTGGCGCAGAATAGCGAAGGTGTGAGTGTGCCTTCGGTGTAGTGACTGTTTGGGCGGCTCAAAGAGCGGCGTAGAAGTTCATCCTGGAGGCGTTGATGTAGCCTCTGTGGGACATGTGGAAGAGCATCCGCGAGCCTTTGCCGACGAGTGTATTCTCATCGCCGCGGCGGTGATTCATTACGGCGAAGCCGATGCCCAGCTTCGATGAGGCCATCAGCACCTCGTTGAAACCCTTGGCGACTGTTTTGGAAACTGGTCCGGTTCCGGTGGTGATGTTCTCGCGTGCTCCAATGACAGCGATGAATGTGATTGCGTAGAACAGCATGCGCATAGCAATGCGAATGCCACCGGGGGAGTGGTGCTTTTTCATTTTGGGGGGATGGGGGGAATCGTCTTCCTTGCGGAACACGGAAATACCTTAACACCGCCAGTTCCGGATAATCAAGGATTCCTGCGGACCCTACGCGATTGCGCGGGGAGCGGATTCATCCTTTGACGAAATCCAGCCGACACAGGGACAGCGCGGCGTTGAGGCGGCCGTGCTTGAGGTGGGCGGTGAGATCGGTGAGACGGCCCACGTAAAGATCCGCGTCGTCCTGATAAGCTTCCCGCAGGTGGTCCCGTTCGATACGTGACAGCTTGCCATCGAAAGCGGCTGCGACGGTCAGAAGATCGAGCAGAAAATTCCGCTCGTTCTCGCTCACCTCGCGCAGGGTTTCGAGAAACAGGGGCCAGTCGTCGTAGCGATCCTCTTCCTGGATGTCCAACAGGTCCTGGAAGCGCAGAAGCAGGATGACCATGTTCGGATGATAGTTCTGGGTCATCACCACCGCGTTGCCGATGGCGCGCAGGCAACCTTTTTTCGCCGTGGGCGAAAGGACTGAGAGATATCCTTCCCGGCTCACTGTATCAGCGATGCGGTTCGCCAGGGCGTAGCCGAAGAGCCGCAGTCGGGCCTCGTGGATCACCTTGCGGATGACCACGCCGTTCCAGAAGATTTCCACCGGGATGGCGGCGTAGAGGACGGGGATGCCGAAGAGGTGGTCGCCATAGGTGGCGCGCAGTCCTAACTTGAGGATGAGGTTGGAGACGATGATCTTGCCTTTGTATAACAGGCCGAGCACGAACAGGTTCTTTTTGGAAATCTGCCGGAACGGGTCAATCCCGAGGATTTCCAGCTCCGGATCCTGGATCTCCAGCGCGGTGCGGGCGAGGATGTTCTTCACGCCGAACACGCCGTCCTGCAGCGACTCGTGCGCGAGGTCCTCCATGTGGATGAACTCGCTCACCCTGTGGACGGCGCGCAGCGAAATGTAGAACAGCAGGTAGAACTCGACGGCCGTCGCCACCACCATCACAACGCCGACCCAGCTGTAATGTTCCAAGGCCGGGGCCTCCGCGAAACGGATGTCCACGTAAATGATCGGGAAAACACACAGCAAACCGACGAGTGCTGATAAAAAAACACCCTTCGCGCTGATGCGGCCGACCTCCCGGGCGAGTTCTTCGTCCGTTAGTTCGAGCGCACGATTGTCCATGCGGTAGCGGCTGAAGAGATTCAGATAGTAGAGCCCGAAGCGCTCGAATCGCGAAGGCCGGACGGAGGGCCGGAGATTCATGCAACCTGGATCCGTTAGGACGGCGTCCGGCAGGTCAGATCAGGATGGTGATCATCGCGCGCTTGCGCTTCGACTCGATCCAACGTTCGTATTGGGCGGAGGTCTTCTTTTTCCGAACGCGCTCCTCGATCATCTCGCGCAACTTGTCGTCAAGCGCTGGCGGCGGGCCGAAGTCGATCTTGATCGGCTTGACGATGGTGAAGCCGAGGCGGTCCAGCAAGGGGCCAACAAGTTTGCCAACGGGCGCATCGAAGATGATGGCGGCGAACTCGGGCGAGAGATCGGTGCGCGGGACGTTTTCCTGGAGTCCGCCCTTGTCAGCGAATGCGTCCTTGGAATTGGCCTTGGCGAGCTCGGCGAAGTCCTTGCCGTCGGCGATCTGCTTCGCGAGGTTTTCAGCAAGGGTGAGCTGGGATTCCGGCGTGGCGAGCGGGTTGGCCGGATCGGACGCGGGGATGAAGATTTTTTCAAAGGTGATCACGTCCTTCGTCACATCCCGGAGGGTGGTCTTGATTTCGTTGTATTCGCCCTGAATTTCGTTAGGCAGCGGTGGCGGGGCGTCGGAAAACTGTTTGGACCGCATTGCCTGTACGATCATCTTGTCGTAGGTCATCTTCCGATAGCCTTCCATGGTCAGGCGGTTGCGCTTGAGTTCCTCGCGGAATTTCGCTTCGTCGCCGTTGTAGAGATCGCGCATCTGGCGCTTGATTTCCTCGTCGATGATGTTCGGCTTGATCGAGGCCCCGAGCTGTTTGAACTCGTCCATGATGATCTCGCGGTCCACAAGTTCCTGAACGATCGCCGTTTTGGCATCCTTGATTTGTGCGTCGAACTGCGGTCCGCGGCGCGGATACTGCGCGGCAAGCTGGGCGTAGCGCGGGGAGAGCATGAACGAAACCTGGTTCTTCGTGATCACCTTGCCATTCACCTTTGCGGCGATGCCGTTCACTTCCACCGGGCCGGACGGGCGGGGTGCCAGCGGGGGGCTCTCGGGTGGAGCTTGCTGCGCGGATACCCAAGGTGAAGCGAGGAAAATGCTGGCCAGCAGAGTGGCCAAGGCGAGACGCGATGTCATGGGAGTCATTGGAGATTCAGAAGTTTTGCAGGAGCGTGATCGCTTCCGGGAGTTTTCCTTGGGGTGGCGCCGATTGCAAGCGGGGAAACCTGCGACCTTCGAGAAGAATGTAGTCGCCATTTCGGTGGAGCATCAGCCGCTGGCCTTGGATTTCCACGGAGGAAATCCCCTCGGATGCTGCCAGCGCCTTGAGCCGTGTGATTTCCAGAAGTCGCGCGGCGGCGTCCGGGATGCGGCCGAAGCGGTCGCGCCAGGATTTCTCCAGCGCGTCGATGGCCTTGAGTGTGCCCGCCTCGGAAAGTTCACGGTAGGCGGTGATGCGGAGTTTCGTCTCCTCCAGCCACGAGGCGGGGAGGAAGGCGGGGAGCACGGTTTTCGGATCCGCCTTGGCGTAGGTGGCCTCGCTGAGAGCGATGAAATCCGCCTTGAACGCGGTGTCGCCGCGGGGCGCGTCCTTGCGGCCCTTGAGCCGGTCCACCGACTGGCGAAGGAGCTGGCAGTAGAGGTCGAAGCCGATCTGCGAGATGTGGCCGGATTGTTTGGTGCCTAGCAAATTTCCCGCACCGCGGATTTCTAGGTCGCGCATGGCGATTTTGAAACCGGAGCCGAGCGCGGTGTATTGTTTGATGGCGTTGATGCGCTTGCGGGCGTCGCCCACGGTCATCATGTCGCGCGGCAGGAGCAGGATGGCGTAGGCCTTCTCACCGGCACGGCCGACGCGGCCGCGGAGCTGGTAGAGATCGGCTAGGCCGAAACGGTCGGCGCGGTCGATGAGGATGGTGTTGGCGTTCGGGATGTCGATGCCGGTTTCGATGATGGTGGTGGCTAACAAGACGTCCGCCTCGCCCTTGACGAAAGTGTGCATGACGATTTCCAGGTCGTCCTTGTCCATCTGACCGTGGCCGATGAGGATGCGCGCTTCCGGAACGAGCTCGCGGATTTTCGCGGCCATCATGTCGATGGTTTTCACCCGGTTATGCAGGAAAAACACCTGCCCGCCGCGCTTCATCTCGCGGCGGATCGCATCGCGGATCACGCGCTCGTCGTAGGCACAGACGGTGGTGGAAACCGGCACGCGGTTAGGCGGCGGAGTGTCGATGGTGGACATGTCGCGCGCGCCCATCAGCGCCATGTAAAGCGTGCGTGGAATCGGCGTGGCGGAGAGCGTCAGCACGTCCACGTGGAGGAAGAGTTGTTTGAATTTCTCCTTGTGCGCGACGCCGAAACGCTGCTCCTCATCCACGACGACGAGCCCGAGATCCTTGAACCGCACGTCTCCGGAAACCAGCCGGTGCGTGCCGATGACGAGATCCACCGAACCATCTTCCAATCCGGCGATGGTGCTTCTCACCTCGGCCGCCGTGCGGAAGCGGTTGAGCAGATCGATGCGGATCGGATAGTCTGACATCCGCTCGCGGAAGGTGCGCCAATGTTGTTCTGCTAGAACAGTTGTCGGTACCAGGATGGCGACCTGCTTGCCGCTGGTGATCGCCTTGAACGCCGCGCGGATGGCGACTTCGGTTTTTCCGAATCCGACATCGCCGCAGATGAGTCGGTCCATCGGGCGGGTGGATTCCAGATCCAGTTTGGTTTCCTCAATGGCGCGGCGTTGGTCGCTGGTCTCCGTGTAATGGAACGACCGCTCGAACTCCCACATCCATTTCGTGTCCGCCGGATGGGCGAAGCCGGATTCCGACTGGCGCTCGGCCTGCACGCGCAGGAGCTGGGCGGCGTAATCGAGGATGGATTTTTCCGCGGACTTGCGCGCGCTCTTCCACGAGGCGCTGCCGAGTTTGTTCAGCTCGGGCGTTTTTCCGCCGAGTCCGACGTATTTTCCGACGAGATGCGCCTGCTCCAGCGGCACGCCTAACAAGGATCCGTCGCGGTATTCAAGAACGAGTTCGTCACCTTCGTCACCCTGTTGGATGCCTTTGAAACGACCGATGCCATACTCGTAATGGACGACGAGATCGCCCTCTTCCATCTCGTCGATCGTGGCCCTCGCCCGTGCCGCTCGGGCCTTTTCCATCGACGTCCGTCTGGCCACTCCCGGCGTGCGGTAGCGGCCGAAAAGCTCGGACGAGGAAAGCACCGCCAGTTTCGAAACCGGCACCGTGAAACCCGCTAACAACTCGCCGCGCACCGGTCGAAGCCCGAGGTCGCGCTCCAGATCCTTTCCCGCGAGTTCGGTGAAACGCTCCTCCTCGCCCTTGTTGCCGAAGACCATCGCGATGTCCCAGCCGTCGCGTTTCCAATCGTTGATCTGGCGGAAAAAATTCTCGCGCCGGGATTCCTCCAACACAAAGTCGCCTGCTTCGAATGTCCCCAGCGGGCTGCCGAAACACGCGAGCGTGAAATCCTCCTCGCTGTTGTATTCCGCCGCGTCCTCCAGGATTCTAACGTCCGGCTTCTCGATGTTCGCGCCGAAGGAGATGATCAGGTCGTTTTTCCGCCGGTAGTCGGCGACGGTGCCTTCCGTCGAGGGTTCGGCCAACAACAGATCCGCCTCCAACAGCTTTTTCGTCGAGGCCTGCGAATCGAGATCGAACTCGCGGACCGACTCCAGATCGGTATCGAAAAACTCCAGCCGCAGCGGCTTCGCGGCCTGCCAGGCGAACAGATCGAGGATGCCCCCGCGCACCGCGAACTGGCCGCGCGAGGCGACGGTCGGGACGCGCTCGTAGCCGTGATCGGCCAAGGATTTCGCGAGTTGGCCCGGATCAAGTGTTGTGCCGGGTTTCAGCGGCGTGCGGCTGGCGCGCAGCGCGGTGGGCGAGGGAGCCTTGCCGGAAAACGCATCAGTGCCGCAGACGACCACGCAGTTTTCCGCGCGGGCAAGGATTTCCAAAACCGAAAACCACTCCGCCGCCGATTCGGGATCGGCGATGGTGCCATCGCCCGTTTCTACCGGGCCTTCCGGTAGCACTAGCGCGGTCACGCCCCACAGTTCCAGCTCCGCCGCCAATCGTTCGCGGTGGCGGGGCATTTCGGAAATCATCCACACCCGCGTTTTTTTCAAGTCTCTCGCGGCTTTCGTGACGACCGCCGCCAGAAATCCGTGGGCGGCCTCCGCCGAGTGATCGAGCACGATCTCGCGATCACCTTTGGCCAAAGGGGCCAGGCGTGCGGCGAAGTCAGGCTGGGTCACGGCCCGGCGCAGCCAGTCGTGAGCGGGATCGTCCGTGCGGGACACGCGGGAGCTTTAAGCGGCATTCCCGGCACCGCAAGGGAGAACGGGATTTTGATTTCGGGCTTTTACGTGCTTCCTGTACGTTTGAGAATTGCTGCCCACCGATGCCTTCCGAAATTTCCCATCCGTCCGCCGACCTCCAACTCTGGCACGAGGAACGCCAGCGCCTTCAGGTCGAACTGGGCGAAAAGATCACGCTTGACGCCCTCACCGGCCCGAACGGACTAACATCCCACGGGCCGTTGCAAGACGACGCTGGTGGTGCCGCCGGATGGCTGATCGCGCAGCGGCTCAAAGGCCACCGCCATTCCGCCGATGACGTGCTCACCGCGTGGTATGCGCTGCAGGTTTCGCCGCCAGTGACAGCGCTTCTCGATCTGGGCACGGGAATCGGCACGGTGGGACTGCTAACGCTGTGGGGCATGGGACCGCAGGCGCGGCTGACTTGTGTGGAGGCGCAGGAAATCAGTTACCGCCTGCTGCAATCTAACATAACCTTCAACGGACTTTGCCAGCGCGTGGATTCCTCCCACGGTGATCTCCGCGCGTTGGAGTTTGATAGAAAATTTCCCCTCATCACCGGCAGCCCACCGTATTTTCCGGAAGGCTCCGGCGTGATCCCGCAGGATTCGCAAAAAGCCCACGCCCGTTTCGAACTGCGCGGCGACGTGTCCGACTATGCCATAGCCGCGGTCAAACACCTCGCCCCCGGTGGTTGGTTCGTGCTGTGTTTTCCCTCACGGCAGAAGCAACGCGCGGTGGATGGGATTCTCGCGTCAGGCTTGAAAATCATCAGCCAGCGCGATGTGGTTCCGCGCGAGACGCTGGAGCCGCTTTTCACGCTCTTCGCCTGCCGTCATCCGGAGGATGTCGAGGGTGCTCCTGTGGTTGAAACTTCGCTAACAGTCAGGCTGTCGGATGGGCGTCTCACTGAAGAGATGGCCGCCGTGCGGCGCGGATTCGGATTCGCCGATGGAGAACCGCATGGAGGCTACGGAAAGTGAAGCCGCTTCATCTTCTTTATGACGATGAATTCCTGGTGGCGATCGACAAGCCGGCCGGCATGCTCGTCCACCCCGGCCGCGAACCGGAAGCGCCGGAATGGATCGCGATGAAGCGTCTGCGCGATCAACTCGGCCGCCGCGTGTATCCCGTCCACCGCCTGGACCGGCCGACCTCGGGCGTGCTGCTCTTCGCCCTGGACAAGCAGACCGCCGGTCTCGCCCAACAGGCTTTCGAGCGCAGGAATGTTAGCAAGACCTATCACGCAATTGTTTGCGGCACCGCGCCGCCGGAGTGGCTTTGCGAAACTCCATTGCGGGAAAACCCGGTGGATGAACCCCAGTCGGCACAAACCGTCTTTGAGTGCTTGTCGGTTTCAGCACCGTCGACGTTTCCAAACGATCCGTCACTGATCCTTTCCTTGCTCAAGGCCACTCCCGCGACCGGTCGTTTCCATCAAATTCGCCGCCATCTTCTCGAAGCCGGCTTGCCCGTCGTCGGCGACTTCCGTTACGCCGGACGCGAGCGCAGTTTCCAACTCGGCGAAATCCTCGGCACTGGCACGCACATGCTCCTGCAAGCGAAGGTTCTGGAACTCGAACATCCCCGGACCGGCGAGCATCTGCGGATCGATGCCCCGGCGGATGCGGATTTTCTGAAATGTTTCCCCACTCAGGATGCCATCACAGCCGGCTCATGACATAATCCTTCACCTGCGTTTCGGCGAAGACGCGGACGTAATCGACCCACATGTCCGAGCATTCGTTGTGGCGACTGAGGTTGACCTTTCAGCCGCTGAAATCGCCGGAGCGGGGCTTGTGGGCGTTGTAGGTCGTGCCGCGTCAGTTGTTGGAAATCGAAAGCGGTTTGCCGAAGCCATCGGCGAAGACCAGTCGCATGCCCTTCGCCGCGGCTGGGGATTTGGAGGGGATTTCTTGGCTCCATTTCACTCCGCCCGTGTTGAAAAGCTGCAGCTCGCAGTTGTCCTGCTGTCCTTGCGCGTTACTGGCGAGGATGCGGACATTGATAATATTGTTAGTGGGGGCTCGTCTTTCAGGAAAATGAAGGCGGAATCTTACGTCGATCGCTCCGACTTAGTGCGCGGATTTCCCCCGGAGTTTTTGAATGCCGTTGAAAAGCAGCAGGGCAATGATTCCCGCGAGCAGGCCGCAGAGGCCGTTGAGAACGGGGGGGATGATGTGGGTGAGGACTCCCGCCTTTTCAGCAGCGTGTTCGATCGCGTGGTGAAGCCAGGGAATGCCGTGGGTCACGATGCCACCGCCGACGAGGAACATCGCGGCGGTGCCGAGGATCGAGAGCGACTTCATGAGAAACGGCGCGAACCAGAGGATGGCGCGGCCGAGCATTTGTGGGAAAGCGCTGCTGCGTTGTGTCAGATAGAGTCCGGCGTCGTCGAGCTTCACGATCCCCGCGACGAGGCCGTAAACGCCGATGGTCATGATGATCGAGATGGCGGAAAGGACGGTGAGTTGGCGCGTGAAATCCTGCTCCGCGACAGTTCCCAAAGTGATGGCGATGATCTCGGCGGAGAGCACGAAATCCGTGCGGACCGCACCTTTGATTTTCTCCGCTTCCGTTTCCGGCGGAGCTGCGGCGAGTTCTGCAATTTCCTTGCCGGCCTGCTCTTCTGATTTTTTCCCACGATGGACAAACGCGTGATGGAGTTTTTCAACGCCCTCGAAGCAAAGATAGACGCCGCCGATCATCAACAGCGGCGTGATCCCCCATGGCGCGAAGGTGCTGACGACAAGCGCGAGCGGAACGAGGATCAACTTGTTGACGAATGAGCCCTTGGCCACCGCCCAGACGACCGGCAGCTCGCGCCGGGCCACCACGCCGCTGACCTGTTGCGCGTTGAGCGCGAGATCGTCTCCCAGCACGCCCGCGGTTTTGGCAGCGGCTTTTTTGGTGAGGATGGAGACGTCGTCGAGGATCGCAGCGATGTCGTCGAGCAGGGTGAGGAGGCTACCGGCAGGCATGGCGGGATCATGCGCCGGAGGCGGGCGGGTGAGGCAAGCCGCAAAAACCGTACCGCCCTGCGACCTTGCAATTTCGAGCTTGAATTGCGGGCGGAGGGCGGGTTTTGAATCAACGGTCATGAATCCTCCCGCCGATCCCTCCGCCTTGCTCCAGACCGCCTTCGGATTCTGGAACTCGAAAGTCTTGCTAACTGCTGTGGGCTTCGGGCTGTTCACCAAGCTGGGAGACCGATATCTGACAGGTGCCGAGCTCGGCGCGGAACTCGGGCTCCATCCGCGCGGCATCGCGGATTTTTTCGACGCGCTGGTGGCGATGAAATTCCTGGACCGCGAGGGCGACGGGCCGGATGGGAAATATTTCAACACGCCGGAAGGGGCGCTCTATTTGGCCAGCACCAGGCCGCATTATGTAGGAGGAATCATGGAGATGCTCAACGCGCGGCTCTTCAACTTCTGGGATTCGCTGCCCGAAGCCCTGCGCACCGGCCAGCCGCAGAACGAAACGAAGCATGGCGGGAAAAATATCTTCGAGGAACTCTACGCGGAACTGCCCAAGCTCGAACAGTTCCTCGGAGCCATGATCGGAATCTCCCGCGTCAACTTCGAGGCGTTCGCGGAAAATTCGACTTCTCGTCCTATCAGACACTTTGCGACATCGGCGGTGCCACCGGGCTGCTCTGCATCGAAGCCGCGAAGCGCCACCCGCATCTGAGGTGCACGAGTTTCGACCTGCCGCCGGTGGAACCCGTCGCCGTGAAACACATCGCAGCAGCGGGTTTGTCGGATCGCGTGGGCACGGCGTCCGGTGATTTTTTCAAAGACCCGCTGCCGAAAGCCGATGTCATCACCATGGGCATGATCCTGCATGACTGGAATCTGGAAAAGAAGATGCACCTCATCCGCGCGGCCTACGACGCGCTGCCGCCGGGCGGGGCGTTCGTCGCGATCGAGGCGCTCATCGACGACGCCCGCCGCGAGAACGTGCAGGGCCTGCTGATGTCGCTGAACATGCTCATCGAGTTCGGCGATGCCTTCGACTACACCGGCGCGGATTTCCGGAAATGGTGCGGTGAGGTCGGATTCAAGCGCTTCGAGGTGATCCACCTCGCCGGTCCGTCGAGCGCGGCGGTGGCTTACAAATAGGTCTTTCACTTGCTGCCACGGCTTTGCGCGGTAAATTGACCGACATGTCTCTGAATCCCGAACTCGCCAAGTTACTCAACGCCCAGATCAACCACGAAATGTCCGCCAGCTACTCGTATCTGGCGATGGCGGCGTGGTTCGAACAGACACCTTATGCCGGATTCGCGAGCTGGATGTTCGTGCAGAGTGCCGAGGAAACCACGCACGCACTGAAGTTCTATCAATTTCTCCTCAGCCGCGACGCGCCGGTGGTGCTCGAAGCGCTCTCCACGCCCAAGGCTGATTTCGAAAGCCCGCTCGATGTGTTTGCCCAAAGCCTGAAACAGGAGCAGGCGGTGACCGCGCAGATCAACGCGCTCTACGACCTCGCCGAGCTGGTCAGGGACCACGCTTCCAAGAACCTGCTGCTTTGGTTTCTCAACGAGCAGATCGAGGAGGAACAAAGCGTGCGTGACATCATCGACCGCCTGACTCTGGCAGGTGACGATCCGTCCAGCCTGCTGGCGCTGGATCGCGAGGCCGCCGCCCGCAATGCAGGCAAAGGGCTGTGAAAGTTGCCTGCTCGAATTCAAAACGGAAATCCCATAGAACCACCCGACATCGTCACCCGCTATTTCAATGCCGCCAACGCCGGTCTCATCGACGAGGCCCGCGATTGTTTTTCACCGGACGCAGTGGTCGAGGACGAGGGTGGCACCCACATCGGAAGCGAGGCGGTCCGGGCATGGATTCATGAAACGACCCAAAAATATCAGCCGAAAGTGGAGGCGATTCGTTCCGAACAGACCGGCAGTTCGGTGGCGGTAACCGGCCGGGTGTCTGGTAATTTACCGGGCAGTCCAGTTTAGTTAGACTATCGGTTCACCCTTGATGAGGAAAGGATTTCCAGTCTCTCCATCGAATCATCAGCGGATGGTGACCGGCGTGCCTTTCACTACCAGCGTGTGGAATATCGCCGCATCCCAGTTGGAAAGGCGGATGCAGCCGTGGCTGCCCGCGCGGCCGATGGTGTCCGGCACCGGCGAGCCGTGAATGCCGACTCCTGGGCGGTTCAGCCCGGCCCAGAGAATTCCCACCGGACTGTTGGGGCCGGGCGGAAGGTTGTAGAAGCTATCCGTCCGCTCGCCGCGGCTCAGCACTCCCTCATCGTGGCGGTACCACGGCCACGGCACAGCGCCGACGACGTGCCATTCACCGACCGGCGCCGGGTGCTCCGATGAGCCGGGAGTGATTGGAAAAGCGGCGATGGTCCGGCCGTTTTCGAGGACCTGTAGGAACTTCTGTTGGAGATCGACAATCACGCGACGGCTGGAGGCGGTGGATTCCGGTGGGGCCGGATAGGTCGAGGGAAACGCGTCGAAGCGGAAGGGGCGCGCGATGTTAGGAACGGTGATCCCCGTGCCGGAGGCAAGTGAATTCAGATCCATGCCGGGATTCAGCCCGCGCAGGAATTTCTGGGTGGCATGGAACCGCTCTGACAGAAGTTACAACAGACTCGTGTAGGGGAGTTTCTCCTGTTTCGATTGTTCCTTAGGGCCGGATGCCATAGTCCCGACCGCTCCCAGATCCTTGTCGGTGATGCTGTAACTGGAATAGGGCTCGATGTTTCCGGTATCCGGCGGCGGATCCGCGGACAAACCCCGCGACTGCTGATAGAGTGCGATTGCTTTCACCGTGAATTCCCCGGGCCGGCCGTCCACAACTCCTGGTCCGAAGCCTTTCGAATCGAGAAAAATCTGGGTTCTGAGCGTTTGATCCTCTGAAGCGCGCTCGACGGAGGGCGATGGTCCGCGGGTGGCGCAACTGGTCAGAGCGATCAAGATGAGGGCTCCGGCAATGGCGGCTGCCGGGGTGCAAAGTGGCTTCATGGCGGAGATTCGACCCGGGTTTGCCCTAACGCCACCACTTTTGACCGATGAATTCAGGGAAATCCGTCCTCCACCGCGAACTGTCGGGTCCGGTAGGCCGTCTTACGCCTCGCTTCCAAAAGCCATCAGACCGATGAAACCAGCGAACGATCCGACGAGTATCAGCCATCTCCACCACCCGACGTTCTGATGGCTGACGGTGAAACCACCGTCACGGTCCCACGAGGTGACGCCGTCGTTTGACAGGCGGCTGTAGGAAGTAATCCCGGTGATGAGCGCGAGGATGGGAATGCCCAATCCCTGACCACGGATCCAGACGGCAAACGTCCGGCGCAGGGCTTTCATATAGCTTGGCTTGGTGCTGTCGATGTTTCTCACCCGCACACAGAGCAGGGCTTTGAAGGGAGTGCTGCCCACCGTGGAGAGCAGGAACGGCTCCACAAAATTGTAGCCTAGCAGGAGGATGGCTCCGAAGAACGTGTCATTCATCTGTGCGACTTTCGGCCAGACCGCCACGATGCCGCCGCCCAGAATCAGGCAGAACAGGAGGAAATCAAAAGTCCTCGCCCAATACCTCACCCACGGGCGGGCCTGTGGGCCGGACGGTTCATAGCCGCTCCAATCAATGGCGGCTGTCGGATCCGAAGCCGGAGGAGCGTAAGGGGAAAGCTGAAATTCGCCGATGGCGCTGGCAGCTTTCCAATCCGGCATCCCCTCGGTCCAAACCAAGGTGTCCGGGTGAATCCTACGTGACTCCAGCAGTGATTTGATTTCCTCCACGGTGACGGGACCGCGCTGCTGGCCGGATTCGTTGTAATACCATTGGCTCATGCAGGCGAGTGTTTCTGAAAATCCGGGCCCTGCCAACCCCGTGAATGTCTGGCGGGTGAATTTTTTGCTAGTCCGCCTGAAGAAGGTGGAAGTTGCGGGGCGGTGTTCGCTATCAACTGCTAGTCTTCCGCCGCCCGGCCGATTTCCGCGAGCTTGAGCATGGTATTCCAGTTGCGGGCGGTGTTGATGACACCGATGCTCTTGTCGAAACTCACGGCCATCTTGGATTTCCCGAAACCTTGCGGGGTGTGCAGATAGGCCACATTACCGACGATTTCCAATTCCTCACCATCGACGGCGAAGGCACGGATGCGTTCGATGTGCTCCGACATGGGCGATTCCGTGAGCAGCGCGGCATGGACCGTGGTCGGTGCTGTGGCGGCGGCTTTGGCAAAGGGATTGCGGGCGATCATTTGGTCCCATTCGGCAAGCGTCGGGGCGAAGATGGCCTTGTTGAAATCGAAATGCCTGCGGCAGAGGCTGGCGATGGTTGCTATCACCTTATCGCGCTTCAAGCGGCCGCGAACAATGGCGTTGCCGCTATTGATGTAAGTGGCGGCGTTTTCAAAACCGGCTTCCGTGAGACGTTCGCGGAGTGCTTTGGTTGGAAGCTGCGTTTTGCCGCCGACACCGCGAAAGAGAATGAGATAAACGGTGGGTTTCATAATAGGGGAATTGTTTTGCCAGTGACTCTGGCCGACGCAGCGCGGGACCGTCAATATCGCAGCGCCGGACTTTTCCCGATCCATTGTCTTGAAGAACCACTCCTGTTCGTCGTAACTTCGAAACCGACATTCACACAAGCATGACCACCCGCAACGATACTCAATCCGTCCAATTCCACCGTGTGCTCAAGGCACCACCAGAGCGCGTCTATCGGGCCTTCCTGAATCCGGACGCCAAGGTGAAGTGGCTCCCACCCAACGGCTTCACCGGAAAAGTCCATCACAGCGATGCCACTGTCGGCGGCACCTACCGGATGTCGTTCACGAATTTCAGCACCGGCAGCGAGATGTTTTTCGGCGGGACCTATCTTGAACTCGTGCCGGACGAACGCATCGTTCACACCGACCGCTTTGATGACCCGAATCTGCCCGGCGAAATGACGGTGACCATCACCCTGAAGCCGGTCTTCTGCGGCACCGAGCTGAACATCACTCAGGAAGGCATCCCGATGATGATCCCCGCCGAGGCCTGTTATCTCGGTTGGCAGGAATCACTCGTGCTGCTGGCCAAACTGGTAGAAGCCGAGATTCCTGACGAGTAGGAGGAACGGATGTCCCTGCCATGACGCGTGGTGACGAAACTTCCCCTTGATGCGAGAAAGCCGCTCACTCCTTCGGCGGCCATTCCACGCCTTCGAGTTCCGGCGGTAGTTGTTTCGGGTCCACCGGATAGATCAGCGAGAGGTCCATGTCGGATAGCGAGCCTTTGATAAACTCCATTTCCTCCGGTGCGCCGATGATCAGCCAGAGCACTTCCTCATCCGTATCGTTGAAGACCTGGCGCAGCTGGTCGGGGCCGACGAGCACGCCGCCGTATTTCGGCACGGTCACGGTTTCTCCTCCGATCCGCAGACGCCCGGTTCCTTCGAGCACGAAGTAAAACTCTTCCGCCCGGATGTGCTTGTGGAGTGTGTTCGCACTGTGCGGAGGCATCCGCCACAGCCGCGCGCCCATGTTTTCACTTCCCGTCCGCTCCAGGTAGTCGGCGTTCGGGATGCGCATCAGGTTCGAGGGTCGCCAGGAAAGATCGTCCGGCGTGATGAGCTGGTATCCGTTGAATGACTTCATGATGAGGGTCTCTGGGTAAACTTTCCTGACGAACCTGACAATTGGTTTTGGTGGGTTCAATTTGCGGAGGCTGCGCCATTTTTTCCAATTTGCCCTTCATCGGCGGTAATGCTTCCAAACCGTGGCGTTGACAAAGCGTGCGGATGGGAATCAAAGTTCGAGGGCTTAAGAAAGCCATTTGCCATGAAAACACACGCATTCTGCCTTCTTTCTGCGGTCTCCATGTTTCTTCCCGCCAGTCTTGAAGCGAGATCCTGGAAGGAAGCCGGTTCGGCCCGATCGTTGGAAGGCGAGTATTCGCGGACCGATGGTGACCAGGTGGTCATCATGCGGGCGAACGGCACTTCCATAAAAATCCCAATGGCGAAGTTGTCCGACGAGGACAAGAAATTCGTCGCGGAACAGTCGGTCGCCAAACCGGAGGCTGCCAATGTGGATGTGTTCAAGTGGGAGACCGATCTGGAAGTCGCCAAGAAACGGGCGAAGGACGAGAACAAGGAAATCCTCGCCGACTTCACCGGTTCCGACTGGTGCGGTTGGTGTATCAAGCTCAAGAAGGAGGTGTTCGATCAACCTGAGTTTCAGGAATATGCGAAGAAGCACTTGGTCATGCTCGAGCTGGATTTCCCCCGCAAGAAGGAGCTTCCGGCCAAGGAAAAGGAGCAGAACGAAAAACTCTCGCAGGAATTCAAGGTGGACGGTTTCCCCACGATCCTGTTGATGAACGTCAGGGGTAAGGAGATCAACCGCACCGGCTATCAGGAAGGTGGTTCGGCGAAGTATGTGGAGCACCTGAAAGAGCTCTTGAAGTGAGGAGGCATGATGCACGCTCCCGGTTCTGATAGCCACAGCGTGCCAAACAAAATCCGGCCTGGCAGGTAGATCCTCCGTTTCTGACGTCAGCGCCTTCTGCCAAGCTTCGTATTGGCATTCCCCGCACTGGGCGATAGCCTGCGCGTCCACTTCATGCCCGCCGCCACCGCACTCCCCATTTGGAAAATCCACGCCGATATCCTGCGCACGCTGGAATCCGGCAATCGCCTGGTGCTGGTCGCGCCCACGGGCTCGGGCAAGACCACGCAGGTGCCGCAGATGTTGCTCGATGCCGGGATCGCAGGCGACAAGATGATCGTGGTACTGCAACCCCGCCGCGTTGCCGCCCGGACCGTGGCGACGCGGGTGGCCTGGGAGCGCGATGGGAAACTCGGCGCGGAGGTCGGGTATCAAATCCGCTTCGACGATCACACCAGCGTCGGCACCCGGATTTGTTTTGTCACCGAAGGCATCCTGCTGCGTTGGCTGCAGGATGACCGCACCTTGTCTAACATTGGAGTCGTGGTTTTCGATGAGTTTCACGAGCGCAACCTGCTCAGCGATGTTGCGCTCGCCTTGGTGAAAAATTTGCAGCGATCCCAGCGCCCGGATCTTTCCATGTTAGTCATGTCCGCCACCCTCGATGCCGAACCCGTTGCTAACTATCTGGACGACTGCCCAATTCTCATTTCCGAAGGGCAAAGTTTTCCGGTCGAGGTCGGCTATCTTTCCCTGCCCGACACGCGATCCATCGCCGTGCAAGCAGCGGAAGCCGTCGAGCGCATTCTCAACGACGATGCCCCCGGCGATATCCTCGTCTTCATGCCGGGGCGCGGTGAAATCAACGGCACCCTCGACGCGCTGCGCGGTCTGAGATCACAGGAACGCGTGGCCTGCATCCCATTGCATGGCGAACTCGAACCACAGGAACAGGACCGAGCCTTCGCCTCTAACGACCTGCGCAAGATCATCGTCGCCACCAACGTCGCCGAGACCAGCATCACCATCGATGGCATCCGCCACGTCGTGGATAGCGGTGTCGCCCGGGTGGCGCGCTACGACGCCGAACGCGGGATCGGGACGCTCCTGCTAGAACCGATCAGCCGTGCCAGCGCTGATCAACGCAAAGGCCGTGCCGGCCGCACCGCGCCCGGCACCTGTCATCGCCTGTGGACGGTGAGCGGCCACAAGACCCGCGAGGAACGCAACACACCGGAGATCCAGCGCAGCGATCTCGCCGAGGTCGTGTTGCTGCTGCACTCGCTCGGCATCCGTGAAGCCGCCACCTTTGACTGGCTGGACAAACCCGACACCCAGGCGGTCGAACGCGCCGAGCGCCTGCTCACCATGCTCGGTGCCCTGCACGATGCGGAGCTAACATCCATCGGTCGCCAAATGCTGCGCATGCCCATGCACCCGCGCTACTCGCGGATGTTGATCGAGGCCAGCCAGCGCGGCTGCGTGCCGGATGCCGCCTTGTGCGCGGCTTTGGTCAGCGGTCGCGACCTGCTAACAAGGCTGGATCGGGAAGATGCGCAAACCCAGATCACGCGCGAAATGTTCGAGGAAAGCGGCGACTCGGATTTCATGACCCTGATGCGTGCTTACGACTTCGCCCAAGCGAACCGCTTCAGTTATGATCGCTGCCGCAGCCACGGTATCAACGCCCAGGTGGCCCGCCAGGTGGAACAAACCTATCAGCAAATCCTGCAAGCAGCCCACCAGCAACGCCTCTACGACCGCGATGCGCCACCCACCAGCCCGGTAAAAAACCACGACTCATTGCTGCGTTGCCTCATGGCCGGCTTCGTCGATCAACTCGCCAAACGCCGCGAACCCGGCAAGGCCGCCTGCGACCTCACCGAACAACGCCAAGGCCAGCTCGTCCGCGAAAGCGTGGTGACCGAGGCCCCATTCTTCGTCGCCGCCAACCTGCGCCAAGCGCCCTCGCGCGGCCCCATCCCGCTGACCTTGCTCAGCCTCGCTACCGCCGTGAAGCCGGAGTGGATCGCCGAAATGTTTCCCCAACATCTAACTATCACTGTCGAGCACCTCTTCGATGCCAAAAACAAGCGCGTCGCAGCGATGACACTCACGCGCTATCATGATCTCGTCATCGAGCAGAAGGCGCAGCAACGCGACCTCGATCCCGTCGCCAGCGGCCGATGCCTCGCCGATGCCCACCACGCCGGTGCCTTCGACCTGCCGCTGATGGATCATCGGCTGAAACAACTCATCGCCCGCGTGAACCTTGTCCACGCCAACGTGTCCGAACTGGAGTTTGCGCCCTTCGATGCCGACGCCATCAGCGACAGCCTCGCCCGGGCCTTCAATGGCCTTTCATTAGTCAAAGAAGCTCAAGCCGCGCCGCTTACCCCCGCCTTCCATCAGCATCTTGAAAAAGGCCAGCTCCCTTGGCTCGATGAATTGCTGCCACTCTCCATCCCCTGGCTCGACAGCGGAAATCTGAAGCTTTCCTACATCAGCGACACCCCGGAAGCGCAGGTGAAACTGCAAGACTGCTACGCCCTCAAGGAGCATCCCTGCGTCTGCGAAGGCCGCCTCCCGGTGCTGCTCAACCTCTGCACCCCCGACGGCAAACGCATCGCCACCACCACCGACTGGCCGCATTTCCTCGCCCGCGAATGGCCGAAGCACCGCCCCACCGTGGCGAAGAAATTTCCGGGACACGTGTGGAGGTAGGATAATGGCAAATTCCTCGCAATCAGGGCAGGTGGATGCATTCTTAGCCCATGAAGTTGAAACTGCTGAGTCTTGCCGCCTTGTTCGCCCTGGCCACGCCTGCGATTTCGGAGGAGCAATCCTTGAAAATCGAGGGTGCTCCAGATCCCGTGGAAGTGGCTAAGGATGCCTCCGGACCCAATGGAGAGATCCCCAACGACTTGCTCGATGATGCTGAAGTCCGACTGGAACTTGCGGTGAACCCGTTTACTGCTCCTTCGATCTCCAAAATGTTTGATACCTTGCAGTTTTTGATGCCCTTGCCCATCGCCGAGACGGAGCGGAAAATGCCGGCGCGGATGTCCCAGGATCGTGCCGATCTCGCGATCGAATTGGGATTTCTCATCGCGGATGGTTTCCTGATGGTCCAAGCCGAACAGTTGAAGGATGTGGAAAAGATGGCGAAGGATCTGACCCGTTATGGCAAAGCCCTGGGCGCGGGGGACCGGGTCAGCCGCCACGCGGCGGGGTTGTTGGAGAGTGCGAAGAATGGCGAGGTGGCTCAACTGAAGACCGAGTTGGCTGCCACCCAGAAGGATGTGGAAAACGAATTGGTCGCACTCAAGGATGCGGATCTGGCCCGCTTGATTGCGTTAGGCGGCTGGATCCGGGCACTGGAAGTTTCTTCCGTGGCGGTGGACAATCAATTTTCTCCCGAACGTGCCCGGAAGGTGATGAGGAAGGACATCGCGGAATACTACGCGGATTGCATCACCGGATTGGAACCGAAGATCTCCGCCCGACCGAATTACCTGGCCATCCGGGATTTGCTTCAGGGGTTGGGCAAGAAGATGAATCTGGAGAACGGCCAGGAACCGACCCCTGAATCCTTGAAGGAGATCCGCAGGATTTCCACACAGCTTGTGGAACTCGCATTGAAACGCCAGCAGTGAAGCGGGGATGATGCGGTCGCGGGTGGAATCAGGTATTTCCGATGTGATCATCGGGTATTACCTTCCTTCCATGACAACGATTTCCCTGAAAATTCCCGACGAGCTGCTAGCCCGGATGGATGCAGTGGCCAGCGGCAAGCGGACGAGTCGCTCGGCATTGCTGCGCGAGGCCTTGGAGGAAAAGCTCGAAATGGTCGACAGCAAGTCTCCGCCCAGTCTCTATGATCGTAGCGCCGATCTCTGTGGCAAGGATCACAGCGGGGTGGGGGATTTGGCGTCCAATCCGAAACACCTCGAAGGATTCGGCTCGTGAGCGAGATCATCGTCGATACCGGTCCTCTCGTTGCCTATCTGGATCGAAGCGACCGGGATCACGCGTGGGCCAAGGAATGCTTCATGCTATTCACCAGCCGTCTGCTCACTTGTGAGGCGGTGATCGCCGAATCACTACTCCTGTTGCGGCGCGGTGGAATCGATCCTGACGGCCTGCTCAATCTCATCAGCCGCGGTCTGGTGGTGCCTAACTTTTCGCTCGCGGGGGAAATTCAGGCGATCCAGCACCTGATGAAAAACTACCGCAACATCCCCTTGTCACTGGCATAAGCCTGCCTGGTCCGGATGGCGGAGATTCATGAAAATTCCTAAGTCATGACGCTGGATTCCGAGTTCGTCGTCTATCGGAAATCCCGCCGCATGGTGATCCCTCTCCTGCGGCTGGAGCGGTGAGAGGAGGCTCAGGATACCGAAATTTCCGCTACCTTCGCACCCACTGCGGTTTTGTCGTTTGTGCCGATCCATTTGCGAAGGCCGCCTCCCGGTGCTGTTCAACCTCTGCGCCCCCGACGGCAAACCCATCGCCAGCACCACCGACTGGCCGCACTTCCTCGCCCGCGAATGGTCGATGCTCCGTCCCACCGTGGCGAAGAAGTTTCAGGGGCACGTGTGGAGATAGGAACGTTGTTCCATGCTCGTCTGGATGCTTTTTGGCAGTGAACAACCGACTGGTTATCCCGTTTCTCCTTTCTCTTGAGCGATTGTTGATCAGGGGAAACCCAGTCAATGCCCCAAAGAGACTTCCAATGCCTTTTCTTGCCAAGAGGGAAAATGCGGTTCAGTTTCAATGTCGTAATTCCCGTTTCGCAGCATGCGACACGCTCGGCAAATCGCTCAGTGCAATTGCTTTGATAGTCAATCCCCCGAAGGTCATGAAACGCAACATCAAACAGCCACTACTTGCCGCCACCTTGTTGTTAGGCAGCCTCATTTCCGCCACGGCGGTAGAACCAGGAAATTCCCAAACGCTCATCTCACCAGAGCAAGTGCCAGAAGGCCTGAGTGCGTCGGACTGGCATAGCATCCGCAGCACCTACGCCGCTGCGGCTGTCACCGGCCAACAGGCTTATGTAAAAGCGGCCAACACCGGCGCAAATGACAACTTCGGCGCCGCCGTGGCGGTCTCGGGCTGAGGCGGACCCCGAAATTCGGGCCAGGGGTTAAGCTTTGATTGTGGTGGGGTGGTCGGGTGCGGGTCTTGAACCCAACCTAAACCACACAAAATGAAAGCAAAACGAAGAAGACACGAACCCGAATTCAAGGCCCGCGTGGCGCTTGAGGCGCTCAAGGGCGTCCAGACCATCCAGCAAATCGCCAAAGATTTTGACATCCATCCGATGCAAGTTACCGAGTGGAAGAAAGCCATGACAGCGGGTGCCAGCGGCGTCTTCGGACCCGGCCGGGCTAAGGCCGAAACCGAGGATTTCGAGCGCCAGCGCGACGAACTGCACGCCAAAATCGGGCAGTTGACCGTCGAAGTGGACTTCCTGCGCAAAAAGTCGAAACAACTCGGTCTGTGAGGGATCGTATCGAGTTGGTCGAAAAAAATCATCCCAAACTGAGCATGAGAAAACAATGTGAACTCCTCGGCGTGGCCCGCTCGACGGTGGACTATCAGGCAGTGCCCGAGGACCCGGAAGACATCCGCGTCAAACGCCTGCTGGATGAAATCGAACTGATAGGCCCGTGCCTCGGTAGCCGCAAATTGGTGACCGTCCTGAAGCGCGATCACGGCGTGGACATCAACCGCAAGCGCGTGCAGCGGCTCCGCCGCGAGATCGGCCACGAAGCGATCTGGTGCAAGCCGCGCACCAGCATTCCGGATCACGGCCACCGTAAATATCCATACCTGCTGAGGGATCTGACGGTCGCCAGACCCGACCAAGTCTGGTGCACCGACATCACCTACGTGCCGATGCCAGGCGGCCACGCCTATCTGTGCGCCGTCATGGACTGGTATTCGCGCAAAGTGCTGGGCTGGGCCGTTTCCAACACCATGGAAACCGGCCTCTGTCTCGAAGCCTTGGAAAATGCGCTGACCGCCACCGGTCGAGTCCCGGAAATTTTCAACACCGACCAGGGCTGCCAATTCACCTCCGCCGAATGGACCAGCCGCCTGTTGGATCTCGGCGTGAAGATCAGCATGGACGGACGCGGGCGCTGGATGGACAACGTGTTCATCGAGCGGCTGTGGAGGAGCATCAAATACGAGGAGATCTATCTGTTTGAGCATTCCACAGTCATGGCCTTGCGGGCGGGAGTGGGGAAATGGTTCGTCCGCTACAACGACTGGCGGCCCCATGAGACGCTCGGCAACCTCACCCCGGCGGTGTTCTATCAAAACGCTCTCACCGGTCCTGACAAGGCCTCTAAAGCGACAACCCCGGAGGCCGCATAAAGCAAGGCATCCCCCGGCGCGGCGATTTTGGGAAGCCTCCATTACAGGCTCCGCACTTCACTCCGCTACGCTCCGTTGCGTGCTGCGCCTTCCACTCCAGCTTCCCAAAATCGAGTCCCTCGCCACTCCATCCTTGATCCCCAATCCACGATCTCCTATCTCTTTCCCGCCCCCCGCCACACCAGCTTAGCTTAGCCCCTCCGTGGTCGAATTTTCGGGTCCGCCTCAGTCTCCGGCCCACACCTGATCGGGTTCTGCCGGGAGAGCTTGGCCTAACAAGAGGTTTGGCGAGGGTTTGTCGGCGCGCCCGTCACTGGTTCTAGGCACGTAGGTCTTGGGCTGAATGGCCCGCAATCCACGCTCCCGCATGATTCTGCGCACACGGTCGGCGGCACAGACGATGCCTTGATCGGCGAGTTCCTCCCAGATCCTGCGGTAGCCGTAGCGGTGGCGGTGACGATTGAAGATGGCCTGGATCAAGTCGCCGAGTTGCTGGTCGGAGCGCTGCGTGGGGGTGGGCTCGGCAGCATGATAGTAGC
>Ga0209512_1000903_pt1 | contig 41184 bp, 26 predicted proteins | sample frozenSSSSmetaG_FD_184142 | JGI IMG/M metagenome (GOLD analysis project Ga0209512, IMG submission 184142) | Glacier valley bacterial and archeal communities from Borup Fiord, Nunavut, Canada, to study Microbial Dark Matter (Phase II) -... | ecosystem: Environmental > Aquatic > Freshwater > Ice >...
CACCAATCCGCCCAAAAATCCACCAGAACGGGTTTATCACTGCTTGTAGCTATTACCTCCTGGTCAAAAGTGGCATCGGTAACAGCCGGGGTTTTAGCACCCATTTTTAATACTCCTTTGCCTTAATACATAGTTCTAAATTTATACGTCCTTATTATTAGGGTGGACGTGTTTTATATAGTCGGGCAATACTCCCGACCTATTAAGTATAAGCAGTCAGTCAAGTGCTGTCAATCAGGAGCAAGAATGGTTGTCGGTTGTTGGAAAAGCTGTCAGCCTTCAGCAAAAAGGTTATTCGTTGTTCTTGTTCCCCCTCCCGTTTTAGGGTTTAAGGGGTGACACCATTATGTTAAACTCATTCGCTCGGCGATAAATCACCGAGCTGATGTTACAAAGCCAACTAAAGCTAGCTGGAAAACGCCGAAATACTCTCAAAACAAGCTTTTGTAGCCTCATTTATGGGGCTTCGTTGGATTAGCACGGCGGCTTTAGCCCCGTGCGAACCCTAACCACGCAATATTTCAAGGTTTATCGTTCGGTTTATTGATTAAATCAACTTGACATATTTATGTTACCCCTTAAACGCTTTAGGCAAGGGGGCTAGGGGTTAGGTCAAAACTCGTTATTCGTTACTTTTCACTTTAAAGCTTGACCAGTTTTTCGTCCACTACCAGTACCGTTTTGCGGTTTTTCTTGAGGTCAGCCAGCAACACCTGAGCGGCGTTATAGCCGGGTGCGCCACTTACTCCCCCGCCGGGATGGGTGCTGGCTCCTGTTAGATATAGGCCGGGCACAGGGGTTTTGTATTGCGACAGTTCTGGCAAAGGCCGCCAGAAAAACATCTGTTTGATACTCATATCTATGTGCATCAGATTGCCATTAACCAGCCCGTTTATACGCTCCAGGTCTAGTGGGGATTTGATATACTGGCCCAAAACATGCTCCCGGAAACCGGGGGCAAAATCCTCCACCACCTGTAGACATTTATCCGCCTCACGCTGGCGAATATTCTCCCACTTTTCGCCATTGCTAAGGCGGTAGGGGTGAGTTTGGGCCCAAATATACAAAACATGTTTACCTTTGGGGGCAAGGGTACTATCTATCACGCTGGGGGTCATGGCGATAACGGCTGGTTGGCTGGGCGGTAGGCCAATTTCGGCTTCCTTATAAGTGCGTTCCAGATATTCTATTGATGGCGATAGCAGTTGCATACCATTGTGGGGTAAGCCGGGAAGTACGCTACCATCGGCGGCGGTGGGGAAGGCGGTGTAATTTGGTAACTGGTCAACGGCGCAGCGTACCGTCATGCCAAAGCCGTTAACTACCTTGATACTTTCTACCCGCCGTTGTAATTTAGCTGAGAGTGTGCCAGTGGGCAACATTTTTAACAGGGTGGTTTGCACATGGGCGTTAGAAACAACGGTTGGAGCAAAAAACTTTTCGCCACTCTCCAACTCAACCCCCCGTGCTGTCCCATTTTCTATTATTATTTCCTTAACCTCAGCCTCGGTACGAATTTCGCCGCCGTAATATTCCAGACAACGGGCCAAAGCCTGGGAAAGCATCCCGCTTCCACCTTTGGGGCGGCGCACCCCTAGCAGGTGATAGAGGCTTTGTTGCATTGCCAGCAATTCGCCGCTAATTGGTTCGTTGGGGCCGGGGCCACTTTGCGCCCCCAACCAGGCCATCGCTGCCCGCACTTCCGGGGACTTGAATGTGCGCTCAATAACCTTGCCGTAGCTGCTGAAAATATCCCGCAAATACAACGGGTTAACGCCCGTCCGCAGAAACTTCGCCCCATGACTTAATTCATGCTTAAAGACTGTTTTAGCTACTTTTGATAGGCTGGGTGGGCTACAAAAAACCTGTAGCATAGTTTCGTTAAAACCCATCCAGACTCGCATAAAACGGCGGTATGCCTCGGCATCATGTGGCGAAAATTTGGCAATAGACTCGGCGGTGCGGTCAACATCCCGGTAGAAAATAATATGATTGCCGTTGGGGAAGGGGGCAAAAGCCCAGGGGTCAATCTCAATATATTCCAGCCCGAATTTTTCTAGCTCAAGTTCCTGAATGATAGGTGTACCATTGATAACCACATGGTAGCTACTGCAAGTATCTATCCGATAGCCAGGGAAAATATCAGTTTCGGTTACTACTGCCCCGCCCACTAGATGGCGACGTTCCAGGGCTAGAACCTTATAACCCGCCTTTGCCAGATAACAGGCGGTGGTCAGGCCATTATGCCCCGCGCCGATAAGAATAACATCGTAACTATTAACTTGGGTTGCCATAATCTCTTTCTAAGACTTTCGCTGTAACAGTTTGCATATAGGCCAGTATAACAACTTTCGGCCTTGAATGAAGTCACTTTTGTGTTAAAACTGCGTTGTTACCGTTGACGCATAAAGACAAACGTGCTATATTTGATGTGGATAAGTTGTGGAAATCTTATTTCTGCCAACCTGTCCGCCAGTTTACTATGACGCTGAGATAGTATTTCTGCGAACTTATAGGACGTTTACCCTCTCCTAAACCGCCGCCCAAGCACAGGCCCCGGAAGGGTACCAACGATTTAGCAAAAACTCTAGCTTTGAAAATCAAGTAAACGACCCTGATAATTCCTCCTCAAAGTTGAAGGGAATTATTTAGCACTAACTGGCATAATTTTAGATAATAGTGTTAGCTAGTTTGAATCGAGTTATTAACCAAACTTTTGCCGAAAGGAGTCCCGCTATTAGCAAAAATCTTCGCGTGAATGAACGCATCCGTGTCCCTGAAGTACGGGTTATTGACGAAAATGGGGAGCAAGTTGGGGTTATGCGTACCCGCGATGCTCAGAATCTCGCCCGCCAACGCAACCTGGATTTAGTGGAAGTTGCTCCTAACTCCCAGCCGCCAGTCTGTCGTTTATTAGACTATGGTAAATTCCGTTATGAGCAAACCAAAAAAGAACGTGAAGCTCGTAAGACCCAAAAAGTTATTACAGTAAAAGAAATTCGCCTCGAACCCAAGATTGCCGACCATGATCTTCAAACTAAAGCCCGACAGGCCCGCAGCTTCCTGGAAGAAGGCGATAAAGTGAAAGTTACGGTTCGCTTCCGGGGTCGCGAGTTAGCCCATACTGAAATCGGGCGCGACTTGCTAAACCAGATGATTGAAATATTGAAAGATATTTCGGCTCTTGACCAGCTTCCTAAAATGGAAGGCAAGGCCATGACGATGATTTTGACTAAGACTAATGTGAAACCGGCGGCTGGAGACAAGCCCGCTCGTATCGTTACCCCGGAAGTGGTGGTACGCTCGGCCAGAGATATGGCTCCCGTTGCGCCTGCGCCCGCCCCAGTGGTTGAGCCCTCTACCCAGCAAGCCTCATAAGGCTCATAGTTCCCAGAATTTTTTAGTTGCCTCCTTTCAAGGGCGAAAGGGGGCAATTTCTATGTCATTTGCTCTTTTTGCAAATTGATATTGCCTCGCTCAACGTTTATAATCAGCCAGGGGAAAAGAGTTGTTGGTTATTGGTTGTTAGTTGTTAGTTTTAAGAATTCACCCCAATTGTCATCCTGAACGAAGGAAAGGATCTTGCCCAAATAACAAGATTCTTAGCAAGCTTAGAATGACAATGCCTGTGATTGGATAAATTTTGGCTTTTAACCAACAACCAACAACCGACGACCGACAACTGACAACCGACAACCGATAACTGATAAGCATTATGATAAATCTGGCTGAGGCTGTAACTGTAGGTACAGTGGACATCGGAAGTAACACCGTCCACCTGATTGTAGCCCGTACTGATGGTACGGAAATTGAGATTCTCGAAGACCACAAAGAGATGGCTCGACTGGGTGAAGATGTTAGTTATCAGGGCGAAATTTCCCCCGCCAAGTTCGACCTGACTATGCGTTTACTTGACCTCTATCACCAGATAACTATCTCACGCAATGCTCATTACCTGGTGTTTGGCACTGAACCTTTGAGGGCGGCTCGAAACTCGGTCAAACTAATCCAAAAGGCCAAAGAACAACTTGGCCTGAATATCAACGTTCTTTCCCAGAAAGAGGAAGCTATTTTAAGCTTTCGCGGTGCAACTCATAATATGCTTTTGCCGAGTCATTATCTAGTGGCGGATATTGGCGGGGGCAGTACCGAAATTGTATTGGTCAGTTTTAATCAGGTTCGTTCTATTATTAATTTGCCCGTTGGCTCGATAAAGCTACGGGCTTTATGCAAGGCGGGTGACCCTATAACTGTGGAACAGGTACAGGCTGCTCAATTCAAATTAGGTGAAATTTTCGGCACTGCCAATTGGCCGGAATTACGGGTTGGTTTGAATTACGGGATTCTGGCAGGGGGCAATGTTAAGGCTATCACCCGCGTTTTTAATCGGGGACGGCGGGGCGAGACGCTTACCAAAGGCGAGGTGTTGCAAGCGGCAAACCTGGCTACCACCAAACACAGTTATATCCTGGCGACCCGCTATAATCTTGTCGCTAGTCGCGCCCAGACCTTTGGCACCGGGGCTTTGATTGCTAACGCTATTATGGAGAAATTCGAGCTGGAAAGCGTGGTTATCAGCAAGTATGGTATCCGCGAAGGCTTGCTTCTCACTTATGCCCATTATCAAGAGGGTTGGCGTGACTCCCTCGGAGTATGGTAAAATATTAACTCGACCAGGTGTTCGGATTTTGTAGGGGTGAGGTTGCCTCACCCTAATTTGGGAAATTTTATGGGTGGGTTAGAAACCCACCCCTACATAAAGAATTTCTATGCTAATTGAATTAAATATAACTAACTTTGCCATAATTGACCGTCTGGCCTTGCGTTTTACGGAGGGTTTTAATGCCATGACGGGCGAGACGGGCGCGGGTAAATCCATCATTATTGATGCGATGGGCGCGATGCTGGGCGCAAAGGTCGGCCCGGAGTTTATTCGGCATGGGCAAAATCAGGCCAGGGTTGAGGGCTTTTTTGAACTAAAGCTGGATGAAGCGGCTTTGGAAGATGAGCGTTTCAAAAAGCTGTTGGAGCGGCTGAATGCAGAAAGTTTGCTGGACGATAATAGCCGCACTGCCACTGGCCTTAACCTGACCTTGAGCCGCGAATTAAACCTGAGCGGGCGCACCGTTTGTCGGGTGAATGGCACTGCGGTGCGTCAGGATATGCTGCGGGATATTGGCGAGGCTCTAGTGGATATTCACGGGCAGACCGAACATATCTCGTTATTACGGGTCAGCGAGCATCTGGAATTGCTTGACCAATACGCCGGGGTTATCAAGCAGCGCAACGCCGTAAGCGAAATGGTCGGCACTTTGCGGGCGGTGCGTAAAGAGATTAGCTCTTTGCAACGGGACGAACGCGAACTTAATCGGCGGGTGGAATTACTCAAATTTCAGGTGGAAGAAATTGCAGCCGCTAAGCTACAACTGGGTGAAGAAGAAGCCTTACTCAAGGAACGCCAGATTCTTAATAGCTCCGAAAAATTGACAACACTAGCAGACCGCGCCTATAAAGTTTTATATCAGGGCTTTGACGAGGGTGGAGACGAAGGGGGCTATGCTGGACGGGCCAAGGCTAGTGGGCGTTCGATACAGGAGTCGCTATCGGAAGTAGAGCGGCTGTTGGGCGATTTGCAGAAATTCGAGGCCGATTTTGCCAAACATCTGGAGGCGGTGCAAGAAGCCAGCTTTAAACTGGAAGATGTTTCTTCTGCGATAAGGGATTTCCGTGACCGTATCGAGCATGATCCCGCCCGCCTCGAAGATATTGAGGAACGGCTCGAACTAATCCGCAACCTCAAGCGCAAGTACGGGGCGAATATTGCCGAAATCCTGACTTACTATAAAAATGCTGCCGATGAATTAAATAAAATTGAACATAGCGGCGAGCGTCTGGCGGAACTACAAACCCAGGAGACCAAATTACTGCAAAAAATCGGGACTTTAGCCAGCGAAATATCGGTAGCCCGCCGCAGTGCTGGGGATAGATTGGCGATAGAAGTTGAACAATCGTTGCGCGATTTGAAATTATTAAGAGCGCGGTTTCAGGTCAATATTACCCAAAACGAAGACCTGAACGGTGCGCCTGCCAGCTTGCCGGACAAAGCGGCGGCCCGTTATGCTTTCGATGGGCGGGGAATAGACCGGGTGGAATTTTACGTCTCGCTTAACCCCGGCGAACCCCCCAAACCCTTGCAAAAGGTTGCCAGTGGTGGTGAAACCAGCCGCTTAATGTTGGCACTTAAATCTATTCTGGCGGCGGAAGATTCTATCCCCACCCTGATTTTTGATGAGATAGACGTGGGGGTAGGCGGGCGCAGTGGTCAGGTGGTGGGTGAAAAGCTCTGGCAACTCACCAACGTGGGGCAGCATCAGGTTATTTGTATTACCCACCTGCCCCAGATAGCCGCGTTTGGGGATGCTCACTTTAATATTATCAAAACCGTGAAGGAAGACCGCACTACCACCACCGTCCAGCAACTGAGTGAAGGGGAGCAAATAAACGAGTTGGCGGCGATGCTTGGCGGTTTGCCCATCAGCGAGTCTATGCGTTCCAGTGCCATCGAAATGTTGAAAGAGGTAAGTGGCTGGAAGGAAGCGGCTCATAACGGCACTTTAAGCCAGTATACCGCCCGAAATGGGGCTTACTCCCAGGCTTCGTTGGAGGAAATTAAAACCTCATGACCAGGCGGATTGTCCAAGCTTGTAACATTATAATGGAAATTACCTGGCTTTTGGCTCTGGTAACAATTCCCCTGTATTTCAATATTTATACCAGCCGGGTTTTTGAACCAGACAAAATTACCTTATTCCGCAGCTTTTCGCTAGTATTAGCCGGGGCATGGCTAGTCAAGGCTCTGGCGGTGATGGTCGCTAATCGCTCTGTGCCGCCCAGCCGATTACCCGCTAACCCCCGCCGCGTCGCCCGCAAAACCATCGAAGAATTCCCTCCCGATGGTGATATTATTGGGCCAGATACTAAGCCCTGGCAGCGAATAATCACCAGCCGCCCACTGGTTTTGCCCGCGCTGGTCCTTTGTTTTGTCTATATTGTGGCGACGCTGATTTCAATTTCGCCGGATGTTAGTTTTTGGGGCGGCTATGACCGTCTGCAAGGCACTTATACTTTTTTCAGCTATGTTATATTTTTCCTGACGCTGGTTTTTAACCTGAGCGAACGCCGCCAGCTTGAGCGTCTAATCAGTTTCGTCTTGCTGACTGGTATTCCTGTGACGCTCTACGGGATATTACAACACAACAAGGGCGACCCTCTGCCCTGGCAAGGTGATACGACCTTCCGCGTCACCAGCACAATGGGCAACGCTATTTTTATTTCGGCCTATCTTATTATGGTCGTGCCGCTAGTTCTCTATCGGGTTATCACCATCGCCGGATGGCTTTATGCTAACCGCGCTGCTCGCTCAGTTTCTGAACGCAGCCGCAACACTGCCCTGAGTTGGTTTGTGATGTATGGCGGTTTTATTATTTTTGAGGTTGGCCTGTTTTACGTCGTCCTGAACCTGAACGCCAACTATCGTCCCGAACAGACCGGGATTGCGGTAGCCGCTTCCCAATCGGGCATCGGTAGTAGTGGCAGCGCGGCAGGAACGGCCCAACAGCTAGTTGGTGGCACTACGATTGGCCCCTGGTGGTCAGTACCAATCGCGGTTTTGGCGGCTTTTGGTCTCTGTTTTCTTTTTACCGTCAGGCGCAAGGATACCGATAATAATTTCCTGTTCCGGCTAGTCGAACTGGCCTGTTATGTCCTTTTGTTGGGTATGACTCTGTTGGTAATTGTCTATAGCCAGAGTCGCGGGCCGTTGGCGGGGATGCTAGCAGGGCTTTACCTTGTACCACCGATTCTTTTTGCCGTCCGTAAAAAATGGAAGTGGCTAACGGCCTGGTTAGGGATTGGGGTGTTAGGCGGCGTTTTTCTGGTGTTATTCAACCTGACTCCTGGCTCAACTCCCCTTGAGCCCGCTTTTTCAATCCTACGTAAAACCCCCGAAATTGCCCGCCTCGGTGAATTTCTTCAGACGGATGACGGTACAGGCAAGGTGCGCCGCCTTATCTGGCAAACTGATTTTGAAATATTGGGTAATGCCGCTAAAAATGACCCTATCCGGCTCTTGTTGGGGAATGGCCCTGAAACCATGTATTACATATCTCCCAAGTTTTATCAGGTAGAGCTTGGTTATATTGAAGCCCGCAACGCTATCCCTGACCGTTCCCACAACGCCTACCTGGATGCGTTAGTCACAACCGGGATTTTGGGTTTTCTAACCTATTTGGCTTTTATTTTCCTTTTTTTCTACTATTCGATAAAATTCATTCGGCAGACTAAACGCTTTGATTCTCAAGTTTTGCTGGCAAGCCTGATGGCAATTATGTTATCGCATATGATAGAAATTGCTACGGGGATTCAGATTGTCAGTAGTTGGATGATGTTCTGGTTAACGGCAGCTCTGGTAGTGATTGTGGGTGGTTTCACCAGAGGTAGTTATGCCCCTCAGACGGTTGAAGCTCAGGTCGTTCAACCTATTGTTGAGCCAATAGTCGAAGACAAAATTAACGAAAAAGTAGCGGCGATAGCGGGTAAGGGTGGTAGAAGCGGCAAAAATAAACCCGTAACCGCCAATAACTCTACTCAGGACGACAAAATTAAGGCTAAATTTGTCCCTACTTCCAGCAAAGCCCCGCCTACGAAAGGTGTGACCAGCCCGGTACGCCCTGTCGCTCGTGCCACTGCCTCTACCTCCGGGTTTAATATGCTGTTGTTGCGAGTGCCGGAGGTGGAGGTACGACCCTGGTTCTGGTCTGTGACGGTACTTTTGGGCTTTATTCTGCTGGCCTTTATCTACTTGAGCAATTTTGCGCCGATTATTGCGGATGTTTCTTACAAGCAGGGCCAGAACCTCGCCAGTTCCAATCGCCCCGAAGAAGCGGCCTATTATTTCTCGGAAGCCTCGCGGATTGCGCCTTCTCAAGACCGTTATGATTTATATTTGGGACAGGTTTATCTGGATTTAGCCGAAACTACCCTTAAAAATCCGCCCCAAACCCAGCCAACGCCGGGTCAAACTCCCACCACCACGCCCGTGAAAACCGACCCTAACGCTAACTTTAACAAGGCCCAGAGTTATTATCAGGCCAGCGAACGGGAATTATTACGCGCCCGTGAGCTTGCCCCGCTCAATCCTGACCATTACGCTAACCTTGCTCGTCTTTATGGGCAGTGGTCACAGGCCGACCAAACCAAACGGGCTGAACTAACCCAGAAACAACTCGACTGGTATGACCGGGCGATTGTGGAGGCTCCCCGCAACTCGCGCATCCGCACCGAATATGCCGCCGCCCTGGTTAATGCCAGCCGCAAGCCCGATGGTACGGTTAATCAGGTGGTTTTGCAACAGGCGGTAAAAGTGGGTGAGGACTCGATTACACTTGACCCGAAATTTGATTTTGGGCGGTGGGTATTGGGCGATATTTATCTTTCGGCGGGGCGCAACGACGATGCGGCGGTACAATATGCCGAGGTTGCCAAAATTAGCCCCAAAGAGTTGGGTAACAACTTCCGTTATATTCAACGGGTGCAATTGCTATCTACCGGGCAGAAGGTTGACCAGCCTACTTTGCTGGCGGCTTTGCAAAAGGGTTTGGCTAACAAGGAACTTAAAGGCACGGACAAGGCTTTTTATCAACAAACTTTCGGGATGTATCAGTTCTATCGTAATAATTTTGCCGAGGCCGAACCCCTGTTATTAGCCGCGACGCAGGGCGACCCCGCTCAGCCTTACTCTCATGCTTATCTTGCCGTAATTTACCAACGTTCGGGTAGGGCCCAACAGGCTCAGACCGAGGGCCAACGCGCTTTAGATTTAGCGGGGCAGCAAGGTCAGGAAGTCAAAGCCACTGTTCAAAATTTCCTGGCGACTAATGTGTAGGCGGTTGTCAGTTGTCGGTGGTCGGAAGAATTAACAAGGATGGACAGGATTTAGAGGAATTATTGTAGGAGGATGCTCCGTCATCCGATAGTTTTTATTGCCTGGTTTTTATCGCAGGACAGAGCCTGCTCCTACAAATTCTTTCTTTTCATCCTTCATCCTTTCAAAAGGTGATTTGATTTGCCAATCCAGGTCGCACCAGAAAATCCCGGAATAGCCTTTTATCTGACCTTGTTTGTAGCCGCGTTAGTGCTGGCTTTGTTGGGAACGCCCCTGGCGCGATGGGTCGCCCTGAAAATTGGGGTGGTGGATGCCCCAAGTGCCCGTAAGGTGCATGCCTCGCCTGTGCCGTTGCTGGGCGGTGCGGCGATTTATCTAGCTTTTACTCTGGCCCTGTTAATATTATCGGGTTGGCTGCTACCGTTTTTCGTCTGGCAGTTGGCGGCAATATTGCTGGGGGCAACGGTGCTTGGTTTGGTGGGTTTGGTAGATGATAAATATGGCCTCTCGCCCCTACTAAAGTTTTTGGGCCAACTTGGGGTAGCTTACTGGCTGATTATTAGTGGGGTTAAAATCGAGGTTTTCCGGCTCGATTGGCTCAATATCCTGATAACCCTGCTGTGGGTAGTGACCATCACCAACGCCCAGAATTTCCTGGATAATATGGACGGCCTTTCGGGTGGTGTGGCGGCGGTGGCCTCGGCCTTTTTCTTTCTGATAGCTTATCAGAGCGGACAATGGCTGGTGGCGGCGTTAGGGGCGACGCTGGCAGGGGCGGCGGCAGGCTTTATCTATCACAATTTTGGTATTATCGCTCGCCAACAACACCAACAAATTTTTATGGGTGATAGCGGGTCGTTATTTCTCGGCTATTTGTTGGCGGCGATGGGCATCAAGCTGCGTTTCCCCAACACCGACTTTGTAACCTGGATGGTTCCAGTATTAGTGCTGGGTTTGCCTTTGTTTGATATTACGATGGTGACAATTTCGCGGCTACGGCGGGGTTTGCCGATTATGCGCGGCGGCAAAGATCACACCTCCCACCGTCTGGTGGCGTTGGGACTCTCCCGGCGTGAGGCAGTTTTGGTTATTTATCTGATTTGTGGGGCGTTGGGGGTCGCCGCCCTGATTGTTACGGGCGCAACTGTCCGCGATGGCTATGTGGTCGGTGGCGTGGTGGCGGTACTGGCGGGGTGGAGTTTGCTACGCCTGGAACACGTTCCCCTGATTAATACTAACCCGAAGGTTGAAGGACACGGCAAAGGTCTTAAAAAAATTTCTAACAATAATAACAAAAAGGAGCACACATCCGATGAAGCTGGTAGTCTTCACCACTAAAAAAGATTCACAACCCCGGCGCGGCGTTATTCTGGAAACCGCCGAGGGTGTAAAGGTTGCGGCTATCTCTGGCAATTTTAACGATTTTGGCGATGAACAATTGGCGGCTATTCGCGACTCGCTATCTGGTTTCGATACCGCCGATTTGCCCGCTTTGGAAGACGTAACTTTACACAACCCCTTGCCCACCCCCGGCAAGATTATTTGTATTGGTTTGAACTATCTTGACCATGTGCAGGAGGTTAAAGCTAAAGTACCCGACCATCCGATTGTGTTTTCCAAGTGGAGTAATACCCTGGCTGGCCCAAATGATACAGTTATTTTGGACGGTACGAGCAAAGAGGTTGATTATGAGGCGGAATTGGCTTTTGTAATCGGCAAAACCGCTTATAACGTATCGGAAGAAGCTGCCTTGGATTATGTGGCGGGCTACCTTTGCGCTAATGATGTGAGTGCCCGTGATATTCAAATGGCTGATACGCAGTGGGTGCGGGGCAAATCGCTGAACGGCTACTGCCCGCTTGGGCCGTATATTGCCACCAAAGACGAGATTCCCGACCCCCATAATCTGCGGATTCAGTTCCGGCTGAATGGCAAATCCATGCAGGATTCTAATACCGGGCAGCTTATCTTTAAAATTCCCTTTCTGCTATCTTATCTAAGCTCTGGCCTTACCTTGCAGCCGGGGGATGTGGTGTTGACCGGGACACCACCAGGGGTTGGGATGGGTCGCGACCCCCAAGTTTGGATGCAGCCCGGTGATGTGGGCGAGGTTGAGATTGAGGGTCTGGGTATTCTCCGCAACCCCTTCGCGGCTGGCTAAAAAGTTGTTGGTTATTAGTTTTTGGTTGTTGTAAGGTTTTGGAACTGTAGGGGTGAATTTTATATTCACCCTTTTTATTTAAGAAAGTCGCATCTACTTTGGCAAACAAGACCTAACCAAACTGTTAGACTTGAACAATGACATCGGTTTTGACCTGATTAAACATAGGATTTTATTACAAAAGAAATAGCTAAAGGGCGGGTGATGGAAGATAATTGGGATAGAAGGTCAGAACTGGTTAAACTTGACTTAGGCACGATAAACGAGATGCTAAGGTCGGTTCTAGGGCGGCACAAGGTGGTAGCTGCAACGATATTGGCTTCCGGGCATGTTAATACTAATTACAAGTTGCAAGTAGAGGATAGCGAAGAGGCCCTGGTGTTGCGCGTGCATACTCGTGATCAGCATTCGTGTCAAAAAGAATTCAGCCTTTTTAAGGCTGTAGGCGAGATAGTACCGATGGCAGAAATTTTATATATTGAGCCTACCCCTTCCAATTTTGGTTTTGCTTACAGCGTCCTCAAATGGGTAGATGGGGTATTGCTTGATAGCGTAATTACAAGCGAGGATAGCAGCTTAGTTAGCCAAGTTGCCAGGGATATTGGCGGAAAACTGGCGGCTATTGGCTCATATCGTTTTGCACAACCCGGGTTACTTGATCAAAATTTAGAGCTTGAAGTGCCTTTTACCACTACCGCTGAGTCTTGGCTCTCCTTCATACAGCGTTGTCTGTTTGAAGGTCACGCCAGTCAGCAACTTGGAGAGGAGTGGACAGCGCAACTATGGCAATATGTAAATGAGAACGTTAGCCAATTAGCAGCTTTAACGCAAGAAAGTTTGCTGGTTCATGGGGATTTCAAGGGATCGAATATTCTGGTGCGAGAGGAAGTAGAGGGTTGGCGGGTAGCAGCGGTGCTAGACTGGGAGTTTGCCTATGCTGGGTCGTTTTTATCCGATATTGGTACGCTGTTGCGCTACAACCGTCGGTTCAATCCGGTTTTCGAGTCGAGTTTTATCGCGGGTTTTGAGCAGCAGGGCGGGAAATTACCGAACGAGTGGAAACGGACGGCAGGCTTGCTTGACCTACTAAACCTTTGCGATTTTTTGAACCGACCACATGGAAACGAAGTAATGCGGCAAGAGGTTACCCAATTGATCATTAATACACTTAAAAGCTGATATTTTGTCCTTACCAAGAACAAGGATAAACTTTAACATTACTACAGGTAAAAATAAGGAATGCTATGGCAAATAATTTGGTTCTAAGTTTTTAATTGCTTATCAAGTGTTTTTGACAAAAGCCACAGCGTGAGTAGCCACAGGGCCACCATCGCCAGAAAACGATAACTTGCGCCAAAACGGGCTAACCCTACCGCCTCGGTAAAGAAAAAATCGTTGCGTCCGCCATAAGCCAGCATTCCGTAGCAAAGGCTAAAAACAAACAACTGCCAGCGTGGTACATTTGGCAAGCTGAGAGCAACCAGCAAGGCCACCAGAGCCACTAACCCGATTGCAGCATAGTGCAACCAGACAAAGGGTGGAATAATCAGCGAAATCAGCAACACCGCCCCTAACTTGAGTTGCTGGTGGTCATCGGAGGGTTTGCCGCCTCGCCCTCGCCACAGTACCCACAATGTCAGCCCTGCCGCTCCTATCGCTATCAAATAGCCACCCAGCGTCACCCAGGCTGGAAAATCGCCCTTGTAATCGTCCATAACTTCGGGAATAGCTAAGCGGGCCAAAAAACCAAAAGAGGATTGATTGGAAATATCCACCTGGGGTTTGTTAACTTTCCAGATAACCTCGGTGGCATAAGTCCAGATATTATTCCAGCCGACCACCAGCGTGCTTAGACCCACGAACAGCCCGCCCCCCAGAATTATACCCCACAAGCCCCGCCAGCGTCGCTCCGTTACAAAAAAGAGGCTAGAAATAACCGGGTATAGTTTTAGCCCGATAGGTAGGGCCAAAATCGCGCCACCCGCCATATCGCGCCCATCTTTGACCCACAAGGCCAGCAGCGACATCCCTAACAAAATCAGAATGTTATATTGACCATAGGCAATGGTCTCGCCAATCTGCCCAAAGTTTAGAGCGAGAAACAGCACCGCCGGGGCAAAACGAATTGAGTCTTTGGGTTGCCCGAAGACCCTGAGCAAAATAAGCAAAATGGGGATGAGTAAAAGCTCGTTAATCACCCGCCACACCAATAGAGCTACTTGCTGATTTTCCCCAAACATGCGGGCAAGCGGCCAGAATATCGCGATAGCGGTAGGCGGAACTCGCACAGCATTGCCGGGTTGGTTCACAAGCTGGGCTAAATCATACAGGGGCTTCCCCGCCTCAAAATTTAGCAAACCGCTATAATTAACCGTAAAATCGGCTCCGCGATAGAGGTTGTTCTGGAAAAGGAAAAAATGGTTGTAGGCGAACGATACCAGCGAAGCCAGAATAATCGCCCGCACAAAAGCCGTTTCAAAGGCCATTAAGCCCGATTGCCCGGAGTCTTGCCGGATGTTGCCCGAAACGTAAATCCCGGCACTAAATAATAATGCACCCGTGAAGAATGCTACGGTGATTGAGGCCGGATTCAAGGTATAGAGATTCAAACGCAGGAAGGCAAACTGAGCTAACGGCAATAGCGGGAACAGCGTCGCGACATACACAAAAGGGGTCGGCAAGGTTTGAGCGCGTTGGGCAAACCGCCCCGCCAACCACAACAACAGGCAGGCCACTGGCAAAATAAGACTCCAGGCGGCATAAAAAGGCTCGGCTTCCAGAGGCCACCACCAGAGGCTAAATAGTAATAACAGCCCTGCCGCCGCCTCAATTATCAAGGCCCAACGGTTGCGCTCCCACAACAGTTTCCCTAATCCCCAGCAACATAGAGCCATAATCGCTAGCAAACCGGGTCGGGCTAACGAAGCAAGCCAACCCCGCCAACCAAAATTGGTATAATCTGGCTCGATTTTTAGCTGGAAAATCGCCAGAGCTAAATTACGGGTGTCGCCATTACCCGGTTGGTAGGTCTGATTAGCCTCAAATTTTAGCCGAAAGCGTTCCAGGGTAGGGCGGGTATGGACGGGCAATTTGAACTCGATATTCTCGCCTTCATAAAAACCCTTAACTTCATAACTACCCAGATTGGTAACATCCCGCTCCATCTCACCGGAAAGTTTAATTTGAGTACCCACCTGGTCGGGGTTGCGGTCTGGTCGGGGGGCAGTGGCGCGCAAAGTCGCTTTCAGGGGAACAGCTTCCAGCGGCCAGGGCAGATTAATGTAGGCAATCCGGCCTGTCCAGCGATAGGTATGGTCGCGGGTTGGGTCCTCCTGTGGGTCAATTTGCTGAGTTTCGGGCTGAAAAAAACCACCCTCACCATTACTCAGGTATAATTTATCCAGATAGTCAGCCTTACCAACGTCAATTACCACCGAGCCACGTCCCAGACCTATTAACCAGGCCAGCCCAAAAATTAGCAAGGCCAAAGCCAGGACGGGGGGTATAAACCGAGCCAGCGTTCGATAAAGCTGGGAGATAATCCCCAAACTCAATTTTGGAGGTGCGGCTGTTTTGGTTTGCGCCAAAAAGTTTCGTCCTTAAAAAATAGTAGGAGCAGCCTCCTACGAATACTGAACCCTGTAGGAGCAGGCTTTGTCCTGCGAGGCTCTGTACTATATTTTAGCATAGTTGGATTAGGTAGGTAATTTTTAGTCACAGCAAAAAAAGCCAGGGGCTAAGCTCTGAGGTAAAAAAAGAAGTAATAAAAATCAGGAAGGCCCTTAACCGCGACTTACAGTATGCTCGGCAGAATCGTTTTCTTCATCCTCCGGGCCGGGTTCGTCCTCGGCGGTGGTGCGATAGAGTGCCAAAGCTTTAATATAAATCGAATTGGCTTTGGTGAAAGCAGCTTGAAGATCGCCTACGCTGGCTGAACCATCGTCTTGGGCTTCGGTTGTGGCTAACCATTGTTCAAAAGCCCCGACATCGCGGCGTAATTTTTCAAGGTATTTATGAGAAATTGAAGCCATTGCTTGTGTCCAACTTTCTCAGCATTGAGTCTGACTTTGGTTTTCACCAATTTCTGACTGCTAAAATATTATGATAGCTTGATGCTCTCAGTTTATGACAAGTTATAGCTTGCTGTCAATAAGTGAATCGGAATTTTCAGCTTTAAACCCACATGACATCCGATTTGGTTTCTGCTATACTTAACCAAATTCGGGCGAGTGGCGGAATGGCAGACGCGAGCGACTTAAAATCGCTTGAGGTAACTCGTGTGGGTTCGACTCCCACCTCGCCTATCTTGCATTAAAGCTAACCGACCAAAGGTTGTGCAAAAAAATACTTGCGAAGCTTTTGGGAAAATGGTATCATAGCCCCTAGTTAGCGAATGAACTATCTAAAACCTCACTTAATATTTTCATATCTTCTGCGTATGGATAAGTTGCCAATTCCTTTTGGCTGGATTGGCCTGTGGAATATATTGCAAAGCCTACTGAGGGCAAATTAAAACTAGAGAACAGGAGAGTATCAGATGGCTTATGTTATTGCTGAGCCTTGTGTAGATGTCAAGGATAAATCGTGTGTGAACGTCTGCCCGGTGGATTGTATTTACCAGGACGATGAAGACCGCATGCTTTACATCAGCCCTGATGAATGTATTGACTGCGGTGCCTGTGAGCCCGAATGTCCTGTAGCCGCCATCTTTGCCGAAGAAGAAGTGCCCGACAAGTGGGGTCAATTCACCAAAGTTAACAAGCTTTATTTTGTGGATAAATCCAAAGCCCGCGCCGAGATTGACAAGCTTTATCCCGAAAAACGTGTAACCGAATAGTTCTAGCGCGTTAATTGAAATTAAAAAAGGCGGCCACAAGGCCACCTTTTTGTTTTTATATATTTACCCACCCTCACTTAACATCAAACAAACAACAATCGGTTTTGTTATAGGGGTAGACCATTCCTCTTACTATAACTAATCCCATTGTTCACCTTGCTTGCCAAGCTGTGCTGCCCTCTGATAGAACGGTTAGCTGACCAAGCAGTAGTTCCTCGCCGGGATAAGTATAATCAACTTTGATTATCTTTAGTTTATTTTCAATCTGGTTTCCGGCACTGTCCCAGAAAGGCGAGTAATATTTTAAAAAAGAACGGAAGTCAACTATATAATCAATGCCCTGTTCTTTAATATAAGTTGAAAGACTGCGAGTAGTCAGATAAGGATAAACGGCATTATTGACCAACCCGTCCAGGTTCACTATTTGCACGCCACTCGAAAAGTAGCTGAGTATTCCGGCGTTAAAAGCCCCAATCCGGCTACCTTCCGGCAGGTTTTGCTTTAGTGTTGGTGCGAGGTTATAAGTTGCGCTATCAAAAATTTTAGGATTGCTGGCAGCAAAAGGAACCCAACTTAAAAAGCTGATAATGGTTATGGAATATAGCACCAACAAAAACCTGACTTCTTTTTGTCGGTTTTTCCAGTAATAGGTACGGGTTTCCCAATAATAATTAAGTATAATTGCCAGCACCACGAATAAAATCGGTAAAATTGAGGAATAATACCAAGACTTTAACCGCACTGCCCTGATCGTATGTACCAGGACAAAAATCAAGCAGAAGCCCAAAGGTATGACCAAAAGATTTAACCGATAAAGTAATTCGGTTTTAGCAGTGGAGCTTTTATCGCGAAGAAAAACTCTGCCTACCCACGCAACCGCCCCGCTTACCAACAGAATAAGCAGAATCAAGCTCAAAGAAAGTTCTGGTCGCACATTTACCCCGGTTAGCCGTGCCAACCCGATTGCCAGGTTTGACAGATATTGAATGCTGTATTGTATAAAGCCCCATCCTGCTCTGGAATAGGTATCACGAGTCATATAGGCTACTGAGAGACCACTTATCTGGATAAGGGAGCCAAATTTAACCAGTGTCCATATTAGCCAGGGCAGTATAACCATAAAGGCAGTTATACCAGCCAAGCTTAAGTTTTTTAAAACCGACACTTTTGAAGTACAATAAATAAATAATCCTGCCCAGGTAAACACTAATAACAAAGCATTGTCGGTACGGGCTAAAAAAAGCAGACCAGAAAAAAGACCTAACAATAGGCCATAACCTCGGGTAATTTTCTTTTCCCGGATTATTTTCAAATACACCAATAGGAAAAGAAAAATAGCATTAACATTGACTGGAGTTTCCAAACCATTCATGGTACCTGCGCTTGATAGGTAAAAAACCGGGGATAGGCCATAAAAAAAACAAATAAAGTAACAAATCTGCCGATTGATTCTCAAGCTATCCAGCACTAATAAAAGTAGGTAAACTGAGCTTACTGCCAGTATCGCGCTAAAAAGAAGAATGGCATTAATAACCAGATAGGGGTCTTTTATCAGAGCAAAAAAAGGTAGATTCAGCAGCATCCAGAGAGGGTGAAAGCCATTAGTATCGGTTAGTCGGTCAAAACTAAAACCAGCATTACTAGTCGCATTCCGAGCCACTACAAAGTAATAAAAGGAGTCGTCCAGGATAATCTGGTGGTCAAGTAACCAGCCCACCGAGGCGAAGGCCACTGGAAGCCTAATTAGCAGAGATAACAACAGAATCAGGGAAAGTGGGTTATTAAACCGTTCAAATAAATGCTTCAACTCTTACCTTATCCCTGACGCTCTCCCCCAAACTTGTAGTGACCAATCGTTTCCCAGATTAACTCAGAAGGTTTTTCCCCTGGTTTTTCAACCATCAAACCAATTTCAGTAGCGACAAACTCAAAGTTAAGCTGAAATTTACCGCTTTGCAACTCATGTTCCATCACTGGCAACTCCAGATTGGTCAATTTGTTACCAATGGTTAAATGCGGATGATATTTATCATTTTCCAGGGCATCGGCATTGCCATTTGGGTAAATTTTGGATAGATTCTGAATGACCTGCTGGTGGAGGTGTCGCAAAGGTGCTTCGTCCAGGGCTTTCAGAAAAACCACATTACATTCGGCTTTAGGAAAAACATCGTAACCGTTTAAGTGTACATCAAAAGGCCGCAAAGTTTGGGTAACTTCTTGCAGCAGATGCGGAAGTTTATCCAGATTTTCGGGTGTGCCGAGTGGAGTGGGCCTTTTAACGGTGATATGAGGTGGGATATTAGCCTTAAAAGCCGGGTCGTAGCGACGACGAATATCATCCAGAGCCATCGAAATTTCAGGTGGGGCGTAAAGAATAATGGCGAAATCCCGTTCTCGCCCTATTTCCGGCTGCACAATTTGAAGAATGCCGGTAAATTTGGTAGCCAAACTTGCTTCTACCTACTTGTTTATTCTTGTCGAATACGGCTTTTGAGGCCGTTAATCTAAAATTCGCGCCGCCAATAGCTATGAAGCGACCTGTGAATTTGGTGTTGGCGAGCATATCCCTATGATTATGCTTTGTGGCATGATTATAGCACGGCCACGTTACACTGACAATTGCACACACTCGCCGGGAAATCTAAAACCCAGGATTTGGTTGCTCTTTCAATTGGAAGTTGACCAAGCCAGACTTTAGGATTAGTATATGGCATTACTTAACTTAAAGCAGCAAATGATAGTCAGGACTTCCAATTTTAGATTTTAGATTTTCAACTAACAACTAATTTTCTGAGGAGTAATTAAAATGGATGGCGCGATAATCAGCTCGGTTCAACAGCAAGAAACTGCCGAAAAACGTCAACGCCTCAAAGCTTTTATGGAACGCAACCAACTAGATGGGTTGATTATTGCCCGCCAAAATAATTTTGCCTGGGCCACTGGGGGCGGCTCGAACTGGGTGGGCATTGCCAGCGAAACCGGGGCGGCTTATCTGGTATATACCGCGCAGGGCAAAGATTACGCCGTCTTGGATAATATCGAAGGGCCGCGCTATGCCGATGAGGAAAGGTTAGAAGAGCTAGGTTTTGAAATAGTGTTGCGGGATTGGTGGGATAGTGCTGACAACAAACGCCTGAAAATGTTGGATGTGGCGGGTGGCGTAAATAAAAGTATTGGGGCCGATGTGGCTCTGGAAAATACTTTTAATGTTGGTCAGGCTTTGTTGCGGGAACGCTGGAGTTTAACCTCCCACGAGTGTGAACGTTATCGCGAGGTTGGCAGGTTATCGGGGGAAGCCCTGGAAACAGTAGCGGCAGGCTTGCAACCGGGCCTAACCGAGTGGGAAATTGCCGGACGATTGGCTCAGGCCAGCTATAGTCGGGGTCTGACCCCTTTTGTCACCCTGATTGCAGCGGACGAACGGGTCTGGCAGTATCGCCACCCTATTCCAACCACCAAAAAACTGGAAAAATACGCCATGTTGGTGTTATGTGCCAGAAAAGGTGGTCTAATTGCTAGTTGTACCCGGCAGGTTCATTTTGGGCCATTGCCCCAGGATTTGGCTCAACGCCACGCCGCCACCCAACGGATAGACGCTGCTTTTAATCTTGCTACCCGCCCCGGCGTGATAGTTAGGGATATTTTTGGCACGGGAATGACCCACTATGCCGCAGCAGGTTTCCCCGACGAGTGGCAACTACATCATCAGGGCGGGGCGACTGGCTACGAAGCCCGTGAATATTTTGCTACTCCCGACACTGAGGAAGTGGTTTTGGATTGGCAAGCTTTCGCCTGGAATCCCTCTATCACTGGTACAAAGTGCGAGGATACAATATTGGTCAGTAACGAGCGCGGCCATGAGGTAATAACCGCTGGCCCCGGTTGGATTTGGCCCAAAACCAAAGTTGAAATCGAAGGGCTGGGGGTTATGGCTCGCCCCGATATTCTGGAAATGTAAATATAGAATCAGAAACCTCCTTCAAACTTTACTGAAGGAGGTTTTTTTATAGCTAAGAATCCCATATTGGGCCAAATAATTCGGTTCAACAAAAAAAATTAGTCCAAAAAAGTTCTAACTACTTTACTAACCGATTCTACCTGGATTATACGCGGTCTTTAACCATCGTGCGCATACACTGCGTACAAACGTTATGTTTGCGCGGCTCGGTATCGCCCTTGAGTTGGAGCGTCTTGTGTTGGATGTTTGGCATCCACATCCGATTGGTTTTGCGGTTAGAGTGACTAACGTTATGACCGTAGCCCGGTGTCTTTCCACAAATGTCACATTTACCAGACAATTTCGATTTACCCCCTTTACGAAATACTTTTTTTGCTGTATCATAAAGCCCGAATTTGACCCCTACGAATAGGGTTTTAGGGCTAGTAGTCTAACATATCCTGCTCTATTTAGCAAATTATTAGTTAGGCTGTTAGTGAAAAAAAGACTTGCTCTTGTGTTAGACCACCAACCCTAGGGCAGATTATCAAAACCTGAAAGACCGCGAACTGAGCTAAATTTATGAAGAATAAAACTAGCCTGGAGAGCTATGGTGCTACCACCGGGCAAACGCCCCCGGCTCCTGCCCCCGAAAATCTCGGTGAGGTAGTAATTTCGCCGGAGGCCATAGCTATTATTGCCGCCGAAGCGGTGATGGAAAAAGGGTATGGGGTAGTGGGTTTAGCCGCCCGCCGTTTGCGAAATGGACGGGCCGAAATGTTACGCCCGGAAAACGTCAAAGATGGTATCCAGGTGCGCTTTGAAGGCAAAGAAATTATTGTTGACCTTTACGTGATAATTGAATACGGCTTGCGCATTAGCGAAGTCGCCCACAATATGATGTATAACGTTAAATTTGAGGTGGAGCGACATTTAGGTATGCCAGTAGCGCAGGTTAACGTAAATGTCCAGGGGTTGAGTAATACCACCAAAAATTAAATTTGTACCAAGCTGCCTGGGAGGAGAGGCATTTGGAGCCAAAAAATACGACTACAATTAATAAGTCTTTAGATTCGGCTAACCATAAATCAATCTGGGGTCAGGCTTGTAGCGGGCTAGACCTACGTGATACGCTGGTGGCTTGTGGAACCTGGTTAGCCGAACATACCGATGCAATTAACGCTCTTAATGTCTTTCCTGTGCCCGATGGTGATACTGGCACTAACATGACCCGTACAATGGAAGCGGCTATCGCTGAAATCAAGGATTTGAAAGAAGGCACTGCCGAGCATATTAGCAAACGTCTGAGTTTTGGGGCTTTGATGGGAGCGCGGGGCAATAGCGGGGTAATTCTAAGTCAGATTATCCGGGGTCTGGCGGACGGTTTGGCTGGTAAGGAAAATGTTACCGCTCTGGACTTTGCCCACTGTCTGGTTAAAGCCAAAGAGATGGCCTACAAAGCCGTAATGAAGCCCATTGAAGGCACGATGCTAACAGTAGTGCGCGAATCGGCAGAGGCGGCAATAGAAGCGGCTAAGCTCCACAATAATTTCCTGTATGTTCTTACCGAAACGGTTTCGGCGGCTAAGGCATCGGTGGAGCGCACTCCTACCCTGCTGGCAACTTTACGGGAAGCGGGGGTGGTGGATGCGGGTGGGCATGGTTTTTTTGTACTATTAGAGGGGGCTTTGCGCCATCTACGGGGTGAGAGTCTGGTTAAAACCGAATTGAGCGAAATCGAAAAGGCTCGCCCTACTTTTACGGTTGCGGCGGATGGTGATGAAGAACATCAGTTAGACGAGTATGGTTATTGTACCAACTTTTTGCTAAATACCGCTCAGCCTATTGCTTTTGAAGAAATACGCGATAGAATTGCCGCTATGGGTACTAGCGCGGTAATCGTGGGTGATGAGAATATGGTCAAGGTGCATCTTCATACCGAAGACCCTGGTTCGTTAATCACTTACGCTACCTCGTTGGGGTCGTTGAGCCAGATAAAACTGGATAATATGCAACTCCAACATGAGGAGGCTTTTTTAAACAAAGGCTCTAGTAACGGGGTAGCGGCTGGCAAAGGGCTGGTGACTGAAGGATTTGAGCCAGCGCAGGGGTCAATTTCAATCGTTAGTGTTGTACCGGGGAACGGTTTAGTCGAGGTATTCCGTAGTCTCGGCACTAACGCGGTGGTACATGGCGGGCAAACCATGAATCCTAGCACTCAGGAATTGTTGAAGGCAGTAGATAGCCTGCCTAGCAACGAAGTGGTTATTTTGCCTAACAACAAAAACATCATCATGGTAGCCAATCAGGTCAAAAACCTGACTAAAAAGCATGTGATGGTGGTGCCAAGTGCTACTTTGCCGCAAGGTATCACCGCTCTTAGTCGCTTTAATTTTGAAGAGACTTTGGAGTCCAACGCCGCCAATATGACCGCCAGTCTGAAGGATGTCCAGACCGGCGAGGTTACACGGGCGGTGCGTACCGCCACCATTAACGGTATTCCAGTAGAAACCGGGCAATGGATCGGATTATTAAATGATGAACTAAGCGTTAGTGCGCCCAGTAAAGAAGAAGTTATCTGGCAATTACTGGAACAAATGGGGGCCGCCAATTCCGAGCTTCTAACTTTTTATTACGGTAAGGATGTTACCGAGGTAGAAGCTGAAACCCTGCTGGCGCAGGTCAAGGCGCGTTTTGCTTCTCAGGAAGTGCAAAGCGTACCGGGCGGGCAACCCCATTACCATTACATCATTTCAGCAGAGTGAAAGTTGGGTTTAGGTAGTAGCTACCTATATTGATTTGCTGAAAAACCAGTCTGCTTTGCTCACAAAAAGCATGAAGGTTGCAAAATCGAAAATTTGATAGAAACTTTTGATGGTAGTAGTGATTTTAGTCGCTTCTTGAGGTTTTTTGAACTCCCGGACTAAAATCCTCACCCCAAAATCTTGGCTATCAAAGCCGAATTTGGCAATAATCATGTTTATAAAGCAGACGCTTGAATTGAAAATTGACTGAGGTTATTTAAATATATGCCGGGTGTAAGAATCGTCACAGATAGCACATGTGACCTCCCCCCTGAGTTAGTGCGCGAGTATGGCATCACGGTTGTGCCGTTACAGGTGCATATTGGTGGCGAAACCTATCTTGATAGAGTTGATTTAAGCGTAGAAGAATTTCACCGTCGTTTATCCAACTGGCCTAATCATCTTCCCTTACCCAGCACCAGCCGTCCCAGAGAGGAAGTTTTCGAGGAACTTTACAAACAGATTCTCAAAGAAGGCGAAAGTGTAATTTCGATTCACCATTCCTCTAAATTGGGGAATACCTATGCCGCAGCCCTGGCAGCCAAAAATAATATTCTAGCTCCAGCCTCCCAGATTGTGGTTATAGACTCGCTTTCTGCCAGTTTTGGTCTAGGTATTATCGCACTAGAGTCCGCCAAACGTGCCCGCAAAGGCGCGCATCACGTGGAGTTGGTGCGATTGGTCAACCGTATGATTTACCAGACCCACGTTATCTTTTTCACCGACACGATGCAATATCTGGCTGCCAGCGGGCGCATGGGCAAGGCTCAGGCTGCTCTTGGCCCCACCCCACCAACCAACTTCCGTCCTTTACTGCGCCTTGAGGATGGCTATATCGTGCCCTTCGAGCGCACTCGCACCCGTACCAAAGCCATTGAGGGGCTGTGCGAATTTATTGAGGATTTCCCTCATATTGAGGAAATGGCGATTATGCACAGCAATAGCTCCAACGATGTCGAAACCTTACTGACTCGGATTGCCCCTATTTTCCCCCGTGAAAAGGTGTTTGTGGGACTGTTCAGCCCGGTGTTGGCGGCCCATCTTGGCCCTGGCTCAATGGGCGTGACGGTCTATGAGGGCGGCATCTTTTAAGAAGTATGAAGGATAGAAGGTTGTCGGTTGTCGGATAAATCCAAAATCTAAAACCGGGAATATTCGTAGGGGTAGACCTCCGTGTCTACCCTAACTTTTGACCTTCGACTTTTGACTCATTCACCAACAACCAACAACCATTCGGGTTATGTTATAATTAGCCTATTAAATCAGTGTATAGTAGGATTAGGCTACCAACCAAAGAAAGGATATGAGCTTCATGAGTGGAAGCCCTAAAGTTAAGATTGTCACCGACAGCACCTCGGATATGAGCCAGGATGAGGCCGAACGTCGCGGTATTACGATTGTTCCCCTGACTCTTAATATTGAGGACAAGAGTTTTCGGGATGGAATTGATATTTTGCCCCCGGAATTCTATCGGCGTTTACCGACCCTGAGTAAGCTTCCTACCACCAGTCAACCCTCGGTGGGTTTGTTCCAGCAGACTTTCGAGCAGCTTAGCGCCGATGGTTCGCAGGTAATTTCTATTCACATTTCCAGCAAACTCAGTGGTACTTTTAATAGTGCCAGTTTGGCTGCCCAGAGTTTCCCGGCGGGTCAGGTTACGGTCATTGATAGCACCTGGGTTTCGGCAGCGTTGGGTTTGCCCGTCTTAAAAGCGGCAGAAATGGCCCGTGCCGGAAAAACTGCCCCGGAAATTATCGAGGTGGTTAAAGCTTCATTACCCCGTATCAACCTGTTGGCGGTAGCCGATACGCTGGAATATCTTAAAAAGGGCGGGCGCATAGGTGGTTTGCGGGCTTTTGCGGGAGGTATTCTGAGTATCAAGCCTATTTTTACGGTCAAGGATGGACTGGTAGCCCCCTTTGAGAATGTGCGTACCAAGAAGAAGGCTCTCGAAAGAATCGCCGAAGTGGTTAAAACCTGGGGGGCGATTGAACGCATGTGTATTTTGCATGCCGATAGCCCGGATGAGGCGGGCGAACTGGCCTCAATGCTCTCCACCACCTACCCTCTCAAGGATATTTACATGTCTATGGTCGGGCCAGTGGTTGGCACTTATACTGGCCCAAAAACTTTGGGTGTATGTGCCGAAAAGAAAGACCTTTAGCAAAGTTTTGAGTTATGAATTTTGAATTGAACCCCTTTCCTTAGTGCAAAAACAAGGGAGATATTGTGCAAGGTGTGGTATTGTCCCTTCTCTCTAGCAGGGAGAAGGTTAGGATGAGGGTGGAGTCTTAACCTGAATCCTAACCCAAATTACAGTTAGTTTCGACCCTCACCTCGGCCCTCTACCTTCTAGGGAGAGGGAGTTTAATTCTCCCTTATCCAACATCTTTCTTGAAAAACCACATACTGGAAAGGGGGGAACAACATCTATGGTTGACATTGAGAAATTAACCAAAGTCCTCAAACTGGAAGCCCAGGATGGTTATCAGAACCGCAAAGTTATGCGCGGCCTGGAAGCTTTTATAACCAACTGGGTTAACCTTTCCCTCAAAGCAAACCCTTCGCCCACCGAAGCCCGCCTGATTGAGATGGTAGCTGACCGCCTGACCGATTATGGCATGCTGCTTTCCCCCGCCCGCGCCCAGGCAATCCAGGCCGTTCTGGAAGCCCCGGCATTTGTTTTGAAAGGGGTCGGGGGTCGTGGGTCGGAAAAAAGTGCCGAGTTGAAAGTAACGAGTAACGAGTTGAAAGCAAATAGCTCTCAGCCGTCAGCCGTCAGCCGTCAGCCGTCAGCTACTAGCTCCAAATCTACCCCTAATATCCCACCTCAGTCCTCAGTCCTCAGTCCTCAGCCCTCTCCCGTTGACCTTAGCGCGCCCATTATTAGCGTCAAAGGGGTGGGGGAAGCTTATGCCCGCTTGCTGGAGTTTATCGAGGTACGCACCATTGGCGATGCTTTGTATTATTTTCCTTTCCGCCACGAAGATTTCAGCAGCTTCCACAAAATAACCGAACTTATATGGGGCAGGGTAGAGAGCGTGTTGGCGCAGGTGGTGGACAAAACCAGCACCCGCACCCGCAACGGCAAGGAAATTATCGAGGTGATTCTTTCGGACGAGACCGGGCAGATGCGGGCGATTTTTTTCAATAGCAAAATGGTCTATAGTCTCAAGCCGGGGGCGCAGGTGGTGATGAGCGGGCGGGTGGAACGCTATCAAAATAACTCCATCTGTTTCAAAACGCCCCAATTTGAGTTAGCCGACCACGAACTGTTACACACCGGGCGACTTGTGCCAATCTATCATCTGGCAGGGCCACTCAAGCAACAGGCTTTGCGCCGCCTGATTAAGTCGGTGGTGGATAGATATGCCGGGTCATTGCCGGAGCATCTGCCCGCTGACATTATGCAGCGTAACTCTTTGGACGGACTGGCCTATTCGGTCAAAAATCTACACTTCCCGCCGGATATTTCGGCTAAAGAGCGGGCGCGGCGACGACTGGCTTTTGACGAGTTTTTCCTGATTCAACTTGGGGTATTATCGAAACGCCACGAGTGGCAGGACGAACGCCCCTCTATCCCCTTTCGCCCCGACCCCGGTTTAATGGACGGTTGGTACAAAACTTTGCCCTTTGAGCTGACTGAAGACCAGCGCGGCTCAGTTTATAGCATTTTGGCTGACATTAGCCACGAGAAGCCGATGCGCCGTCTGGTGCAGGGGGATGTGGGGAGCGGCAAAACAGTGGTGGCGGCAACGGCCTTGCTGGCGGTTATCGCTCAAGGCTTTCAGGGGGTGATGATGGCTCCTACCCAGATTTTGGCGGAGCAGCATTTCAAGGGTTTATCTCGCATATTTGCCAAATTTGCCGAGAGCGAGTCGGCTCAGGTGCGGCAGCTAACCCCCCGTCTGGCTCTGCTGAGTGGCTCAGTCAAGAAAAAGGACAAAGAGGCTACCTACGCCAAAATTCTGGCGGGGGAGGTGGATATTGTTATCGGCACTACCGCCATTATTCAGGAAGGGGTCGAGTTTAACAAGCTGGGGCTGGTGATTACTGATGAACAACACCGTTTTGGGGTGGTACAGCGTAGCACCTTGCGCGATAAGGCCAATATCACTAATCCCCACGTCCTGACGATGACCGCCACGCCCATTCCCCGTAGCCTTTCCCTGACGATTTACGGCGACCTGGATATTTCGCTTATCAAAACGATGCCGCCCGGACGCAAGCCGATTAAAACCAAAATGGTGCATCCTGACGAGCGCGACAAGGCTTATGATTTTATCCGCAAGCAGATTGCGAAGGGTTATCAGGCGTTTGTTATTTGCCCGTTGGTGGAGGAGTCGGAGAAAATCGAGGCGAAGGCCGCTATTGACGAGCATGCCCGTCTTCAGGCCGATGTTTTCCCCGACCTGAAACTGGCCTTGCTGCACGGGCGCATGAAGCCCAGCGAGAAAGACCAAATTATGCTGGCCTTCCGCGACAAGCAGCACGATATTCTGGTGGCGACCTCTGTTATCGAGGTGGGAATTGATATTCCTAACGCCAGCATAATTCTAATCGAAGGGGCTGACCGTTTCGGTCTGGCTCAATTGCATCAGTTCCGGGGGCGGGTGGGGCGCGGAGAGGCTCAGAGTTATTGCCTCTTGCTTCCCGGCGACGATTTGAGCGAGGCCGGACAGCAACGCCTTCAGATTATCGAGCAGAGCAACGACGGTTTTTATCTGGCGGAACAAGACCTCAAAATGCGTGGCCCTGGCGAGTTTTTCGGTACTCGGCAAAGTGGCGTTCCCGACTTGCGGGTGGCAGGGTTGGGCGATACCGACCTGTTGGAACTGGCCCGCACCGAAGCCAGTCAGCTTTTCGCCCGTGACCCCGACCTGCTGGGTTATCCCCTTATCGCCAAAAAGGTTAGCCAACTCTGGAGTACCGAAGGCGACCTTAGTTAAAAGTTTTGAGTTGTGAATTTTGAGTGTTGAGTTGCGAGGGATTTATGGAAAACCCAGTAGGTGAAAACAAAACTCTTGAGCAATTGTTGCTTGAGCTTAACAACCCGGACGAAAAACAACGGGCTATCTCGGTTTTGGAACTTGGGAAATATGGTGCGCCTGCCATTGAGCCGCTAATTAATATCCTCCGAACCGATAGCTATTATTTTGCCCGCCGGAGTGCGGTAAAAGCTTTAGACCAAATTGGCGATAGGCGGACTATACCAGCCTTGATTGAGGCTCTCAAAGAATACGGCCTGATGTCATTTGCGGGGGAGGCTCTTTTTAAGTTTGGTGATACCAGCGTTATTCCAGCAATGATAGCCTCACTTCAGGACTCAACAGGTGGTCATCATTTTGGGCTGGTTGCCGATGTTATTGTTCAATACGGTGAAACTGCCGTTATACCCCTGCTTGAAGCTCTTAAACAGCCCAAGCCTCGGAGGTGGACGGCCTATATCCTCGGTAGAATTGAGGACAACCGGGCTGTTGCGCCACTTTTTGAGATTGCCAGGGATAAACAAATGACTGACAATGAAAGGGAGGCAGCTATTACCGCTTTAGGCAACTTTCCAGACCCTCAAATTTTTGAACTCCTGCAACAACTAATGCGTGATACAAGCGAAACTGATATGGTTCGGCGTTTTGCGACAGAGGCTCTCGGTAATTTTGGACAAGCTTCTTTACCCTATATTATTGAAGCTTTGAAAGATGATATTATCGGTTATAACGCCGCTGTTGCATTGGCAAAGGCTGATATAGATGGTATACCCGCGATTTTAGAAGCTTCCAGAGAAAAGGACAAAAAAATCAGAGCGGGGGCAGTGACGGCTTTGGGAATGGTGGGCAACCCAACCTTTTTTAATTTATCAACTGCTCCAACTATTGAAGGGCTTCCACCGCTAATTCAGGCTCTCAAAGACCCCATTGCTGATATACGAAAAAGAGCGATTAATGGAATCTGGAATATTATATCTTCTATTACAATAACCTCAATGCTTTTTACAGAACATAGTAATCAGGGCCAACTACCTTCTCCAGAGATTGAAAAGAAACTTAAACCCCCCAATTTTGACCGAGAAACTGTGCTTGAGCCTGTCTTAACTGCCTTAAAAGATGAGAGTTACGAGGTTCGATACAGCGCGGCGATGGTTTTAGGCCAATTGGGAATTAAAGATGGGCGAGTGGTAAAGGCGTTACTGGCAGCTTTAAGTGATAGGGATTCAGATGTACGGTTTAGGACAATTGAGGCATTAGTTCAACTGGACGTAACCGCCCCGGAAGGCGAAAAAATCTTCAAAAAGCTGCTCAAAGATAAAAACCATGCTACCAGTGGTAGTGCCGCGCTTTTGTTGGAAAAATTGAAATGAGTCGGTTGACCTAACCTCCTTCCCCGAATCAGTGAGGGGGAACATAATTTCAACTCGTTTCTTTTAACTCGGCACTCGGCACTTTTCTCCATCCCCTGTCCCCCAACCCCTGACCCCTAGACCTTCGCTACTTCGCGGACTTTGTGGCGGCGGCGTTCCTTGCGCTGTTTGCGGACGCGCGTTAGCCCCTTCAAGTCTTCCGAGGCGGTTTTGACGATTTTCACCCGACTATCGAGGTCTTCAATCCAGTCCACCGGGACTTCGTAAATCCGCATGCCCTTTTCTTCCGCCAGTAACAGCACCTCCGAGTCAAAGAACCACTCCTGATTCTCGACCAGTGGCAGCAATTCTTTAATTACCGAAGTGCGCCCGGCCTTAAAACCGCATTGGGCATCGGTGAAGTTGTTCCAGAAAAAGAGCTTGATAATCAGGTTATAAATGCGGGAAATAATCTCGCGCTTCCACTGGCGGGTTACACGTGCGCCCTTCGCCAGACGGCTACCAATAGCCAGATCGCTGTGCCCGGTGATAATCGGCGCAACCAACGGCAGAAAACTTTGCAGATTGGTACTCAGGTCAACGTCCATATAACTAACCACATCGGCATCGCTGCTCTCCCAGACCGCCCGCAAGGCCCGCCCCCGCCCCTTCTGGTCAAGGTGGAACACCCGCACATCCGGGTAAGTGGCTTCCAGACGCTTGGCAACTTCCAGGGTGTTATCCTTGCTGGCGTTGTTGGCGACCGTAATGCGCCAGCGATAGGGGAAATGTTCCATCAGGTAATTGCGAAGGGTGGTAACACTTTTCTCTAAAATAACTTCTTCGTTGTAAACCGGGATAACCACTTCCACTAACACATTTTTATCAGGCATATGGGCTGGTTGTGCGTCCTTCCGCGCTAAAAACAAGCTGGTTACTTACTCAAAAACTCAACAGCCCTAGTTTATCACATGCGCCCAGAATTCAAAAGTTTATGAATACATCGTAACATCTATAATGGTTGTCGGTAGCCAGTTGTCGGTTGTCGGTAAAAAGTAACGAATAGCGAGTAACGAGTTAAAAAAGTTGTTGGTTATTAATTACCCAATTGTGATTTTTCCCATCTCCTATCCCCTATCCCCCATTGTAACTAGTAGTGTGTGCTACAGCCAGCCTTGCTAAAATTAGATAGAACATTACCACAGGCAAATACCACTAAAATATAACGACCCCAAAATAGTTGAGCGAGGAATATTAATATGGCAACGCAGACCCGGCAAGTTCGTGAGCAAAAAAGTGAGCCAAACCCCCCCACTAAAACCGTAAAAATGATAATGGTGGTAGGCATGGAACCCTACAACACCGCCTTTTTGAACGGTTTGGGGCAGAGGGTGGGCAAGGAAGCCCTCGGCTTTGAGCTAACGGTTTACGCTGATGTCGCCATAGACAAAACCCCCGAATTACTGGCCTCGGCGATTGCTGGTTGCGACTGCTTTTTCGCCACCCTGATTAATAGTAGCGAGCATGCCCGGTGGTTAGCCGCCCAGGTGGAAAAAAGCCAGCCCGAAACTGTCCTCGTTTTTGAGAGTATGCCCGAAATTATGGAGCTGAATAAGCTGGGGGCTTACACCATCCGCAAGGCCGACGGCAGCAAAGGCGAGATGCCCAAACCTGTCAAGGCTCTGGCGAATTTGCTGGTCAAAGGGCGGGAAGAAGATGCTTTCTACGGCTACATCAAACTCCAAAAATTTACCAATCGTCTGCTCAAATTTATGCCCAATAGCGGCAAAGTGGCGGATGTTAAACGCTGGATGACCATCAGCACCTACTGGACGAACAACTGTGAACAAAACGTGGTCAACATGCTGCGTTATCTGGCCCGTGAGGTTTTTGGCTACCCCCTGCCCAAAATCGAAGACCCCCTGGATTTGCCCGCCATCAGCCTGTGGCACCCCGACCTGGATAAATTTGTCACCAAGACCAAAGAATACCAGGATTGGGAGAAAAAGAGCGGGCGGTGGGATGGCAAAGCTAAAAGCAAAGCTACCGTTGGCCTATTATTTTTCCGCAAGCACCTGATAATCGGGCATAATTACGTCACCCCCGTTATCCGCGCCCTGGAAAAAGAGGGGTTGCGGGTGATGCCAATGGCGGTAACGGGCGTGGAGGGACATGTAGCAGTGCGCGATTGGATGACCGAGGCGGGGGTGGATTTCCTGATAAACCTCTTGGGTTTTGGGTTGGTGGGCGGGCCTGCCGGGAGTACCAAACCGGGCGTTCTGGCAAAAGCCTCCAACGAAATTTTGAGCAAGCTGGACGTGGGTTATAGCGTCAGTGCGCCCCTCTTGATTCAGGATATTGCTCAGTGGAAAGAAAAGGGCGTGATGCCCCTTGAACAATTAATCCTTTATTCTTTGCCCGAACTGGACGGCGCGATTGCCCCGGTGGTGCTTGGTGGCGTAAACGGGCAGGGTTTGGAGGTTCTGCCAGATCGCGCCGCCCGCCTTGCGAAAATTGCCAGAGGTTGGTCTAGCCTCAAACGCAAACAAAACAAGGATAAAAAGCTGGCCTTGCTGGTTTACGATTATCCCACCGGACAGGGCAACCTTGCTACCGCCGCCTTGCTGGATGTCCCGGCCTCGCTGATGAAATTATTAGAGCGTCTCAAGGCCGAAGGTTATAACGTTGGTGAAATTCCCGCCAGCAAAGAAGAATTGGTGGAAAAGTTGCGCCTCTCGCTCGACCCCAACGACACCACTCAGCCCAAGACCTTCGCCACCGTTGAGAATTTCTACCACCAGAACAGCCCCACCCAACAACAGCGTGTCGAAAGTCGTTGGGGAGCGGCACCGGGAGATATTGCCCCGCTAAGTCGTGACAAGATTCTGTTGGGCGGTTTCAGGTTGGGCAACATTTACATCGGAGTACAGCCGCGCATCGGGGTGACGGGCGACCCCATGCGCTTGTTGTTTGATAAAGAAAATACCCCTCACCACCAGTTTTTGATGTTCTATCGCTGGCTGCAACGCGATTTTCAGGCGGATGCGCTGGTACATATGGGCATGCACGGCACGGCGGAATGGATGCCGGGCTTGCAATTGGGCTTGACCGAAGAATGTTGGCCTGATACCCTGTTGGGCGAAATTCCCAGCCTCTACGTCTACCCGCTCAACAACCCCAGCGAGGCGAATATGGCAAAACGGCGGGGTTATTCGGTTATCGTCAGCCACGCCATCCCGCCCTACAGTCGGGCCGGATTGTATAAAGAGTTCCTGGCCCTCAAGGAGCTACTCAACGACTGGCGGGAGGGGCAGCGTTCGCCCGAAATGATGGACGCTATCCGCCTGAAACTCGAACTAACCCACCTCGGCGAAGATATTATCCAGGAGTCTAACGAAGAGTTTGAGGATTATGTCAGCCGTTTGTGGGCATATCTAGCCCAGATGTCCCAAAGCTTGATAACGGGCGATTTGCATGTATTGGGGGATGCGCCTACTGCTCAGGAGCAAGTTTCGCTGATAGCCGAAGCTTTGAAACTGGAGCGCAACGGTCATTCGCTGGGGGAACTTGGCTTGAGTTTGTTGCAACCTGCCGGAAGTGCCGCCGCCGATAGCGGGTCGGTAGTTTTGCCCCAGAATTACGCCGCTTTGCTGGAACGCGCCCGCCGGGGTGATAGTTTGGCTCAGGCTACTAAAAATCGGCTGGACGAATGGTGTGAAACCTTTGTGCAACAGGCTATTATCAACGACGGAGCAATTCTGGATAGCGGGAAAATGGCGGCGGAGGGCAAACAGGCCGCCCAGGAACTTATCAACTACGGGCAGCAAATGCTCGCGGGCTTAGTCAGCAATGACCGCGAGATTGATTTCCTGTTGCGGGGCTTAAACGGTGGTTATATCCCCCCTGGACTTGGCGGCGACCTTATCCGCGATGGGGTTTCGGTGTTACCTACCGGGCGTAATATCCATAGCCTTGACCCCTGGCGTATCCCCGGTGATGCCGCCTGGGAGCGCGGGCGCAAAATTGTCGACGCTCTGATTGCCACTCACCTTGTCGAGAATGAGGGGAAATATCCCGAAACCATCGCCCAGATTTTGTGGGGACTGGATACTATCAAAACCAAAGGGGAGGCTATTGCCACCGTGATAGCCCTGATTGGGGCGCAACCGATAAAAGACGGGCAGGGCAAGGTTGCCGAATATGCCCTATTGCCGCTTTCGGAGTTGGGCCGACCCCGCATTGATGTGTTGATGAACACCAGTGGTATTTTCCGCGACACTTTCCAGCTTAATATTGAGTTGCTAGACAAGCTAATCAAAGCCGCCACCACCGCCGATGAGCCGAACGAAATGAACTTTATCCGCAAACATGTAAGTGAGGCGATGGCGAAGGATGGTGTTACTTTTGACCAGGCTACCGCCCGTATTTTCAGTCAGGCGCAGGGGACTTACGGCACTTATGTAGATGATATGGTGGAAGATAGTAGCTGGGAGTCGGCGGATGACCTGGATGGGGTCTATCTGCGCCGCAACGCTTATGCCTACGGTGGCGAACGCGACGGCAAGGATTTTAGCCCGACCCTTAATCGCCTGTTGGGGACAGTCGAGCGGGTGGCCCAGGAAATTGATAGCGTTGAGTACGGCCTCAGCGATATTCAGCACTATTATAGTGCCAGTGGTGCGTTGAAAATGGCGGCGGAAAAGCGGCGCGGCCAGCCTGTAAAACTGAGTTTTGTCGAGAGTTTTACCAGCGAGACCAAAATCGCCGATGTTAGCACGATGCTGCGGATGGAATATCGCACCAAATTGCTCAACCCCAAGTGGTACGAGGCCATGTTGAAGTACGACCATAGCGGGGTGCATGAAATTTCTGCGCGCTTTAACCATATGTTGGGTTGGGATGCCACCACCGGGGCAGTAGATAACTGGGTTTATGATGAGGCCGGGCGTACTTTTGTATTGGACGAGGAGATGCGCCAGAGGTTAGAGAAGGCTAATCCCCAGGCGGTGCATAATATGACCAAACGTTTGCTGGAAGCTAACGGGCGGGGTTTGTGGCAGGCCGACGAAGCCGTTATCGCGCAACTACGTGAGATTTTCGCCGATCTGGAAGACCGCCTGGAAGGGTTAGTCTAATTAATCTCTTGTAAACGAAGAAAAAAAAGTGTAAAGTTAAGGTAGTGTTCCTCACTGCCTTTTTTATGTAAGGAGATAAAATTGCCTTCAAGAACGAAATTTGTTTATATTTTATTGTTATTTATTCTTGTTTTAATCCTAGCTTTTAACATAATTTATGCTAAACTCACATTGTGGGATTTTCGGATTTATTACTATTCAGTTAAGACTTATTTTTCTAACCAAAACCCATATGATTTAGCCATACTGTTCCGTAATTCTGATGGTAGCGTCGCACTAAATTATGTATACCCTAATATAACCTTGCTGGCTTTCGCTCCCTTTACATTATTTCCTTACAATATTGCCTCTTATATATATCTTATTATTAAGGGGGTTTTACTCTTTTTATTGCTAAGGCTTTGGCAAGATAAATTTCTAAATGTTAAAAATGATTTGGTTTTTTACCTCTTTTGCCTGTTTGGTTACAATGCCGCTATTTACGTTGATTTTGTTAGTGGCAATATCGCTACTATTGAACAAACTTTTCTATGGTTTGGTTTCTTTCTTTTAATTCGCCGCCAATTACTTTGGTTTTGCATAATAGTTGTAGTTGTTTCTACATTTAAGTTTACTCCAATGCTTTTTTTGGTATTGCTTTTATTCACCTCGGAAAAAAAGAAATACCTCTATTTTTTCAGTTCAATCCTGGGGTTTTTTGTCATACAGCTACTTTCTCTTCTTCTCAATCAAGAATTGTATCTCAGCTTTTTATCTAATGTTTTGGGAATTGAAGAATATGATGCAACTAACCCTACTACCTTAGCTTTTATTAAAGCTGTGTTCAAAGAACTTGAACCATTCAATGTAGTAATACCGAAGATAGTATCGCAAGGTATCTATTTAGCAATTGCTTCAGTGGTAATATTTTACACTTGGCGCGCTTTTCGGGCTTTGGATTACCTAAATGAAGAAGACAGGCTCAAAACAATGATATTTTTGGCCTGTGTTACCAGTGCCTTGATTTTACCGCGCTTTAAGGACTACTCTTTTATTTTATTGCTTGTTCCTACCTATTACATCATTAGAAAAACGACTATTAAAACTCAAACTCCCTTTTTGATTCTTTGTATGCTATTACCTTCTCAATTGTTTGAGATACCACCAATTACCCTCCCGGGTATCGACCATTTGGTAGTATGGGTTTATACTTACTATCCAATCATATTAGCTTACGGCATTTGGGGGCTATATTTACGAGAAATTAATTTAGAGCGAAAAAAGGCTTTAACTGAGCAAAAACTCTTTGAAACTAGCGACTTGCAAGTTTAAGCTAAAATTTAGCTGGCGACAATCTTGAATTCCCAGGTGAAAAAATCTACCAGTTTGCCGAGGGTCAAGCGGTTAAGCCGCTTAGCTCCAGTTGCAATAGTGGGGTAAATTTTTATTTGGGAATAGCCCGCCTCTTTAAATAAAGTTTGGATTTCCAGCCGGGTGAAATAGCGCAATCTTTCGTCACCAATGGGGGAATAGGCACTGTAAGTCCAGCGTCCTTTGAGTAACCCCAGGATAATTTTGTAGTATTGCACGTTTGAAAGAGTCACAATTGTGCAGCCGCCTGGTGCTAAAAACTTGCGAGTGTTAGCTAACACTTTCCAGGGGTCGCGCAGTCGTTCCAAAATATTATTAAAAATCAGGATATCAAACGAGGCCGGGGTAAAAGGGAATTCTACTGTTTCCAAATCCCCGCAAATCACCTCATCCAGCCGAGTCTGGGCAATATTAGCAATTTCAGGATAATAAGCAACCCCGCTAACCTGAACCCCCTGCCGCTTTTTTAACTCCTGCCCAAAAATCCCGGTATAACAATTCAAGTCGAGAATCTTTTTGGCTTCATCTGGCACGTAGGGTAATAAATCAAACCAGGATTTAGGGCTGGCGGCGATAGCCTTACCCTCTATTACCTTTAATTCATTTTTAGCAATCGTCATTTAAATGTTCCTGTCTTAATTAAGCTACCCAATAACCTAACGTATAACAGGTTATCAGCAGCCCCAATATTGGCAGACAAATCGCTGGATAAGTATAGTGAAACTAGCGATGTTTTTTCCCAAACCGCCCCAGTAGTAAAAAAACCGGGAAAATCACTAAATCCAATCTAGTTGAGGTGGCTCACAGTTTTAATGACTCTCCAGGTATGCGCCACTTTGTATAACGCTTTTTGGTAGCTCAGAAGAAAATAGTCTAAGATTTTGGGCTAATTTGTCCGCTTGTCCCGGCTCAATCGCATAAAATGAAACAGTATCACTACCACATACAATATTGTTAAGGATTTTCCATTGCCCAAGTTTAGTCCATTGTTTGAAACCCTGCTCATTTTCCCCAAGTGTATCATAGACAATCGCTATTTCCATCTGGCGTTTAGCGGCCATTTGATATACAAGTTGAGCCGCTACTTTACTAGAGCCAGTCTTTTGGCGGTCACGGGCCGTCTCCATTGTTCCTAGCCCCCATATATCGAGCATTTTAGGGTCGGATAAAAAGGATATAGCCCCAATATCATTTATCACTACCCTTGCGCCCGGATAAAATTTTTCTAAAAATAAACCCATCTGATAATGCTGTTCATAAATATTTTCGCTGGCAAAGGCGGTGAGGCTAAGGGCTTCCTGACCGCGCAAAAATAGTAAAACCACCCCTAAAAAAATCAAAGAACTTGTAATCGCAAACTGCCAAATAGTTTTATAGGATGGTTGGAAATTTTTCACTAGATAAGCACTTACGATCCCAAAGACCAAAATTCCCCAGCCTATCAAATATGCCTCATAACGATAGAACCAGCCGACCCTGGCAAATTGCATATGCAGGTAGGTGTTGGCAACAAAAATAAAAACTGAGATAACCGGCAAGCTCCAAAAGCTATACTTAGCTCTTAATAGAAGATAAAAACTAAAAATTCCTCCTGCTAAAATAACTATAATATGGGCATGCAGGGAAATTTGTAAAAACGGTAGCGACAGGAAGGATAATATTTCGTTAAGGTCAAAGGATTTTAAGCCGTAGCCCTTCAATAGCACCGAATTTGGTAAGAAATCCCAACCACTCGCAATAGATATAAGGCCAAAAATTATTATAGGTATAAAACTTACTACCCCCATTGTAACCGCTTCCAAAAATCGTTTGCGGAACAACAGCAACAGACTGACCAGAAAAACTGTAAATAAACCCTCATACCGGGCCATTACTAATATCGGGGCAATGGCAATCAGGGGAGCAATTTGCGAAAAGGTAATCTTTTGGTTTACTAATTTAGTAGCGGCTAAATAGACAAAAATTATGGTTAGTAAAGTATGCAACACATGCTCTTGCCCGGTAAAAACCATTGGACAAAGCGGGGTGAAAACATTGATACCCACTAAAAGAAGGAAAATATACCACTGCCTGGAAATATGTTTTTGCAAAAAATAATAACAAACGCCAAGCAGCAAGGAAGCTACTAACAGGTTAAGGAAGAATGGGATAAGCTCACTTGGTCCAAATATCAAAGAATTGAAGCTAAGGAGGAGTGTCCACAACATCGAAGAAGAAGATGAGGTAAAACCTTCGCTAGTAACGCCCCAAATACCATGCTCCGACAAATTTTTAGCTATGGCAAGGTGGATGTAGGGGTCATCAATGGTATAGATAAGGTGTCCAGAGGTACTTTCCAATACCTGGCTGAGAGTCCAGCCTATCATCAAATAAAAAACTAATAAAGCAGCAACTAAGGCCCAATGTTTCTTTACCACAACCAAGCGAACTCCCTCCAATTTGAAGAGTTTTTAAGAAGCAAACATTTCCTGTCTTTCTAATAACCCTCTGGAGTTTATTTGTTGAAGATTACAAATAACATTACAAAGAGTTAATTCTGTCAGCCAATTTGAATCTAGTAAGTGTTCACCACGATTGTCACCCTGAGCTTGCGAAGGCTTTTGCTTATAATGAGAAGATTCTTCGCTTACGCTCAAAATGACATTGCCCGTTAACGGTTATTGATCTGGTTTGTCTAGGTAGTGTCTGACAAATAGCTTGGAAATTGCTAAACCTCAAGCAGGAGGAAAAAGCAATCAGACGAGGCGATTTGAACAACGAACAATGGGCATAAATAGAATCCTTATTACCGCCCGAATTATAGACATGCTTTAAGCTGAGTGTCAAACCCGCGCTTGATAAAAAGGGCCGTAAGCCGTAAAATAACCTAACCATTCAGGGCTTGTCATTCTGAACTGTAGGAGGCTGCTCCGTCAGCCAAAAAATCTCAATGTTATAAGCAAGACCCTTTGCAGGCTCAGGATGACAAAGGTATTGAACTATTACTAAATATAAGAAATTTCGAGGAATATAGTAAATGAGTACATTTAAACCAGCAAAACCGATAAAAGTAGGGGTGGTTGGCGCGACGGGTGCAGTCGGTCAGCGTTTTATCCAGCAATTAGAAGGCCATCCCTGGTTTGAACTAACCGCAATCGGCGGGAGTGAGCGCACGCAGGGTAAAAAATATGGCTCGGTGGGTGGCTGGAGGCTCTCGGCAAACGTGCCGGAATACGTTCGCAATATGACTTTAGTGGAAGGTTTACCCGGCAAAAATTGGGACTGTGACGTTATTTTCAGCTCCTTGCCCAGCGATATTGCGGGCGATATTGAAGAAAGATTTGCGGCGGCGGGTTACAAGGTATTTTCTAACGCCCGAAACCACCGTAACGACCCCGATGTGCCGTTAATGATTCCCGAAGTAAATCCCGAACATAGCGCAATTTTGCCCTATCAGCAGCGCAACCGGGGCTGGGATAAAGGTTTTATTGTCACTAACCCTAACTGCACTACTATCCATTTGGTGCTGGCTCTTAAACCCCTCCAGGATGCCTTTGGCCTCAAGAAGGTGCTGGTAACAAGTCTCCAATCTTTGAGCGGGGCGGGCTATCCCGGCGTTCCTTCGCTGGATATTATTGATAATGTAGTGCCATTTATTGATGGCGAAGAAGCTAAAGTCGAGACCGAACCCCTCAAGCTGTTGGGTTTGCTGACCGACGAGGCTACCAAATTTCAAAATGCCGATTTTCTAATTAGTGCTACCTGTACCCGCGTGGCCGTGCGCGAGGCCCATACCGAAAGTGTTTCGCTGGAATTGGGTCGCAAAGTTGGGATTGATGAAGTAGCCGCCGCCCTGCAAGAGTTTCAGGCCGAGCCCCAGCGTTTAGGGTTGCCGAGTGCACCCGCCCACCCCGTTTTGCTACGGGCCGAGCCAGACCGCCCGCAACCCTTCTTAGACCGCGAGGGTGACGGAGCAATGGCGACCACCGTTGGACGGTTGCGGCCCTGCCAGATTTTGGATTACAAGTTTGTGCTGGTCGGCCATAACACTATTCGGGGCGCGGCAGCCGCTAGTATCCTGAACGCCGAACTACTGGTAGCACAAGGCTATATCGGGAAGTAACAAGTTAAAAAGCGTCAGGAGTCAGAATTAGTAGGAGGTTGCTCCGTCATCCGAGCATCGCAGGACGTAGGAGGCTGCTCCGTCAGCCGATAATCTTCGCAGGACAGAGCCTGCTCCTACAGGGTTTTCCAAATATCCTGTTTATCCTATTCATCCTTGTTAATTTTTCCGACAACCGACGACTGACAACTGACAACCGTTTAGGAGAATTTCATGACATTGGCGCAAGAGACCCCCATAAATGCTCAGGTGGGAATAAAAGTACGGTGTATCGAATGCGGACGGGAATATGACCCCCGGCTGGCGATTTCGGGCTGTGACATTTGTGGTGGGTTGCTGGAAGTGCAACATCCCCTTGAAACATTAAAGGCAACTATCACGCCAGCCTGGATTGAGCGACGACGCACCGAACGGGCTTTCCCCTATCAAAGTGGGGTTTGGCGATGGCGTGAATTGGTTGCCCCCTTCCCGGATGAGGCGATTGTGTCACGGCGCGAGGGTAATACTAATCTATATGAAGATAATCGGCTGGCAGCATGGGCTGGGTTGGAAAATTTGTGGCTAAAACACGAGGGTGA
>Ga0209512_1000908_pt1 | contig 41088 bp, 39 predicted proteins | sample frozenSSSSmetaG_FD_184142 | JGI IMG/M metagenome (GOLD analysis project Ga0209512, IMG submission 184142) | Glacier valley bacterial and archeal communities from Borup Fiord, Nunavut, Canada, to study Microbial Dark Matter (Phase II) -... | ecosystem: Environmental > Aquatic > Freshwater > Ice >...
TGCGCAAAGACCATGCACCACAAAATATGGCCATCGTGCGGCACGTTGTTATGAATGTCCTCAACAAAGCAAAAGAACAGTTTAAAGACACCAGCATGAAAGCTTTGCGCAAAAAAGCCGGGTGGGGGACTGAGACCTTACGGACTATACTGAAGAATTATTTTTGATGGGACAGCCCTGCTCTACTGCGATGAGACCTCGGATCGTGTTCTGATCTGACCGTTTCAATTCGCGCCGCTATTACGCCCTACAGATGACGGCTTACTGACCTTTAAATTCAATGACGCCTATGTGGTTTACCCTGGTAGGGATAATACGGATTTGTTATGCAATTTTAATGAAGGATAATGCTCAGGTAGCTGGTCAGAGTTTTATCCTTACCTCTCCTCTCTGTTCCCTTTATTCTGTTCAACACGGTAATCTGTGAAAGTGTATTTATGTTATTTTTTCCTTCCAAATCTTCTTGTTCCTATACCGCTGCCGGAGGTTCACTCCACGTTACTGCTCCTCGTGTAAGCCTTGAGCAGGCTGAAAAACTTGAAGGCGGGAATGTGAAAGAGGCTTTTGCTATATATGAGTCCCTCGTCGGAGAAAGCCCGGAAGCGGGATACCGGTGCGGCCTGATGTTGCTGGAAGGGCGGGGCACCACGCGTAATCTCTGGCAAGCCTATAAATGTCTTAAATGGGCAGCAGGGCAAGGACATAGTGAAGCAAGTGAAGTCCTTTCAAAAATAGAAAAGAAGATGTACTGGGTAGAGGAAATCGCCACCCGTCTTAGCAAAACCGGCATGAATGACGACGGTACGTTAAAGATAACCCCAGAGTTACAGCATGATTTACAGCATGGCATGAGGATGCTGATCTTGTCTGACAAGAACAGGATAGATATAGAAAACAGCCTCATTACCTGGCATGACATTACCGAAGCTATTGATGACATTACCGGTCATGCCTTCTGGCAGGGCCACCCCGGCAACGCGGCTTTACAGGACTGTCTGAAGAAGGTGGCCGAATCTTTTCCATTAATGAAGGAGGGCGCTACTGACGTCGCTTCCCTCATCATGACGGAAAAGCAGCAACTCGTTATGGTGGAAGTGATAATGAACATCAAGGACAAAAACCATAAGCAAGACACCGAAAAGTGGACTATTACCTTTGATGACCTTACCGACACGGTCTTCAATTTCAATAAAAAGGAAAGAAAATTCCTCACTCCTGTCTGGCTTCATAAGGAAAAGGTAGAGACTTACTGGCAAAACCGCATGGCGTCCCTTTTAGCAGAAGGAATTGCGAGTTACAACCATAGCAAACAAGCCTGCGTCGGTATGGTGATACAGGAAAATCAGTTACCCACAGATGTATTGACCAATATTTTTCATCTCCTGCCGCCTGGAGCACTATGTCAACTGACCGTTACGTCTCAACTACTGTCTCAGCGGGGCAAAGAAGTCCTTCAGCAGCCAGCATGGTGGCTGAATAAACTTCAGGATGAAGTGATTGTCCCCCCTGTTCTCCCGTCCAAGTCCAAAGAATCAGAGTCACAACCGCTAGCGGCGAAAACTTTCTTTTTAGAAAACCCTGGCAAAAGAAAAGACTGCTATCTGACTCAGGATAAAGCTGGGAAAGCGTATCTTAAAGAGCAAGGTATTAACGATGCCGTGTTGTTCAATCTCATCGGAGATGGACTGATTTCTTTAGCTGATTGTCTCGCGCTTCCCCCACTAACTGATTTTGGGAGGAAGACGCTCAATTGTTCCCGCGTGCGGAAATGGTTGGGCGAAGGTAACAATTTATCGCACCTTCGCGATATTATGACTAGCACCTGGGAGAGTTTACAGAGTGTTATGCAAAATAAATGGATGAGAGACGGTATCGCAAGCGGCAAGCTTCTTGTTGTTCAATTAACCAACTTAAAGCGGGTTGAGGTGGAGATGCTTCTTAATCCCGAGGTGCAGAAGTGGTTGGATGAAGGAACCAATTTATCGTACCTTCCCGATATGATTAATATCACCTCTGTCAATTTTGCCACCGATAGGACTAGTGTCTCTTCCTATTTTTTCACCGCTATGCGCAATAAATGGGTGAGAGAGGGTATTACAAATGGCACACTTACTGTTGATCAGTTAACTAAACTAAAGGGGGCTGGGTTCGTGACGCTTCTTAGCCCCAAGATGCAGAAGTGGTTGGATGAAAGTAACGATTCATCGTACCTTTCCCATATTATGAATGTCTCCTCTCGCGTTTTCCAACAGGCTATATGCAATGAATGGGTGAGAGCGCGCCTCACAGGCGGACAGCTTAATATTAAGGAATTAACCAGTCTAAGCGGGGATATGGGGAAGGTGTTGCTTGATCGCGAGGTGCAGGAGTGGCTGGATAAAGATAACAATTTATCGCACTTTCCTAATATTATGAACTTCATTAATTGTTTCCTCAAAGCTGTACACAGCAAGCCATGGGTGATAGAGCGCCTCGCAAGCGGCGAGCTTACTAGTGATGAACTAAAAAACGCAATGAGCTAGCTGGGGTAAGCCGGAACCGACAAAAATTCCATCCAGGTCACCTGCATTTAACGGAACAAGGCCGTTTCTTGTTACCACGCCTCTGGCAGTACTTATCCGCTTGTTGATCATTTTTTTCTCGAAGAAAAGTTTACCTACGTCCGGGATAAGGAAAAACGCATGCTCTCCTTATCGTCCGGGTGGGGCCGCCAAGGCGATAGTTGATGACAGATTCTTATCCCAATGGAATGGACGCCCTCTTTCAAGACGGTATCGAAGTACCAGAATAGAGAGGTAATATTTACCTCCTGACTAACTGAAAGGGGCGTCCGCTATGAAGGTTACTACTATTGGAATTGATCTGGCAAAGAATGTTTTTCAAATTCACGGTGTGGATAAAGAAGGTAAGTCAGTACTTAAGAAACAAATAAAACGAGATCAACTGGTACAGTTTTTTGCTAACTTAGCTCCTTGCCTGATCGGGATGGAAGCATGCGGTAGCGCACATTATTGGGCCCGCAAGTTACAGCAATCAGGGCACACAGTACGATTAATGGCACCGCAATTTGTTAAACCGTATGTAAAAACGAATAAGCATGATGCAGCAGATGCTGAGGCGATTTGTGAGGCAGTGACAAGGCCCGCGATGCGCTTTGTGCCGGTTAAGAATGTGGAGCAACAGGGGCCGTCTTTGCATTACACCGGGTGCGGCAGGGTTTGGTAAAAGCACGTACAGCGCAAGCCAGTCAATTGCGAGGACTGTTAAGTGAATCTGGGCTGATTATTCCCCAGGATATTGGGCATATTATCAAGCGGGTGCCGATTTTACTGAATGAAGCGATGGATGAATTGCCCGGTGCATTTCGCCAACCCGTCGAGCACATGTTGACTCATTTCAGGGATTTGGACCGGCAAGTCAGTGAACCGGAAGCCCAAATCAATGCCTGGCGCCATACCAATCCCCTGAGCTGCAAACTCGACAAGATGCCCGGTATTGGCCCTGTTACAGCGAGTGCATTGGTTGCCTCTGTTGGTGATGCAAGCAACTTTACCAATGGCCGTCAGTTAGCCGCATGGTCAGGTCTTTTACCAGGGCAGCATTCGACAGGTGGTAAGTCGCTCTTATTGGGTATAAGCAAACGGGTGATTGCTATCTGCGCACCTTGCTCATTCACGGTGCACGAGTAGTCATCCGGCATGCCGAACGTAAAGGTGATCCACAAGGGTGGCTGCAACGATTGACAGGGCGGCGAAATAAGAATGTAGCCGCAGTGGCGTTAGCCAATAAAATGCCCGCATCATATGGGCGTTGTTAGCACAGGATCGTGAGTTCCGATCCGATTATGCCAGGGCATAATCGAACCGGTTGATGTAAAGCGTGTTGAAGTAAAAAGTGGTTTCTTCCACCGATTGCTCAGGCAATAAAGCAGTGATGAACAGGTCAGACCGTGGTTGGCAAAGCCCGTTGAGTTCGGAGCACATTCAAGTGCGATATCCCGATTGAGGCGTCAACCAGCACATTCCATCAGGGACAGTGGTAAAAATCCACATTAAAAGTCCGGATATACGAATGCAATCTTTACCTTCATGTCATCTTGAATAAATGCCTGGCAAACTGAGGGCGTCCATATACGAACACAGGTTAATCCTATGAGCATGTAGCGGCATGGAGAGTCAGACTATGTTGCACAGCACACGGCGTAATACACTGCGCTATTACGCCCTACGGATGACGGCTTACTGACCTTTCAAATTCAATGACGCCTATGTGGTTTACCCTGACAGGGACAGGGCTGGCACTACGCGCGGGAAACACGCGCTTCCGCAGCCAGCTTATTATGATGCAGGAAGGATTGTCAGACGAAGATTATACGTACGCCGCTAAGTACATTATGGGACATGAGGGCCACTCCATAGCTGAGCAGGTCTCAGCTACCCGATATATCCGTCAACATCCTGACAGGTTTAGCACTGTAGAGTATGCCTACGCAGAACAACAAGTTATGGAGCACCCTGAAAATTACACCGGGGAAGAATATGTAAGCACGCTCAAATTCATTATTCATCATCCTAAAAACTACTCGCCAGCAATCTTTCAAGATGCAGCACAAAAAATGATTGAACATCATGACCAATATAATGATTCGATTGGAAAAGGACTTCTGAGTGCGACCGCACCCCACTTTGGCGACAATGATCTGCAGCAGGCCGCGCAATTATTTATCCTCAAGAAGCCCGCTTTTTTCACGGCGTCACCTGAAGCTGTGAAACAATTCTTCTTATTTGCAAAAACGGCTGGCCCTGTTGACCAGTCCGGAATAGTGAATGATTATCGCGACTCTCTGTTTAAACTTCTATGTACGCTGACCATTGAGGAGAAAGCAATGGACTTGTGGAAAGCCGGAAAATTTGTCGACGCACCTGCGTTGAATGTGGAGATTTCTTTATTTATACTGAGAAACTTAAATCATAAAGTAATTGCGCTCTGGGATACTTTTGTTCGTTCAAAAACCAGCCCATCGCCGTCTTCCATCCCGAATTTGTATTAATCAAGGCAAGTTCTTGCATGCTGTTCAGGTCTCTTTTTTGATTTTTGCCAGAATTACCTGTGCCCGATCCGGCACAGGTTGATTACCAATATTGATCAACTCAAAGTGATGAGCAAGATAAACCGCTTTGTGTATTTTTTCGAATCGCAATGCCTCTTCAAACGAAATCTTTCTTGCTTCCGTTGGCTCGCAATGCCCTAAATTTTCTACAAAAAATACCCGTCGTTCATACACGTTTTCTCTTTTGATCAAATCGATCTCGTCCAGAAGAAGTTTGGGTGATGGGTAATCAAGGTATTCTGCCAATGCCAAAGTACAGAGTGGAGAGCGGTCAAAAAATTGATATTGAGATGTTGAATTGCAGGATTTTTCCCGCCGTTGAATTTGTAGACGCACCACTTTTTCAATAAAGCCGGACGTTATCCAGGGCGTTGATTCTCCGCATGCTTGCGCTAAGCTAATGACATCCGTGACCGCCTCTTCTACCACGCTGTGTCCGATACTTTCTAAGTAGCGGATTAATACCGTTTTTCCTGAGCCCGGTGTGCCGGTTAAAATAAATTTTTTCATCTTTTAATTACTATAAAAAAAGCAGCCGAAGCTGCTTTTTTATTAAACAAAATCCGGATAAAGATTACCGCTTACTACGCAATTTTTGAATTGCCGCCAACTGTGCAATAGCACTTGCTAATTCTGCTTGTGCCTGAGCAAAATCAATACTTGCATCACGATTTACTAATGCATCTTCCGCCCGTTTTTTAGCTTCGACTGCCTTAGCTTCATCGAGATCTTTACCACGAATTGCCGAATCAGCTAAAACGATGACGGCTTTTGGTTGCACCTCCAGTATTCCGCCCGCCACAAAAACCAATACGTCTTCGGCCTGACCGGGGACTTTAATGCGTACAGAGCCAGGTTTAACGCGTGTAATTAACGGCGCATGTTGCGGCAAAATGCCCAACTCACCAGATTCACCCGGCAATGCGACAAATTCGGCCAAACCGGAGAAGATCGACTCTTCTGCAGATACCACGTCAACTTGAATTGTTTGTGCCATGTTGGAACCTTAAAAATACAATGCAGATAAAACTGGGAGAGTAGTTCAAATACGGTTTACGCTTTTTTGAGTCTGTTTTCCCGTAAGAAACGCCAGTAGGCTATTACCCAAATCAGATCATTTTTGAACTACCCGCCCTCATTAAAAAATCTTATAGTCGTGCTCTAATGTAATCTTTACGTGATCAATTGGGAATGGAATAGTTGGATTCTTATAATGGACACTAATGTTGCAGAAAGTGGTTCTTGGGGCAGATACACCAGCCACATTGTTATGGCGTTGTGTACTGTTCGTTTTTAAACTTTTGTTTTTTTCTGCCAACTCCATTCCGTAGGTCCACGATTGGAGGAGCGCTGCTTTCATGATAACCCGGGCTTTACAATCGTGAGTGTCCAATGGGTCATTAGGATTCACTATTTTAAATTCAATGTAAGTAACAAATACATACCCACCGGAATGCCAGGCATATTTTATTTTGCCTAATTCTTTTTGATTTTGAGGTTCCGTCATTGACTCTGTAAATTCAATTACAGATTTATCCTTAATTTCTTTTGCATAGTATGTTTCGTCAAAATTACCATCATTGTCTAATATTGCATCAGGTACGTACCACTTATCTTCCTTTATCCATTCGTGGTACTTCTTATCCGGAACGGCATAGGTCGTTAACATCCCTTCCGTAGCTTCCGGCTTCACGACTAACTTACTCCCAGTCATGTTCTGCAGTTGATAAGTAACCGGCTCTGCTGCAATAAAAGCAAACGTTGGTCCGGTTAAAACAACAAACAGAATACAAACCAGATTTTTTATATATGCGGACATGATGTTCTCCTCTATAAATTTAGATACACACAGGGATAAACAAAGGCGTCGTTTACGACCCGACGCACAACGATATCATGATGCCATTTTCTTCGCTTTTTCGATGGCTTCATCGATAGTGCCAACCATATAAAACGCTTGTTCCGGCAAGTGATCCAATTCACCAGAATCAATCATTTTGAATCCTTTGATGGTGTCTTTCAATGAAACGTATTTACCTGGTGAACCGGTAAACACTTCAGCAACGTGGAATGGTTGCGATAAGAAACGCTGCATTTTACGTGCGCGTGAAACGATTAGCTTATCTTCCGGCGCTAATTCATCCATACCCAAAATCGCGATAATGTCCCGCAATTCTTTATAGCGTTGCAATGTGCCTTGCACCGCGCGCGCTGTTTCATAATGCTCAGTGCCGACCACTTGCGGATCTAACTGACGTGATGTTGAATCAAGCGGATCAACTGCAGGATAAATACCCAAAGAAGCAATGTCACGTGAAAGAACCACGGTGGAATCTAAGTGAGCAAATGTGGTTGCCGGTGATGGATCAGTCAAGTCATCGGCTGGAACATAAACCGCTTGAATCGATGTAATAGAACCGGTTTTAGTTGAAGTAATCCGCTCTTGCAACTTACCCATTTCTTCCGCCAACGTGGGCTGGTAACCCACCGCAGAAGGCATACGACCCAATAACGCGGAAACTTCGGTACCGGCCAGTGTGTAACGATAAATATTATCAACGAAGAACAAAACGTCTTTACCTTCGTCGCGGAATCCTTCCGCAATTGTCAATCCGGTGAGCGCCACACGCAGACGGTTACCTGGTGGTTCGTTCATCTGACCATAAACCATGGCCACTTTATCCAACACGTTGGAGTCTTTCATCTCGTGGTAGAAGTCGTTCCCTTCACGAGTACGCTCACCCACACCGGCAAACACGGATAAACCAGCGTGTTCTTTCGCGATGTTGTTGATGAGTTCCATCATGTTCACGGTTTTACCAACACCCGCACCACCGAACAGACCGACTTTACCGCCTTTAGCAAACGGGCAAACCAGGTCAATAACTTTAATACCTGTTTCTAATAAGTCCTGGGATGGCGACAATTCGTCGTAAGCGGGCGCTTTACGGTGAATGGGCATTTGGATTTCTGACTTAACCGGACCCGCCTCATCAATCGGACTACCCAACACGTCCATGATGCGACCTAATGTTGCAGTACCAGTCGGAACCATAATTGGTTTGCCGGTATTTTGGATCATCATGCCGCGACGCAGACCATCGGATGTGCCAAGAGCAATGGTACGGACTATACCGTCACCTAATTGCTGTTGCACTTCCAATGTCAGATCGGAGCCCTTCATTTTTAAGGCGTCGTATACCTTAGGCATCGCATTGCGTGGAAACTCAACGTCCACAACAGCGCCGATACATTGAACGATTTTGCCATCAGCCATGTTTTTTCCTTCTGTGTAGGGTGGGCACGTTTTTGTGCCCACCATCGTTAATCAATTCAAATCAAAAATTAGTCTCTAGCTTTATCAACGGCTACACCGTATCAACAAACACGGGAGATCTGCCATGGTGGGCACAAAAACGTGCCCACCCTACGACGGTTTTTATACCGCTGCCGCACCAGCCACAATTTCGGAAAGCTCTTTAGTAATCGCGGCCTGCCGAGTTTTGTTGTAGACCAATTTCAACTCATTAATCACATTACCCGCATTATCAGTTGCCGACTTCATCGCCACCATGCGCGCCGATTGTTCTGAGGCCATGTTTTCCGCCACGCTTTGATAAATCAGCGCCTCAACATACCGCACCAACAACTCATCAATCACCGTTTGAGCATCTGGTTCATACAAGTAATCCCACGACTGTTCGCCTGGTTTTACTTCCAACCTGTCTGCCGTGAGTGGTAACAATTGCTCCACCGCCGGCTCTTGTTTCATGGTGTTAATGAATTTGGTGTAGCACAGATAAACCGCATCTAATTCACCTTCCTGATACGCGTCCAGCAGCACTTTTACCGGCCCTATCAGTTTTTCTAAATGCGGTGTATCGCCAAGATGCACCACCTGGGCAGCAATTTTGGCACCAATCCGGTTTAAAAAACCCAAGCCTTTATTGCCGATAGCTACAGCCTGAATCTTGCATCCCTGTCCTTCAACTTCACGCAGTTTGTTGGTCACCAAACGTAATACGTTGGTGTTCATACCACCGCACAAACCTTTGTCGGTCGTCACCACAATCACGCCAACTGTTTTGGACTGATTTTGTGTAGCTAAAAAAGGATGCTTGTATTCCTGATTTGCGTGGGACAAGTTCGCCGTGATAACACGAATTTTTTCACTGTACGGGCGAGCCGCACGCATCCGCTCTTGCGCTTTACGCATTTTGGATGCAGCGACCATTTCCATCGCCTTGGTGATCTTTTTCGTATTTTCTACGCTTTTGATCTTGCCGCGTATTTCTTTACCGACAGCCATTTAAGCTCCCCTGTTTTTAAAGCTTAACTTCGACGCTTAAGTTAGTAAGCGCCCGATTTTTTGAAATCAGCGATCGCTGTATATAGCAGTGCTTCACCATCTTTATCGAGTTGCTTAGTTTCTTCAATCTTTTGCAAAAGAGCGGCGTGTTTGGTTTTCATGAAATCGTGCACACCAGCTTCAAACGCTAATACTTGTTTGACAGGCACATCATCCAGGTAGCCTTTGTTCACGGAAAACAAAGTAACCGCCATTAATGAAATCGATAAGGGTGAGTATTGCGCTTGCTTTAATAATTCGGTCACGCGCGCACCACGGTCTAATTGCTTACGGGTTGCTTCATCCAGATCAGAAGCAAACTGAGCAAAGGCAGCCAATTCACGATATTGCGCCAAATCGGTACGAATACCGCCGGACAAGTTTTTGATGACTTTAGTCTGGGCAGCGCCACCAACACGTGAAACGGAAATACCCGCATTAATCGCAGGACGAATACCGGCGTTGAATAATGATGTTTCCAAAAAGATCTGACCGTCGGTAATCGAAATTACGTTGGTTGGAACGAAGGCAGAAACGTCACCCGCTTGCGTTTCAATAATCGGCAAAGCAGTCAGTGAACCGGTTTTACCTTTTACTTCACCTTTGGTAAATTTTTCAACGTATTCTGGATTCACACGTGCGGCACGCTCTAATAAACGGGAATGCAGATAGAACACATCACCCGGATAAGCTTCACGCCCTGGTGGACGGCGTAACAGCAGGGAAACCTGACGATAGGCGACGGCTTGTTTAGACAAATCATCGTAAATGATCAGCGCATCCTGACCACGATCACGGAAGTATTCACCCATCGCACAACCGGAATAGGCAGAAACGTATTGCATTGCCGCAGATTCGGATGCTGAAGCAGCAACGACGATGGTGTATTCCATCGCACCGTGTGCTTCTAATGAGCGGACTACGTTTTTGATGGAAGAGGCTTTTTGTCCGATCGCCACATAAATACAAGTCACGTTCTGACCTTTTTGACTAATCACGGCATCAATCGCTACGGCAGTTTTACCTGTCTGACGATCACCAATAATTAATTCACGCTGACCACGGCCAATTGGCACCATGGAATCAATTGATTTCAATCCCGTTTGCAGAGGTTCGGAAACAGATTGACGGGCAATAACACCTGGCGCAATTTTTTCAATTGGCGCAGTCATTTTTGCATTGATAGCGCCTTTTCCATCGATAGGTACACCGAGTGCATTCACGACACGCCCGCGTAATTCCGGACCGATAGGCACTTCCAAGATACGGCCCGTACATTTCACGGTGTCGCCTTCTGAGATGTGCTCATAATCACCCAAGATAACAACACCGACGGAATCGCGCTCTAAATTAAGCGCCAGACCAAACGTGTTGCCTGGGAATTCCAGCATTTCACCTTGCATTGCATTGGATAAACCGTACACGCGGCAAATACCGTCGGTAACGGAAATAACCGTACCTTCATTATGAATTTCAGCCATATTGGTCAGGCCTTCAATTCGGCTCTTAATCAATTCACTGATTTCTGATGGGTTGAGTGGCATATAAACTCCTGATATTGTTACTGCGTTTTTAAGCTTGATTTGCTTTTGAGCTACTTAAGTTGTTCTTAAGCAGTCAGGGCTATTTGCATCCGTTGCAGCTTCGCACGCACTGAGGTATCCAGCACTTCATCACCAACGGTGACCCGCACACCGCCAATTAAAGAAGCATCAACCGTAACGCTTGGATTAAGTTTGCGGCAAAATTTGCTTTCCAGCGTTGCACACAAACTTGAAACTTGCGCATCTGTCAGCGCAAAAGCGCTGCTAATAACAGCATCAGCAGCACCTTCCTGAGCGTTTTTCAAAACATGGAACTGAGCAGCGATTTCGGGCAACAAAAGCAAGCGATTGTTGCCGGCTAAGGTATGAGTGAAATTTTTTGCTTCTTGACTTGTGGGTAACTGAAGCGGTGATTTCAGCACAGAGAGAAAAATATCCGCAACCATCGCAGAGGGAACCTTCGGATTCTGTACCAATTCTTTTACATCAGCGAGTTGCGCTACTTGCGACATTTCATCGAGCAATTCTGCCCACGCATTCAAGTTGATTGTTGACTTGGCGGACTTAGCTACACGAAACAACGCTTCAGCATAAGGACGGGCAATCGTTGCGATTTCTGCCATGATTACAGCTCTGCTTTTAATTGATTCAACAAGTCAGCATGTGCTGATTCATTGATTTCACGCTTCAAAATTTGCCCAGCACCTTTAACCGCTAACGTGGCCACTTGTACACGCAATCCTTCACGTGCTTTGGTGAGTTGCTGATTTGCATCTAGCCTGGCGTTTTCGATTATGCGTGCAGCTTCTTCTGCTGCGACACGTTTAGCGTCATCGATAATTGACTGAGCACGTTTATCCGCATCAGCAATACGTTGCTGAACTGTTTCGCGCGCACCGGCTAATTCAAGTTGTACGCGTTTTTCAGCTTCTTTCGACTCTAATTTGCTGCGTTCTGCTGCAGCTAAACCATCCGCTATTTTTTGAGCGCGCTCATCAAGTGCCTTCATCATCGGCGGCCAAATGAAACGCATGGTGAAACCGGCCAGGATGAAGAAGACAATAAACTGAACAATAAATGTTGAATTCAAATTCATAATAATTCCTTGTTGATTCGTTCTATCCGCAAACCGGCGTTTGCCATGTTTGCGATACAGGAGGACTTATTATTTGAATGGATTAGCAAAGGCGAACATCATCGCAATACCAACACCGATTAAGAATGCCGCATCAATCAAGCCCGCCAACAAAAACATTTTTGTTTGTAATTGGTTCATTAATTCCGGCTGGCGTGCGCATGCTTCTAAATATTTACCACCCATTAGTGCAATCCCGATACAAGCACCAATAGCGCCTAATCCAATAATCAAACCACAAGCTAGTGCGACAAAAGACAGGTCAGTCATGACAGTTCCTTTAAAGTTAAAATAAAAAAATTACTCAAAAACAGAAGAAAAACACATTATTTTTTCAATTACACATCGTCGATTGGCCATTTTTTACCGACGCGCTTCTACTCTTCATTAATGGCCTTCATGCGCCTGACCAAGGTAAACCAAGGTCAACATCATAAAGATAAACGCTTGTAAAAATACAATAAGGATATGAAAAATAGCCCAAATTGAACCCGCCACTATTTGCCCGACAATGCCAAATGCCGTCACTGACGCCCCTAAAAGCGCAATCAATAAAAAGATAAGCTCCCCGGCAAACATATTTCCAAACAGTCGCATGCCTAATGAAACTGTTTTGGCTGCGTATTCAATTAAATTCAGCAGTACGTTAAACGGAGCAAGCCAAACGCCGAAAGGCGAAACAAATATTTCGCGTATAAAACCACCCGGACCTTTGATTTTCACACCGTAATAAAGCATCAGCACGAGTACTCCGCAGGCAATTCCGAGTGTGCCGTTTAGATCAGCGGTTGGCACAACCCGGTGATACTTAATTACGGAATCAAGACCTACCGAGTGGAAGAATTGCGAAAATAAATCTACGGGTAAAAAGTCCAATGAATTCATCAGAGCGACCCAAACAAAGATGGTCAACGCTAATGGGGCAATAAATGAGCGATCGCCATGAACCATATTTTTGGACTGCTCTTCCACCATTTCAACTAACATTTCAACGGCGGCCTGAAAACGGCCAGGCACACCGGACGTAGCGCGGCGAGCCGCGTAATACAGTACGCCACAGCCTATAATTCCACACAAAATTGACCAAAATATAGTGTCTATATTTACGACCGACATATCGAGAATAAAAGTTTGATGGCCACTCGAAAAATGGCCCAGATGATGAACAATATATTCTGACGCAGAAGGTGCGTGCGCGGTTACTTGCTCAGCCACGCCTTCGGAAAAATTATCCGGATTACTTACAGAGTCACTCATAGTTAGCTTCTAAATAGTAAGATGAAATAACTTTTTAACACCGCAATAAAACCAACCAGAAAAGCTGGCCAGTACAAATCGTGATACAACAAAACCACCGCCATTAATAAAACGATGACCGTCACTATTTTTAAAATTTCACCAAAAAAAAATGTACCTGGATTGGCGCTTCCCGATTTTTTCGAGCTTATTTTGGAGCCCCTTATTTGGGTACTCATATATAAGCGCAACGCAAATAATGCATTCGGGACTGCGTAACAGAGACCGCCTGACAAGGCAGAGATTCCCGCTACCGGGCCACTAACCAGCGTAGCGATGATGGTGATAATAAATGCCACGCAAAATTGCAGTATTACTATGCGTACCATTCCGCTTCCTTTTAGCTTTTACCTTTTTTGCCTTTTTCTTTCGGAATGTTTTTTTAGTTTTACATTCTCACGGCACAAGAAATCAACTGCCAGACCAAAACCGCGAGATTATACGCACTTGTACTCGTTGGCGTCAAACTTTTGCTTTGGAAAATAAAATAGCCAAATCGCAGGGTTTTCCCCAATAGACCGGCGAGTACAAAAAATTACAGTCCCCTACTCTTAAAAGCGCCTATAAATTTAATAATGAAAGGTATCTATGCAACCAACTTCCCCAATCTTTTTTCGCGCGTGGCTAGTTCCGTACAGGAGTCGTTTAATCCGGATCACGACTTGGATGAACTTATGCCTAACTTTAACGATGAAAACTTCTGTACCGCCTTTCGTGTGGAACTTGTCAATATATTTTCTGCGTTTGGCAGGGTTGCCAGTGCCGCCACCCGCTTCGTTTCGGAAGAGACTGTCAATGCCCAAATTGAGAAACGCATAAACAACTGCAACCAATACAGAATTCCCGGCATTCAAACTCCGGCCAATGAGATGACTTTTAATAAATTATTTCCATTAATTGTCAGAGCAAACCCTTACTCTCCAGCACTGGCAAATACGCATAACTCTTATTCACCCATCCAGAGGCAGGGTATGTCCTCGTCTTTTGCCCCCGCAGCTCAGCCTTATTACTATTCAGATCCAGCTCTTGGTCAACCGTATCCTCCTCAAGGCCCTTACTATTCATCATCGAATCAGTTATCACCCGACAACATCCCCTTTTTTCACTCAGGCAAACCCGTCGCCCCCCCCTATCCGCCTCAAGATCACCCGTATGGATATCCTTCCCCTAGCCAGTTACAACAGTCTTTCTCATCCTATCCGCCACCATTCCAATGATCCGTGGTAATTTGGGCGTTGTCCATTTTGAGGTTGGCAGGATAGTAAAAGCAGAAACATTACGGGCTATGTAATCTGAACCTGCGTTTGGGATAAGCCGTCGTAGGGTGGGCACGTTTTTGTGCCCACGCGGTATTTGATAAGCCAGGCAGATAAATAAGTGTCGGATGAATCAACCAACCGCGTGGGTGCAACAACGTGCTCACCCTACGTAGTATGGTCCATCGGTTTAATTTGCCCCAACAACGAACGAATGATTAAATCCTTATCTCAAACTCAGGTTAATTTAGCCAAAATTCCGTCTAACGCATCCAAATTGGCAAAATCCATGATTAACTGCCCTCGCCCTTTCGTACCCATTTTTAATTGCACTTGTGTCGCAAACCGATCGGATAATTCTTCTTCAAGCCGCTCAATATCCCGTGATTTTTCCCGTTTTTTGGGCGTACTTTCCTTTGCCTCGTTGTTGGTACTGGCAACTAATTTTTCTGTATCGCGCACCGATAAACGTTTTGCCACGACGCGATTCGCTAATTGAATTTGTGTTGCCGCTTCAACGACCAACAGCGCCCGCGCATGCCCCATATCAATATCACCGGCCATTAACATGGTTTGCACCGGGCTGGCCAGGTTTAATAAGCGCAATAAGTTGGATACGGCACTGCGTGAACGCCCTACCGCCTGGGCTGTTTGTTCATGGGTAAAATGAAAATCGTTGATTAATCGCTGCAAACCCTGTGCTTCTTCAAGCGGGTTTAAATCTTCGCGTTGGATATTTTCAATCAAGGCCATCGCCGCCGCGGCCTGATCATCAACGTCTTTTACCAGCACGGGAATTTCTGTTAAGCCGGCAAGTTGAGATGCTCTGAAGCGACGTTCACCGGCAATAATTTCAAACTTCATATCATTCTTCAACCCGACCGGACGTACCAAAATAGGCTGCATAACGCCTTGCGCCTTGATGGACGCCGCCAACTCCGCAAGTGAACCTTCATCCATGCGTGTACGAGGTTGATATTTGCCGGCTTGCAGAACGTCTAACGTCAATACATTCGGAAAACCAGCAAGGTTGGGCACCGCTTCTGCAAAATCAGCGGCACCGCCCAATAACGCGTCAAGTCCGCGACCTAAACCTTTGGATTTTTTCGTAGCCATCATATTCTCTCTCTTTAATTAATCGGTTATGGATTTTGTAGGGTGGGCACGCTTTGGTGCCCAAGCGGTCGTTGATAGGCCACACATAAATTAAGAATTCCGTGATTTACCTGCTGCGTGGGCACCAAAGCGTGCCCACCCTACGCAAAATCTTCGGCAGCAACAACCGTTGGGCTGTTTTGTGTTAGACCTCGTTCTACCCGCTCAACCATCTCAGCAGCAAACGCGATATATGCAAGCGCGCCTTTTGATGATGGATCAAAATTAACTCCGGGCATTCCATAGGACGGCGCTTCAGCTAACCGGACATTACGTGGGATAACTGCTTTAAAAACCTTGTCACCAAAATGCCGCTCTAATTGTTCAGAAACTTGCTGGGAAAGCGTGATGCGCGGATCAAACATCACGCGCAACAATCCGATCACCTCAAGGTCATGGTTCAAATTGGCGTGGACTTTTTTAATGGTATTCACCAAATCAGAAAGCCCTTCCAGCGCAAAATATTCGCACTGCATTGGAATGATGACACCGTGAGCCGAACAAAGTCCGTTCAGCGTTAACATGGATAATGCCGGCGGACAATCAATTAAGATGAAATCATATTCGTCATTCACCTTTGCCAAGGCTAAACGCAGACGATTTTCTCTGTTGTCTAACTCGACCATTTCCACTTCTGCTCCGGCCAGTTCCCGATTGGCCGGCAGCACATCAAAACTTTCGCAAGCCGCTTTTTGACGCACGGTCCGGACATCAGATAACCCAAGCAGCACTTGATAAATAGTGGCTTTCAAGGCGGATTTATTGACGCCGCAACCCATGGTGGCATTTCCTTGCGGATCCAGATCAACCAACAAAACCCGTTGCTTAATTTTTGCCAGGCTTGCTGCTAAGTTGACAGTAGTCGTGGTTTTGCCCACGCCGCCTTTTTGATTTGCTATACAGAAAATTTTAGCCATGTGTCTTTCTGGTTACTTATTGATGACCGGATCCCGCACCAACCAAAGCAAATGTCGTTGCGCATCTAACCCGGGAACGTTGACTTCTTGTATTTTTTTTATTTTCCATCCAGACGGAAGCTGTTCCATTTCACTCTCTGGTAATTGTCCTTTTAACGCAATCATGCTTCCTTCCGGTGTAAGCAGATGTCCCGCCCAATTGACAAAATTGGACAATTCTGAAAAAGCTCTTGAGGTAATGACATCAAGCAACTCATCCACTTCTAACTGCTCTACCCGACCGGTATAAACGGTGACGTTTTTTAAACCTAGCTCTGCTTTTACTTGCTTCAAAAACGCCGTTTTTTTATTTACCGTATCAATTAAGGCAACTTTTTTATCAGGGTACACAATCGCTAACACGATGCCTGGCAATCCTCCCCCGGAACCGACATCTAAAATATTTTCGGCCGGGTTAAATGCAAAAGTTGCCGTCAAGCTATCTAATAAATGTTGCCTGACCATTTCTTGCGGGTTTCTTACCGAGGTGAGATTGTAGACTGCGTTCCACTTAATTAGCATCTCAAGATAAGCCATTAACTTATTAAGTTGACTACTGTCCAAATGGAGTTGCAATGCAGCCACGCCATTTTCGAGAAGCTGCTTACAAGCTTCATGCTCACTTGTGCTTTTCAGCATGCCTTGTTTCCTTAGTTACTTCCTTGTCAGGTGTTTGAGAAAAATCCCCAAATCCGTATTTTTTTAAATGCACCAATAAGAGTGAAATTGCCGCGGGAGTCACACCAGAAATGCGGCTGCACTGCCCTAATGTTTCTGGTTTTTGTTTATTCAGTTTTTGTTTTACCTCAACCGATAAACCTGTCACCTCTAAATAATCAAAGTTGACTGGGATGGGCAAATTTTCAAAATGAACATGACGCTGGACTTCTTTAGCCTGACGATCAATGTAACCGGCATACTTCACGTGAATTTCAATTTGTTCTTTAATCACATCATCTGACACGCCCGGACCGGCAATATCCTGGCCTTCTTTTCCGCGCAGCGTCATTAAATTTGTATAGGTCACTTGCGGGCGACGCAACAGATCTACTAAGGTGTATTCGCGTTCAAGCGCTTTTCCCATTACCCGTTCCGCCTCTGCATCCGCAATTAACCGCGGATTAACCCACGTCGATTTCAGCCGCTCTAACTCACATGCAATAGCTTCACGTTTTTTTTCAAAAAGTGTCCACTGAGTATCACTTACACAACCCAACTTTCTACCGATTTCGGTTAATCGCATATCGGCGTTATCTTCCCGCAAACTCAACCTGAACTCTGCCCGGCTGGTAAACATCCGATACGGTTCCTGAACACCCTTGGTAATTAAGTCATCCACTAAAACCCCGAGATACGCTTCTGAACGGCCAGGCACCCAAGCATCTCTCTGTTGTGTATACAGAGCCGCATTTAATCCGGCCAACATTCCTTGCGCTGCGGCCTCCTCATAACCGGTCGTTCCATTTATCTGGCCGGCAAAGAATAATCCCTGAATCTGGCGTGTTTCCAGACTGGACTTTAATCCGCGCGGATCAAAATAGTCATATTCAATTGCATAACCCGGTCGCAAAATATGGGCATTTTCCATGCCCCGGACGGAACGCACCAAATCAAATTGCACATCAAAAGGAAGACTGGTTGAAATTCCGTTTGGGTAATATTCGTTGGTTGTTAAGCCTTCTGGTTCAATAAATAACTGATGCGATTCCTTACCTGAAAATCGATGAATTTTATCTTCTATCGAAGGACAATAACGTGGCCCGACACCTTCAATAACACCTGAGTACATAGGACTGCGATCCAACCCGGCACGAATAATATCGTGCGTTTTTTCATTGGTATGTGTTATCCAGCAGGACACCTGGCGCGGATGCATCGCCGCATTCCCTGACACTGAGAAAACAGGAACCGGATCCAGATCACCCTGCTGTTCCTGCATCACTGAAAAATCAAGTGAGCGACCATCAATTCTCGGCGGCGTTCCTGTTTTTAATCGTCCTTGAGGAAGTGCTAATTCTTTTAATCTCGCTGACAATGAAATCGCCGGAGGATCACCAGCACGCCCAGCCGCATATTGATTTAAACCAACATGGATCTTTCCATCTAAAAATGTTCCCGCTGTCAAAACTACCGCGCGAGCTCTAAATTTAATTCCTACCTGCGTTACAGCGCCAACCACCCTATTTCCTTCGATCAGCAAATCGTCCACCGCCTGCTGAAACAACCAAAGATTGGATTGGTTTTCTAAGCGACTCCGAATAGCTTGTTTATAAAGAATTCGGTCTGCCTGAGCCCTGGTCGCACGAACTGCTGGCCCTTTTGATGAATTTAATATACGAAATTGAATGCCGGCCTCATCCGTTGCGATAGCCATTACACCGCCCATCGCATCGACTTCCTTAACTAAATGCCCCTTACCTATTCCGCCAATTGAGGGATTACATGACATTTGACCTAAAGTTTCAATATTATGTGTAAGCAATAAAGTAGATTGCCCCATGCGTGCTGAGGCCAACGCTGCTTCTGTTCCAGCATGTCCACCGCCCACGACAATGATATCGAATTCTTTTAAATAAAACATGTATGTCCCATGAAATTCGTCGATTTAAAAACAAGCGAAATTATAAATCGTTTTACCTATTAACAATAATGTTTCACGTGAAACACAACAAACGCTATCGTTTTGTTTCACGTGAAACAAAATATAAAAGTACTGTGGATAACTCTATGGATAAGATGCTGATAAATTGTTGAGAAATAGTAGCTGGCTTGTGAATAACTAAAACGAATTGCACGGGATAATTTGTGAAAAACTGATGAGTTAGTTCAAAACCAAAATATTATTCACTATTCACACAAATTCCTCACTACGCAATTTAACCCATTTATAAATAATCTAAGCTGTTGAATTAAATAAATAAAAATTAGTTATTCACAATAAAAGTGCCGTTTACTATTACTACTAATTTTATATATATACCTATTAAATAAAAGACAGAAGAAACAAAAAACATCCCGAAGGATGTTTTTTAGAAGTACTTCATTTGTTAATTAAAATCTATTTTAGTTAAACAGTGCTAATCCGCTAAAGTCATCAAACTTGCATTCCCACCAGCAGCAGTTGTATTGACAGAAACAGCACGCTCGTTTATGAGCCTCCAGAGAGGCACCAGTTCATTTTCACGTGTTTCAACCACTGAGATTATGTAGTCATCTTGAGAAGCAATTACAGGCCTTAACGACGCTAACAAGGAGGTTTCTATTAACGCAACTTGTGAGCGAATCGAATTAGCTTCCGTTGATAAAATGATTCTTTTAATTGAATCAGGCAAACTTATCGGAATTAACGCCAACGTTTCTTTAGATAAAACCGGGATATTTTCAGTAGCAAGTACAGCAGCAAGCTGATTTAGAAACGCATTCACACTATTAGCAGCACAAAATACCCGGCCTCGGGATGCAAATACCAGGGTATTACGTTCTCCCGTTGGGCCAGGTAACACTAAAGTCATTTTTCGCAATGATGTGACTGCATATTTTCCCGCTAATACCGCCAACTTCTCATGACCATGACTATTTAACCAAATACATAAATCACTTAATAAACTGGAAAAATGACCTTCAACTATACAGTGCCCCTGAAGGGGTTCATTAGTTTGCTCACCATCAGCTTGTTGCAAGCGTTTCAAATAAAGTGGTCCCCCAGCTTTAGGTCCGGTACCAGATTTACCTTCTCCTCCAAATGGTTGGACGCCAACTACAGCACCCACAATATTCCGGTTAACGTAAATGTTGCCAACATGCGCATGATTGATAACGTATTGAATAGTTTCATCAATACGTGAATGCACACCTAACGTTAATCCGAAACCGGTTTGGTTAATTTGTTCAACTAATAGTGGCAATTCGTCACGTTTAAAACGTAAAACATGTAAAACAGGTCCAAAAACTTCGTTTTTTAATGAAGATAACGACGGTATTTCAATTACTGTCGGAGCAACAAAATGCCCTTCCCTACAGTTATCAGATAGTGTTAATTGATGAAAAGAAAGTGCAACAGGACGTTGCTGATTAATATGTTGCAATAATTTATTTTTAGCTTCCAAATCAATAACCGGACCAATATCAACAGAAAGCTGGTCAGGATTACCAACAGACAATTCCTCCATGGCATTAAGCAACATGTTCATTGTTTTATCAAAAATATCATCTTGCAAACAAAGGACACGTAACGCGGAACAACGTTGACCGGCGCTATCAAAAGCGGAACTTAATACGTCTTGTACGACTTGTTCCGGTAACGCACTGCTATCGACAATCAGTGCGTTTTGACCGCCAGTTTCAGCAATTAAAGGAATGTCACTGTTTTCAGCTGCACAACGTTTTGCCAGGGTTTTATTAATTAACTGAGCGACTTCAGTAGAACCGGTAAATATGACCCCTTTAACACGAGAATCAGCAACCAGTTTCGCGCCGACCACTTCGCCCCGGCCAGGTAAAAATTGTAGCGCTGTTAATGGAATACCAGCCTCATGAAGTAATTCAACAGCGCGGAAAGCAATTAATGGCGTCTGTTCTGCCGGTTTAGCCAGGACAACGTTACCAACAGCCAGCGCTGCACTCACTTCACCTAAAAAGATTGCCAAAGGGAAATTCCAGGGGCTGATACAAACAACCGGGCCTAATGGCGCTGTTGATGAGGTGAAAGATGAAATTTGTGCAGCGTAATAGCGTAAAAAATCCACCGCTTCGCGCACTTCTGCAACTGCATTAGGAAATGATTTTCCCGCTTCCCGGATAGCTAAAGCAATCAATTCGATACGATGCAATTCAAGTAAATCAGCCGCTTTATTTAAGCAAATTGAACGTTCTTCAACAGTCGTGCTTTGCCATTTATGTACATGAATAAATGCTGCTTGCAACGCAATTTCTACATCTTGATCATTTGCTTCAATAACCCGCCCCACAATATCCGCATGCTGTGCCGGATTAGTAATGACTTGATAAGTTGATTCATTAAGAGTTCCATGCAGCAACGGTTTTGCATCCCATTGATGCGATGCGAACTGGGCGATTTCATGTGATAACAAACGCAAATTTTGTTCATTAGTAAAATCAAATCCAGCTGAATTTTTACGTTCCCGACCAAATAACTCAGGCGGTAATGGAATACCCGAATGAGGTTGACCAGCTAATTTTTTTGTAATCACTAGTGGATTCTCAATCAGGGAATCAATGGAAATAGCTTCATCAATAATTTGATTAACAAACGATGAATTTGCCCCGTTTTCAAGTAAACGACGCACTAAATAAGCCAATAAAGTTTCATGTGAACCGACCGGAGCATAAATTCGACAAGGACGATTTAATTTATTTTTGTCGACAACCTTGTCATACAAGGTTTCACCCATGCCATGCAGACATTGAAACTCATAATTGGTGATATTTTTTTCCTCAGCCCAAGTATAAATAGAAGCTAAAGTCAACGCGTTGTGCGTAGCAAATTGAGGATAAATAACATCGGTTGCGGCGAGTAATTTTTGAGCACAAAGTAGATAAGAAACATCGGTATACACTTTACGGGTGTAGACCGGATAATCACTCATGCCATCAACCTGAGCGCGTTTAATTTCAGAATCCCAATAAGCACCCTTCGCCAAACGCACCATCAATTTTTGTTTACTCCGGCGCGCCAGATCAATTAAATAATCAATGACAAATGGACAGCGCTTTTGGTAAGCCTGAACCACAATCCCTAAACCTTCAAAACCAGCTAAGTCAGGATCAAAAGCTAAGGCTTCGATAAGATCCAGCGATAATTCCAGGCGATCCGCTTCTTCCGCATCAATATTCAAACCGATGTCGTAGTGCCTGGCTAATAACAATAATTTTTTTAAATCCGGCAATAATTCATCCATAACCCGTTGCCGTTGTGCCCGGCAATAACGAGGATGGAGTGCAGATAATTTGACAGAGATCCCGGGGCCATTTTTTATACCGCGACCAGCCGAGGCTTTCCCAATAGCATGAATAGCATTTTCATAAGAAGAAAAATAAAAAGCAGCGTCTGTTGCTGTTAACGCCGCTTCACCTAACATGTCATAAGAATAACGATAACCCCGTTTTTCATTTCCCTGACTATTTTTAATCGCTTCTTCTATCGTCTGTCCGGTAACAAATTGGTTGCCCAACATCCGCATTGCTAAATCAACACCTTTACGGATTAGTGGTTCCCCACCCTTTGATATTAATTTGGTTATGGCAGAAGTAAGTCCTCGCTCACTATTAGTGGTAACAAGTTTGCCGGTAACCAATAATCCCCAGGTTGCGGCGTTAACAAACAACGATGACGATTCACCCAAATGCTTGCGCCAATCTCCTTTGCTAATTTTGTCGGCGATTAAACGATCAACTGTCTGATGATCTGGAATACGCAAAAGAGCTTCAGCCAGACACATTAACGCGACGCCTTCTTCTGAAGAAAGTGAAAATTCGAACATTAATGCATCAACCCCAGAGGAACGGGTACGTTGTTCCCTGACTTCGGTTACTAAATTCTTAGCTAATCGTTGGATTGGTTCATGGGCAAACGGCGATAGCTGCTTTAATATCAGCTGTACAGACTCAGGCTCGCTACGACGATAGGCCTCGGTAATTGCGATTCTTAGCGGTGTTGGCTGCGTGATTATTTCAGTATGTAAAAAGGAGAAAGGTGAATTCATTTTGATTAAAGGTAAAAAAAAAGAAAAAAAGAAATTAAATAACGCGCAGATTTTAAAGGAATTAATAATGATTAATTCTGAAAATTACCAGTGATATCAAAATAAAATTTTCTATAAAAAAAATTTTCAAAATATAGTTTGTAAAGAAGTTGATAAATTAGAAGAGAGCTTTCCATGCTGGATAAAATTAATAAAAGAATTTTGGTTGAATTACAAAATGACGGCCGCATCAGCAACGTTGAATTAGCATCACCTGTCAATTTATCTCCGGCCGCATGCCTGGAAAGAGTGAAGAGTGAGGAAGTTACATGAAACAGGGTACGTCCGGAGATACACCGCTGAACTTAATTCACAATTGCTTGACGTTGCTCTGCTAGTTTTATTGAAGTGTTATTAGACCGCACCACGCCGTGTCTTTGAATCATTAAACGCGGTGTTCAGGCGATCCCTGAAATCGTGGAGTGCCACATGGTGGCAGGCGGTTTTGATTATTTAGTTAAGGTACGTGTTAAAGACATGAATGCATATCGCGATTTTTTAGGGAAATCACTTATGCAATTTGGCGGGGTGCGAGAAACACATAGTTATGCGGTGATGGAAGAAGTCAAAAATACGACGCATTTGCCAATTTAAGCCAACAAATTCTGTTGCGCAACTATCGACTTATCTACTACAAGGGTTTGTTTTACCAAGGCAATCAAATTGTTGCGCAACCATTGATGCGCAGGATTCCGTGCTTCACGTTCATGCCACAACATGTCGACATTGACCGCCGGCGTATTAAAAGGCAATTCTTTCCAGATTAGCTGATTGTCCATTCCGATCGCTGAAATTAAATGTTGCGGCAATACCGTTAGTAAATCCGAATTAGCGGCTACCCTGCCCGCCGTTAAAAACTGATTTACCGTCAAAACAATATGACGTCGCAACTTCATCTGCCCCAAAATTTCATCAATTACGCTATATGCAAGTCCAGAAAAGCTCACTAACAGGTGATGTGCATTGCAATATTGTTCCAATGTCAATGAAGTAGTCGCTAAAGGATGATCTTTGCGCATTACACACACATAGCGACCAGAGTACAAACTAATGTGATGAATAGCGCGACTGAGGGAACTTTGCCCGGCAGCAAGTTGAGAAACCACGCCAGGGAAAAATCCGACGGCAATATCAATATCGCCATGCAACAAGATGGAACGCGGATCCCTGTTCAGTAAGGGAACCATTTGTACACTAATACCGGTGGCACTTTGCTCAATTTCGTGTACCAAATAGGGTAACCAATATGCCGCGGTAGCATCGGGCATCGCTATACGAACAGAACCTGTCGCTTTGGCCGGATCAAACGCTGGCGGGTCAATGATGGTTTCTAAGTTATTCAGTGCTTCCCGAATGGCTGGCCAGATACTTTCCGCACGCGGAGTGGGTTTTACGCCAAACGAAGTGCGAATTAATAAATCATCATCAAAAGCATGACGCAGCCGTTTCAACGCATTTGAAACGGCTGGTTGTGTCATTGCTAATTTTTCTGCAGCACGCGTCAGATTCTGTTCAATCATGACAGCATCAAAAACGCGCAGTAAATTTAAATCCAATGTTAGAAAGTTCATGTTTATCTAATGATCGTCTTGAAACAGGAAGTATGGCAAAGATAGCAGTTTGCACCACCAAGCAATACAAGCGTTATAGGCATAAAAACGGCTGAAAATAGCATGCTTTATGGATTATAAAAACGGTTTTATTTGCCTGTTATACACAAAATTTAAAAAAAGTAATAGTTAGCTACGAAAGAAAGTTATTAGATTAAAATAGGCGGGCAACTAGTTGATTTAATTAAGTTTAATTAAAATAATTTCCAATTATTGCCCATTTTATAATGTTCCGGGCTGTGCAAAAAAGAACGTGATTTACCAATCTATTCACAAAGTTATCCACAGGGCTCTGGTGCTGTTTATACACACAGTAAAAAGAGAAGCGATTGCTAAGCGGGAAAGCCCAATGCATAACAGAATATATGGTGTATTGCCCGTTAACAATATATTGCGCCACAATTAATAATGCATCTACCCAAATGTACCACTACTTTAAACTGAGATATGCTCATTCTTTTTGCGTATTGGGGCAATATGAAATTCACTATTGAAATAGTGATCAATCTACCTGTGCAGCGGGTGACAGAACTGTTCGATAAGCCGGGCAATCTTAAACATTGGATGACTGGATTGGAAAGTTTTGAGCACATCAGCGGATCACCAGGTGAGCCGGGAGCTAAATCTAAATTAGTTTTCAATCATTCAGGCAGAAAACTGGTCATGATTGAAACGATTACCGAAAAAAATTTACCGGAGAGTTTTGCCGGTACTTATGAAACAAAAGGAATGCTTAGTAACAATAAAAATTCCTTCGTGGCTATAGCGGCTGATAAGACAAAGCTGATATCAGAACAGGACTTCCAACTTTTAGGAATGTATAAATTAATCGGGTGGTTGTTTCCGGGTTTATTCAAAAAACAAAGCATCAAGTTTCTAAATGCGTTTAAAGAATTTGCTGAAAAAAGTTGACGCGCTATCGGGACGACTTTTTCTGCGGGGAGTTCTGAGAACTGGCGGAAGTATGATTTTGCCAAATTTAAGGCCGCCGACATGGGAAAAAATCTGGATGAGTGGGAAGGAGAACGGTGGTTAGACATACGTTCCGACAACGTACGGAAGATAATGCAGGCGCGATTGGAGCTGGCGCGAAGCAAGGGTTGCAACGGGGTTGAGCCAGACAACGTAGATGGTTACACAAACGAAACCGGCTTTCCGTTAACTGCAGACGATCAATTGGATTACAACCGTTTTCTGGCAAGCGAAGCGAAAATACGCGGACTAGCTGTTGGCTTGAAAAATGATGTAGATCAGTTAGAGGAACTCGCTGGCGCTTTCGATTTTGCAGTAAACGAACAGTGTCATGAATTTAATGAATGTGGCGATTACAAGTTTTTTACCAAAAATAACAAACCGGTATTTAACGCCGAATATAAGAAATCGTATAGAACCGATCCTGCACGTGCCGGGATATGCAAGGCAGCACTCGAAAGTAATATTCGTACTCTCGTACTACCACTCGATCTGGATGGTACTTTCCGCTACAGCTGTGATTCTCCGTAAGCGGCTGCCAGGCAAATAATTTATTTACACCCTAAAGTATTTCTAAAACCAACCGAAGGGCGCAATACCTGAGAAAACTTGAGGACTTATAAAAATTTTTTAACGTTAAACTTTATTCAGATGTTACCGATACCTGAACAAACGGCGGTCAGTGCGATAAAAAATTGACCAAAGTTGGAGGCGATTCGCCACTTTGAAAAACCCAGGTAAAGGAAAATATCATGTCTTCTATTAATACCAATCTTATCGCGCTGGATACACAAAATAATTTAAAAAATAGCCAATCAGCACTGGCGACCGCTATTCAACGTTTGTCGACCGGATTGAAAATTAACAGTGCAAAAGACGATCCGGCTGGTCTGGCTATCGCAAGCCGGATGAAAGCGCAGCTGGGTGGTTTGACTCAGGCGGCGTCCAATGCCAGTGAAGGAATTTCCATGTTGCAAACTGCCGAAGGCGGTTTAGCAGAAAGCACGAAGTTGCTGATACAAATGCGCGACAAAGTTGTTCAGGCAGCAAATGGTACAAACTCAGCAACGGACCGTGCTTCTTTACAAGTTGAAATTACCCAGCTTAAAGCGGAATTTAACCGCATAGCTAATACAACACAGTACAACGGAATTAACTTGCTGGACGGTTCCTTGTCGAATGTTCAGTTTCAAGTGGGCGCTAATGCGGGACAGACGATTAGTTTCGGTATCGCTAACGCTCAGCAAAATGCCTTAGGTAACAACGCAGTGAGTCTGACCGGCGCTGCGGGACATACCGCGGGTAGCGCAATCACCGAAGCAGGAACGCTTGGAACAGCTGCTGGCGCGGTCAACAATGTTAAAGCGCAAATATTGAGTGTTCAGGGAAGTGGCACTACGCAAACGATAAATATTGCTGACAGTGCGACTGCGCTGACCGTAGCCGCTGCATTTAATAGTGCAACAAGTAGTACCGGTATAACAGCGACAGCATCCACCACAGCGGCCTTGGCGTTTACCACAGCAGGTACACAGAGTTTTACCATCAACGGACAACAAGTTACTACATCCTGGTCGTCAGACTATACCTCTGCGGTAAATGCGATTAATCAACAAACCGGCGTCACCGGCGTAACGGCAAGTCTTAATGGCGTTGCAGGCATTACGCTAAGTAATATAACCGGTGCGAACATTGCTGTGGCAAACACCAGCGCGGTGAATACGCTCACCCTTGCCGGTACAGTTAATACAGGGACACAAGCCGCGCCTGTAATGACGGCGGGTACCGCCGTAACACTGACAACCACTGCAACAGCAGCAACCGTAGCTGCGGTAGTTGGCGGTAACCTCCAATTTAGTAGTCAGTCCGGTTTTGCAGTTACGTCGGATACGGCAGCTGCCGGATTGTTTGGCGTGGCTGCGGGCGCTGCTAACGGTAGTACATTAAATGCAGTAGGTATTATTGATGTAACGACCTTGTCGTCAAATGGAACTCCGGTCGGTGCAAATAATGCGTTGAACATTATTGATGCTGCTTTGGGCCAGATGAACACATCACGCGGTCTGCTGGGTTCATTACAAAATCGCTTTACTGCTGCGGTCAGTAGTTTAACTACAGCGGCAACGAACTTAACAAGTTCGCTGAGTACGGTGCAAGATGCTGATTTTGCTCAGGAAACTACCGACTTATCTATTGCTCAAATCCTGCAACAAGCTGGTACAGCAATGTTGGCACAAGCGAATCAGTTGCCTAGCGGCGTATTAGCGTTACTCAGAGGTTAATCAGAGGCTAAGCGGAAGTTAAGCAGATTAGCTGACAAAAAAATAAATACCCCGGCCCAAAAAGGCCGGGGTATTTATTGTTAGCTAAAAATTGACGTAATACCGTGAGTCGCAACCGCATCTTCAACACAGATATCCTATTTTACTTCTGCCGCAGTTGGTGCCGTCTCATCTTCTTTTAACGATCCACCATCTTGTAACGCTCTAAGCTCCGCTTTTTTATTCATGACGATAATACTAATTCGTCTGTTGACCTGGTCTAACGGATCCGTTTTATTAAGAAGCACTTCCGAAGACATTCCAACTACACGTACTATTTTGTCTTCCTCCATTCCGGCCGCGATGAGTTGTCTGCGTGATGCATTAGCGCGGTCCGCTGATAATTCCCAATTACTATAACCACGATCTCCGTTGGAATAAGGCACTGCGTCGGTATGGCCAGACAAGCTGATGCGGTTAGGAACCTTATTCAACGCCACGCCAATTTCACCCAATATTTCTCTGGTATAAGGCAGCAACTCCGCTTCTGCTGACGCAAACATCGGACGATTTTGCGCATCCATAATTTGAATTCTTAAACCATCTGTCGTCATCTCTAACAAGAGTTGTTTTTTATATTGCTTTAACGTCGGGCTCGCCTCAATAAGCGCTTCAATTTTTTCCTTTAACACCTTTAACCGGGCAGCATCAGCCTGAGCTAATGCGCCTTCAGCATCCTTCAAATTATAATTTTTCATGTTTTTTGCGGCGTCGCTTTTCTTTACCTGCCCATCTGACGCTGACAAATCTTTTCCGCCGCCTTTAATGATACTTGAGCTATCGCCCGAACCTTCTCCGCCCTGAATTGCCACGCGTAAAGGCGTTTGAAAATATTCTGCAATTCCCTGCAACGTACCTTTGGTAGTAGAACCCAACAGCCACATCAACAGAAAAAAAGCCATCATCGCGGTAACAAAGTCAGCATAGGCAATTTTCCAGGCGCCGCCGTGACTACCGCCGGTTATTTTTTTAATTCGTTTGACAATAATTGGTCTGACTTCTTCATTGGCCATGAGCCCGGTCTCTCTCTTAAGTTGCGTTTATTTAGATTTACTCTGCTTGATATGTTCTTCCAGCTCACTAAACGAAGGACGTTCGGTGGAGTACAGCACTTTCCTGCCGAATTCGATCGCCAACGCAGGTGCTAAACCATTTAAACTGGCCAGCAAAGTGACTTTGACACACTGAAAAGTTTTTGAAGATTCATCGAGTTGTTGCTCCAATAATCCGGCCAACGGACCCACAAATCCATACGCTAATAAAATACCTAAGAAAGTACCCACCAACGCATGCGCGATCAATTCACCCAGTTCAGAGGGCGGAATCCCTACCGACTCCATGGTATGCACCACACCCATCACAGCCGCAACAATTCCAAAAGCAGGTAACCCGTCGCCCAGCTTCGCTACAAAATGCACCGGCGCATGTGCTTCGGCGTGGTGCGTGTCAATTTCGTTGTCCATCAGATTTTCAATTTGAAAAGCGTCCATATTTCCAGACACCATCAAACGCAAATAGTCGCAAATAAATTCCATCAAATGATGGTCGCGCACTACTTTTTCATACTTGCTAAATAAAGGACTTTCTTCTGGATTTTCAATGTCGCCCTCAATAGACATTAAGCCTTCCTTACGGATCTTGCTGAGCACGTCGAATAGCATGGTCATGAGTTCCATATATAACGCTTTGCTATATTTTGATCCCTTCAAAATACCAGGCAATGCTTTGATCGTTGCTTTGATCGTTTTTCCATTATTACCAACCATGGCGGCGCCTAATGCGGCTCCACCAATCATCAATAATTCTATTGGTTGAAATAAGGCTGCCAAATGTCCGCCGGCCAGGGCAAAGCCACCGAATACTGAAGCAAGAACAACGATGTATCCAACAATAACTAGCACAAGCAGGCTCCCTAAAAAATGGCAATTCAGACTTGAATTGTTCCTATAAAAAATTCAATTAATTGATTACATGCGCCACAAATAAATATCAGTTTCGTTATTGTCCAAAGCTGGCTGCCCGGTTTTTGAGCACAGCGCATAATCCGGTTCTGCCCCGAAAATCGGAAACTCAAGACTAATTAAAATCGAGCCAGGCAGCATTTCCTGTTTCGCTTTAACCCACAACCGTGACATGGCTGCAGGCGATAAATAAACAAACACCACGTCAAATTGAGAAAAATTTATTTTTTCATAGTCGGAATAAATAAATTGTGCGTTGTTGCGTTGCGCTACCGTTCTTAAGTAACTCAGCACCCAAAGCAAGGGCACAATTTCAACGCCAAGAAACCGGCTCTCCAAACGTTTTCTCGCGAGATAAAGAACCAGTCCACCAAATCCACTTCCAATATCAACAAACGAAATTGGCCGGTTTTCGGGCAACAATTTTTCAACAGTTACCCACACTTTTTTAGTCGACGGAAAGTAAGGAACCTGCGTCCGGAATGTCGACCAATAGAAAGCAAGGAAGAAAGAAAAAAACAGAAAATAAATGAAGGGAGGCAAGGACAATGTCAGCATGAACAAAGTCGCCAGAGGGAATAAGAGTTGAATTACATACCACCACCAGGCCAGATTAAAGCAGCGCGTCATTAGCAACGTCAACACAATCTGCAACAGCACTATCTCAGCTAAAGCGAATTGAAACTTTCCTGTTTGCCGGAGAGTAAATAGAGCCAATGCGAGAAAACCAAGCGACGTAATTTGAATTAAAAGCGCAACGACGGCTGGCGGACTCTGGCTGAATTTACGCAACGGCATCAAAAAATCTCAGTCCGCCACGGGGACTTCAATATCCTTAACCTTCTTTAATTTTCCCGCACGTGAAGGTATGTGACACAGCCCGCAAGTGTAGTCCCCGTGCAAGTCATACTTATACGCGACAAAATTACCGCCACATTTGCTGCACGTAGTCATCCCTAACATATTGCTCTCAAAAAATCTGACCAGCGTCCAGGCTCTCGTTAGCGAAAGTACCGGCGGCTCTTGCTCTTTAGGGTTCTCCATTTGTTCCAAATATAATTTATATGCTCTGACTGTCGCGTCGATGCCTTTAACCTCGGCATGTTGCGTCAGGTAGTTATGAATATTCATAAACAGGGAAGAATTGATATTGGGTTTCCAGGTCAGGAACCAGTCCGTTGAGAATGGCAACATCCCTTTGGGTGGCGATGCGCCTTTCAACTCTTTATAGATTTTTAACAGCCGCTCCCTTGAAAGTGAGGTTTCCGATTCTAATAATTGCAATCGTGCACCTAAATTCACCAGTTCAACTGCTAATTGAATTTCTTGCGACTCAGTGATGACGCTTTTTTTTCTCATATGACTCCACCATTAATGTGTATTGCAACTTAATAGGGAGTACTCCTTCACACTAAAAATGATGGGTATAAATCGCGTCTTTTTCCGCCTGGCTGCGTTGTTCGTCGTTGCCATAGCTTGTGCTATGTCGCCTCCTCTCGCCTTGCCAGACGAAAAAATTCATCAATTTCTACCCATCATTTTTAGTGTGAAGGAGTACTAGTAAATCAGTTAATTTCTTCTACCGGCAGGCCAGCCATTAAAATTGCTGCATGTGATTTCGCTAATGAGTGATCTTTGTTGTAACTGGTTAGCATGTCGAGAATGGCGCTATCCTCAAATCGAAAGCGCGCCAGCATGGTATTTGAGCTCGCCAGTTTTACAATTTGAGCGTTACTTAAACCGGCGATTAGCCCGGCAATTTCTTTTCCTATCCCTAAACGAAAAATGGCAGTGGCTATGTCTGAACGTATCATTTGCTGCGCGAGCATGAGATAACGTAAATTAGAATCACGGATTTCTTCCATCATTGCTGTCATATTAATCCCCCAATAATTAACGACTTAATGAATTGAAAACGAGCCATTGATTGTGGGATAGAGGGACTCTTTCTGTCCAGACATATTTTGATTGAGCGTCTGTTGATACCACAGCAATAGGCCGACCAATTTATTTTAGAGAAGATTACCGCAACGTACCCATCAGACCGCTGAGCGTTTGCGCAATAGTTGCAAACGCTTTTTGCGCTGTTTGATAAGTCAGTTGTTCCTGCGACAATTTACTGATGGTTTCAGCGAGGTTGATGTTTTCCAAAGTACCAAGAGCCGATTGATAGGCTAAACCAACCGTATCTCCCACATTGTCTAAGGAAGCAATTTGTTGCAACGAATTGCCCAATTGACCGCGCACAGTTAACACATTATTTAACGATGCATTAATACTTGAATTTGCCTGGGCAATGCTGTTGGCAAAATTAGTCTGACCGGCCGCCGTAACAGTGGGCTGCTTCAGTGCCGTAATCACGTTAGTTAATGCCTGAAAAATATTCTGTTTGCCAGGCTGCACTGAAAACTGATCGCCGGCAGCAGGCACATTATTTGGTGCGGCCGGATTCGTGCCATTGGCGATATTAAATTGCACACCCGCTATCGTAATAGGCGCACCGCTGGTATAGGCGTTGCCAGTGGATATGGATGCGCCGGTACTGGTATTCGTTATGTCGTACGTGGTTGGTGACGTAAATGTGATGGAATAATTATCCAGCGTGACTGCGGCAGGATCAGTTACGGTGCCAAACGATATCGCTGCAGCGGAAGTATTGTTTGCATCAGGAGTACCAAAATACGCATGGGGTGACACCTGAATGTTTCCAAAAATGGTGCTTCCGGCCACAGTCACAGCAAGCTGTTGAGAAGAGTCTGCCTGCAACATCTGAACTACCTGATTACCGTTATATTGCGCACCATTACTGCTTGTCGCATACGGCGCGGTACTTGTCGCTGTTCCTGAAAACAGATAATTGCCGTTGGCATCTTTCGAATTGGCTAAATTCATGAGCTGATCCAACTGACTCTGAAACTGTTGCGCCATCGTTGCTTTGTCAGAAGCATTCAACGCCCCGCTTCCAGCTTCCACAATCTGAGACGCCAGGCTTTGCATTAGCCTGGTAACGCCAGACAACATGCCATCGGCGGTATTTAATGAGGTGGCCGCATTTTGACGATTCACACCATATTGCGTATTGAGTGAACTCGCCTGCCTGGTTATCAACACTTGTGCAGCGGCCGAGGGATTATCTGCCGGCGAAGTTAACTTATTGCCCGAAGAAATCTGCTTCATCGATTTGGCAATCGACGCTTGCATATCATTAAAATCTCTTACGGCATCTTCGTAAAAACTGGCTGTGCTCATACGCATATTCATAACCCCGGTTAGTTTAGTAATTGCCGCACACTCTCAAAGCAATCTTTTGCCATTCGTATCACCTCACCACAGGCTTGATAAGCTTGTTGGTACTGAATTAAATTCACCGTTTCCTGATCTAAATTCACACCGGATTCAGACTGTTGCCGTAGCCGCGCTGCATTTAACAAATTCGTTTCTGTAGTTCCGGTCGCCATCAACTGACTGGTCGTGTTACCGATCGCATTCACCAACTGCGCATAAGCACCTTGAAACGTGGTAGCGCCGTTATTCATCGTGTTTTGAGTGACCAGTGCTGCCATGATCAACATATTGCGGTTATCGCCCTTACCGTTGGTATTGGAGCCGATAGTAAACGTATCGCCATTGGCCGGCGTACCGGATAACCCGACTGTCATATTGTTAAATGACATGCTCATACCGGCCGCATAAGGAACGGGCGTGCCCGGCACGTAATTGGGATAAGTAGTCGAAACACCCTTGTCGGTCACAACAATAGTTGCGCCGGCCGGAAATCCGCTGAATGAATTGGTTGCTGAATCAAAGGTCAGCGTAGTGGGTGGCGCAACCGCCGCTGGCGTAAAGCCGGTTGTTACCGAACCCGGCGTCATCACACCTGTTCCCGTGTTGGTGCCGGCCGCGCTTGTGGCAATCGGCGCGGCGCTGGCGAATTGCGTCGGGTCTGTTGATATCAAACCAAAACCGGCAGCACCACCCTCTGTTGGCGAAATTAAAAAACTATCTCCCGCCGACATAGCGCCGGAACCCAACGTAAAGGTGACGCCATTAATAATATTGACACCTTGAGTTGGTGTCGCCGGAAAAGAGGCAAACGTAGACATCAGCGTATTCGTCGATGTGTCAGTAATGCTGTAATTAGTGCCGTCAAAACTCAGGCGGTAGTTGCTCGCATTTAATGCGCCAGGATTGGTAATGACCGCCGACAATTGCGCATTACCGGCATTGTTTGAATTGGCATGAATTACCGGCGCAGGGAGTGTAAATAAATCCCCGCCCATCGCGCCATTCGTTGTCTGTCCCAGCTTATTTTGCGCATTCAGAGCAGATCCTAAAACGATGGCAACCTGTCCTAACGAATTTTGAATTGGTGACAATGAACTGGTACGGAAAGCAAACAAGCCACCTAATGCGCCTCCCGGCAAATTACCCTCGCTGATTGGTATCGCTTTGCCGTTCACGCTATAAGCCACGTCGAGATAAGCAGGGTTAGTCGCAGACTGCACTGTTTGCAAAGAGCTCGCCGTAGCGCCCAGCACCATCGGTTGTCCATTCCCGATAAAAATAGTGTATTGATTACCTTCAGGCACCACCGTGATTTGCACTTCCTGGCTCAGGCTACTTACCAACGCATCACGCTGATCCAGCAAGGTATTGGGTGGCTGATCATTCGCCGTTGCATAAGCGGTTTGAATCGCCGCATTCAACAAAGCCAATTGTTGCGCGTAATTATTGATTTTAGAAACAGAGGAAGAGATCTGTGAATTAACGCCCGAGCTGGCCTGATTAAATTGTGCTTGCAACGACTTAAATTGCGATACCAGGGTTTGCGCACTGGACACGCCCGACTGTGAAGAGGCCGGGTCAGATGGATTGGCGGCTAAATTTTGTAAGGAGGAAAAAAAGGATTGCAGTACCGGCGACAAACCGGCAGACGGATCAGCAATCATATTATTAATTGGGGTAATCAGATTGGAATAACTCACGATCTGGCTAGCCGAGGAATACATGGAATTAATTTGTCGGCCAAGCAAATCATTATATTGGCGCGTAATCGTACTAACTTGCGTGCCTTGTCCTACATAACCAAAACTATATCCCTGCCCTGGCGCACTAATCTGTTGCACTATTTGCCGGCTATAACCTGGCGTATTCGCGTTGGTAATATTTTGACCGGTTGTGGCCAGACCTATCTGTGCCGCTTGCAGACCACTGATGCCGATTTCAAAAATATTGATGCTCATGACATGCTCACTCTCAGGTTGGCGTTCCGACGTTTTTACACGTCACTGTGTCTACTTATCGGCGAATTTATAAAAAACTTGAATTGACCGGATAGGGTGGGCACGCCTTTGTGCCCACCATCGTTGATCAGGGATATACGTCGATAAAAATCCATCACTTATCAACGTACACGTTGTGTTGACTTACCGTTATGTCTCAACCATGGTGGGCGCCCTACGAAAAGCGTTTACTAATCCGCTCATCAATTTATTAGTGCGTAGGTTGGGCTAACGCTTTATCAGCCCAACATTCTGCGCAGAGTGTTGGGCTGATAAAGCGTTAGCCCAACCTACAAACGAAGCTGCGAGCCAAGTTACACAGACAACGATTTAGTAATCACCTTCATCAACTTATTGGCATACTCAGGATCGGTCGCATACCCGGCTTTTTGCAAGCCATGCGCGAAACCGTAAGCATCTTTTGCATTGGCCAATACATTTTTATAACGCTGATTACCTTGCAATAATTTGGCGTAATCACTGAACGCATCGCCGTAATTATCATAACTACGGAACTTCTCTACTTTTTTAGTGGCCACACCACTGACGTATTCGGTGGTGACTGTGCTAACCACTTTACCGGTCCAGCTACTGCCGGCCTTAATGCCGAACAGGTTATGACTGGGTTGTCCGTTGGCGCCTGGAATTTCATGCTTGCCCCAACCACTTTCCAGCGCGGCCTGACCCAACATAAATTTAGCGGGAATACCGGTGGCGACACTGGCCTGATTTGCATAAGCAGACAACTTATTTTCAAACGCTTTAACCTGCGCCTGTGAATTACTCAAACCAGGTGCAGCAACTTTCAGCTCTTGCGCATGCTGTGAAATTGACGTGGAATTTAATGGCGGGTTGGCGGCTGGATTGGATGCCTGTGGAGTTAATGCCGCCGGTTTTTCTGCTTTATATTCCAGCACGGACTTAGTCAGCATTTGCTTCTCTAACATCTCGGCCAGACCAATACCGCGTGCGGCAATTTTTTGACTAAGCTGCTGATCCAGCATGGAAATAAACATCTTGCTTTGTTCGCTATCGAACAGGCTATCGTCGCCCGGCGTCGCCTCACGCATGCTTTTTAACATCATGCCGACAAACAACGCCTCAAATTGTTTAGCTGCCGCCTTGATCGATTCAGGCGTGTTTTGACTGGTCGCACGACGCAAATCATTCAAACTATTTGCGTCCACGGCTAACCGGTTAATTACATCAGTTGAATTCATCATCGTCATATTTTTAACCTCAGTTCGGGATAAGGACCTGATCATCTGCCTATGGTTCGGGCGAATTGGAGCAATGAACCGTAATCTCGTAGGGTGGGCACGCTTTTGTGCCCACCATGGTGGAAACATAACGGTAAGTCAACACAACGTGTACGTTGATAAGTGAGGGATTTTTATCGACGTATATCCCTGATCAACGATGGTGGGCACAAAGGCGTGCCCACCCTACGGCTGCTTATTCCGAACTCAGCTTATTTTTAAATAATTTCCAGTTCAGCGCGCAATGCGCCGGAAGCTTTCATCGCCTGAAGTATCGCCAGCAAATCCTGCGGCGTTGCGCCGATCGAATTTAACGCTTTCACCACGTCAGACAACGACACACTTTTCTTTAACAACACCACCAATCCAGGCTCTTTTTTAATTTCAATATCGGCGCTTTCTGTCACCACGGTTCTTCCGCCAGAAAGCGGATTCGGCTGGCTGACATTCGAGGTGGTATTAATAATCACCTGTAAATTACCGTGCGCCACGGCGCAGTTTTCCAGCGTGACAGCCTGATTCATCACAATGGAACCTGTTCTGCCATTCAAAATAACTTTCGCTGCCATCACGGCAGGATTCACATCCATACTTTCCAGGTCACCCAGAAAAGCCACGCGCGAATCGGAATCAGCGGGCGCGACTACTTTGATCACACGACCATCCAGGGCGCTGGCAGTTCCAGCCCCAAAGCGCTGATTTAATGCCGCAACCACGCGAGTCGCTGTTGAAAAATCAGCGTCATGTAATTCAAGATGAATTCCATCCTCATGACCCAATGCAGTTGGCACAGCGCGTTCCACCGTGGCTCCGCCAGAAATTCGCCCGACACTCAGATGGTTGATTTGCGCTTTACTGCCGGCCGCCGCCGCACCGACACCACCGACTAATACATTGCCTTGCGAGATGGCATAAATCTGACCATCGGCTCCTTTTAGCGGCGTCATTAATAACGTCCCGCCTCGTAGACTTTTCGCGTTACCCAAAGACGACACGGTCACATCCAATTGCTGACCTGGCTGAGAAAACGCCGGCAAGCTGGTGGTCACCATCACCGCGGCGACATTTTTTAATTGCAAACTGGTGTTCGGTGGCAGCGACACACCCAGCTGTTGCATCATGCTGATAATGCTTTGCACCGTAAATGGCGTTTGAGTAGTCTGATCACCACTTCCATCCAGGCCGGCGACCAGGCCATAACCAATTAATTGATTCTCACGCACACCGCGTATGCTGGCTAAATCTTTGATGCGTTCGGCAGATGCTTCTCCGCTTATAAAAATAAGTAACATCAGTAACCAAAAAGGCGACCAAAATTGAGTGGGCAGTTTCATCATTAAAATGGGATAACGCTTAAGAAGAAGCGATTCATAATCGACATCGCTTCGGAAGTATCTAAATGGGAGTTGGTGCGGTATTCCAACTTAGCATCGGCTACCTGATAAGAAGGCACGATATTGCCAGCAGCGATATTGCTTGGTGAGACCACGCCGGAAAAACGGACGTATTCGGTGGTGCGATCAAACGCCAGTTCTTTTTCACCACTGACTTTAAAATTGCCATTCGACATAACCTCAATAATCTCCACCGAAATCGTTCCTGAAAACGTATTGGAAAAATTACCGTTGCCTTGTTCGGCCAGGGTACTCGCTGTTTTCGTGTTCACCCCCAACCTGGCCAGTCGTTGAGCAGTCCCTCCAAAAAGATTGGGCGCGGCGTAACTCGTTGCGGATGTTTTGCTGGTAGACGTGCCAGCTTTGGTCGAGCTGGCGGTGTTTTCAGCGATCGTAATAATGATGGTGTCACCGACATTGCGCGCACGTATGTCTTCAAAAATAGGCCGATATGAGGCCGATTGAAAAATGCCACCAGGATTAGTCACCACCGCTTTGGGCTGCGCTGGTGCGAGGCTTGCGGACGTGGGTTGATCGATAATTGCTCTTGGCTTGATGGCACAGCCAGCTAAGTTGACAACTAAACCGGCGATGACGCCGGACAAGACAATATTCACGATCCAACGGATTTGCCGCATGCAGTCACCTTAATTTTTTTGATTAGTCACCACCACTCGTGGGTCATGCGCTGTTCTCCCTCTCCCACTTGTGGGAGAGGGCTGGGGAGAGGGCGGTGGATAAACAAGAAATGTATGTAAGTTTCGTTTTTGGCTTTTGCGTTTTAAAAGCTAAAGATTAATCAACGATTCTTGTGTTTCACGACCCTCTCCCCAACCCTCTCCCACAAGTGGGAGAGGGGGCCGCGCCGTGGAAAATTTCGCCGTGGAAAATTTTTAACTACGTCTGCACCAACCGCTGCAACATTTCATTCGACGTAGTAATCGCTTTACTATTCATTTCATAAGCGCGTTGGGTCTGAATCATATTCACTAATTCGGTCGCCACATTCACGTTCGAACTTTCCGTATAGTTTTGCATCAACACCCCCGCCCCATTCATCCCTGGCACGGTGGTATTGGCGCTGCCCGAAGAGCCGGTTTCTAAATATAAATTGTCACCAATCGGATCCAGTCCCGCCTCATTCACAAAGGTCGCCAATTGCAATGCGCCGATTTGCACCGGCAATTGCGAACCTGGTTGCGTGACGCTGACCACGCCGTCATTACCAATAGTCAGCGATGTAGAGGTGGATGGAATGGTGAGCGCAGGTTGTATCGGATAGCCACCGGTAGTGACCAGCTGACCCTGATTATCCAGTTGAAAAGAACCGTCACGCGTATAACCAGTTGACCCATCCGGTAACAGCACCTGAAAAAAACCTTTACCGTTGATCGCCACATCCTTAGCGTTACCGGTGAACTGCGGATTGCCCTGAACAAACAGACGTTCGGTTGCAATCGGACGCACACCCAAACCGAGTTGCAAGCCGGTCGGAATCTGAGTTTGCTGCGTGCTTTGCGCACCAGGTTGACGTATGGTTTGATATAACAAATCGGCAAATATCGCACGCGAACTTTTAAAGCCCGTTGTGCTGACATTAGCCAGATTATTCGTGATCACATCCAGCTTTGTTTGTTGCGCTTCCAGACCTGTTTGAGCTATCCACAATGAACGTGAAGGCATTCTTTATCTCCGGTTATTTTGCGATTGATTACATCAATTTCTACTTATCACCGTGCTGGCTTTCTCGTCGTTCATCTGAGCGCTCGTCAGCAATTTCATATTGACGGCAAACTTCTCGGACAAAGCAATAATATCGACCAGTCCTTTAACTGCATTTACATTACTGTCTTCAACCGCGCCGCTGACTACTGTCACATTCGGGTCTGTCTCTGCCGCCACACCATTTTTAGTACGGAACAAACCATCATCACCGCGCACCAGATTATTTTCAGGCGGGTTCACTAATTTCAGGCGGCCAATCAGATTGGTATTGGCCACATTATTTCCAACCGGAATAGTTGAAATAGTGCCGTCTTTCCCAATCGTGACGGACTCATCCGGTGGCAGCGTGATCGGCCCGGCGTCGCTCAATACATAGAGCCCATGCTGGGTTTGCAGCAAACCATTCGGATCGGTTTTTAAACTACCGGCACGGGTATAAGCTTCACGGCCTTTGCTGTCCTGAACCACCAACCAACCCTTACCTTGCAGCGCGACGTCTAAATTGCGGTCAGTTTTATGCGAGGTGGCCGGACTAAAATCGGCCCCGACAGTGGCATCCACCACAAAGGCTTGCACCGGCAAATCTTTACTCACCACCGGAACCGCGCGAAAGGAATCCAACTGCGCACGAAAACCATCCGTAGTTAAGTTAGCGACGTTATTCGTAGCAGTCGCCATCTGATCCATGGTCTGATTACCGCTGGCAGCAGCGGTGTAAATATATTTATTCATGCAGATTAGTTTCGTAACATGTTGTACGTTCGGTGAACCATAACGGTGTTGCTCTCCCCTCTTCCGCGCAACGCGAGAACAACCCGGTTGCCTGTTTCAATCGAATTGTTTCTATGAACCGAGGTGCGGCTCCCTCTCCCGCGCAACGGGAGAGCAACTGTGTTTCAAGTCAAGCAAAATTGGAAGAAAAATTGTTATCCCAGGGTTTACCTGATTTCATAATCGCATTAAGAATCGTCAACAATTTATGCATACAAGCCACCAACGCTAC
>Ga0209512_1000909_pt1 | contig 41048 bp, 46 predicted proteins | sample frozenSSSSmetaG_FD_184142 | JGI IMG/M metagenome (GOLD analysis project Ga0209512, IMG submission 184142) | Glacier valley bacterial and archeal communities from Borup Fiord, Nunavut, Canada, to study Microbial Dark Matter (Phase II) -... | ecosystem: Environmental > Aquatic > Freshwater > Ice >...
AACTGTCAAAAGTAGAGCAGCACAGTAGAATAGATGAATGAAAAGTGATTGATTAACTAACTATGCTATGGACCATCCTTCTCTTGATATAGGTGGTCGTGACAAAGGCTCAAAGAGCCGATGGAAACATGCATGGAACCATCCATGCATAATGTGAAGATTCTCCATGATTCTCATATTCATGAGAATCCTCCGGTGCCTCGTAGGCACCACCCTCTCTATTCAACATAAACTACAAGAAAGTTAAATAAAGCTTATTGCATGATAACATCTTATAAACATACAAAATTTATATGGTATAGTTTAACTCATAGTACTATTTACATTATATCATCAGCGATTATTATTACTCTTTAAATAACTCTAATATTCTTCAACTAAGAAATATATGCCAAATCCAAGATTCTAATGGACGCTGACGACTAATGTGGACGCTTGTTCTCAAGAATGACTATTCTGCACAGCTCTTCCCCAGTTCTACTATAAGGTCCAAGAAACGTGTCTGACTTCCCAAGAAGAGTATTTCCAACTGTCAACCTCCAACCCATCTCGAGTATAAGACCAGCATCTCTCCTCAAGCACGGTCAGGATGGCTCCTACGAGTGTTGAGCAGGGATTATTGCGAAACAAGATGCTTTTCATGTCCGAAACACATACTACTATCCTCATGGTATTCAGGGAATCTTCGGAGACGATTTGGCTCTCTATTCACCGCATGTAGTGTGAAGAATCTATATACAGCGCCCGTTTTATTCTTCAGGATTCTCTCTCGTCCATCACCACCCATCACCCATCACCCATCACCCATGAGATCATAGGCATCATCACGAATCGCACTTCTCAAGGAGGTTGTCGAGACCACTGAGGGATCTGAGACGCCGGGAAAGGTGAGGCTAAGGAGGGTGAGAACCATGGTGCCGTTGCACGGCCGATATAGAAGAGGGGATGCAGGAGGGCCTTTTGCTCGCAGGATCCGAGGTCCACGACGCATTACAGAAAGCACAAGGCGACACCGAATCTCTGAGGAGGCAACAGATCAGACTGGTTGGAGAACGAATGAGAGCGGCCAAGATAAGAATGTAGATTTGGTCGAAGGACAGCGGCAAAGGTTTGCGTTGTGGACATTGTGAGGATGGCTTTGCGATGACTTCTGCCTGGAATTTGTGATAAATATTCGCGAGGATGGAAGGCTTGGGCCGGCTGTTCTCCTGTATAAATCGATGCCGGTATGCCGTAGAAATAGAAGTAGAAGCGCGATGATTATCAAGTCCCATATCTTACAATCTCCTCTCCTTCTCCCGGTCTCAAGCCACCCGGCTTCCGCGCAAAAGGATCCATCTCTCAGCCGTCACCCTCTCCAGCAACATGATCCCCTCCATTTTCCACTATCGCTCTGCGTGGCCTCCATCTTCTCCTCGCGTTTCCACTCGGTCCATTTCTTTACTTCTACCTCTTTGGCCCCGTTCCTTCTCCGCTCCTCCTTCCATCCTTCTTCCGCCTTTCCCTCCGCGTCCCAATTCTTCGCTCCTCCATCCTTATTCGTTGACCGGTCTCCAATTCCTCATCCATCCATCCTTCGTCCATCTCTCCTTCGTCCATCCCGACTTGGACCCATTCTGCATCCATCTCTGCTTCTTCCACTGCTCCTTCACTCCTCTCTCCCGTCCCATTTCCTCCCCGCCTTCCCACTTGGTCCCATACTTCGCCCATTCCTCTTGCCCCCCTCTCTCCTCCGCTCCACCTCCCTCGACTCAATCCTTCGCTCCTCCCTCCTTAGCCGGCCTGCAATTCTTCGCCCACCCCTCCTTCTCCCACGACCCCTCCGCTCCCCCCTCCCCTCTCCAGAGCGCCACCAAAATACCCCACAATCTCCCTCCCTTTCCACCTCATCAACAGCACCACCGTGACGAGGACGCCCCAAACGACTAAGACGGCCTTAACCACGGCCATAGCCCTAAGATGCTCAAGGTACGCGATGCATCCCACCACCCTCTCTTCTCGGTGCCGACGACTAAGATGTGCCGCTGCCGCGACGCAGAATTCCCGACGCGAATTTGCCGACATGATGCGATGGGGGATGCGTACGTAGATGGGAGCGTAGATTTGCACCGTATCGAGATCTCTGGACCTCCGGACACTGCCCTGACCCGCCCTGCTCTGCGTCGTGGCTATATACGTGATGCGCAATAAAGAAAGACGCTGCGAGAACCTGCCTGCTCAAAGATACACATCATGCACGCATCCCTCCACGCCTGCACGCTCCCGAAACCACCAGAGCCAGAAACCAGACGCAGCCTCTCGCGTCCCAATATCTCACACAGAGGAGCCAGAGCGCAGACAGCCGCGGAGCAGCCCATCATCTCCAGCGCCCTCATCACGGACCCGACCCGACAAACAGAACGACCACGCGCGACTCTTTGGGTGAGGTATCCTCTCAATCAACGATCTCTATGCAGGGATGCTGCGATGCCGCGCTGATGCGCGGGTTTGAAGAAAGGCGTTTCACTTCATGCGCGGAACGCGCCGACTTTCTTCGCAACACCCCCGTCTTCTGCTCTCTACTCTCTACGCCTCAGACACCCACGTCTCGATCATCGCGTCGCAACAGCAGTCACCCCAGCATCCACCCCCACCCCCTCCCTCCTCCTCTGTCCACCCGGCCCTTACCTCCACCCACAACACCCAGCCATCACTGCAATACAAAAACAGCAAAACATGCGGTGGGTATATAATGTAGTACTTAGTAGTGTGGGTATTAAAAGCCAATTAAAGAGTACATCCATCCACCATCCCCCCCCTTCCCCCTTCCCCCCTTTCCTCTCCCCAAAAGTTTCCACACATCTCTCTCGCCCCCCCCTCTCAAATGCGCGTCGCCCCCCTCTTTTGTTAACAAATTCTCATACAAAAAATGCTCAGATCCCTCCTTCCCCCCTCCCCTCCTTTCTGCTGTCTCGACTCGCCTCTCCTCCCCTCGCCCATTATCCTCACTCACTACACAGCATCCTCTTCCCCAGTCGAAGACAACCAGCCAGCCAGCCAGCCGGCCTGCCCGCCCAGCCGACTTTGCAAAGCCCCAATTCAACTGCGACAAAAAAGAAGAAAAACTCCAAACACGCCCGCCTGCTCTGCCTATTCTGCTCTACGAACCTGGCCAAGAAAACAAGGAACCTCTCCTTCCCATCCCATCCCCTCACATCTCCCCCTCCCTCGCCCTCCCCCTCCTCCGGAAGAAATCCATCACCTTCCTCGCCGCCCCACTACTCCCCGACGTATGGCTCTGCCCCCCATACCCGCCCTGGTCCTGCCCACCATCCCCCTCATACGCCTCCGTGAACCTGCGATTGTTCTTCTGCAGCACGCCGCGCCCCTGTCTGCCCTGGCGCTCGTCATAATCGGCATACCCCTGCCGCTGGGCGTATTTCTGGCTCTGCCCCTGCCCCTGAAACGCCGGCTGCTGCGTCTGCGTCTGCGTCAGGTTCGGGAAGCTGCCCTTGTCCGACTGTGCCGGCGGAGGCGTGTCTTGCGTCGCGGGACGATAGGCCTTGCGCGCTGCGTATTCCGCCGTTCCGTCGTAGGTCGAGTTGTAGCGTTGATGAGGCTGAGCAGTCTGTGGCGCACGCACATCCTGTTGGGGACTACTACGGGAGCGATCATACACACCAACAGGATTCGTCTGTGGTCTGGCCTGTGCCTTCTCCACTGGCGGTTGTGTCCCGTATCCTGCGGACCGATCGATCCCATCGTCGTAGTATCGATCATCTTCCGTTGGCGTAGCGGTCGCGGAGTCATAATCCTTTCCGATGCCAATAGCCTTCAATGAGAAGCCTGCAGGGATAAGCGAAAACCGTTTCGTCGTCTTTTCACGTCCAGAATCGCCGCCAGTAGACCCCGTCACGCTGCCACTACGCTTCTTGGCGAAGCCAAAGGAGATGGAGCGGCGGCTGGAGTCAATCGACTGCCGACTGCCGTCAACCCCTGTTGATGCTCCGGAGTAGCTGACAGGCGGATACGACTTCTTCGGCTTCTCGGCTGTCGGTTTACCACCGAATATGGAACCGTGACGTCCGAAGATCTTCTCGCTCATGCTGCTGATAGTGCTAGAGCGCTTGTGTGTCCGTGCTGGCTGCTCAACCGGAGTGCCATCCATGCCGGAGATTCGTGCGAATTTAGATGGAATTCCTTGGCTGACGCTTGGACGCCCATAATCGGAATCGTCTTCTGCTGCCATGGGGTTGGAGATGTCGTATCGTTTTCCGTTCGTGGCAGTTGGCTGGGCCATACGTCCGTGGGCGTTCGTGGTTGCAACAGTAGGAGCAGCTGTCTGGCTGTAGTGGGTTACATTTCGTCCACTTGCTGTGGATGTCATGGATCCACCAGTATTAGGTCTTGCAATGGATTGGCCCAATAATGGCGCCATGAATGCATTATCAGAGACAGAGCGTGGTGGCTCTCTTCCTGGTCTTGACGGCGGCGGCATGGACGGGTCGCGATGGGAGCTCGGAGGCTTCTTCGAGTCTCTTGAGCTCTGATATGCTGCGTCTCTCGAGGACACTGGTGCCTGGGGTAATGGTTTCCCAGAAGGAACGGTTCTCCTGGTATCCGGTATTGCTGCGTCCAGATCGATCTGGCCTTGACTATCAGCACGAGCACGGGTTCTCGACCCAGATTGACCAGCGGCATCTTCGCCTCTAGCCGTCTGCTGGCGAGGCGCAACATATTCGACTTGCAGAGTCCGACGCTTTGCATCCTTTGTCGCTTTAGGATTATCCTCAGCGTCTTGATCCACATTGCCGTGCTTTCTAGCAAGATCACCAACAGCAGCCACAGGCTTCTGTGCCTTTGTTGGTTCTCGAACAGATGCGCTACGTGCCAGTAACGGTGCCCCATCAGAGCGCTCATCTACAACTGTAGTATTCGCAATATCCGCAGGTGTGGTAGTATTGCTGGTGATGAAGCCCACCACATGGGCGTATTCACTCAGCCAGCTATGCCTGGCGACCTCGAACAGATCAGCCCGTTTTCGTGGGTCGGGCACAAGTATCCTTCGAAGAAGATCGCGGGCGTGCGGTGTGACATATTCGGGGAAGGTCAAAGGAGTCGAAACAATGTATTTGTAGAGAAGGTTGATGTTGTCGCCTTCAGGATTGGCTGGATCGTCGTCGAAGGGGAGATAGCCTGCCAGCATCGCATACTGTGAAGCCTAGCGTCAGCAGTTGCCGTGAGAGAGAGAGGGGCTGATCAGTGACTTACCAGGATAACTCCGCAACTCCAGACGTCCACCTTCCTGCCAGTGTACAAAGAATCACTGACGACCAATTCAGGGGCTGCATAACAAGGACTTCCGCAGCTGGTCTGCATCAGATCACCTCTACGGAAACCACCTGGCAAGATCTTATCCAGCTCCATGCGCTTGACATAGTCACGGCTCGACAGGCCGTACTCGATGTCCTCGCCCAACTCATCCGCAGGGTTGAAAGTATTGGCAAAGCCAAAGTCGGTGATGATAATATTACGGCTGCGATCCAGCAGTAAGTTTTCCAGCTTGAGATCGCGATGGACGATGCCTTTCTTATGCAGATATCCAACTCCTGAAACTAATTGTGCAAATAATCTCCTCGCCGCATTGTCCTTGAGGTATCTGTGGTTCAAAATGTAGTCGAAGAGCTCTCCGCCAGAGGCATATTCGAGAATGATGCCGATATGCTTCTCAGTCTCAACCATCTCGTGTAGCCGCACTATGTTCGGGTGTGAGATCTCGCGGAGAATTGCAATCTCACGGTAGATCTTGGCAAGTCGAGTGGGATTTGTCCCAACGCTGTCTCGACGGATAAGCTTGATGGCGACCTGTATACATATTAGCACCCAGATACCACCTCTAGCAGGCCTGTCCCAACTTACTTGTACGCCCCCTTCTTGCTTCCAGCCCATCTTGACCTTGCCAAACTCGCCCTCTCCCAACGTGTTCCCAAGAAAGTATTCCCCAAAGCGGGTATTCTTCTCCCGCTTGGTTGTGCTATGGTCCTGCCTTCTCCGCTCCCCTCCTCGACCGGCATCATCAACGCCTTCGCTGCCGACGACACCAAGGCCAGCGGCAGCCACACCCGCAGCAGGATATGGGTGAGGTACTGATTCCTCCATGCGCTCACGTTCCCTATCCAAATCCACTTCTGGCTGACTTATCACCAAACGGCTGATAATATCGCTCGTCTCTATGATTGGGCCATTCGCGTCGTTGGTGTTTTGTGACCTGCTCTGTGCTGGGGGTTGTTGGGCATCCCGGCCTTCACGGGTGCTGTTCGATATTTGTGGTACAGCCTCCGGTGACTGTTGTGCTTTCCGTCTCGATCTGGACGCAGATGAAGGTGTTGCAGCGTTATCATCGTAACCCTTCTCCCTGTAACCATTCGTCTGGCGGCCTTCGTGGTATGCATCAGGCCCGGCGCCTTGTCCAGCAGCAGCGGCCATCCGTGCTGCAGTTATCATCCGCTCATCGGCAGGTTGTGTGCTTCGTTTCGATCTATCGCTTGATGCGGCGGCAGCAGAAGCAGCAGCAGCAAGAGCGGCGCCAGACGACTTTTGGTTTGATGAGGTTCTTGGCGGAGCCACTGGCGGCACACCGCGTTGATATTCGACAGCCGCCAAATTCGTACGGGAGTTGGCCGGATCAGCTACCATTGGCGACGCATGGCCCGACGATTGCTGCTGTCGACTGGCCATCGGAGACGAAACTGGAGCGGAAGCCGTCGAAGTGTAGTATTGCTGTTGCTGGGTAACGGGGGGTGCGCCATTGCTGCTAGGTCTCCTCGATGGCCGCCTCGACGCTGTTGGCGACGCGTTTGTTGTTGTTGATGTCTGCTGGGAGTAGTATGGGTCTCGAGGCTGAGATGAGGGAGGGTATTGCCGTGTTGAGGCCGACGCAGCTGGCGACAGAGAGGTGATGGTAGCTGACTGATGAGGAGCTGCTTGTAGCGCGGCGGAAGACATGTTCCTGTCCCTGCTTGACGCGACGGTGCGAGGGTGCGGGTGTTGAAGCTTGAAGCTCTAGATTGTATGGAGATGCCACGTCTGAATTCGAAATTCGAAGATCGAAATTCGAAAGCTGGGGATCAGTCGAATTGCTTGTGCTCGGCGATTCGTCGCCTCGGTCACCAATTAGGATCGCCAGCTATCATGATGCTGCAGCCCAGACGCTGAAACAGAGGCAAAGCGAGCTGGGAGATTCGAGGATGGCGTGAGTGGTGTCGGTGATTTGATTATCGAGGACCTGCGGATGGAAGGGAGGTCGACAGGTTACCCACGGTCAGAGCAGATCAGAGCAGATCAGAGCAGACACGAGAGGATGGAGTTGTCGAATTTGATGAGGTGAATTGTTGAAATTGAGCCTTCTCGAAGTACTTACCATAGCATAGCATACCATACACCGGACCACAGGCAGTCTACGCTGTGTATGATCGGCCCGGGCGCTGGGTAGAGTAGAGTAGAGTAGGAGTAGGAGTAGGAGCGACGGATGTTTCGCGCTGGCCGCTGTAATTTCCCCTTTCCCCTTTCGCGACTTAAGCGATCGATGCTTGGAGAGGTTTAAAGGGGCAACGCCTGCAGCGGACACAGCATCGATCAACAGATGAATTCAGGTACATACGAGCACAGCACGGATTAAGCCAGGCAGGCATGCCGATATATGTGCATATACAGAACAGGTAGGTGGGAGAATTAGAAGAGAAAAAGAATGGGGATTTGGAGATTTAGAGGATGCATGGAGGAGGTGTATAGGAGTGAATGATCGTCCTCCAGGTGCATTCGGGGATGCCGTCAGCTGGGAACTGCGGTGCTGGCCGGCTTACTGTTAAGAGTCACTGTAAAGATTCACTGTTAAGATCCACTGTTAAGAATCACGCAGTCTCACGCAGTCTTTCATGTGTTCTCCTCTTATCATCCATCTTATTACGAAGTATTGCAATTGCCGCGCCCGACACAGTAGAGGTATGATGTGGGAGGTAGTGTACACCTATCTCACCTAGCAATAGGAATCGTAGCATTGCTAAGTACTCCTGCATACACATGCTATGTCTGCGATTTCTGTCAGTTGCAGGCGACTCTTCAGACCCATGAATAATAATACAATGCGGTGGAGAGCAGTCAGTCCATCAGCAGCCTCGATCGCGACACGTCTGCCACATGAGATCCACGACGGCACGCACACACGTCGTCATTCCAGCGATCCTCGGTCAACACACACCCACCTGTCAGCCCCGATCATCTCCTCTGATCGCGTCCGTCCGTCCCTCCATTCGTGTCTTCTTCCCTCCCCATCCCCGCGTCGACAAATCACATCTCCCTCGCCAGGCCCTGTCTCTCCTCCTCATCAAAGAAGCATAAACAAACATTTCCCAGGATATTCCATGCAATCAGAATCCCTCCTCCGCCATTCCTGAGCTAAGACTTTTAGGGTACCGCATTTGTTTGCTCAACGGCGGACGTTTGCGGAGGAGAATCGCTGTTCTTGAGCCAGCCCAGCCAGCCCAGATCTCATCTCATCTCATCTCCCAGGAATACGGAGTATTATTTGTATGCATGATCATGAAACATTGAAACATGGATCTTGCGTGTCGCGCACCCAATCAACGTGAGGCTGGTCCTCACGGATTAGAGTAGCCCCGAGGTCGTTCATCGACTTCCCCATCGACCAATATCTGCAGGTTAGGTGCTCACTCTCACTTGCACAGTAGTAGTTCCTAGTACACAGTATGTATCAATCTCGAATGAATCGCACAACTGGAGGAGAAGTTGTTCTGCGCCGTCCTGCAGCAACACAATCTCCTTGGTGCGGTGCGACGCGACGCGACGCGACGCACGGAGCAACACATGTGAGAGCCGAGAAGGAAGAAAACGGCGCCCCCGCCAATATTGAATTTCTCCGAGACCGATCGCCCGCCCAAATCGTCATTTTGCTGCATTGATATCGGAGATGAGGGTCCCTGTCGCCTCATGAAAGTGTTCGATCAGCCAATCCTGGCTTATATCAGGCACATATGGTCATCATCCGGACAGGTTTGCACGGTTCAGATGTGGTCAAAAATAGATTGTCATCAACGACCCTGCTGGATGAGCCGAAGACAGACGTTCTCGGAAATTGTGACTAGACTGCTCTGATATATGTAGCTTGTATATAGTTTCCTTCTGATCACTAAATCTTCTTGCACAGTAGTCTTTCTTCAGCTGCCAGCACTCTCTGCCCGTGACATCGCTCACAAGAAAGGTGGCATGCTGCAGGGTCAATGCATGTTCATATCCGGATAAAGCTATCTTGGCCCCTTTCGTCATGTTGCCGGGGCTCCCTTACCATGGTATTCAATCTCTTTGATGGATGGTTGGTATCAGATCTGTTGTAGAGATGCCCGAGTGTCACGCCGGCGCAGTATGTAACCATGGCTGGCTTCTGACGGTCCATTGTCCGTTGTAGTATCATTTTGCTGCCAGCAGCTGCTATCCAAGTGGACTCTGCAAAAGTCGCCCTCAGAGAGGAGAGAAATGGCAGCCGACTATGTATTGAATGCCAACATGCTATGCAATCTTGCCGGAAGATGAGCCTTGAAAAGCCATTGCAGGCTTCGTCCCCATAACATCCTGTGCTTTAGGTCTCATATACTGTAACGCCGTATCAATGACTGACCTCATTCTGCACCATCTGCGACACTTTGTCCGTGATTCTCAACAGCCAGGTTTGTCATCCTTCTCACCCGAAACTGGCTCTCTTAGAGCCTGATAGTCGTTGACATCCACGGAAATTATGTTGTTACATCTTGATACTGATGTCATACATATCAAGTAATACTGCCACTCCTGTTGTGACTGCAGCATAGGCCAGCATAATTGCCATCGCCGTTGCATCTCGAACATGGAGAGTCGGAATTGTAAGATTCACCAGTCCAGTCAGCAAGTTCGCCAATAGGAAGATTGCTAAGCCATTCCGGTTATAAGCCCACAAGATCCTGCTCGTCGCATAATAAGAGTTCCGCTTCTCTACCTCCTTGTCCGTCGCCTTGTACACTTCTGGGAAGAAGACGGTCTCAATGGCACAGAAAGCTGTGATCTGGAGGCAGTTGAAGGCTGCGACGAAAATCACGTATGGGAGATTCGCCAGCCGACGCGATACAGTCAGGCCTAGGCCATAATATTCTGTCGCAACCACGTATAGAAGACACCATATCAGTGAGGTAGTCGCCAATGTAAGCAAGAGCTTCTTCCTTTGAGCGAAGCTTCCAGTGGGCGCATTGGGCAGAATATTTCTTGGTATGGCACAAGTTCCAGTGCCCTGACCAGCTAAGAATATCGCCAGATATCCGATGAAGCTGAAGATTCCTTCTCTATTCTGCGAGAAGAGATCGGTTCGAGGGGCAGTCAAGATGAAGGCTTTGAGGTCGGTAAACTCCAAAGCAATCTGATATGCCCCTGCCAACAGGAGTGCCAATGCTTCGAATGACGGAATGATCTGGAAAGCCCACTGGAAAATTGCGACAAAAGGTGGCAGAAAGCCGAGAGTGAAGAAGAAATTCCAATGAACCCCATACTCCGTGACATGCTCAGCGTAGTCCAGGCCCTTTACCGACCACAGCCGAATGAATCCCAGAACAAGGAGAGGCATCGAATGACGCATGGAAGTATACAGCCGTGAGCCAAGTGTTGTATAGCTGCCGGTGATCTTCTCCTTTAGGATTGGTCTGGCAGCCACGACGCCGGCGGAGAAAACAAAGGATCCAACTCCGAGATCCATGAGAGACGTGCCCCAATTCTCGACCTTCGCGAACCTTCTTGGAAAGATACGGAAGTCAACGGCAAGGATGCACAGACAAGTTATAACCATCATGCATCCTCTGTAGGTCGTGAGGAACGGCTTGAGTGGTAGAGGATCGAGGGCCTTGATGGACGAAGCGTCATTCTTGGGCACTGGATGTACTCCCCTTTTCCTCCTTGACGACCCCTTAGACACGTTTAACAATATGGCAGGCGCCAGGAATAATATCTGAAGTAGTATAGGATTGGACGCATAGAGGGTTGTCGCGAGGAGGACCGCTCCAATATTCAGAAGAAAGTCGACGGCGAATTGAAGGGGTCCGTAAATTTCAAAGAGTTGATATTTTGCTTGCAATACGGAGTAGCAGATGACGGATATCTGTTTTGGCCATTAGCAGAGCCAGCAGCGAGGAGGAGGGAGAGGGACGATGGATCGTACAGGAACTATGGATGTGACCGAGGCAAGATCTCCAATTGATCCGCCGGTCAAGTTGGAGACGAAGTTCTCCTTTTGAATTTTGTAATCTTTCTCCATATTGAGACGAAGGACGGACTGGACGTATGGGTATCAAGACAAGGAAACGAAAACGAAACAAATGCAAAGAAGCACGTCAGCGCATAATACAAAGGACAGTTGGGAGTTGTTGTTGATGCTGAGATGTCGAAGCTGAGACGCTGAAGCTGGAGGTACGATGTAAGATGCAAGGCTGTCCTTTCGGAGATCGGCAGGGGATGGAGCGAGGAACGACGCTAACTGAACAGGGCAAGCGAATCATCGAGCTCCATTGACGAGGCTGACAAGGCTGACGGGGCTGACAGGGCTGAGAGGGTGAGCCCGAAACTCACTCTCCTATTCTCATCTCTCTCTCCTCTCTCCTCCCCTCTCCTCTCCTCATCAACACAACGTCCTCTACATCTGCATCAGAATCATTTATAGACTCAAAAACATTGCTCAGAAAACTTATACATGTCTAATTGCTCTGGGCTGAGGGCAGGCTCCAATTTCCATCTCGCATGCTTTTGCTCTCTCTGAGGCAGTTAACCCTGATTCGTCTCGGATGGCCACCTCACCACATCCTGATATGCAAGACAATATCGGCATCATGTCGCTGATGCTGACAAAGTTGTCAGCGTACTCAGCTATCGCCATGAATTTCAGTATGGACTACTACAGTCTACATGCCATGGCTGGTAACTCATAAACAAACATCGGAATACGTATAAATCTCGAGTTCCCTAGCGAGTATACTGCCTTGGTAGTCTTCCTTGTTACGTTAACATACTCTATTTTTTGCTCAGCTTCCCAATTCTTCATTTTCTCTTTATATTTCAACGCAGTTGCTTGCAAATGGGTTGCATGTGAGAGCCCGCCGTTTTGGTTTTTGGTTTCTTTGTTCGACATAAAGCCGTCAATAACGAATCAGCAACCAAGACATTCCCATCCTCTTTATTGCGATTCTAGAAATGACTTGCTTGTTCTTCTGGCTTCATAAGGCTCTATCCGGATCTGCAACTTCACATCATTTGCATCGTGAATGAGAGAGGGATCCTACTCGCAAGATGGCTTCAAAAGAGCCAGAAGCTACCGCAGCAGCATCTGAAGCAGACCCAAGACCTCATGTCACCTTTCTTGAACCACAGATAACCAAGTCGTCAAACCGACATCGACCTGCACATCTTCAGCCTCTGGAAACTGGTCAGATCAACTCATACCGGCGTCGACACAGCGGGCCATATCTCCGCTATCCTATCTCTGCAGCACCCATGTCCCCGTCAACACCAGATTCAGCAGCCAGTCTCGCAACACCCTCTCTCCTCGGCGTCCGTCAATATTACCGCGAAAACGGCCTATACACGGCATTTCAAACACCGTCTCCACCTCTTGCACCCCCTCCAACACCGCTCAGACGTCATTCAATCGTCTCACCGACTGGTTTGACTCCTCGTTTCGACAAGCTGCAAGCCTCATCACCGCACTCGCCCGGCATATCTCCTAGAACCCACCGCCGATCCATTGTCGACGAATCTCGCGACATGCTCCTCGCTGGAGTCAACCGCGGCGAGCTCTCCCGTCTGGGGAGCGTTGTGACCGAAGCGAAGCCAGGTCCGGACCGCCGTCCATCCGAGCAATCCTTTGTTCCCCTTGGCAAACCGCCCCAGGATCGCTTGCGTGAGTGGGGATATGCATATCTCGGCAATGCTTCGACTGCCGATGTGTTTGTTCGGGCGCTGCATATCCGTCAAAATCGAAATGTCAAGGAGAAGGAGAAGGAACGCCGCGACTCCCTCATCTCGAATACGAGCGACAACGGTCTCGCGGTTCCGCAAAGCGACGATGACCATGTCGTTATCCGCGCTCGAGTCCTTCCACGGTCGAAAGAGCGCAAGCCATTCTTGATTCAGCGTCGTTTCAACAAGGCGGATTTGCGTGCGACTAGTACCCCGAAGACGGAGGAGGAGAAGATAGAGGGAAAGGGAGATAAGTCTGATTCGGAGAAGGAGGACAAGCGCAAAGAGAAGAACAAAGATGAGATGCTCGGCGTTGAGATGCAGCATCCACGATCAAAGAGCACGCCGAGTCCTCGACTTACACCATTGCATTCGCCGAAGCCGTCTGAGGGGAAAGAAAAGGCGGCGCCGATTGTGGATAGCAAAAGGAGGGTTATGCCAATTCGTAAGCTCCTCGCCTTTCCAACGTATCTTCAGAAAAAGGGACATGCTAACGGAAGACAAGACATGGATTATGCGCTCAAATACCTGCCTGTGCTCGGCCTCCTCATGCTCTCGGGACATATCCGCAAGGGTGACACGATCGACCTCCCGCTCCCACATCCGGAGACGTGGAACGAGACGATCGCGTATGTGTATACGGGATGGGGCAAACTGGACGAGGCGGTCAGGGCGAATATCGAGTATCTTGCTGGCACTGTGGAGGAGCCTTCTTAAGGCTGGTTTATAACTTACTTGTCAATTTACTTGCGACGGGAGCGATTTGATTTACTAACTTAGCTCGCCTCAGCTTTACCATTCACGGCGACGGAGCTGAGGCAGGTCTCGCGATCACTGTCTTTGCATTTGAAGGTGTTATTTAGTATATCTTAGCATGATGATAATCCAACTTTTCCCTTCTCGAGCTTTGAAGATCTCCATCGAGCTACCATCACCAATGCCATTATGCAGCCGATTTGACCTGGATGATGATATGATGGCATGATGTATATGATGACATGAACAGAGAGGATTTCCTACAACTGCTTGCATTTTAGAAGACTCGATGGCTTCCGTCGATGATGTTGTGCGTTTCATCAGAAGTGCATTCGGTCTTCATTGTGGGCTGCAGTGTTGATTTTAGGTTTCTAACTGGTGACGGACTTCCTTTCCGCAGCCGCAACCCCGCAATGTGGGGTAAGGAGATGCCGACGACACACGACGACATTGTCAGTGTGTCCTGACAACCACAACCAACTCGATGATTCTGTACCGCTGACTTATCTTATCCCTTTCAAAGAGTAGGATACCGGGCGGGATGCTGCTATGCATATAGCAGTGTTTTGCAAGTGCATAGCTCGCCACCATGGCATGGCTGCCGGGTTAGAGTACACCTACCCCGCGCCTCGGTATGCCACTGTGAGATGGATGAAGTATATTCTCTGGTTTATCGAGTCTCCCTTTCGCTGCTTGCATTTCCATGTTTTGACAAGCATATTCTTCTTCGATTCTGCGTCCCTTCAGTCCCCATCCCTCATCTTTCCTCTTTCCTCTTTCCTCTTTCCTCTTTCCTCTTTCATCTTTCATCTTTCACAACTCAAGCCCCGACGTCACTTCTCCCCTATCCAAAGCAGGCACAATCCTCGCATCTCATCGCCATGGGCAGCATCCCAGAATCCTACTCCGTGCCCCGAGAAGCGCAGAAAGTCTTCCAGGAGGGAATCCTCAAGAACCCGTTGATCGCGAAGGATCTCCCCGCAGAAGCCGCACAGTATGCGTCGAAGATCACGTTCACCGGATCGGACTTCCCTAGCATCCCGATCAACTGGCGCTTTGCAGAGAGTATCTCTGCACTCAAGGCGCTGGAGGCGGTGTGGGTCAATCATCTGCTGGTCAAGAAGTATGGTGTTGAGCCGAAGGAGGTGACGATTGATACCGATCATGCGAGTTTATTTTTCATGAGTGTGATGCTTTGTAAGTCACCGCTCTGCAAGTCATACCCTCTGCATATCTTCCCTGTTTCACTTTTTGCACATCCTGCTTCGGAAAACCCATCATCCCCTCAGAATCATCCAACTCACCCACCATCCAGGGACCATCGACCCGCATGGCTCCCCCCTCCACAGCAACGGCATCGCTCCCCTCTCCCCCACCTATCGCCCGCGCTTTGACACCCTCTTCCGTCCCGGTGACGTCCATAACGCCTTTCTCAGCACCTCCAGCGCCCTTTACCGCTCCCTCGCCACAAACATCTACAAGACGGCCGACGCGCGCTACTTCCACATCCACGGCTCGCTCAACCCCGTTCCGACCATCACCGCCCTCCAACCTGCCCCAGAACCTGGAGACCTCTACCTTCGATGCCAGCATCGCGCCCTACATTGACGCCGTGGGCAAGATCGAAAGCGCAGACCTCCAGAAACTCATGAGCGACGACTACAAGCAAGCCGGCACGATCTGCTGGACCGCCGACGAATTCCGCGCCTCGGAACACGGCCGGGCAAACGCGCACGTCGGGCTGTACGAGGTGCACACCGTGCCCAGCCCCGCGCAGCCACCCAGCTGGTGGCCCTCGACGCCGCAGACGTCCGCAGCGCGGCCGCTGGCCGGCTTGAAAGTCGTGGACATGACGCGCATCATCGCGGCGCCGGCGATCACGCGCGGGCTCGCCGAGCTCGGGGCCAGCGTCATGAGAGTGGTGGCCGCGCACCTGCCCGACGCGCCGCAGCTGCACGTAGATCTCAACTGGGGAAAGTGGACGTGCGACCTTGATTTCCGGGACCCTGCGGACCTGGCGAAGGTCAAGGCGCTGATTCTCGATGCGGATGTGGTGGTGAGTGGGTACCGGCCGGGGGTGATGGAGAAGTGGGGGTTGGGGGCTGAGGATATCTTCCAGATGATCAAGGAGAGTGGGAGGGAGAGGGGGATTGTGGTGGCGAGGGAGAATTGCTATGGCTGGAACGGGCCCTGGTCGTATAGGAGCGGGTGGCAGCAGATCAGCGACGCGTGCTGTGGCGTTAGCATGGAGTTTGGGCGCGCCATGGGGAACGACGAGCCGGTCACGCCCGTGTTCCCGAATAGCGATTACTGCACCGGCGTTGCTGGGCTGGCGGGGATCCTGGACGCGATTACGCGCCGCGGAGAGTACGGTGGGAGTTACAGGGTGGATGTCGCGCTGAATTACTACTCGCGGTGGCTGGTCGACAGCGTGGGCACCTACCCGCCGGCTGTGTGGGAGAAGCTCTGGGCGAATAATGGGAGGCGGGTGTCCCGCCACTACCATGGGATGATGCAGACGCTGCCGGCGTATATGGCGATGCTGCGGGAGAACAGCGGGGAGAAACTGTTCAAGGAGGCGTTTTTCGTGGAGAGGGAGAGTAAGGCGGTCGGGGAGACTTTGCGGTTTGTGAAGCCGGTGCTGAGGTGGAAGGAGGAGGCGGTGAGGTTGGAGTTTAACGTTGGGACGAGGGGGAATGGGGTGGATGCGCCGAGATGGCCGGAGGATCTGATGACGGAGATTGTGAGATAGGCTGAGGGGGAGGGGACGGCATTGTTAGAGGAAGAACAGGTGCAGGAGATTTAACAGCGTTGAAGACTTGCTACGAATCAGAGGTTGGGAATTTGGAAATGAAGTGGATGTATTGATTCTGACTGCTATAGCTGCCGGTATTTGTGCATTGCTCCTCTGTTCTGCGTTACTGCACTCTTCTACAGCTCGTCGCCTTCCTCCTCAAGCTATTTAAACGTTTACGTTTCCCATGAGCATAAAAGCATACACAATCCATTTCATGATTTTCATCGCAATAGCGAGCAAAATTCTGTCTTCTCTCCTATTCACGAGACCCAGATGCATCGCACTGTTAAACAACTCCATATCCTTATCATCCATTTTCAAGCCCCCCCTCAGTTTCCTGCTCGCATCATTTGCAGGCGTTCAAGCGCGGTCTTTGCCCTTGAAGGTATCTGCGTGTCCCTCTCGAACGACGTCTTCATAGCAGAGCTCATCAACGATTCTGTCGAAACGAAGGCGGAGCCCGTCAAGTGCCTTATAATGAGTAGTACCAAGAGGCAGGCACAGCCTGAGCTATGCCATGCGCAATGTCACAGAATGATCCCACGACAGCCCCGTCGCGAACGGTCAAGTCCGCGCCGCGCCATGAATCCCGCCTTGACCACCTCGAGGTCAGTAACATCGAAGAATGGCGTGGATCTCCTCGCGACGCTTGCCGTAGGCGCGGAGTTGGGGGAAAGCGATTGCGGGATCTTCGGAAGGCTGCGGCGGCGAGGATGGCGTTGTGCTGCTGCGGCCCGGATCGGAGTATGGGGTGTCGGCGGCGGGCAAGGTCGAGTCTTGAGAGGCGATGATTTCGCTGGGGGGAGTCTGGCAAGACGTCATGGAGTCTACTAGAGATATGTCGGCAGTGAATTTGTGGGAGGTTCATTAATGCTTACTTGTGGAGTTGTCGTGGATGTTCAGATGAAGAAAGTGAAAGGGGAGTTTGTGGAGTGAAGAACTCAGATGGAGGAGATGAATACAGCGTATTTGTCCGAGAAGTTTTTGTGGAAATGGACATGTATATTAACCAAGTAACATAGCCCAATGCATGGTTGAATGAAATGGTTGATCGAACTATCAAATATATGGTGATAGTTCTATTGATATATGAAACCTGAAGCACAGTCTCAAAGATTAGGCAAACAGGCAGATGATCCTAGAGGATGCCCAATATATTTGATGCGAGGAAGTGAAGATGAGATTATGCAGTTAAGGAACTGTGAGGAACTCCAAAATAAGGAGTGAAGAGTGACGAGACGGTTTGTTAGTAGCTCCTATCCTTGCTGTTAATGCTTAAACCGACTTTTCTATTTGCCAGTTAACAGATGAAGATAGAGACGCATAAGAAGCTGTTATCCGCAACTCTAGGATACTGAGCGAGGAGAGTGGACATATATTCAGACTTCTCGCTCACAAGTGCAAGTTAAGCGTTGTGACTTGTCCATATTTATATAAATCACGAATTTGTTCAACTTCCAAGACTTGGCCTTTGTCTAGCAGCAACTCTGTTTGCCTGACAACAAGCCGTAAGTTTGCCTAGCTGTGCAAGCTTGATAACAATGGCTGATATCTCTATGCTCAGTTCCTTCGAAATGGCTTTGCATGCAGATTCCCTTCTCGCGGTTGACCATAATGATCTGTTGCCAGGCTCAACATCAGATGACGGATCATATAGACCAAAAACAAGAGAAAAAGACTACCCATGACCCATGCTTTCCCATTGCCAGCTTCGATCGCCGCCAAGAATACTGCTGCAGCCACCGACCCATCCATTCCAGGGCACACTCAGATCAATGCAGCTCCTGCTGCCTCACTCGTCCATCCACCATATTGACCTTGTGTTGATCTCATCCAGGTCCTCGAGCAAAACATTGTGGGGAATATCCAGAGCCACGTGCCACGCAATGCTTTCAAGAACTCAAGAAGAACTATTTTGCAATGATAGATCATATGAAGGTTCTCGGTGATACCTTGGCGAGACTTAGAGACCTTACTTTCATGCATGAGGAGCTCCAAGTCGTATAGGCGATGTTTTAGCGTCCAGGCAGCGCAGTGAATCTTTCGCGGAGAGGAGAACAGACTAGCAGCTTCGAAGATGGGGATCAGAGCGCATGTTGGAGAATTGCGGCACAACGAGGCTTCTGAAGAGTGCAAGGCTCGTGGAGAATACCCTGGATGCACTGGAAGATGCCATGGCAGTTATCGAGGATGAATTCGAGGATCGTGGATCTTCGGGCCCTTTACAGCAGAGATGTCGACTGCGAGTATCCATTCTCTCAAGGGATGCGCTCTGGATCAGCTGCAGGCTGCTATGATGGGTTTCATGTGCTCTTCGCAGAGGCACTTGAGGTGCGAACACCGAGTGGCAAGTTCTGTGGAGGAAGAAGCGTTATGAACTTGTGAGTTATGAGCGGAATGCAACATATGGAGGCTTTCACAGTCATAAGTGTTGAACAGACGAACCACAGCATCACAAATGAAAGATGAAAATTACACAAAGCAAGCAAAGCAAATTTTATGGTGAAGTAAAGCTACCTCGCCTACCTCTGTTCGTGATGAAGGTTGCTGATGGATGTTGATGTTGATGTTGATGTTTATATTTATATTTAGGTTGATGTTGATGTTGATGTTGTTGATATTTGTTTACATAATCCTTACATAATCCTCGACACTAGCCCCCCGGCGGCGGCGTGACCTGCTGTAAGCATCGATCTGCCTCTGCCCTGCCGTTCACCAGCAGTCGAAGAGAGCCCACAACGCAAATCATCGCCATCGACTCCAGAAAGCCATCAAGGTATCCCTATCTCACTGTACTCACTGTACCATCCTGTATTAGACGCGCATCAGCGCATTCGAAAGACCCACGCCCGCTCGGTCTGACCGAGCCCAAACCCCGGGCAAAATGGTGTATGATTGGGAGAACAAGGAGGAGCTCTGCTACCGTCTCTACATTGAGGAAAAGAAGAGCCTCGAGGAGATTATGGACTTCATGAAGGAGCATCATAAGTTTACGCCCAGGTATGCATTTCTCACTTTGCGCGAATCTGCTCTATCGCCCTATTCATGGTACATGGTACGGAGGATGAACTGACGCGATTTGCCATCGTAGTAAACGCGCCTTCCAGACCCAGTTTAAGCGCTGGGACTTCCCCTCAAAGCAGAACCCCGCGCATAAGAATGCCGAGCTCGTGCGGCGCGTCAAGGAGCTCTGGGAGCGCAATGTGTCGCAGCGCGAAATGCTGCGGATCTTGACGGAGGAAGATGGCTTCGACATCAAAGAGCGGGAGCTCATGCGTGTTCGTGCGAAGAACCGCTGGCTACTCCGTGTCCCGAATGGAATGAAGACGAAGAAGCGCGAATCGGAGGAGGATGTCATGGACCAATTACAGCAGGCACTGTTCGACGACGGCTCCGGAAACCAGCACATGGAGGGGGAGGGCAACATGCAGGAAGGCGATGGTGGTGCGGGCAAGGCTATCGACAGGGCTGTCAGTCCGGAATTGAGCCCGGAGGTCTTGGCAAAGAGGATGGAGAGATTACAGAAGCTGCAGACTGAAAGTGCCATCAGATGGATAAGCAGAAAGCGTAGGAGGAGAACGAGAGGATGGGCTGGCTTGCCTGCTGATCCACCCGGACCTCCACGATTCCCGTCGGAGACAACCATCGACGAGAGCAAGGCATTCCTGAGCCTCGATAGCAATTTATATCGCGATATTCGTGCTCGCTTCCAGCGGATCTGTGAGGAGGCTGGCGTCATCAAGAAGACTGTTGCTGGTCCAGAGAGATGGGAGGCTTGCAAGGCACGACTCGTCCAAGAGAGCCCGCATCTCCAGCAAGTGTTTTGGCAGGAGACTGACAATCAAGAACAAAAGAAGCTTGCGCTTGATGTCGTTTGCACAGATGTCACAAAGCGGATGCGTACGTTGGAGCGCAGAATGACGATTGCAGAAGCCAAGAATGCTCTCGGCATCAACCCTGAGGAGTCGCGACAGATTCGGAATGCCTTTTACCAGACGCTGAAGGCCGATCACTTTACAAGCAAACTAGAGGCTGGTGATGAGCACTGGGGAGAGTTGAAGCAGCAATGGATCAATGGTTCAGAACTGTTGACCAACATCCTTGCTCCTGGAGAAGCTGATCCACAACATCAAGAAAAGCTCAAGGCTCTGGAAGTCCTCTGCAGGGATGTCATGAAGCGCCTACGGGACGACCAGACCAAGCGTGACCCGACTCGGAAGAAGAAGTTTGACTCGAACTTCACTCCCGACGTGAATCAGAATCTCGACAACTTCGCAAACCAGCGTCAACCAGAGCTCCCACAATATCCACTCCCTGGTCCCCATGATGCTCTTGTCCAGGCTGCAGCACATGCTCAAGCACAAGCACAAGCCCAGGCACACATGCAAGCTCAAGCTCAGGCAGAAGCACTTGCCCGTCATAGCCAATCCCATATTATGATGTCCGACCATGACGATATGCGCATCGATCCATCCCTTCTCCTCGCAACCGCCAACGATCCTTCGCTCATGGACCCTCATCATGATCATCATGGCTATGCCGAACAGCAGTATGCTGATCAGCAATATACCGCGCAAGCAGCTCAGGCCGCATTTCCCAATCCAGCAAACTCGATTGCCGTCTATTTCCGTCTTCATCCTGCCTCGGATATCCAGCCGAACTGTAGGCTTTGGGTGAGCACATTGAGCAGCGTCTCCGTGGATGAGCTACGACAGCTTGCAACGAGCAAGTACCCTGGTACGATCCCAGTCCGCTTGGAAGGGATCGTGAAGGAGAGCAGTGGGCAGGAGATGAATCTCCAAATCGACCATGATGAGGAGCTCGACGCGTATCTTGCGGCTATCAATGGGGTAAAGCCTATCTTCACAGTACAGCTCATGCAGGGTTGGAAGGACGATTAAATCCATGCTGTGTCATATTTGGATCTGATTTTGGTGTTTGAGGTATAATTAAAAAAGAGAGGAGTCATTGATGCTTTGCAGGCTTATTTTATGGATTGTATGGGAGTTTGAGTCAGAGCCACTACGTATCGCAAGATACATACAGAGACATTGTTACTTTGCTTCAGGGGTGTTTGGGATGTTCAGAGGAGCTCACAGGGTGGTGTTGGGGGTCAAGTTATTATTATCATCAGTGCAGGCTGTCGATTTATAAGGGTACCCACGATGGTATTTGATTGCAATTGCTGCTGTAGGAATTGCTACTGTTCATATGGCTCAAAACTCGGAGCTCATTTTCCCATGAGGAGTGCCAGTATTGCTTATGAATCTGTGATGCATGCTTCCTGATTGATGCGCATGTACAGTACGAGGCGATCGTGCATTATTGGCTAGGTAAGCATTGCTTATCGCCAGATCGGCTAACGTCAACGTCCAATCCATCAGGTCGACCTTCCAAAAAATCCCCGACTCCGTTCAGCCGTCATCATTGACTGCTCTACCCTGCAATACCGATATAAAACTGTCTCTTGACGCCTGATCGAGGAATAGCGATGCTCGTGAAGAGCTTATAGAGCTTCTCCGACGCCAATTGCATCATCACACCCTTAAAGCACAGCTCACCATGCCCGTCTCCAACAGCCTCCTGCGCAGCATACAGCGCAGCTCTCCAGCTCCACGGACCTGCTTGCGCCGCACTACACGACTCCAAATACGACATGCGTCAGAGTCCAAGCCGCCGGCGCCGAATCTAGGCGCCGCGAGGCCGCTGCCGGGCACAACGCCAGCGCCGGCCGCGAAGAGTCAGGCCGAGCAGAAGGGAGCTTTCAGGGCACAGCTCTACGAGAGCACGGCGGTGCGGACGGCGAAGGAGCGCGCGGATCGGGTGAGACATGCGAATGAGAGGCAGGAATGGGCCGAGGGGAGGAATCTGGCGACGTTGTTTGGTGAGTGTCTGGTCTTGTCATTTCCAAGTCTGGGGCTTCATGCACCGGAACAGAGACCTTGGAGCTTCAGAACTCCAGGAGTTTGGGACAAAAATCGCATTGCTAATATGTGATATCTAGTCGTCTTGTTCTCTTCCGGCATCTTCTACTACTTCGGCACCAAAAACCCAGCCCCAGCTTCTCCCGACTCTACCCTCCCTCTCAGTGCCGTCCCTCCTCTACGACACAACACCGCGCCTGTAAACCTCGAAGCTGCGTGGACCGATTTCGTCGAGATAGTCGGCAAGGAGAATGTCTCCACGACCAAAGACGACATCATGGCGCACGCAGGTTCTGAATGGTCCACCCACATCCGCAAAGATAACGAGAAGCCCTTCTTGGTAGTCTACCCCTCCAGCACCGAAGAAGTCAGCAAGATCATGAAAGTCTGCCACAAGCGCCGCATCCCCGTCACCGCCTACTCCGGCGGCACCTCGCTCGAGGGCCACTACACCGCCACCCGCGGCGGCATCTGCATCGATTTCGGGCGCATGGACAAGATCCTGCAACTACACGAGAAGGACATGGATGTTGTGGTCCAGCCCGCCGTGGGCTGGGAATATCTCAACGAAGTCCTCGCCGACTCGAACCTCTTCTTCCCCCCCGACCCAGGACCAGGCGCCATGATCGGCGGCATGGTCGGCACGGGCTGCTCCGGCACAAACGCCTACCGCTACGGGACGATGCGCGAGTGGGTGCTCTCGCTCACCGTCGTGCTCGCCGACGGCACAATCATCAAGACGCGGCAGCGCCCGCGCAAGTCCAGCGCCGGCTACGACCTGACCAAGCTCTTCATCGGCAGCGAGGGCACGCTCGGCCTGGTCACGGAGGCCACGCTGAAGGTCACCAGCAAGCCGATCGCCACCAGCGTCGCCGTCTGCGCCTTCCCCTCCATCCGCCACGCCGCCGAGTGCGTGTCCCAGGTCGTCGCGGGCGGCATCCCCATCGCCGCCATTGAGATCCTAGATGACGTGCAGATGCACTGCATTAACGCGTCCGGGGCGACCTCGCGGGCCTGGGCCGAGGAACCGACGCTCTTCTTTAAGTTCGCGGGCACCGAGAGCGCCTGCAGGGAGCAGGTTAAGATGGTGCAGGGTATCGCCAAAGCCAACGCGGCCAAGACGTTCGAGTTCGCCAAGGACGAGCAGGAAAAGCTGGATCTGTGGAGCGCGCGCAAGGAGGCGCTGTGGAGCGTCATGGCGATGAAGCGGGATGCGGACGACCATGTGTGGACGGGCGACGTGGCGGTGCCGATCTCGCGACTGCCGGATATTATTGAGGAGACGAAGGAGGATTTGCAGAAAAGCGGCCTGCTGGCTGCGATTGTGGGACATGTAGGCGATGGGAATTTCCATGCTATTCTGATCTATAGTGATAAGGAGCGCAAGAAGGCGGAGGAGTGTGTACATAGGATGGTGAAGAGGGCGGTGGAGATGGAGGGGACGGTTACGGGGGAGCATGGGGTGGGGTTGGTCAAGAGGGATTATTTGAATCATGAGCTTGGCGAGGAGACGGTGGATGCGATGCGCAAGGTATGTTTTTCCCCTTCTTTATACTGTGGATTTGTGCTGATGAAATGGCATAGGTCAAACTTGCGTTCGATCCGCTCTGTCTGTTGAACTGCGACAAGGTTGTAAGGGTTGAGAAGCCAAAGTCAGGAGAAGTGTCAGTGTGGTGAGATATATAAGTGAGCGGGGAGTATGCATGAACATGAATATAACAACATCAATCGCCATCTCATCTTTTGTCTAAGCCCATGCCTGGGATTGTGAGATGGCGGTAGGAAGCCTGTGGAATGGTATAATACGTGTAATGGCAGGGTGATTCTTTGTCAGGGACCATAATTACATGTTCTCTGATAACATTTTGATCATGGGAAACCAAGCAGATATTTCTGGTACTAGGGCCTGGAGTTAGAGGTATATTTGTGTATCTTGGTCATGGACGTGATGGCGGAGAGGTAGGCATCTTAGCACAGGACTACCGAAGGCTTTATGTCAGTCAATAGACCAGAGTAAACAATCTAACAACACTTCATCTTCAGCCTCTGAGCTTCTACCACAGTCCTGTAAGTTCTTGACTTCATTACTTTCTGTTTTTCAAACTAACAATTGTCTAAGACTGCAATGAGCGTTCTGCTATTGTGTGGCCGCCTAGCACATGAATAGATGATTTATAGGTAAGAGCTCCTGTAGTCAACTGGCAGCTTCCATAAATCCCATAGTAACGTTCTCTACCATTGGAGATTAAGCTGATATCTGGCAGATCCACTGTCTTGCCCGGAATTCAAAATCAAGAGGTTCTCAACAAATATTGGTTTGAAGCAGAACGCTGGGTCGGCAAGTGAGTTTAGACTACAGCACGATAGACAAACTCCACAGCCACCACTTTGTCTTTCAACACTTAAGGTCTGTAAGCTTTCTATGCTGTTCCGTGTTCCTTCTAAAGCTAATTCAGTCTCAGCAATGGCTTCTCAAGGCTCCAGCTCAGAGCCAGGCAATCTCAACGTCAACGCCGCCAGCGCCTCGAGTAACGTCACAAACAGTAGAAGCAACCAATACTATCGACAATACCACAGCCTCAACTGCTGTTGCTGCTGTGGAGGCTGCTGGTAGCCTTGGCTGTAATTCTGGTTCATCTGTCGGGGTCGTTGTCCAAAATTCACAGCTGCTAAGCTGTCCGTCATCACTTTCATGGCTTTCATCATGTCGGCAGCCATGTTCCTCATCTCGGTGGCTTCCACGCTTAGATTTGCTTCTCTAATGCTGTTCACCGTGGCGGAGCTCCTCTTTACCATTAGCTTCTTCTTAGTCTTACCCTTCACAGTGGGTTCATTAGATGCGTCTTCGCTAGAGGTATCGTCCTTGCGGCGTCGATGTTGATGCCTTCTCTTACGCTTCTTGACCGTCTCCTCTTCCGACTCTGACGACGACTCATCGCTGCTCTCCTCTGAATCCGAGTCGATGAGTTTCATTCTCTTGCCGTAGTTGACGATGACCTTGCCTAACTAAGCGAACGGCATTTCATAGGCAGCATCTCCATTTAGGCGCTCGATTCGATTCGTGTTCTCCCTCCACCTGTTGGGTAGCTGTGACCTGCAAATCGACTGATCTGAGTCCTGAGATAAGACGTTCATTCTTGACTGATGCTTGCAACTTCGTTCCTCCTACGCACACGCGAGATGCCCTCTAGATGTATTTCTTAATGGGTTCCTTCTTCCCCTGTTTCAAAAAAAGCATTCTGCAGCGCCCCCTCAGGGGTCGCATTGACATTGTTCACCGCCGTCCCTGTTCTCCACCAGCTCGACTTCTCTGCTCTGCTCGCTCCTGCCGATACTTGCTTTGCCTGTCTAGTATCTCGCCCTCTAGGTTTCAGAGTCCCCTTGAGTTTCCTCAGACTCTTTTTGTACAAATGATTGTCTGGTGCAGAATGACATAGTGAACAGTTCAGAAAGCCATACAACGCCATCACTGACCTGGAGGCATCTCTTCGACAATATATTAACGATCATCCATCTCCACGCACAGAGGACTTCTCATGACATTGGCTCTGAAGTATGCATCACTTGATAAACAATATAAGAAAATGCTACTTATGAGAAAAGACTTGGAAGGTCTGTACTGGATGAAAAAGGAGCTTATGGACGTGGAGAAGTCTCTGAAATCTCCTGGATGGAAACAAGTTCGACTTTGAAGATATCGGTGAGAACGAACGCTTAGAAAAGTACATCGAATATTCGAAGAAGAAGTTGAGAGAGGCGGAGCCATCCAGAGATGCTGCAGAGGCATTCAAGCAAACAAAATTCCGCTACAGAGGTGCGAGAAACATGTCGATGATCTGTGGCCGTTCCCACCCCATGCTAGACCCTGCGCCTAGTTGCGACTTCCAGTCACTCGTCTCCTGTTCCTGCTCCTCGCCTCGACCTCCCTGCTTCCTCTCACACACCTCGCCGATCGTGGAATTCAATTTTCCTTTCTCGATTGTGCTTTGCAGCATCCTGCGCTCGCGCTGCATTTGCTCGCAGGTGAAGTCTATCGCGCCTGCCGCGAGGATTATGGACCAACAGAGAGCGATGAGGAGCACGAGGATGACGAGGAGTTCGGGGAAGTCCAGGGTTGTGGTTTGAGTTGCGGTGGCAGGGATACTGGAGACGTTTAGTAGCTGAGTGTGATGTCGATATGGCGGCTGTTCTTGTGGGATACACAGAGGTGCATTTAAGTGTGCAAGCAGCTAAGGCTCTGGCGACTATGTCTAGAATGCAAAGCCCTACAGATGAGTCGAAGGAGCAGATCGCCTGTAAAGAGGTGAAGACCATAGGAAGTAAAAATGTATGCGCAGAGAAAATTGCTACAGGAAGGATTGGCGTATCTGGGGCATATCGGCATTGCGGAGGAAAGCGTCAGAGACGCACTCAAGGAAAATGGGGTAGAGGTAGAGGAGAAGAGGAAGAAGGGTAATGATGGATAATGATGTTTCGAGAGGAAGAAATCGTCCTGATACCTCGGAATGGTATGATTATAATAGCACGAAGAAAGATAGCGAGGACGACATTGTTAAGTAAGCAAATAGACTGAGATGGTGAGGGCAGACAGTGAGTGCTGGAATACTTTCTAGTGTTGCTCTTACTTAAAAATTCTCTATCTCTCGAGAATGGATTATTTTATTTTAGGATTCTATGTATTGCAGTGTATGCCACCATATGTTCCATATGTGGATTTAAGGAGAACTCAACTTGCCAGTGCTAATTCACAGTTGTACAGTCACTGGCTACTCGAGGTGTAACAGACAGGCCCTGGCGATTTAAGATTAAGTGCTGAGGATTTTACCCAGGTCCTTGCAAGGAATGGTGCCTCAGACGGAGTACAAAACTCTCACTTTGTCTGTGGTTAAAGATCGCTGTGTATCGTTAAGTTGTGGATATATATCCACAGCAGCACTGTAGCTACACGCCGTAGTCCAAACTAGAGTGGCCAGTGACTGTACCATGGCAGTAATCCGCCAAAGACGAGTGATCTCATACTCATATCAGATCTTGATCATAAATCCGAGCTTCACAATAGGAGATACAGTGATGTGAGCAAAGATAGGTGACTGCTTTGCATTGTTGATATACAACTATAGGGCATGAAGACGACTGGATGAAGTCGATGCTATAGCTCCAACAAAAAGATTGGAGGTCTTTTCTCCTTCTCCAACACCTTGTATCTCCCACTGATAGTCCGCATGCAGAAAAGTTTGACCTGCATGACGCAAACACATCTTTTCGTAAACACATCTATAGCTTCCTTTCATCTCACAGGTTGTTTTTCTCGTCAGAGAGGCTCAATCCAAGTTGTGCAAACATAGCCTCAATCATGCCCATGGCGATGGTCAAGTAATTGAGAGCTTCAGCGTTCTTGCGAAGTGCGTCATCCCTCTCCACCTTCTTTTTATCGAGATCCATCCCAGCATTGGAATGGGCAAGCAACTCCGCGCCTTGATTTCCCTGGACCTGTCGGTACTGGAGCATGTCCTCGGCGATCCTCAGGTCCCGCTTGATTTTGTGAAATTCCAACAGACGGTCCATCGTCTGCAGAAGCTGGGACTTTTTGCGGGCCATTCCGCCGTATGCCTCTCTGCAGCCTTGCTGGATAACTGGAGGAAAGTTGTCTCCATAAGTCCTCATGTAGTCGCGAACATAGCCAAGGAGTTGTCGATTGCAGCCAGTAACTGCGGGGAATGGCTCCGGCTTTCCAAATTCAGTGTTGATAATCATGCCAGTGGCTGCGTCAATCGGCTGAGGCCACGGAGTCGTCGACTTGCTGGATTCCGCGCCACGGTTGGGGTGTCGCTGGCGGGATAGTCTCTTGAGAGCAGCGATATGGGTATCCGTCGTCATTCTGAGGATGGTGATGCCGGGAAGTGTCTTTGGGTCAAGATCGGGGTCAACTAATTCTGAGAAATCCTGAGCTGGTGTCGTCACTCTGAGAATCAAGATTCCGGGAAGTGTGGGTGGTGTGGCCATGTTGGGGACAGCTGTGCTCTGCGCTCTTTGGAAGATAGAATTAGCTTGTGTTATAGATCGGATTGAGGTTCTATGTATATACCTTTTTTGATCTCGAATATCTAAAAAGTTCTAAACTTGTGAGATTTCATACCCTCACATGCATGTGCTGGAGTAGCAAGAAAGAATGTTGTTTATTAAAGAGGAAACGCGTTACGCGTATGTTGAAGAAAAGTGCATTTGTATCTCACTTTCACCTCAGCTTAAGTTTCAACTCATTAAATAGTGAATTTGAGGCTCACTCACTCACTCACGGCAAGATTTTATTGCATAGTTTCTTAAGTACTTTAGTCAAACTCTGTTTTCTAATTCACTAAATACGGTCTCTGTCTATCCTCTTAATCTAAAATTCATCTCCTACTCTGCCCTAGGTTTGGGAGCTTTTGTCTGCGTTGATGTTTGTTGACCTGTTGATGTTGGAGTTCAAGGTGAATCAGTGCGCCAGCATCATGAAGATGCTCTCTTGGCCAGAAAGTAGAATGCACAGCCTGGTCGCTCTCTTAACAATTAAATCACCATTCATACCTTCACCACGCATATATTTCTCTCCCATCGCCTTCTTCTGGTCGCTCACTTCTGCCTCGTGCTCTGGTTCTTGCTGTTTCAACTTGTCTCTTAAGTATTTTAAGGACGCAACAGCCTCCATTGCATTCCGAAGGTCTTTAGATGCCTCTATCATTTCGGCCTGTACTTTGAGAACACCTTGAGTAAAAACTGGCGAACGACAGCCAGAGTCGCCGTGTTTTGGGTCGCTCAAATGTTCATGTATGGCGAGGGGGAGAGACCAGCATTGAGACTTTTGAAAGCAGGGCCTAAGATGATGGAATCGTGTGTAGAGGGCTTTGACGGAGTGGCGCCAGCATTTTTGTTGTGCTTTCGAGGCTCCATGTTGACGGTAGTTGTGCGAGATGGATTGTAATTTGTAAATGTTTGCTACACAATTTAACATTAGTTTTCTCTTGTAATTAGTGTTTCAAGGAAAGATGATCATACTCTGCTTAACATAAAAGTGTAGACCCAGAACTCATCTTAGGCAGTTAAGTTTCAAGAAGATAGATGTGGAGATGAAAGGAAAGTTTTAGATTTAGAAATATAACTGTTTGTATACCTTTCACGTCGCCAGAAGAGAAAATACGAAGGTAAATATCAGCTGAGGTGCAAAATGCTAACAGTATCTTGCCAGTTCCATTCACCCTCATCGACAACTGGCAAATAACATGTAGACGAAGCTTCAATACAGGAGAGTATAAGTATATTCCACAGGCAACAAGAAATGCCGGTTTAGGCATATTCTTTCGTTTAGTATAAAACGATCAGAAGAGCATTTTCGAAGAAGGAAGTAAGATCAGTATATAGACCTCTGAGTTTGGACTTTCAATCATTGCTCCCATTCCCAGTAACAGAAGGCCCACACACTGGGATAGAACACAAACATGAGAGATTCTTGCAGCTTATTCAAAACTTATGGTTTCTGTCGTCCACAGGCACGCCCATGGGCATTCATACCGTCTTTTGCCTTGCTGGCAAGCTATAAAGCAGCCTTCTATTTCAAATCCTCATCTTTCAAGTCAATTCCCTCATCCCTTGTCCCTTGCTCCATCGATCTCCTACCACCATCATATTCCTCCCGACTCCCCTTCTTCATCGTCTCCTTTCCATGCTCTCCCGCAATCTTCGTCCCAAAGAAGAGGTACTCCAACCAGTCAGATCATCTCTGTCGTTCCATTCCAAGGACCTTATCAAGGGCAGCACGAGCACCAGCACCCTTTCTGCCTCTCCTGCCGTCATGTACATCTCTTCCAGCCTCACAATCATCCTTTCCAGCTTCCCCAGACCGCCTGTCTCTCCCACACCCGCGCATTTGCCTTCCTTCCCATCCCCACGATCCTCATCCTCACCTCCTCCCCACCCCTCCCTCCAGCGGCACCTCTCCATCCCGACCTCCAGGACCTCTCAGTTCCCTCGTCACATTTAGCAGGCCCTTGGCCATCCTGTACACATCCGAGACATTTTCAAGTTCTTGACCTATAGCCTCGTACTGCACCACCAAATCGTCTACAGATTCGTCACTGACCGAGGTCGCATGCAGTACAGCCTCCAGATGGCGCGCTATCACGGGCAGCGAGTTCGCGAGACCCTCGAAGGGCGGGAGCGTCTCACTCAGTAGTGGACTGAGTAGTGGAGGAGGGGGATTTGCCTGCCAAAGCGGAGACGAGGAGGGATCCGGAGAGCATGAAGATGCGGCAGGGGACGGAGAGGGAGAAGCTGTGTGGGGACTCGACATCATGGGAAGATGGAGAGGTGGCGGGCGGCTGGAGACGCTGACGGTTGTTCCTGTGGCCCTGTGAGTTGATATGTGAGTTTGGCAAGGACGTCGCACGTGGGATAGAAAGGTAAAAAATGAATATTTCTGGATGTTTATTTAGATATTTAATACCCTTGCATATACACATATCGCATCCTCGTGTAAACTTGCTTGTTCCTCTTACGGCAACAATAAACTCATGTGCTGCTTACATGGTCTGTAACATCGTCGTCTTTCGTCGTCGTTGTAACATCTCAAGAACCTATCTGCCTTTCTTAGCCATTGATATGTCGCCCGCCTAAGGGTGGGCTGAGAAATCGCAAGCCGCCTGATTAATCGTACGTTTGGTTAAGGACATATTGTTTGGTTGAATAGTCCCAGAACATACCCCCTAAATAGCATCGCCTAGTTACCAGCCATGTACATGGACTAGAAACTCGAGACACAGAGAACACCACAGCTAGGTAAAACCACATGAGCACCATCACATCACATCGCATCTAAAGCCGCCATTTGCATTGCATATTCCTTTCAATTCTCGCTATCAGCTCACGCTCAACTAGCAAATCAGGACGCACGCTTCCCATCGCACCATGACCCAAAATCCATCCTGCACTCCCATCCCCCCATCCATGCTGGTCTCGCATGCTCTGCGCCGCTGTTACGCTCCGCTCAGTCTGCCTTCTTCCCTCCCCTTCCCACATAGGCACCTAGATTATACACCAACAACACGGCGAGCCAGCCCACTCCTCCCTCCCCAGAAAAGCACAAGCACGCACAGGCGCAATCCCCCGATTCTGCTTCCCACACGCCTCGCTTCGTTTCCTCTGAATATCCCAAATCTATTCGCAATCATATCAATCGCAAAAGCACAATTTATCTTCCCCAGCCTCTGATCTTGCATTTTGTTCAAATTCTGTTCTCTTGTCCCCAACCGCTTTTCGGAATCTCCTCTCCTCCCCCACATAAAAGCAAGAAACTCTCTGATGTTCTCCTAAACGCCTGATGATGTATGCGCAAGAAGCAATAAAACAACAAGCAAGAGAAATCTGGACGGGGTTTGAGAAAAATTATCGCACAGCCCCCCTAAACGCCTTTCGTTCATCGATCGAAAAACGCAAAGCGGAAACACACTACGAACGGAAAACTGCATTTCGCTTAATTCATCTTTTTTCTTTTTCTGCGAGGTCTTGATATTACAAAGCATGATCGAAATATCATGTCTTTCAGTCTTGCTTGGGGGACGTGGGTGATCTATTTATCAATCAGCCTTTATTCTCTTGCATCTCTGGGACATGCAATGCGGCAGTGGGACTTACGTAGGACTGTACTGCGGACTCGTCGGGCTGAACGCCGCCGGGCTCGTAGGAGAATATCTCGGGCTCGTCGGGCTCCAGCTTGGACTCGTAGGGCTGTAGACGGGGCTGGTCGGACTCGTCTGGTTCGGGCTCATAGGACTAGTCTTGCTCCTGCCGCCGGCGAATACAGGCGACGTTGGTGAGTACAGCGGAGACGCTGGAGAGAATTGAGGAGACGAGGGACTGTAGCTTGGAGATGTGGGAGAGAATGATGGTGAGGTAGGCGAGTAGTGCGACATTCCCGCCGGAGATGTTGGACTGTACATCGGGCTGGTGGGTGTGAATGCTGGTGACTGGGGTGAGAAGGAGGGAGATGTAGGCGCGAAGCCAGGGGAGGTCATGCCCATAGCCGGGGAAGTTGGGGAGTATCCACGTGGAGAAGTTGGCGAGAAACCAGGCGATGTAGCACCACCGAATGGTGAAGTAGGAGAGTAGCCGCCTGGACTACGAGCCATACTGTATGGAGATGCTCCGCCATAGCCAGCTGGAGTGATACCGCCGTACTCTGTGAGACCACCAAACCCGCTTGGAGACTCAGCGCCCCCGCTGCTGATAGGAGAAAAGCCTGCCCCGTAGTCAGGCGTGCCAATATATCCAGTATCCATCATTGGTGATTCGGCGCCATATGGAGTAGCAGCGCCCTCGTAGCCAGGGCCCTTGACTGGAAGACCAGCCATGAGACCCATCCTACCGTTATCAGAGACCACAGTCTCCAACATCTTCGGATCGAGCATCAGTTCCATCTCTCCCGTACCAAGCGGAGCCAACTGTCCAAGAATGACGTTCTCGGAGACACCACGGCAGTCGTCGAGTTCACCAATTGCAGCAGCCTCGAGAAGAATTTCCACGGTCTCTTCGAAGGAACATCTCATGAGCGCACCCGTATCAGCACGATTGATACCGTGACGAGTAATTGCCATGAGATGGCCACGAGAAGTCATCACATCAACCAAGAGCGCCAAGTGACGATGATTGACGTAAGAACCATCGAAAGCCAACACCTGAGTCAACTCACGCATCAATGCTGAACGAACAGCCTCGATACCGAAGACCTCGAGAATCTGAACGAAGTGATTAGAGTAAGTTCTTGTGGTATCGACTCCAGGCACAGCCAAAACAGCACCGAGAGCAGTTCCGGAGGTATCCAGGTACCATTCCTGGCATCTCGGATCATCCTTATTGGCAATCAGAGCACCCTCTGGTGTCTCAATAAGCTTGGTCTCCTTGTTTAAGAAAGCCCGGTCAATGCCTGGAACACCACGCAGAGTCAAACTATCGAGGATGTGATTCTCCAACTTCTTCAAGCTCACATCTTGCTCTATGTTATCGGTTTCGTCGTACTTGCCATCTGATTGAATAATCATGCGACAGCGGATGACCAATTCTTCGGCATTGTTGTCGGAGAAGATGACATTGAGATCCTTTGGATATTCCTCCTTGATTCTGATGGCAACGTCGTCCACATTCAAACCTTTGTCAAGCATTTTCTGACGGTCAAGAATAATACGCAGAAGCCATCTGGACAGATTGTTATATTCCTCGGTGTTCTCATCCGGAACCATGTAATGGGAATCAACCATGTCCTGATCTTGCTCGATAGTTGTGTTCTCTGGATCCGGATCGTAGTAAATCTCCGTCGCAGCAGTAACAGAGCGAAGATTGGTATGCTCGACTGCACTTCTCAACAGCTTGGCTGTCTCCTGACTTGGGTTGTTGCCCTCTTGATAGACGACCATAGAAGGCGTCTTAATGTTGGTGGCGATATTCAGAATTTCCTTGAGACGTGGTACACCAAGTGTGACGTTCTTAGAAGACACACCAGCGAAATGGAAAGTATTGAGCGTCATCTGGGTAGCGGGCTCTCCGATAGACTGCGCGGCAAGAATACCAACCATCTCACCAGGATTAACCAGAGCGTGCGTGAATCTGCTCTCGAGTTCACCAATGGCCTTGTCGAATGCGAGTTTGCTCAACTTCTGGTGAAGAGCAACACGCTTGAAAGCTAGGCGCTGGCGGAGCTGCGCCTTGATAAGGAGCGTCGCGTTCTTCTGCGCCTCCATGGACAAGACATCGTCACCACGGACAATAACCATCTTATCCAGCAGATTACGAACAGACTCGATGACATGTCTTGGGTGCAGATCGCTGCGTTGCGAATCGTCAAGCTTGAAGAGACGTTTGGCACTGTCGAGGATACGGACAACGTTCAGTGGAAGCTGCATGGACTCATCGTCCTTTTTCTTCCAGTTGACCTGACGAAGCATCTTGCGATCAGCCTTCAGCTGCTCCCATTCCTCGTCAAGAAGATTCTGGACCTCAACATCACTCATGAGCTCATTGGCGTGCTCCAGAAGATCAGCTGGAAGTGGATTGCTCTGGTCCATCACGTCAAGGCGGTATCTGTCCTCGAAAGCCTTGTCTGCCATATTGATCGAATCCACTCTCTGCTTCTCAATGTAGACGGCATCCAAACCATCTTCACCATAGATGAACTGAACAATATCGCCCAAAGAGTTTCGGACTGTACCATCGTACTTGACCATAACATCTTCCAAAGCCTTGACCAAACGACGCTGAATATAACCAGTTTCGGCAGTCTTGACAGCGGTATCAATGAGACCTTCACGACCAGCCATAGCATGGAAGAAGAACTCCGATGGAGTCAAACCTCGCAGGTAGGAATTCTCGACGAAACCTCTGGATTCAGGAGAATAGTCATCCTTTGTGAAATGAGGAAGGGTGCGGTACTTGAATCCGAAAGGAATACGCTTACCCTCGACGGACTGTTGTCCGACAAGCGCAGTCATCTGGGAGATATTGATAGTCGAACCCTTGGAACCGGATCTAGCCATGATAACAGCATTATTGACATCCTTAAGCGACTGCTCCGTTCTCGTACCAGCCTTGTCACGAGCTGTGTTCAAAGCTTTCGAGACGAGAGATTCGAACGTCTCACGAACGTTCATACCCGGAAGGGATTCAAGTTGATTCGTGGTAGCCTTGAGCACCAACTCATCAACAATGTCCTTTTGCTCCTTGACTGCACCCTCGATCTTGTCGATCGTAGCTTTGTCAGGAATGGTATCACCAATACCGATACTGAAACCGTTGTGATAGAGCCAATAGTTGACCACAGTCTGACATCCAGTGAAAAAGTTGCGGGCCTCCAGCCATCCAAGCTCATTGTAGATGATGTGGATGACACCGCCAGATGTAGCTCCAACGACCTTCTTCGTAACAAGGCCAAACATGAGTTCTCCCTCGGAGATGAGCAAGCCATCATCATTCAGTGGTGCATCCTCGCGAGCGTCATTTGCAGAGTGCAAGTTGACTTCCTTCGGAATAACCATGCTGATCAACTGCTTGCCAGTCCATCTCGGACGAGGTTTGATAATCGCTGGTTGAGGAATAACTCCATCCCAGTTTGGAACCCACAGCAAGACATTCATCATCTGTTCCTTGGTGAGGAAAACGTCACGACGAGTAAGCTTGTAAACGCCAGCCAAGGTGTCCTGCACAATACCCATAAGAGGACCGTTACGTTGTGGCGAGACGATATTAAGCGGCACCATACAAAGCTGATTAACTTCGGCACGGGTCTCTTCGGTCTGGGGAACGTGCAAATTCATTTCGTCGCCGTCGAAATCGGCGTTGTAAGGCGACGTGACGGACAGATTAAGACGGAAAGTGGAATAAGGCATGACACGGACTCTGTGACCCATCATGGACTCCTTATGCAGCGAAGGCTGACGATTGAAAATGATGAAATCACCATCAACGATATGTCTCTCAACCTTGTTACCATACTCGAGGGAGATAGCTCCGGCGCGCTTGTGATGACGAAGATCGATACGGCTTCCATCATTGCGGATAATATACTTGGCGCCAGGATGATCGTTAGGACCGTTCTGAACAAGCTGGTGAAGCTTTCCGATATTGTAAGGCGTAACGGTCTCTGGATATGTCAAGATTCTCGCAATAGACCTCGGAACACCGACTTCGTCCAACTCCAAGTTGGGGTCACCAGTAATGACGGTACGAGCAGAGAAATCGACACGCTTTCCCATCAAATTAGAACGCAGACGACCTTCCTTTCCCTTGAGACGAGCACGAATGGACTTGACAGGACGTCCAGACTTCTGCAGAGATTGCGGTTGACCCGCAATATCGTTATCCATGTATGTAGCAACGTGATATTGAAGAAGTGACTCGAACTCAGCCGCAACGTGGGCAGGAGAACCTTCGGATTGCGCTTGCCGAACATTACCGTTCGCTCGAATGATTTCAGCGAGCTTATATGTCAAATCATCCTCTCCACGCATTCCCTGTCCCGTACCATCCATGGAAATACTCGGTCTAACTGGTGGAGGTGGTACTGGAAGAACTGTGATGATCATCCACTCAGGTCTCGCATAATCGCTGTTGAGCCCTAGATCGTAGATATCCTCCGTGGAGATATTGCGGAATACGTGAAGCGCCATTTCTGGCGTGATCAACTTCTTCTCGGGCTGTCCATTCTCATTATCCTCGTCCTTTGGAACCTTCCACGTTCCCCACAGCTGCAGCGCCGTCTGCCTGACTTCAGGTTGAGTGTTTCCACATCCCCCATGACTTGGACGCTTCGCCGCCGCCTTCGGATCCGCTCCGAACTCCTCTTCATCGGCAGGCGCGTCCGCATCGCAAATCATCTTCGGCTTGCACAGGCGCCAGATCGCCTCGAATCTGCGCTTCGGGTCTCTCATCGAGACAGCCGCTTTATACTGTGGGTTACTCTGAAATCATAGTGTTAGCACGCAGGTCCAGGAAGATGCCATCCCATGCGGGATAACTAACTCTGTCAAGTAAAACCTTGCCACAGTTGTGGCAGACAATCTCGAGGAGCTTCTTGATCTTCTTCAGGAAGCCGGGGTGGTAGACTGGCTTCGCCAGCTCGATGTGGCCAAAGTGGCCGGGACACTCCGCCATGCCGCCGTCGCAGGTCGCGCATTTGAAGCCGCGGTCGATGGAGCCGAGTCGTGGGTCATTGAGGCCCTGATCGCGTGGCTTCAGCTTGCCCTCGTCCATGGTCTCAGGATACAGGATGTGTGCCACGCTCATGTTCTTGATCTCCTCCGGAGACAACAGACCGAACTGAATCTCCTGGATTGTGCGCAACGGCGCATCCGAGTGCGCAAAGTGTAGATTCGCCATGGTGAATGTGTTGTCGCGTCGTTGATGCTATCGAGCGTTGAAGGTGGCAAGATCGCACGCAGTGCAGTCCAAGTGCAGTGTTCTTGTGGCGCACGTGAGGCGGATCGCACTCTGGGCTATTGAAGAGGTAGGAAGGTGATCTATTCACTCTCGGAAGTGAATTTATGTATGCGCTTGATGCGCAGATGGTGTTGTCGCGAGAGTCGCGAGAGGCAACCCAGGCCAAGGGCCCTTTGAGTGCACGTTAGTTGTCGAGCCGTGGCGTGCTGTCCATGCGACGGGTTGCGTGAAAATAATGTTGTGGCCTTCTTCCTTCGAAGGAGGTTCTGCGACTGGGAATGCTCCGTGATGGATGCGCGATTCCACGATGGAGATGAGGTTGTGGTTGATGTTTGCGAGTTGACGTTGAGCCAGGAGTTACTTAACTTGTCTCCTCCTCTGCAAAAAGGCAACAGGCGAAGAGTTGAGGCTGATAATTGGAGCTAAGCCTAATTGGGTTCTGCCCAAAGTCTTGGCGGTGCCTCGGATTCACTCTGGGCGAGATGAGACGAGAGCCAATCAGAGCCAATCAGAGCCAATCATAAGCCACAGTCACTGCTCGGCGAGACGTTTCAGGAGGTGACTGAACTGGCGGCAAGCTCTTTTTGTTGGAATTTCCGTTATATCTCATCTCTATAATGTATTTTGAAGATGTATGGGTTTCATAGGCATACATGGAAATTTCTGCAGCGATACTTTCTTTGTCTGGACCTGGACTCTGGAATTCCACAGGACAAAGATTGTCATGTCAATGTCGTGGCAACTGATGGAAAGCTTAACAAGTATATATGGGCCTCGAAAGTTAAAACTCTCATAAAGGCGGCTCAGCCAGAGATTCTCATGGAAAGTTTATTATGCTTTTGCATTAAATAAATCAAAATCCCACCACTGAAAACCCAATGACCCTCCCCCCCCTTTCTTTACCACCCTGAACTCCCTGACACCTTTCGCCATACCTCACATCTTACCTCTTTCTCGTCCTCCCCAGTTTTGCCTTCTTGCTCTCCCTTTCCCTTTCCCTTTCCGTCCCACTCCCCCATTCTCCCTCGTCATCCTTCGTCCCACCACCCCCAAGTCCAGGACTCTTCCTCCTCATCGTCCCCGTCCCCACCATCACAAATTCATCCTCGCTCTCCTCCTCTCCCAGATCCAGCAACACCGGCATCGTCCAGGCCCCCTCACTGGGATCCCCATCCCCCTTCTTCTCCACCGTCAACACATCCACATCCTCATTCTCGCCGTCGAGCTGCTGCTTCCTCCTCTCCTCCTCGGGATGTATATCAAACTCGTCCTCCTGCTCTTCATACTCCACGTTCTCCTCCACCTCTGCGAAGTCCGGCGCCAGGGCAGACCACCGCTGCGGACTCACGACTGACCAGACGTGGATGCGGCCGGACTCCAGCCCGCACGCTGCGATCATGGGGCGCGTGGGATGCCACTCCACCACTCCGTGCTCCTCCTTCGGTCCCTCGAGGATCTTGACCAAAGAGCCGTGGTTGCGCTCCCAAACGTAGATATCGTGGTTATTATACGTGCTAGCGGTGACGTACTCGCCGGTGCCGCTGAAAGCGACGTGGTTCCAGCTGAGGCGATTCACAACATCCTGGAACTTATGCTCGATCTCGATGTGGATCTGATCCGGGTCGAGGTCCGACGACGAGAGGTCGGGGAGGTGGATGGTGCGGATGATGCGGTCTTGTGCGTTGGCGACGACGTCACGTCCCGAGCCTGTGAGGCGGAGTTGGACGACGACGCCAGCGCAGATTTTGACGGAGTAGATTGTCTTTCTGGAGGCGGTCTCGACGATGTTCAGATAGCCTTTGGAGGTGCCAGCGAGGATGTGTTTTCCATCTTTTGTGAAGATAGCTGTTGTAGTCGTGTGCTTCGCATCTTGCGCCGCCTGCTTCTCGCTCACCTCTTCGCCTTCGTCGCGTCTAGTGTGGGAGGAGAATTGGTATTTCTTGATTGTGCCATTGTGCATGTCGAGTAGTATCGGTTGGGCGTCGAATAAACTAACCACTGCCAGACATCTACAGCGCATTAGTCTTCTTTTCTCTCCTACCCATACTCTCCACGTCCAGGCAAGACTCACGAATCCACCGGGCTCAATTCAGCACCGTAGGCCATCCCACCACACCTCCCTCCACCTTCTTGTGTTCCCCTCTCCAAGTCCCACCTCGTAACTCCCCAGTCCTGTCCAGCACTGAGCAGATAACGCCCATCTTTGCTCCAACTCAGGCTCTGGATCTGTCTCGTGTGTCCCCGCAACTTCCTCGCCACGCCCAGCGTCTCGACATCGAAGATTACTATCGTCCCATCCACTCTGCCACTGGCGAGGAGAGAGCCACAGTTAGAGAAACGCGCACAGGTCGAGTGGCCGGATCGGAGAGAGACGGTGTTGGTGTCGGGGTAGTCTAGGGAGAGGACGAAAGGGTCGATGAGGGAGAGATTCATGTTTGCGGCTGATTGTGCGCCAGCACTTGTTGCTTGAATTAGGCGATGCTATGAACAGCAGACGATAAGGTTGTGCATGGTGGGAGCGTAAAGGACTAGAGGTTGAAGATTGAAGGTTGAAGGCGCGTCGTCGCAAAGGGAAGGCTGAGCTTCAGCCGGGCGGGAAATTCTGGGGCGAGGCTGAGACAATCACCGCACGTGATTTGATCTGACCAGGCTGAGGGTCTTGGCATAGTTTTATGGTTCAGGTTCTCACTTTCATTTTAGGAGATGAAGACAGAATGAGAATCTAAATTGACTCCAAACAGCATAATGTAATATATAAATACATCTATAATATAATTAATCTTGTTGTCTTCTGAAAGTTTCTATAAAATGCATATTGCATGTCACATATTCAACCTCGACTGTTGCGATATAAAATCTTCCTAATTCTAAATTAATTATGAATCAAAAACTCATAATAAATCTCACCTAAGCAGTTGCAACCAACAACCAACCTCAACCAACAAAACAAACCCATTTACCCTTTCTCCCAAGAACCGCTCTATCCTCAAACCTCATTCATCACCTCTGCAAATATCCCCCTCCTCCCACTTACTTCCTACCCCCTCTGTCTAAAATTACCCACCACACACACGACCTCTGCAACAGTAGCAAAGACAATGGCATCACTTCTCTCCCTGCTCCCGTCCCCAGAAAGCGTGGCGTCCCACATCTCCTTCTTCCCCTTCCTTCCTTTCTTTTCCCCCCAGATGACTTGCATTAATAGCACCATCTCTGCACGCCTCCCGTCAGCAAGCACGATGGGACGTCTACACCCCCTCTCCACGTCCTGGATGTGACATGTCGTCTAGCGCGAGAGCGATGACAGCATAGTGAGTACAAATTTTATAAATTTGCTGTACATTCAATATTCAAATTCTAGGGGGGCTTTGGCTTTTTCGAGCACACCTTTTCGACATCTGTCGGACATCATACGGATACAGCATCCTCCCTCCCTCCCTCCCTCCCTCCTGACTCTCGGCCCTACAGTCCTCCCCCTTCTCAGACGGACAAAGTCGGTGAAGCTCCCTCCTCCCCTCCCTCTCCCTCTCTCAACCTCCCCTCCCACCCCGAAATCGGCTGCACTCCCTCCCCCTCCCGCCCCCTCGACACCCACC
>Ga0209512_1000911_pt1 | contig 41007 bp, 34 predicted proteins | sample frozenSSSSmetaG_FD_184142 | JGI IMG/M metagenome (GOLD analysis project Ga0209512, IMG submission 184142) | Glacier valley bacterial and archeal communities from Borup Fiord, Nunavut, Canada, to study Microbial Dark Matter (Phase II) -... | ecosystem: Environmental > Aquatic > Freshwater > Ice >...
AATCTCTTGCGTATTCATCCTCTCAAACGCAGCTTGCCAAAAAAACGATTAAAGGCTTGTCTTAACGATGGTTATCTTGCAGAGATATTAGGCTTGCAGATTTGAAAATTTGATGCGTTTGCCCTGGCGCAGAGGCTTGCTGTAGACATTGAATAAAAACTTCGGAGGTAAATACAAATGAAACCAATTTTTGATTTAACTGGACAGGTTGCTTTAGTTACGGGTGCTTCACGCGGAATAGGGCGCGCAATCGCCACCTTATTGGCGGAACAAGGCGCAACGGTAATTGGTACCGCAACGACTGAAGCCGGAGCTGAACATATTTCTGCGTATTTGAAGGAAGTGGAAGGTGAAGCGGGCAAGGGATATGGCGCAGTTCTCAACGTGTGCGATCCGGTGGCGAGCCTGGCCTTAGTTGAAAAAATTCAGAAAGAATATGACGGCCTTTCCATTCTGGTGAACAACGCCGGAATTACGCAAGATCAGTTAGCAATGCGCATGAAGGACGAAGAATGGGACGCGGTAATTACGACGAACCTGACTGCGGTAGGGCGTCTTTGTCGCGCCGTATTACGAACGATGATGAAAGCAAAATACGGTCGCATCATTAACATTACGTCGGTGGTCGGTTCGGCTGGAAATCCTGGTCAGATAAATTACGCTGCTGCTAAAGCAGGTGTTGCAGGCATGAGCCGCGCTTTGGCGCGTGAAATCGGCAGCCGCAATATTACGGTGAATTGCATCGCTCCCGGATTTATTGATACGGACATGACTAAAGCATTAAACAGCCAGCAAAGCGAAACCATTCTGCAATCAATTCCCATGGGACGTCTTGGTCAGCCTCAAGAAATTGCCGCCGCCGTTTTATTCCTGGCATCAACGGAAGCCAGCTACGTTACCGGCACAACGATGCATGTTAATGGTGGAATGTATTTGAGCTAGAAACTGGAAATGAGTCGTAGATTGGACTAACTAACACAACAGCGCAGCCCAACATTTGCGCAAATGTTGGGCTGCGCTGTTGTGCTAATAATCTATAAATTTACATCTTTAAGGAACCGCAGTGCGAAATAAAACTTTTGACGTTATCAGAGGTATAGCGATTGTGCTAATGATCTTCGCTAATCTCGCCCCTCTCTACCCAGATCAATTTCCATTCGTCATGCGCGTTTTATTTTCAATTCCTGCGCCGATGTTTATTATGATTTCAGGACTAATGTTAGCGTTAGGTACGGATAAACATCCTTTTAGTTATTTCTTCAAGAGAGCGTTATTCATTTTTGCTTTAGCCGCACTCATTGACATCGGAATTCAGCAAATAATGCCCTTTCAGGGATTTGATATTTTGTATCTGATTGGTTTGTCAATGCCAATAGTGATACTCGCACTTCGCCTAAATTCTTATGTTCTATTTTTAGTTATTATCGGTATATTTTTTGCCGGTGAGTTTGCGCGCTGGAACTTTGGATACGTGCCGTTGCCCGTTGAAGCTTTTTCTTTCCATCGTCTGGCAAGCTATCCCAACGTAAAACAATGGCTTATCGGTGGTGATTTTCCAATGCTGCCCTGGACCGGCGTGATGCTATTTGGGGGCTTAATCGGTAAGTTATACGTAGCAAGCAAAGACACCAACTATTTCCAAAGCAAGTTTTTTATCTGTCTTGTTATCAGTATGATTTTTTTGGGCCTGTTCTTATTGATTTCAGGTCCACGTTCAGAATTTTTAGTTGTTCATGGTTATGCAGAATTATTTTATCCGGCAACTGCCGGAGTGGTGATTTGCCTTACATCGCTAACGATGATCTTGTTAACTTTGTCTTATCTTCAAGGTATAAAGTTACTCGGCGAATTAGGACGTTCCAGTCTGGCCATTTACACCTTTCATTTATTTTTGATTGAAGTAGCAGCCGTTATGTTGGGTTCAATTATCTCGATACCAGTGTATTTCATGTTTTTTTTCGTCTTGTTTACGTTGGTTTTATGTTTCTCACATCTGTTATTGAAATTTAAAAATAAACATCCAAAGTTGCCTACGCTGGTTGCCTGGTTTGTTGGCACGTGACCAAAGTTACTGATTATTTACTTTAGCCATACTAGTTAGCTCAGCCTATGGACCGGCAATGAATTCCTTTCTGGTTCAAGTTTCTGGCACCCCCTTTTTTTTGCGCATAACTCTGTTAAAATGCGCGCTCTTTCTGAAACACATACCCCGGAGAATACTATGTCAGATATCGAACAACGCGTTAAAAAAATTGTGGCCGAACAACTTGGCGTGACCGAAAGCGACATCAAAACAGAATCATCTTTTGTGGATGATTTAGGTGCAGATTCTTTAGACACCGTCGAATTGGTGATGGCGTTAGAAGACGAATTTGAAATGGAAATTCCTGACGAACAAGCTGAAAAAATCACGACAGTGCAACAGGCTATCGATTACGCAACAGCGCATTTGAAATCATAAGCAGCTGCTTAGTTTTTAATTATTTGACCGAGTCCAGGAGAACCGCTTGAGCCGCTCGCAACATCGTCGTGTCGTAGTCACAGGAATGGGCTGCGTTTCACCGGTTGGTAATACCTTATCTGATACCTGGAATGCGGTGACTTCGGGTACCTCGGGTATTGCAACTATCACTAAATTTGATCCATCTCCTTTTTCTACCCATTTTGCCGGAGAAGTAAAAGGCTTTCAGATTGAGGACTACATCCCTGCTAAAGAAGCACGCCATATGGATACATTTATTCACTATGGAATGGCGGCTGGTATGCAGGCAATGCAAGATAGCGGTTTGGTCGTTACAGAACAAAACGCCGGGTGCATTGGTGTCATAGTAGGTTCCGGCATCGGTGGATTACCGATGATTGAAGACACTCATACCGAATACCTCAATCGCGGCGCGCGCAGAATTAGTCCTTTCTTTGTACCCGCTTCTATTATCAATATGATCTCTGGTCATCTGTCGATTAAATACGGTTTAAAAGGCCCTAATTTAGCGATAGTAACTGCGTGCACAACCGGATTGCATTGCATAGGTGCAGCAGCACGCATGATTGAATATGGTGACGCCGATGTGATGCTCACCGGCGGCGCTGAATCAACTATTTCGCCGTTAGGTTTGGGTGGATTCGCATCTGCCCGGGCGCTTTCTTCCCGTAATGATGACCCTGCAACAGCCTCACGTCCCTGGGATAAAGATCGTGATGGATTCGTTTTAGGTGAAGGTGCCGGTGTGATGGTGTTAGAGGAATACGAACACGCAAAAGCGCGCGGTGCCCGGATTTATGCAGAAGTACTTGGTTTTGGAATGAGTGCAGATGCTTACCACATGACAGCGCCACTCGAAGATGGCGATGGTGCAAAACGGTGCATGAATGCGGCGCTCAGGAATGCAGAGGTTAATCCTGATCAGGTCAACTATATTAACGCGCACGGCACGTCAACGCCGTTGGGTGATCTCGCTGAAACGATCGGTATAAAACGTACTTTTGGTGATCATGCAAAAAAAATGGTCGTCAATTCAACAAAGTCAATGACAGGCCATTTGTTGGGCGGTGCCGGTGGTTTGGAATCCGTATTTACGGTATTGGCTTTACATCATCAACTGTCTCCGCCAACAATTAATATTTTTAATCAGGATCCGGCGTGTGATTTAGATTACTGTGCAAATACAGCCAGAGAAATGCCGATTAATATTGCGGTTAAAAATTCATTTGGTTTTGGTGGAACGAATGGGACGTTGGTTTTTGGTAAAGCTTAAGCTTTTGTAGGGTGAGCACGTTGTTGTGCCCACCATGGTTGATCAATGATATGCCCAAATAATTCCGAAACCTGTCAAACGTTACGCCATATTGACCCCCGCAGAATTCTCAAAGATGGTGGGCACAAAAGCGTGCCGACCCTACGAAGCTGATGTCAATCGCAATCTCTGTTGTTCTAAAACCTTCAAAAATCCTGCGTTTCTGCGCAATTTTATTTGCTTTTCTTTTGCTATTTATTGGCATTTATATAGGCAGTCTGAAAACGCTCCCTCTGTTAAATCAATTCGTTCTAATTGCAATTTGCTGCTTCGCCGCCTGCCGTAGCTTTTTATACAATCAAAAAATAGCTAAAACAAGCTGGCGCATTAACATAGATGGTCAAGGTCAGTTGCGTTGCCAATCAAATGCGCAGGCCGATGCTGTGTTTGAATTGGCGGCTGGCACCACCTTATGGACACAAGCATTATTTTTACGTTTGCATAATCAGGAGAAAAACGTAAAAATAAATATAGTGATACTCTCTGACGCGCTTAGCAAGGATGAATTCCGGCGATTATCTGTCGCATGTAAATGGATAGGTGCTCATGTCAGACCGGATACAATTTGAACTAATTCGATTCTCCCACACATGCCGTTTTTGACTAAAATAACGTTTCCAAATTTAATTAACCTAAGCTTCTTTTCCTAATTATGAATAAATTGATGAATAAGTTTCTCTCTGGTTTTTTAGTCGCCACTTTGACCTTGGCACTTCCTGTTGCTGGCGTTGTTGTTACGTCTCCGGCTTTTGCGATCCCTTCCTTTGACTTTACCGATTTAGCGGAAAAAGCAAGTCCGGCGGTGGTTAATATTCGCACCACAGAAAAAGTTAACTTGAATCCGTCAGGAAGCGCAGACGATGAGATGCAAGAGTTATTTAAACGGTTTTTTGGCGTTCCGCTGCCACAACAAGGTCCGGGAGCTGCACCTAAAAAGCGTAAACCCATGCCGGGTCAAAATGGACAGGAAGAAGTTCCGCGTGGAGTAGGTTCAGGATTTATCGTTTCACCGGATGGCTACGTGTTAACGAACGCTCATGTGGTTGACGGTGCTGATGAGGTGTATGTCAAGCTCACCGATAAGCGCGAATTTAAAGCCAAAGTGATTGGCATTGATAAACGCTCAGATGTTGCGGTTGTCAAAATTGATGGTAATAAGTTGCCTTGGCTGATGACAGGCGATTCAAACAAAATCAAAGTTGGCGAGTGGGTAGTTGCAATTGGTTCACCGTTTAATTTAGACAACTCCGTGTCCGCCGGGATTGTTTCAGCAAAGTCACGTGATACTGGTGACTTGATCAACCTGATTCAAACGGACGTGGCAGTCAATCCAGGTAATTCAGGCGGCCCATTGTTGAACATGGGTGGCGAAGTGATCGGCATCAATTCCCAAATTTACAGTCGTTCAGGTGGATTCATGGGAATTTCATTTGCTGTGCCAATTGATGAAGCGATGCGTGTCGTTGATCAATTAAAAGCAACCGGAAAAGTAAGCCGGAGCCGGATTGGTATCCGATTATCTGAAGTGCCCAAAGAAGTTGCTGAATCATTTGGATTAAGCAAAGGGCAGGGCGCGTTTGTCAACATGGTTGAGCCAGGTATGCCAGCCGATAAAGCGGGTATTGTTGCCGGTGATATTGTGTTGGACTTTAATGGTCAGCCAGTCACTAAATGGACAGAACTCTCACGTATCGTTGCCAATACCAAGCCGGGTACCAAATCGACAGTAACCCTGTGGAATAAAGGTAAAACACGAACAGTGACTTTGGTGACGGCGGAACTGGAACAAGATAAGCCAATCAAACCTAAAGCAAAAGAAGAAACCGTTAAATCAAACATCCTTGGCTTAAATGTGATCGACCTCACTGAAGAGCAAAAGCGCGAATTAAAAGTGACCTCCGGTGTCATTATTGAAAGCGTTGACGGTAGTGCGGAGCGCGCAGGTTTGCAACAGGGTGATTTGATCTCACAGCTCAATAATACGGAGATCAAAAATGCGAAACAATTTAATGCATTGATTGCGAAATTAGATTCGAAGAAAATTGCTGTCGTGTTGGTACGTCGTGGTGACGCTTCTCAGTTCGTGCCATTGCGACCTGTTCCGGTTAATTAGTAGTTGGAAGAAATCAGATTGAATCAGGCTGTACGAAACTGTGCAGCTTTTTTTTTGTAGGATGGGCACGTCTTTGTGCCCACCATGGTTGATTAGTTACATAGTCAGAAATTTCCCCGGGTCTTCAACAATTCGTCATTTTGTTTTTCATCAGTATCTCAGCCATGGTGGGCACAAAGACGTGCCCACCCTACGAAACCGTAAATGATCCATTTCACTTTATACAGCCGGAGTTACTGCCACCTTTGTGATGAAATGCGTATCGCTTTGGAAAAATTGATGGGTGAAATTCCCTATCAACTTTCCATAATAGATGTAGACCAGGACCCCGCATTACTCAATTTGTATGATGAATTGGTGCCAGTGTTATTTGCGTGCAAAGCGACCAATACCGGAACAGAAGAAAAACTATGTCATTACTTTCTAGACCCGGAAAAAGTAAAGGAATTTTGTAATGAGTAATGCTAAGCCGCCGTTGTTTCATGAAGAGTTTGACTTCAATAGCCAAATCATCTGCGGCGTAGATGAAGCCGGTCGCGGTCCTTTAGCTGGTGCCGTATTTGCCGCTGCGGTGATTCTTGATCCGGCATTCCGTATAGAAGGTTTGCGTGATTCAAAAAAACTCAGTGAAGTTAAACGTGATCAGTTAGCGATAAAAATAAAAGCGCACGCCAAATCGTGGTACATAGCGCAAGCATCCGAGCAGGAAATTGATCAGCTCAATATTTTGCAGGCAACCATGCTGGCCATGCAGCGTGCAGTGCAAGGTTTATCGGTAACACCTAACCTGGCATTAATTGACGGAAATCGAAGTCCCATACTGATGATGGCATCACACGCGATTGTGAAAGGCGATGACAAAATAGAAGCGATTTCTGCCGCATCTATTCTGGCAAAAACAGCGCGTGATGCGGCACTCATGGCGTTGCATGTCACCTATCCGCAATACGCTTTTGATCAACACAAAGGTTACCCAACCGCTTTGCATTTAGCACGTTTGCGTGAACATGGTGTTTCACCTGTGCATCGCGTCACTTATGCGCCGGTTCGTGCGCTTTTAAAATGAAACTCATCACCTCCTGCGAAAACGCGTTGTATAAAGAATTAAAAAAATTAGTGGGTAGGGTGGATTAGGCGTTAGCCGTAATCCACCATCTTCGCTCAGCCACGGTGGATTACGGCTAACGCCTAATCCACCCTACGAGATTGCGGTTCATCGCTTCAATTGTCTCGAACAACGGTAAATGATCAAACCCTTATCCCGAACTCCGGTTAAAAAATGAAACTGATTACTTCCCGCGAAAACGCGCTGTATAAAGAATTAAAAAAATTAGCGACCAATGCACAAGCCCGCCGTAAAGCGGGCTGCACGTTATTAGACGGTGTGCATTTGTGTCAGGCTTATTCAGAACATGTAGGCCAGCCGCAGTGGTGTGTGGTCAGTGAGTCGTCGCAATATCATCCGGAAATTGCTGAATTACTGACGAAAACGGATCATCAGTTAATTTTGGCGGATGCGTTGCATCACTCGTTGAGTCAGGTTGAACACGGTGTTGGACTTTTTTTTGTGACGTCGATACCGACATGTGCGTTGCCGGAACAAATCACACAAACTGCCGTGATGCTGGATAACTTACAAGATCCGGGCAACACAGGTTCGTTATTACGCAGTGCCGCTGCGGCTGGAATTAAGCAAATTTTTTGCAGCACAGGAACCGTTTCCATCTGGTCACCCAAAGTCATGCGAGCCGGCATGGGCGCGCATTTCTTACTGGAGATTCATGAAAATGTGGATCTGCTTCATGAGTTAAAAAAGTCCGACCTCCCTATTTTGGCAACGAGTTCTTACGCAAAGAAAACCATATATGACTGCGAGTTGACGCAGCCAGTCATTTGGTTATTTGGTCATGAAGGTCAAGGTTTGTCCGATGAATTGATGCGTTGTGCAACTGAGCAAGTCACGATTCCGCATCTCGGACAAATGGAATCATTAAACGTCGCAGCAAGTGCGGCGATTTGTTTTTTTGAGCAAGTCAGGCAGACTCTCCACTATCGTTCGTAGGTTGGGCTAACGTTTTATCAGCCCAACACTCTGCGCAGAGTGTTGGGCTGATAAAACGTTAGCCCAACCTACGCATGATAGTTATACAGTCAGGTTAAGTTAAGCCTTCAAACAAAATTAATTGAACCGCATCCCCAGTTTCAATGTCACCCTGTTCGGATTTTAAAACCACCATGCAATTTGCATGCGACATTGAACTCAATATTCCTGATCCTTGTTCTCCGGCGATGCTGACTTGTAATTTCCCTTGCTCAGTTACATTGCAAATCCCGCGTTGAAATTCAGTTCTGCCGATTTTTTTAGGGATGCGTTGTGTTGCAATCGCATTGATTGGAATCGGTACAGAAACTTGTTCGCCACCGAGTAATTGCAAAGCAGGGCGCACAAAAAAATAAAAGCTGACCATGACGGCAACGGGGTTGCCTGGTAAGCCAAATAAAAAAGTGTTCCCGTTTGAGGAAGTCATTTTTCCAAATGCGAACGGACGCCCCGGACGCATGTTGATCGACATAAAAGTCATCTCAGCTAATTCCTGCATGACCTGTTTGGTGTAATCAGCTGCGCCTCCGGCAACGCCACCGGAAGTAATAATGGCATCCATTTGAGGAGCACTATTTTTTAGAGCGGATTTGAGTTCAGCCGGGTTGTCAGCGAGTATGCCCAAATCGATTACCTCGGCACCGAAGCGTGTCAGCATGCTGTGTAACGTAACCCGGTTGCTGTCGTAAATACATCCGTCATCTAATTGTTGTCCGACTGAACGTAATTCGTCGCCGGTAGAAAAAAGCGCCACGCGTAATTGGCGTTGTACGTTGACCTTAGCAATTCCGAGCGACGCTAACAAACCTGATTCTGCCGGATTCAATCGACATCCTTTTGCGATAGCGATGTCAGCCATCTTCAAATCTTCGCCACAGCGCCTGCGATGTTGACCCGCATGTACGTTGATGTTGCGCATATCAAGTGTATTTTCATTCACGAGCACGGCAAGCTCCTGGGGCAATACAGTGTCGCAACGTTCTGGCATTTTTGCGCCGGTTGTGATTCGTATTGCTTGTCCTGTTTGCATCGGAGTTGAATACGGATGACCGGCGTAAGCAGTTCCGACAATGGATAGCTGAGTGTGTGATGCTAAATCCTGCGCGCAGAAAGCGTAGCCATCCATGGCGGAATTATCGAAGGCAGGTACATTCATCGGAGCGATGATGTTGTCAGCGGTGATGCAATTTAGTGCGTGCTTTAACTCAATTTGTTCTGTTTCAGTGATTGGCAGTATGGCTGATTGAATTTGTTGCTGTGCCTGGGAAACTGAAAGAGTAATCATGGCTGAATTGTTAGTTGTAGGGTGGGCACGTTTTGTGCCCACGCGGTTGGTTGATTAATCATGGCCTTATTATGTGTTTCAGTTTATCCACGACCGCGTGGGCACAAAAGCGTGCCCATCCTACGAAACCATGGCTAACTCAAATCAAATCAGCCTCAGAAATAAACGAATCAGAATAAAATTCGTCAGCTGGTAGTTTTGCCAGGTTCACGAAATCGCGTCGGGCGGAATCGATGACGATCGGCGCACCACAAGCGTAAACCTGAACGCCAGATAAATCGGGAAAATCTTCTAACACGGCGAGATGTACAAAGCCCGTGCGACCTGTCCAGCTATCTTCTGGTGTCGCGTCTGAAACGACGGGAATGTAATGAAAGTCCGGAATGTCTTTAGCCCAATTTAAACAGAGTTGGTGCATGTATAAATCGGCAGGACGTCGACCGCCCCAATATAACGTCATTGGTCGGGTTGTTGCCAGTTCCAGCGCATGTTCCATCACCGCTTTAACCGGTGCAAAGCCGGTTCCGGACGCTAATAAAACAATCGGCTTTTCACTGTCTTCACGCAGGAAAAAAGTACCTTGTGGTCCTTCAATACGCAAAATATCGCGTTCTTTTAAGGTCGTAAAAAGTGGGTCGGTAAATAAACCACCTGGCATGTGGCGAATATGTAAGCTGATCTGATCGCTGGTGTGTGAAGCGTTTGCCATGCTGTAGCTACGGCGTTTTCCATCACGCAGTAAAAAATCGATATATTGTCCGGCACGGAAAACAAACTTTTCTGTGGCAGGAAGTTGCAAGCAAACGAGCATAACGTCGTGCGACAGCTTTTCTATTTTAGCGATACGGGTCGGTAACTTTTTGCTGGCATATTTGCCGACTTCGATTTCATGCACTTCTATCGTCAAGTCAGAAAGCGGTTTGGCACAACAGAACAGCGAAAAGCCTTGTTCTTCTTCGACAGGCGTTAACGTTTTTTCTTGATGTTTGTCGTGAACGACCTGACCAGATATTATCCGTCCCTTGCATGCACCACATGCGCCATTTTTACAGCCGTGTGGAAAACCAATGCCAGATACCAGGCCAGCAGTCAGAACGGCTTCATCATCACCGCAGTTAAATTGGCGCCCGCTTGGGCTAACAGTTATTTGAAAAGTCATATTATTAAATCGTCGAGGTAAAAATGAGTTTGCCAGCGAAGGTGTTAATTGTGGGGTGCGGCGATATAGGGAGGCGTATTTTACCGCTTTTGGTCGCGCATTTGGACGTCATCGCTATCACCAGTCAGCGCAGTCACTGTGATGCAATACGATCAGCCGGTGCAATGCCGATGGTCGCGAATTTGGATGAGCCATACACATTGGCACGATTAGCCAAATTCGCTTCGTTAATTATTTATCTGGCACCGCCGCCGGCGGAAGGAAAACGCGATACGCGCAGCCGTCATCTGGCCACCGTTTTATCGCAACGTTGTCGCTTAGTTTATGTGAGCACGTCCGGCGTTTATGGTGATTGTGGCGGCGTGCTGATTGATGAAACGCGCAAAGTAAATCCACATAATTGGCGCGCAGTACGGCGTGTCGATGCTGAGCAGGTGTGGCGTAACTGGGCGATACGAACGGGTTCTTGTCTGAGCATTTTGCGCGTGCCAGGTATTTATGCATCAGATCGTTTGCCAGTTGAGCGGATCAAAAAAGGTGTACCCGGATTATTGCCGGAAGAAGATGTGTATACCAATCATATCCATGCTGATGATTTAGCGCGTCTGGTGGTGAAGGTGTTATTTCACGGTAGTCCGAATCGGGTTTATCACGCTGTGGACGATAGTTGTTTGTTGTTGGGAGATTATTTTGATCTGGTTGCCGATAAACTGGGTTTGTCGCGTGTGCCACGATTGCCGCGGTCAGAGTTGAAATCGCAGGTCAGTGAAATGGCGTTGTCGTTTATGTCGGAGTCGCGGCGGATGCGGAATGGCCGGATAAAAAGAGAATTGGGCTTTAAGTTACTTTATCCAGATGTGTCAATTAACCTGATAAATTTGTAGGTTGGGCTAACGCTTCATCAGCCCAACATTCTGCGCAGAGTGTTGGGCTGATGAAGCGTTAGCCCAACCTACGAACGATAGCTAATAGCAGTGTAAATTTAATCCCTGAAATTATTAAACTCCAACGGCAAATCGCTAATCTCTTTTTTCAACATCGCCATAGCAGCTTGCAGATCATCCCGCTTCGCTCCGGTAACACGCACCGCATCGCCCTGAATGCTGGCTTGCACTTTTAATTTACTGTCTTTGATAACGCGAACAATCTTTTTAGCGTCTTCTGTTTCAATACCATTTTTGATTTTGATGACTTGTTTAATTTTGTCACCACCGATTTTTTCAATTTTTCCGTTATCCAAAAAACGCACATCAACACCGCGTTTGCTGAGTTTGTTCAACATGACATCACGCAGTTGTTCCAGCTGAAATTCCGCGTCAGCAAAGGCAGTTAGCTCGCGTTCTTTTTGATCTATGCGCGCGTCGGAGCCTTTAAAGTCAAAACGATTGCTGATTTCTTTATTGGCTTGTTCAATGGCGTTTTTCACTTCAACCATATTGGCTTCTGAAACGGTATCAAATGAGGGCATGGTTTTTCCTTTAAGAATAACGATTAAGAGCCCGATATTCTAGCGCAAGTCCCAACCAGTTTATAATTCCGCGCTATGTCTTTAATCCAACTTATCCAATCCAACGTTTCTTTACGGTTTTTCACCACGTTTGGGATTGCTGCATCTGCTCGTTTTTATTTACATGTGATGGAAGTAGCGCAACTTCAACAACTAAACCAGTTGCCGGAATTAGCCGGCTTACCCCGCTTGATTTTGGGCGGTGGCAGTAATTTAATTTTGACGCGTGATTTTCCCGGCCTTGTGTTGCATATCGCGTTGACAGGACGGGGGCGTGTTAATGAAGATGATCAATTCACTTATGTACGTGCAGCAGCGGGCGAGGTTTGGCACGGTTTTGTGCAATGGACGTTGACGCAAGGGTGGGGGGGATTAGAGAATTTATCGTTAATTCCAGGCAGCGTAGGTGCTGCGCCAATTCAAAATATCGGCGCTTATGGCGTTGAAATTAAAGACTGTTTTCATTCCTTATCCTGGTTTGAATTTGCAACCGGAAAAATTCATACCTTTACGCATGCCGATTGTCAGTTCGCCTATCGTGACAGTGTGTTTAAACATGCTTTGCGTGATCAGGGTGTCATTCTGGATGTCACATTTGCTCTGGCTAAATCATGGCAGCCTAAATTAAGTTATGGCGACGTTGCACAAAATTTCCACGATATTGCGACGCCGACTCCACAACAAATCAGTACGGCGATTTGTGCGATCCGGCAAGAAAAATTACCCGATCCAAAAATAATTGGAAATGCAGGCAGCTTTTTTAAAAATCCGTTGGTATCTGCTGAAATTCGTACCGTGTTGTTGACGCGTTTCCCGCAATTGGTGAGTTACCCACAAGCCGCTGGCCAATACAAATTGGCAGCTGGCTGGTTAATTGAGAATGCGGGTTGGAGAGGGCGCGTTTTGGGGCGAGTTGGCGTGTATCAAAAGCAGGCCCTGGTTTTGGTCAATCTGGGTGGAGCATCAGGCGCTGAAGTGATTGCTCTGGCTCAGGAAATTCAAGCGGATGTGCGGCGACAATTTGGTGTGTCACTGGAAGTTGAACCGGTACTAATCTAGAGCGGCAATAAGCAAATCTTATTCCGTCCGGTTTGTTTGGCATGATAAGTTGCTCTGTCTGCCCGCTGCATAAAAGTAGTCACCTCTTCATCTCCTGCGGTGGTCACGCCGATGGATATCGTAACGTATTCAGAGACAAGCGAACCCACATGGGCGATTTGTTGTTTCGCCAGTTGATCCAGTATTTTTTCTGCGACGAAGCTAGCGCCTTCCAGATCGGTGCCAGGAAGAATAACGGCAAATTCTTCACCGCCAATTCTGGCCGGAAGGTCAGATGGACGGCTGGCAATCTGGCTTAGAATCTTTCCTACTTCTTTTAATACTTCATCACCCGCGGGATGGCCGTAATGGTCGTTATAGCGTTTGAAATAATCGACATCTAATATCAAGATCGACAGTAAAGCCTGATTGCGTTTGTGCAGCGACATTTCAACGGACAGGCGTTGATCAAATGAGCGTCGATTGGCTATCTGGGTGAGTGAATCCGTATGCGCGTTGAGTTCTAGTACGGCCACTTGCCTGCGTATTAATGTCAGCATTCGATTAATTGAATGGGCTAATTGACTAATTTCATCCTGATGTTGTTTTGTAATTAAACGTCCGGCCCATCGACCATTGCGCCAGATAGTGTTCAATTCTGTTTCCATTTTCCGGAGACGACGAATCACCAAAAAATGGACGCCGATGAGTAGCGTTAAACCGGTCAGGATAGTAATTATCAGCAGTGCGCGCATTAGCTTCCATATGATTTCCTTTCCTTGACGGCTGATGTCGTTTGAAAATTGCAAACGTACTTCTAAAATGGGTTGCCCGACAATATTGTTCAGGTGGTTAATTAAAATGTTCGGATGCGTTTTGCTAAATTCCATTTTCCTCACTTCTATCGTCGCTTTTTGTCTTTGTTGCTGTTCACCTCTTTCGTGAATGGGAAGCAGATTTAATTCAAACTTGATACCGCTTTGTTCCTGTATGCGTTTCAAAATAGTTTTATCTAACAGTTGTCCTGTTACAAGAGTCCCGACATCTGCGCCGGTATGATTGGTTTGTTCAATTGGCTGCCAACAAACCAGGACCGGACCGATTTTGGAAACGTCTAAGCCACATGTTTTCTCATTAACAGGATGTTGAATCCGGTGTATTACGTTTTTAAACACGCTGGCAAAGACAGATGGGTCTTCCTCTTTACTACCGGCTGGATTAAAAGCATCAGCAAATAACGTGTTTTCACGATGGTCCAGAATGAGAAGAAATTTGAGCCTGGGTGTTTTTAATGCGCCTGGTATGAGATGATTTTCGATGAAATCGTGTGTGGGATGTTGGGCAAAATGGTACATGGCATCCCAGTTTGCCCAATTGCTATTGAGTAAATCAAGACGACTGAGTTCGTTATTTAAGTTGTGCGCCAGTTGTATCATCTGATTCGTCGCTTGTTCGCGTTCAATATCCACAAAACCGTGCTCAAGATTGGTGTGGAGTTGTTCGTAGGCGATGATCGCCATCAAGCTAAAGCCAATAGAGAACAGACTAATAATTTTTCCGCGTAAGCCCATGTTTTTTTATCGCTTGTGTGCGCCAGTTTTCTTTTACCGAAAGAAGTTTAGAACTAAATTTCAAGAAATGTTAGACAAACCGTATCTGGTTACTTACCATGCCGTCAGCAATACAACACGACACAAGGAATTGTATGAATAAAGAATTAAGTATTGACGAATTTGACGCGCTTGAACAAATTAGCCAGTTATCTAAAAACGTCAGGCCAACCGCTTGTGTGAATAGAAATGTTAAGCGCTTATCTGGAATTAAACTGGTCAGTTATCGTAAAGATGGTCAGTTAGAATTGACTGAAGAAGGTAAAGCGACGCTGTTTGCTAAAAAATGCATTGATGGCTTGCGGGCTGTGTCTGGTAATTCGCAGGTAGAGTTATCGGCGGAAGTTATCGCGTTTCTCAGTAAAAAAAGTTATGTCATTCGTAGTCCGGATGGTTTGCAGATTAGTCAGCGTGGGTTGGAATGTTTGGCTGATATTGATATGCAGAGAAAGTAGGCACATCGTCTGGGCGCCCCGTCCTTCCCGCGGAGGCGGGAATCCAGTGGCACGGAGTGCCTTTTTGAGCAATGAGTAACCGACTGGTTGAGAAAGTTGACCGCTGAAAGCGCTCACGCGCACTGGATTCCCGCCTCCACGGGAATGACGATTCGGAGGTATGAATTTTAATTAGTTTTACCCGGAATTTTGGTCAGCGCTGATGCGTTCGTCGGAGCGGAAGAAATATCAACAACTCTCCGCCCGAACACAATCTACATAATATTTTTTCACGCCATTTTCCACCTGCGTAACCAACCCGTGCACATCGGTATCAAATCCCGGAAACTGACAATTAAAATCGCGCGCAAATTTGAGGTAATCAACAATGGTTTTATTAAAGCATTCGCCCGGAATTAATAAGGGAATTCCCGGAGGATAAGGCGTAAGTAAAATCGCCGTAACCCGACCTTCCAGCTCATCAATTGCAACGCGTTCAATTTCCCGATGCGCCATTTTTGCAAAAGCATCTGAGGGCTTCATTGCCGGTTGCATGTCGGACAAATACATTTCCGTCGTTAACCGGGCAACATCATATGCCTGATATGTTTTGTGTATTTGCTGACATAAATCATGCAATCCCACGCTTTCGTAACGCGGGTTATTTGCTACAAATTCAGGAAGAATGCGCCACATCGGTTGGTTCTTATCAAAGTCATCTTTGAATTGTTGCAGGGCTGTGAGCAGGGTGTTCCAGCGACCTTTGGTGATACCAATGGTGAACATGATGAAGAAGGAATACAGTCCGCATTTTTCAATGATGACGCCATGTTCTGCCAAATATTTGGTGACGATAGAGGCCGGAATACCGGTTTCTGCAAACTGACCTTCTAACGATAAACCGGGCGTGATAATGGTGGCTTTAATCGGATCTAACATGTTGAAGTTGGGTGCTAAGTCACCAAAGCCGTGCCAGTTATCTTCGGCGCGAATAATCCAGTCTTCACGCGAACCTATGCCATCTTCCGATAACGTCTCTGGTCCCCAAACCTGGAACCACCAGTCTTGTCCCCATTCCTGATCAATCTTACGCATCGCGCGACGGAAATCTAACGCTTCCAGAATCGATTCTTCTACTAATGCGGTACCGCCGGGTGCTTCCATCATGGACGCCGCAACATCACAGGACGCGATAATGGAATATTGCGGTGAAGTGGACGTATGCATTAAATAGGCTTCATTGAAGCGATCACGATCCAGTTTATTGTTTTCCGATTCGCGCACTAAAATTTGTGATGCTTGCGATAATCCGGCCAGCAATTTGTGGGTAGATTGCGTGGAAAAAATCATCGATTCTTTGGCGCGTGGCCGGTCTTTACCGATGGCGTGCATGTCTTTATAAAACGAATGGAATGTCGCGTGCGGCAACCAGGCTTCATCAAAATGCAAGGTATCAATTTGACCGTCCAGCATTTGTTTTAATGTTTCGACGTTATAGATGACACCGTCATAAGTGGACTGTGTAATCGTTAAAATCCGTGGCTGTTTATTTTTTGCGGCACGCGCGAATGGATTGGCGGCGATTTTTTTCTGGATATTTTCCATCGTAAATTCAGACAACGGAATCGGTCCGATAATGCCCAGATGATTACGGGTCGGCATTAAGAAAACCGGAATGGCGCCGGTCATGATAATGGAATGCAAAACGGATTTATGGCAGTTTCTGTCCACCACCACAATGTCGTCCGGCGCCACCGTGGAATGCCACACCATTTTGTTAGAAGTGGATGTGCCATTGGTGACGAAGTAGCAATGATCGGCATTAAAAATACGCGCGGCATTGCGTTCTGATGCGGCAACCGGACCGGTGTGATCCAACAATTGACCTAATTCTTCTACCGCATTGCATACGTCGGCGCGTAACATGTTTTCACCAAAAAATTGATGGAACATCTGACCAATCGGTGACTTTAAAAATGCCACGCCGCCGGAATGTCCGGGGCAATGCCACGAGTACGAACCGTCATTAGCGTAATGCACCAGCGCGCGGAAAAAAGGCGGAGCCAATCCATCTAAATACGATTTCGCTTCGCGGATAATATGACGCGCTACAAATTCCGGCGTGTCTTCAAACATGTGAATGAAGCCATGCAATTCCCGCAGAATGTCATTGGGAATGTGGCGTGAGGTGCGTGTTTCGCCGTACAGATAAATCGGAATATCTGAATTTTTATAGCGAATTTCTTCCACAAAAGCGCGTAACGATGTCAGCGCAAAATTAATTTCGTCTTCGCTTCCGCCGCCGAATTCTTCATCATCAATCGACAAAATAAAGGCTGATGCGCGGGATTGTTGTTGCGCGAATTGCGATAAGTCACCGTAACTGGTGACGCCTAAAATTTCCATGCCTTCTTGTTCCATGGCATGTGCTAATGCACGTATGCCTAATCCGGAGGTGTTTTCGGAGCGGAAGTCTTCGTCGATGATGACGATGGGGAAGCGGAATTTCATGTGGATCCTTCAATTTATCGTCATTCCCGCGCAGGCGGGAATCCAGGTGGTTGCGCGCATTATTAAAATAAGTCGCGAAAGCGAGGGAGCTGTTAATGCCTGAAGGCTGCCCCGCTATCGCGGAGTGACGCGCCCTTCTGGATTCCCGCCTGCGCGGGAATGACGGAGTTGGGGTTGATGGGTTTAATCAATCTTTTTGTAAGTCACAAACGCATAGCCAAATTTATTCTTCTCACAATACTGTGTCGTGCGTTCAACTTCTTGCCATTGTGCTTTGTCAATAACAGGAAAAAACGCATCGCAGTCAAAATTATGATGAATTTCCGTCACTAATAATTGGCTGCATAGTGGTAAAGCCTGTGTGTAAATATCAGCACCGCCAATAACAAAAGTTTCGGCATCACCGACTAATTGAATTGCCGCTTGCAGGGAACTAACTACTTCAACGCCATCCTTCTGCCAATTCGAATTACGCGTTAACACGATGTTGCGTCGATTCGGTAAAGGACGACCAATCGATTCAAACGTTTTACGTCCCATGATGACGGTGTGGCCGGTCGTTATGCGTTTAAAACGCGGCAACTCTCCCGGTATATGCCAGGCAAGCGTATTGTTAACACCTATACCGCGCCGGGCATCAAAAGCCACAATGATAGTTAGTTTGGTCATGCCGGATTACACCGCAACGGGTGCTTTAATGTGTGGATGCGATTCGTAATTCAGAATTTCAATATCATCAAACTTGTAATCAAAAATAGATGACGGTTTGCGTTTGAAATTTAATTGCGGCAACGCCAACGGTGTGCGCGACAGTTGTAACTCGACCTGTTCTAAATGATTAGCATAAAGATGGCAATCGCCACCAGTCCAGATAAAGTCACCAACGTCTAAATTAGCTTGTTGCGCCATCATATGCGTGAGCAAAGCGTAAGAGGCGATATTGAATGGCACGCCTAAAAAAATATCGGCGCTGCGTTGATATAACTGACAAGACAATTTTCCGTCAGCCACATAAAACTGAAACAACGCATGACAAGGCGGCAGTTTCATGTTGGGAATATCGCCCACATTCCACGCAGATACGATCATGCGCCGTGAATCCGGATTGTTTTTAATTTGATCCAACACCTGGCTAATCTGGTCAATATGTTTGCCATCCGGCGTGGGCCAGCTGCGCCATTGATAGCCATAGATCGGACCTAAATTACCTTTTTCATCAGCCCAGTCATCCCAGATAGAGACACCATTTTCTTTTAAGTAGGCGATATTGGTTGAGCCGTTTAAAAACCAGATCAATTCATGAACGATGGATTTGAGATGGAGTTTTTTGGTCGTGACCAGAGGAAATCCTTGCGCTAAATCAAAACGCAGTTGATGTCCAAATACAGAGCGTGTGCCGGTGCCGGTACGATCCGTTTTTACCGTGCCGTGCTGCTGCACATGGCGCATTAAGTCGAGATATTGTTGCATGGGTTTTAGCTGTCAGTAATGAGGAGTTAGTGGTTAGAATAATCTAATTCCAAAGAACCGACGATTGTACAACTTTTGTTGCCGTTAAACTTAATTAACCGGCCTGGCCACGCCGTCTGACGCCTTATTCTCGATTCGTCTTTTAATATACAACTTCAGTAATTGACCCTCGGCGGTTAAGTCAACATAAGGCCGGTTATTCAGGTGTACCCCCACCCCATACACTGTCGCTGCGCAATATATACCGACACTCGTTATATGCTTCACGTCATTAAGAATCTTAATAGCCGTAGAAACGCCAATTAAGTCCTCAACATTAGCGTTTACTTTGTTTAGTGTTTTGATGATGTTGGTTACATCCTTGCTAAGGTGAGCCATTTGCGTGTTTATTGCGCCGGGTTTGTCATTGATTTCACTTAACCCGGCTACAACTTGATCTTTGAACGGATCTTTCTCTACACCTCTAAGGAAGGCCAATATTTTGCAACCGGTATCGTTGAGGTCGAACTTACATTTATCACTGCCTTTATAAAAGTAAGCAATCATCGATCTATTTGCGGAAACATAGGTATCAAAAAGTATTGCACCCTTTACCGTCGGATCCGCATCGTAAAATTTGTAGGCATTAACTGCGCCAATAAGGGGTGAATGCATCGAAAACAGCATGCGTAATGAGATGTGGAAGGATGATTACTACAGGAGCGTTTCTTATTTTTTAAGTTGTGATTTGAAAATAGGAAGCCTGATGCAATGTCACGGCACGTCCGGACGTGTCAGGTTTCAGTAATTTCTGTCGACTGACTGCCGATCTCGGAAGCCGGATTCTTGTCCAAAGAAAGCCATTCACTCAATTTCAACGTTTCCAGTGGTTTTGAATAGTAAAAGCCTTGCGCTAACGGACAACCCAGTGACATTAATGTTTGCGCCTGGTTTAATTCCTCTACGCCCTCAGCAATTACCGTCAGCCCCAGGCTTTCACAAAGCTGGATGATCATTTTGGGAATGCTGGCATCGCTGTTGGCATCCACAATTTGACTAATAAATGAACGATCAATTTTAAGTTGATCAATGGGGAGTTTCTGCAAATAATTTAATGATGAAAATCCTGTTCCAAAATCATCAATGGAAATTTTGACGCCAATTTTTTTAAGTTCGTGGAGGGTTTCCATCAAAGAAGCGGGATCTTCCATCGCCATGGACTCGGTTATTTCTAAATCCAGCAAATGCGGCGGTATCCCAGATTCAGTAATGGCGTCGCGTACTGAATTGATAAATTCGGGATGTGAAAATTGCGCTTGTGACACATTGACCGACATCTTAAAGTCGGTATGTCCTTGTTGTACCAGGTCTTGTAATTCAAAACACGCTTTGCGTAACACCCAGGCGCCTAATTCAATAATCAATCCTGAATATTCAGCAATCGGAATAAAGTCGTCCGGTGGAATTAATGTGCCATCCGCCGTTTTCCATCGAAGCAGGGCTTCTGCGCCAACGACTTTACCGCTACGGATGTTGACTTGCGGTTGGTACACCACGAATAAATGATCTTTGTGAAATGCGCTATTTAAGGCATGCATTAAATGCACCCGTTCGCGAATGTCAACGCCCATTTTGTGAGTGAAATACATAAAACCTGAACGTTGCGATTTTTTTGCGCGCTTTAGCGCGATATTGGTGTCTTTTAAAGCGTCAGCAGTCTCACCTTCGTAATCATCTAATTTAACTAGCCCGATCGTGGCGGAAAGTTGTACGTCCTGTTTTTCAATAAGAAAAGGCGCGTAAAACAACGACAAAATAATTTCCGGTCGAACGATGTCGTTGTTGCCGACGATAGCAAAAGTATCGCCAGTCACTCTGGCGAGTTTGCATGAATGGTCAAAATGATGACGCAGGCGTTCTGCAACGGCACATAACAGCAAGTCGCCAAAGTGGTGTCCCAGTGCATTATTGGTTTCAGCAAAATGGTCAATGTCTATCAACGCTAAGGTGGTCTGGGATCTGTTTTTTTGCGCCAAAATGTGATCCAGCATATGCAATAACTTGAGCCGGTTCGGCAGGTTAGTCAGAGGATCAGTAAAGGCATGGTTATGCAGCCGGACATTCAGTAACACATTGTCGAGACAGACTGACGCGTTGTTGGAAAAAACATCTAAAAAACGTGCATCGAGAGCACTCATGCTTTTGTTGACGCCCACATACACGGCACAACGCGTGTGTGTGGTGTTGTTAAGGTAGAGCACGGAATGTAATGCATCGTGGCTATTTTGCTGCTGTGATAAGCAATTTTCAACCGCTTGAAAAATCGTTGCGTTATCTGTACTTTTTAATGGAGTGTTTAATAAGTGAGTAAATTGCCCGTTGCCCACAATAATGTGGATTGAGCTGCCCGGTTTTTCTTGTTTTAAGAATAATAAAGTGATCGTTGACTGTTGGAAATAATCAATAATGCTTTGAATAGCGATAGCAGAAAATTCATTTAAATTCGTTGTCGCAATTAACTCTTTGCCAGAACGCGTTGTAATGTCAGCGGCACGTTTTTGCGCATTAATCGAACCAATTTGCTCGTATGAACGAATGGCGGAGGTAATGGTGGTAAATAATTTTGTTCTGGTGAGCTCTGATTTGGTCTTGTAATCGTTGATGTCGAAATCACGAATTGCTTCAATTTCAGGTGCGTAACCCGGTTGTCCGGTACGCAATATGATGCGCACTTCAGATAAACCAAGCTCGTTGCGAATGACGGTGACTAACTGCAAACCCGCGTCTTCCTGTTCCATGACCACATCCAGCAAGATCACGGCGATGTTGGTTTCGTTTTTTAAGATTTCTTTGGCCTCAACGGCAGAGTGCGCATGCAGAAAACTTAATGGGCGTTGATGGATTTCCAGGTTATTGAGGGCGAAAGTGGTTGCCGAATGAACGTCCGGGTCATCATCAATAATCATGATGCGCCAGGATAAACCAGGCTCAGTCGGTACCTGAGAGCCAGATTGTTCCAGTTCTTCCAGAAATACCAATTCATCCTGAGAAGATTGCTGCTTTTCGCTTATTCTGTCGCTCATTCAGATTTGCCTTTGATGTTTGACCTGGTCACGATTGTTTTCAGTATAGTCCAAAAGCACTATTTTTCCAGCCAGCAATCTTGTTTTGTTGCAATAGATAAGCTGAGTTGAAGAGCTACTATCGGATGTCCTGTAAAATCGAAAACTTCATTAAATTTCACCTACATATTATGTCCGGTAATACTCTTGGCACACTTTTTACAGTCACCACTTTTGGTGAATCGCACGGGCCGGCGATTGGTTGCGTTATTGACGGTTGTCCGCCTGGACTGGTTTTATCGGAGGCCGATATTCAGCCTGAATTAGATCGGCGCAAACCTGGCACCTCCCGACACGTCACGCAACGAAAAGAGTCTGACACGGTTGAGATTTTATCTGGCGTGTTTGAAGGTCAGACGACGGGAACGCCGATTGCTTTGCTCATCCGCAATGAGGATCAGCGTAGTAAAGATTACGGCAACATTGTTGATACCTTTAGGCCCGGTCATGCTGATTACACTTACTGGAAAAAATACGGGATACGCGATCATCGTGGCGGCGGCCGTTCTTCAGCACGGTTAACTGCGCCGGCTGTCGGTGCCGGCGCGATTGCTAAAAAATGGTTATACGAAAAATACGGCACCACAATTCGTGGTTACATGAGCCAGTTAGGTGAGTTAACGATTCCTTTTGAAGACTGGCAGCACGTTCACGCTAATCCGTTTTTTGCGGCAACGAATGACCCGGCGATGATGGCGAAGTTAGAAAATTATATGGACGACTTGCGCAAACAGGGCGATTCCATCGGCGCGCGTATTAATGTGGTGGCGCAATGTGTGCCGGTTGGATTAGGTGAGCCGGTTTATGACAAATTGGACGCGGAAATTGCTTACGTGATGATGGGTATCAACGCGGTGAAAGGTGTTGAAATTGGCGCTGGGTTTGCTTCCATTGTGCAGAAAGGTTCTCAACATGGTGACGAATTAACACCGGAAGGTTTTGTCGCTAATAATTCAGGCGGTACATTGGGCGGAATTTCATCCGGACAGGATATTACGGTTTCGATCGCAATCAAGCCCACATCGTCCATACGCACACCGCGTAATTCAATTAATCAACAAGGCGAGGCCAGTGTTGTGCAAACGTTTGGCCGGCATGATCCTTGCGTCGGAATCCGGGCTACGCCAATTGCGGAAGCAATGTTGGCTCTGGTACTGATGGATCATGCTTTACGAAATCGCGCCCAATGCGGCGATGTTCATATCACACAGGAAGACTCATGGAAGTAGAAAACAAGCCGGCAAAAATGATTGCCGGAGTTAAATTGCGTGGCGCGGAAAAAATGGCGCGGATTCCAATCAAAATAATCCCGACTGAACCATCGAAATATTTGCGTAAACCCAGTTGGATACGCGCTGAATTTACCGGTACGGAAGAAGTGGCGCGGATTAAATCCATCTTGCGTGAGAATAAATTGCATACCGTTTGCGAAGAAGCACGTTGCCCGAATTTAGGCGAATGCTTTAAAAGTGGAACGGCGACATTTATGATCATGGGCGATATTTGCACTCGTCGTTGCCCGTTTTGTGATGTCGGACATGGTCGCCCAAAGCCATTGGACACAGAAGAACCGGCCAATTTAGCGAAAACGGTCAGCGCGATGAAATTGCGTTATGTGGTGATTACTTCTGTCGACCGGGATGATTTGCGCGATGGTGGCGCCAACCATTTTGCTGAATGCATACGCGCCATCCGGCTTGCAACACCGGATACGAAAATCGAAGTATTAACGCCTGATTTCCGTGGTCGTGTTGATGTTGCATTATCGATTTTGAATGGTGACTCGCCCGATGTGTTTAATCACAATTTAGAAACCATCCCGCGTTTGTATAAAGAAGCGCGTCCTGGCGCGGATTATCAAAATTCGCTCACCTTGTTGCAACGCTTTGGGCAAGAAAATCCAAATGTGCCAACTAAATCAGGTTTGATGTTGGGTTTGGGCGAAACTATCCCGGAAATTCAACAAGTCTTGCAAGACTTGCGTGCGCACAGTGTTTCGATGCTCACGCTTGGTCAATATTTGCAACCCAGCGCGCATCACTTACCGGTGCAACGCTACGTTCATCCTGATGAATTTGACGAGTTGCGCTTGTATGCACTTGATCTTGGCTTTACGCAGGTTGCGTCTGGTCCGATGGTGCGTTCTTCGTATCATGCCGATTTACAAGCAATTGGCGAGTTTTAAGCGAATTTTAAGATCATGTCCGGATTCCATCCCCACACCATCGAACAACCTGAAACACCGGAACGTAATGCGGCAGCTAAACGCAGTACCTTAGCCAGTGTTGCGGTCAATATTGTTCTCAGTGCCTTTCAAGTGGTGGTGGGAATTTTTTCGGGTTCACAAGGTTTGATTGCCGATGGTATCCATTCGCTCTCCGATTTAATGTCTGACTTTGTTGTGCTATTGGCGAACGCGAAAAGCATTAAAGCGGCCGACGAAGATCATCAATATGGCCATCTGCGTTATGAAAATGCCGCTGCATTCATGTTGGGATTGTTGTTGCTCGCCGTTTGTGGCGGCATGTTGTGGTCAGCAGTGGTGAAATTACAAGAACCCGGACACATTCCTGAAGTGCATGTGATTGCGTTGTGGGTTGCGTTAGGTGCATTAGTTATTAAAGAAGGATTATTTCGTTACATGCTGGCGGTGGCACAGCGAATTCGTTCCAGCATGTTAATTGCCAACGCGTGGCACGCGCGTTCTGATGCAGCATCTTCTTTCGTTGTCGCTATTGGCATTGGCGGCAATTTAATGGGTTACCCGTTGCTCGACCCAATTGCCGCATTAGTTGTGGGGCTAATGATCGGTCGCATGGGCTGGAAATTTGCCTGGGAAGCCATGGGTGATTTAATGGATCGCGCTATTTCGCCCGAAGAATATGAGGCAATTCATCAAACAATAAAAGAAACTCCCGGCGTCTTAGGTTTGCATGACATGCGCACCCGTCGGGTTGGCGACTTAATTATTGTGGATGTGCATCTGGAGCTGGATGCCAATTTAACAGTACTGCAAGGTCACCACATTGCCCATGAGGCGAGCGAACGTGTGCTGCACCGGCATCCGGTATTAAATGTGATGACGCATGTGGATCCGGTGTTGAATGGCGTGTTGATTAATGATTAGGGGCGCAGATTAATCTGATTAATATTCGCCATGATATTCGCCAAAAATATTGTAACTAATTGTTTTTAAACAAATAAACATTAAATTTGATTTAAATTAAGATTCGCCATATGATTCGCCAATCAATGGAGAATAGCGTGAGTAAATACCATTACAACAGCCCGCACCAAATGCATCCTCTACTCCCCGGTGAAGTGATGCTGAATAGTTTGCGTCCCATGGCTGCTAAGGTAATCAATAATTCGAAAGATCTTGCTTCCCACGGAATGCCGCACTTGCGTGAGTTGTTGCGTGAAACCTTACGGCCGATGAATTCGTTTTATACCAACAAGATCGAAGGCCAACATACCGAACCACTGATGATAGCGCGGGCATTAAACAACGATTTTTCGGATATGCCAGACGAGGCTCGTAAGCAGCGCATTGCTATCGCGCATATTGAAACCGAGCGTTGGGGTGAAAAAACGTATCCTGCATTTGATGCGCCGAATTTTTTTCAACCGACTGTTGTACAAGCTATCCACGCACATTTGCACGAGCAACTTTTGCCTGCGGATCTTATTCAACTTAGTGAAGAGGGGATTCAGCAAATAGTGCATCCCGGTGTGTGGAGAAATGTTGGCGTAAAAATTGGTCAACACATTCCACCAGATCCGGCGACGCTACCTGATTTTATAAAAGAGTGGCACAAGGGTTACAGTAAATCACTCGCAGGCGAAAGCGCCTTGATTGCATTGATGGCTGCACATCACCGGTTCACCTGGATACATCCATTTTTAGACGGCAATGGCCGCACCGCGCGTTTACATACTCATTTGGGACTTTGTTCTTTAGGATTGACGCAAGGTCTCTGGTCACCCATGCGCGGACTTGCACGCGAACAGCAGAACTATTATGCGCAACTCATCAAAGCAGACAGGGATCGACAAGGTGATTACGACGGTCGGGGCGTGCTAACTGAAAAAGGCCTGGTTGAATTTATTCAGTTCTTCATGAACATTTGTCTTGATCAGATTCAATTTATGAACGGCATGTTGGATATGGCCACTTTTGAAGCACGTCTTGCGCAGATGTTGGCAGCGGAATCGACCAAAGAAAAAACGAAAGCATTAAAAGTAGAAGCAGCAGCGCCACTTGCTTATTTAGGTATGGTGAAATCATTAGAACGAACTAAATTTAAAGCAATGATGGGGTTATCAGACCGCACTTCTGACCGGGTTCTGGCGGATTTATTCAAGCTCGGCGTTATTACCTCTAAAACGCCCAAAGGGCCGGTTGAACTGGCTTTGCCGTTAGCTTTGTTTCGCTATTTATTTCCACGATTATGGCCGGAAGCTGAGGGAATTTAAATTGGTTAAATCGCTTACTTTCCTGAAGAAATATTTCTGAATCAGATTGGTTTTTTACCTATACCGCTCGCCGTTGAAGATCCGATTTTCGTTTCACGTCATATATGGATTCACCTGTTCAGCAGAATTTAATCGTTAAGTAAAGAAATGAGTTGCTGTCATATATCCGACTTCAGGGAAGTTAACTGTTCCTCATTTAACTGACTAAAGCCCTGAACCCTAATAGACCTCTTTTCTTTCGAAACCTAAAACAATCCTATGACTCGTCATTTCCGCGCAGGCGGGAATCCAGTCGCCTCCGCGGAAATGACGAGTTATAGGATTTTGCCAAATTCAACGAGTTGAGGATGTCAGAAAATTATTTCGGACAGCAGTGCGCTTCTATGGGAATGATGGGTCGCTCAGACGATAATTGAAGCCGATTCTTACCCTGAACTCAGGGTAAATATCCCAACGCTGTCCTTCTTCTATTTGGCCGGCCATTTGATAAATACCAATTTCAAGTGTGGCGATTTGTTATACCTGATGTGGCCATCTTCCTGAGCTGATCATTTAGATTGGAGGTAGCCCCAGCTCTTTGAGAAATTTATTGTGTGTTTCCGTTGCCTTTTCCGCCCGTTTTTCAATTTCTTTAAGTGAAGCATTTACCGTCAGCAAATCAATCTTTTCTTCTTCTGTAGCGGTGCTCACATAGCGTGAAATGTTCAGGTTGTAGTCATTTTTCCTGATTTCCTCCATCGCTACCCGCCGGGAGTAACGTGCCTCTTCCTTGCGGTATTGGTAGCTGTCGATGATCTTGCCGATGTGTTCCGGCAGCAGGCGATTTTGCCGTTTTCCCTTTTCGAAATTACCTTCAGAGCTGGCGTTAATAAACAGCACATCATCCGGCTTTTTACATCTTTTCAAAACAAGAATGCAGACTGGGATACCGGTCGAGAAAAAAAGATTGGCCGGCAGTCCGATCACAGTGTCGATGTGGCCGTCTTTTAGTAATTTAGTGCGAATGCGTTCTTCCGCGCCGCCCCGGAACAGTACGCCGTGGGGCAATATAATTGCCATCACACCGCTATCACTGAGAAAGTGGAAACCATGTAACAGAAAGGCGAAGTCGGCGGCGGACTTCGGGGCAAGACCGTAGTTCTTGAAGCGAAAATCCTCACCCAATGCTGCGTTCGGCTCCCAACGATAGCTGAAGGGTGGATTAGCGACCACCGCGTCGAATTGCATCTTTTTGGCCGGATTCATCTCATTAAGAATATCCCAGTCGTTGAGCAGTGAATCGCCATGATAAATCTCGAACTCCGTATCTTTCACCCCATGCAGTAGCATGTTCATGCGCGCCAGGTTGTAGGTGGTTATGTTACTTTCCTGCCCATAAATCTTTCCGATGGTTCCGCCCTCTTTTTGAAGCTGTTTGCGCACATTCAGCAGCAACGAGCCGGAGCCACAGGCGAAATCCAGCACCTTATTCAGTTTTTTCTTTTTACCGTTGGCCGGTTCTTGACTGTCCAGCGTGACGATTTCCGAAAGGATGGTGGATATTTGTTGTGGAGTATAAAACTCACCGGCCTTTTTACCGGAACCAGCGGCGAATTCACCGATCAGGTACTCATAAGCATCGCCCAGAATATCGTTGTCAGTACTGAATTCCGCCATGCCATCGGCAATTTTCTGAATAATAATGCAGAGCTTGCCATTGCGATCAGCCGGTTTTTTGCCCAACTTTTCGGAGTGCAGGTTGATTTCCGAAAATAGCCCCTGAAACGTGCTCTTGAATGACTTTTCTTCGATATATTTAAAGCCTTTCCACAGGCTATTTAGCAAGTCGTTATGTTGTGTACGCGCCATTTCAACTACGCTGCTCCAAAGGTGCTGGGGCTCGATCACATAATGCACCTTGAGGCGCATCTGTTTTTCAAAATCTTCGGTGTCTCTGGCATTCTCTTCGTACCAGATTGCCAGCGGCGCACGCCGGTCTCCCTCCCGAAGCGTGGGATAGTCTGTACCCAACTCCTTCTTCGCCGCCATCTCGTAGTTGTCAGAGAGGTAGCGCAAAAACAGGAACGACAGCATATAGTCCCGAAAGTCGTCGGCATTCATTGTGCCGCGCAACTGGTCGGCGATAGTCCAGAGAGTTTTGCCGAGCTGGTTCAATTGTTCTTTGGTCATGCTGCTGTCTCTTCAGATAATTCTGCAAATAACGCGGGGTTGAATTCATAGTCAGCCATAAACCTGGCCAGTATGTTTTTGAAGTATTGCTTGTTCTCTTCCATCATTTCCTGCGGCTCAAAATGAGAATAGCCGCCGTGATTGAGCAGTTGAATAATACGGTGGTGCAATATTCCCTCAGTATCGTCGCTATCCCTTTTGATAAAATCAAAAAGATTATTAAAGCCGTGAAAGCTTGCCGCTTTCTCCAAAATGTTCCTGAGCATGCCGAAGTGATATGTATAAAGTTCGTTGCGCTTTGCGGCTTTATTCAACAACTCCAGAACAGCCACATGATGGAAATAAGGTGTGTCAGTGGTGTCTTTCAGCGTGTACCTCACGCGGTTGTCATGGCTGCACAGCATGTATTTCACCGCTTTTTTTAGTTCATTGCTCATCACATTAAAGAACAGCGCATGATGAGAAGAAATTATCGTTTTAACTTCGCCATTGGAGTCTTTCAGTAGTTGTCCCAAATGATTAGCAACTGCTATGGCATAGTTGTCGTCCAGCGAAGATATCGGATCATCAATATAGATATACTTCACCCACTCATAGGGGGAGCCTTCTTCCTGGTCGAAAGCCATTTGAACTACAGCAAGAAAAAAACACCAGATAAAAATATTCTCTTCCCCGCGCGAAATTTTTATATTTTCGATGGTGTTCAGCATTCCATCAATTTGCACTTCTCTTTCAAATGACGCATAGGTAACGGATTGTTTTATAAGCTGATCGCCTTCTTTAATTTCCATCTCTCTTATTTTAATTTTGAAATCAAAATCAACGTAGCGATGAAGGAGGGTACGAATTTTCGTATCCATCGCTGTTCCAAGAAGTCCACTAAAGAAACTGGAATTTGTGTTTAAACGGAGCTCTCTGTTTGAGTCACCTTCTAAATCGTTATCCCAGTAAAACAGGTCTTCGGTAAAAGCATTGAAGTAGAGCGTATCGCGCGCGTTACTGTTCTTACCCAAGTTCTTGAATTCCATCGACAAGCGAGTCTTGCCTGTGCCGTTGTAGGCGAATAGCAGGATGTATTTTTTCTCTGCCAGCTTTTCGCGAAGGCGGGTGGCGACTTCGCTGAGATCGGCAAACGTGGCCAGTGAGTTGCTCATTCGTTCACCTCATCAATGGTCGGGAAAAGCTGTTGCATCAGGCCTTTTTTATGAGCTTTAAGGGCGTCGATTTTTTTTGTTTGAGCGGTGATTAGTTCGTCGATGGAGGTGAGGCAATCGGCGATTTTTTGTTGTTCTTCCTTTTTAGCCGGAGCACACACCAAAAAATCCTTGAGATCATTCGTGTCTAGTTTGCCTGCACCAATGCCCGTTTTACTAACTGTACGAAGAAGTCTTCGCTCACTAGATGCTAATAAATAAAGCAGAAATATTTCGTGAATATCAATTTTTAGATCAAGTGCTTTAACATCCTGATTGAAAGCTACATCTATGTGAGAGATCCCAACAGGTATTCGCTTGTGTAACATGCTCCCGCGAACTAGCAACAATATTGTCCCTTTGGGAGCTATGGTCCCTCCCTTGTCAACGGCAAGTTGTGTAATTTTTTGGTCGGAGCTATTAATACAAGTGTTATGCATTGATGAGGCACTTATCCATGGAATATTGCCATCCCAATATTCAGGCTTATCTTTTGAAGGAGTTCCTCCTGACTGAAACTTTGTGATTTCACCAAGAGTCATTTCGATCCATTTCCCTACATCATGGAACTCAGAAAAACGACGTTTAGGCATGGTTTCGCCTTCGGCGGGGAAAAGTTGCTGCATCAAGCCTTTTTTATGGATCTTGAGAACGTCGAGCTTTTGGGTTTGAGCGGTGATCAGCTCGTCGACGGAAGTGAAGCACTCGGCGATTTTTTGTTGTTCAGCTGGTTCACTCGGCACATCTATGGGTAATTCTTTTACATCATCACTATTGACTGCGTCAAATGTTCCGCCTTGGGAAAGTTTATGCCATCCGGATTCAAACGAAAGTAACCATTGATAAAGGAATTCTTGATTGTTTGAAGATAGGACCCTTATTGCAGCTAATCCGCGACCAATGCAAGCATGGTGTACAGATTTTGCGACGGTACCAACAGGTGCACGAACACTCAACAAAATATCGCCGACATCACACTCCTTTGTTATTTGGCTAGTGAATAATCGCGGTGCAGACAATCCCTTCTTAATGTCTGCGTTACCCTGCATAAAAGGCAGCCCCGTAGCATCTGTGTTAAATGCTTCTGAACTAGGTGAAGAACCCATTATGACGTTTGCCATTTCCTTGAGGGGTTTCAACTCCCACGCAGCTTTACCTTGAAACTCAGGAAAGCGTCTTCCCGGCACCAAGCTCTTTTTTCCTTCCTTACTCATACGCAATCAGTCCCGATATCTCGCGTCCACCCGCAAGCTTTTTCAGATAGGGCACCAGATCTGTCATCAAAGCCAACTCGGCTGCAAGTCGCACTTTCCAGCCCAATTCCAGCGGTGCAAGCAGGTCGGTGAGTTGTTCTCCGTCAAATATCATACGGTCCATAATCACGTCCACAAATGCTTGCAGCGCTGCGGTTTGCAGGCTGTGCTTGTTAGCAATGCTGACCAGTTCAGCGGCAGCTTTTTGCGCCTTGAAAGACTGGTAGCCTGCGCGGATCTTTTTTTCATTCAGCACTTCACCGGTTTGGAGGCTACTGATATAAGCGATGATATCTTCGCGCTCTGCCAGCAAATTGGCGTTAGCGCTGATCAGTTCGATGAGCTGGGCACGGGTCATCTTCTGTTTGCCGGTTTTTTGAGTGGATTTGGCAATCAATTTCATGATGTAGTCGTAGTCAATGAGGCTGGTGGCAAATAGCACCAGGTCAAATTCCAGTTGTTGTACTTCTGGTCCGGCCTCGCCTTTGTCCTGCTTGCGCTTGAGTTCCAGCGCGGTGTCCAGATAGGCTGATCTGAAACTGCGCAGGGTGTCGGTAGGTAGTTTCTGCTCGATGGTCTGTTTGCTCTGCTCATCGAGATCGGTATATTGTTCCAGTTGAGTCTTGAGCTTTTGCACTTCTTTAAAGTGATTGATAAATTCCGCTCTGGCGGTATCGCCCTTGAGATTGACCACTTGCGAAGGTTCGCAGGGCAGCCCTTTGGCAGCCATAAAGGTTTCCAGCTTGCTTACGGCTGTCTTGTACTGTTCCACCACCTTGGGAGCAGGGTCGACCAGCCAGATTTCTCGCGCCTGGTCGAGGGCTGCACCGGAAAAGAGTTTGATAGCAGCATCGACTTCCTCTTCCTGATAGCGGAAGTCCAGGATGTTACCGCGGGGTTTGCTCTCGTTGAGTATACGGTTGGTACGCGACAAGGCCTGGATCAGGCCGTGGTGTCTGAGGTTTTTATCCACGTATAACGTGTTGAGGTATTTGGAGTCGAAGCCGGTGAGCAGCATGTCTACCACGATGATAATGTCAATCTTGTTGTTGCGCGGATAATCAGCGTTGCTGTACTTCTGATCCTTAATGCGTTGCTGTACGTCCTGATAGTAGAGATCGAATTCGTTAATGGTGTGATTACTGCCGTATTGACGGTTGTAGTCGTCAATAATAGTTTTGAGCGCGGCTTTCTTTTTCTCCGGTTCTTGCTGGTTGTCTTCCTTTTCCTGGGTCAGATCTTCTTGTAGTTGTTGCACGTCCTTGTTGCCTTCTGCCGGGGGCGAGAAAACGCAGGCGATGTGGAGCGGCTCAAAGTTTTCATCTTCGGCCTGCCTTTTTGCCTGAATACTTTTGAATAACTCGTAATATTCAATGGCATTGCTGATGGAGGCCGTGGCCAATATCGCGTTAAAGCGGCGATGGCCGGTAGCGCTGTCATGTTTCTCCAGTATGGCGTTGATGACGGCATCCGGCGGTGGCGTCTGACCCTTCTTTGGTTTTTTATCACCTTCCTTGCCAAAATAGTCGATGTGAAAACCCAGCACATTTTTGTCATCGATGGCGTGAGTGATGGTGTAGGCGTGCAGTTCTTTTTCGAAGATTTCTTTGGTGGTTTTGAAGGAACCAACATTTCCGTTGATCTGCTGACAGGTGGCGTTTTCGTCAAAAATCGGCGTGCCGGTAAAGCCAAACAGTTGCGCTTTGGGGAAGAACTCTTTGATGGCCTTATGGTTCTCGCCAAACTGGGAACGGTGACATTCATCGAAGATAAAAACGACACGCTTGTCGCGCATGGGTTCAAGGCGTTCCTTGTAAGTTTGTTTTCCCTCTTTTTGTTTTGCCTTGTTGTGCTTGCTGTTTTCATCCAGCGCCAGGCCCAGCTTCTGGATAGTGGTGACGATCACTTTGTCAGCGTAGTCGTCCGATAAAATGCGGCGCACCATGGCTTCGGTGTTGGTGTTGTGTTCGACGCAACCTGCCTGGAATTTGTTGAATTCCTCACGGGTCTGACGATCGAGGTCTTTGCGGTCTACCACAAACAGGCATTTTTCGATGTCGGGGTTGTCTTTCAACAGGATGGAGGCCTTGAACGAGGTGAGGGTCTTGCCGCTGCCTGTGGTGTGCCAGATATAGCCGTTGCCGCGATTCTGGTGGATACAGTCCACAATGGCTTTGACCGCATAGATTTGGTACGGGCGCATGATGAGGATTCTCTGCTCGCTCTGAACCAGAACCATATAACGGCTGATCAGGCGGCCCAGGCTGCACTTTTCAAGGAAGTCGTCGGTAAAATCATGCAGGTGGGCGATTTTATTGTTTTTCTCATCGGCATGCTGGTAGATGGGTAAAAAGCGCTCTTCGGCGTTAAAGCTGAAGTGCTGGTTGCGGTTGTTGGCGAAGTAGCGGGTATCTGTTTCATTACTGATGATGAACAACTGCATAAAACAGAGCAGCGAGTTGGCGTAGCCGTTACCGGGATCGTTTTTGTAGTCGACAATCTGTTCCATGGCGCGGCGCGGGCTGATTTGCAGCGATTTCAGCTCGATCTGCACCAACGGCAAACCATTGATCAGGAGGAGGACGTCATAGCGGTGGTGGCTGTTGCCGGTATTGATGCGAAGCTGGTTGATGACCTCAAACTCGTTCTTGCACCAGTCCCGGAGATGGACCAGCATGTATTCAAGCGGAGTGCCATCTTCGCGGATGAATTTGCCCTTTTCACGCAATGTTTGTGCGGCGTGGAAGACATCGGCGGTGATGATTTCATCGCGCAGCCGGGCGAATTCGGCGTCTGTGAGGTGAACACGGTTTAACGCCTCGAATTTCTGGCGAAAGTTATGCTCAAGCGCGGATTTGTCGCGAATGTCTTCGCGGTAGTTGTATTTAAGTTCTTGCAGCTTTTTGATTAATTTTTGCTCAATCTCGTTTTCATTTATGGTCATGCCGTTTGCTCTTCAATCATTCCTATTTTCAGTCGAAGTTTAGCCTGCGTTAGAATTTTCGCCTTATAGTTTTAAAGGTTGAACTGTAGTACAGGGAGGTTAGCGCTAGTGTAGAGCCTTAAACGAGAAGACCGATAGCTGCTCAATTAAGCCCTTGATTTTGCCGCACATACTAACACCCGGGCACTCGCTTTTGACATAAAACGGCATTAATCTCTGAACGTGGAAAGTCTGCTTTGTAAGAATATAGTCAGTCAACTTCACCACGTCTGAACCGAACTAATCATTAATGCTAAAAGTTACGCTTGTCATGGCACAAGCTCATTGCCTGCGAAGACAAGCGGCGCAGGCGGGGAGGGATTACCGTTGACTCTACAAGATTATTTTGCGGAAATTATTCAAATAAAAAAAGCCCTGCACAATTTCTTGTAAGGGCTTGATTCATATTACAAATTGGATGGCTCCCCGACCTGGACTCGAACCAGGGACCTGCGGATTAACAGTCCGTCGCTCTACCAACTGAGCTATCAGGGAACAGAAGCGGGATTATAGGGGGATCAACTTAGTGCGTCAAGCCGTTTCCCCTGATTTTTTAGTCTAATACCTGGCAAATCGCATCGACCACATCATTGATATTGCCTGCGTTTAAAGCAGCAACGCAGATGCGGCCGGTGTCAATAGCGTAGATGGAATTTTTCTCACGTAATTGCGCCACCTGTGCTTTGGTGAGACCCGAATAAGAGAACATGCCGCGCTGTTGTTTAACAAAAGAAAAATCATGTTTGGGCGATTTTTGTTTGAGTAAATCAACCAGTAATTCGCGATTGGCGCGAATACGTACACGCATGGCGGCTAATTCGTTTTCCCACAAAGTGCGTAATTCCGGATTGGACAATATCGTTGCCACTATTTTTCCACCCTGCGTCGGTGGATTTGAATAGTTAGTCCGGATGACACGTTTAAGCTGTGATAACACGCGGCCAGCTTCTGCACTGTCAGCAGCGACAATACTCAATGCGCCCACGCGTTCGCCGTACAGCGAAAATGATTTTGAAAATGAATTGGATACAAACAAAGGAACGCCAGTGTCAGCAAAACGGCGCACTACCTGACCGTCTGTATCAATGCCATCGCCAAATCCCTGATAAGCCATGTCGAGAAAAGGAATTAATTCACGCCGGGAGACAACGTCAAGAATTTGGGTCCATTGGTCAGAGGTTAAATCGGCGCCAGTCGGGTTATGACAGCACGCGTGCAGCACGACGACGGAACCTGCTGACATTGAGTTGAAGCTCGCTAACATGCCTTCAAAATTAACGCCATGTGTTGTCGCGTCAAAGTAGGGGTAATTGTTGACGGCAAAACCTGCTGACTCAAATAAAGCACGGTGATTTTCCCAGCTTGGGTCACTGATCCATACTTGCGCATTTGGTGCGAAACGTTTCAGAAAATCGGCACCAAGTTTTAATGCGCCGGTACCGCCAATGGCTTGCGCAGTAACAACGCGTTTTTCTGAGATTACTTTGCTGTCAGCACCAAACACTAATTCCTGAACGGCTTTGTCATAAGCGGCTAAACCATCAATCGGTAAATAGGTGTGTGGAGTGGCGGCGGCAACCAGCATGGTTTCGGCACGCCTTACACATTCCAGAAGCGGAACTTTACCGTTGTCATCGTAGTAAACGCCGACACTGAGATTGATTTTTTTAGGATTGGTATCAGCCACAAACGCTTCAGTGACGCCTAAAATAGGATCACGCGGGGCCATTTCGATGGTGGAAAAGAGAGAAGTAGTCATAGTCAGGGATTAGTGGTTAGAGAATGTAATTCTTAGTTAGTGAAAATCAGGGCAAAGCACGTAGAATATTGCGTGGCCTCGCATTTTAAACCTGTTTTCATACTGACTGAGCGGCCCTTTTTAATTATTTGAAATCCAATTATTGCGGGTTTCCTAATCCCTGAGATCTAATTACTAATCATGACGGACAAAGCAAAGCATTCAACGGATAAATTACCGGAAGGTCAATTTGTTCGTTTTCCAGATTCCCCCTATCAATTATTCCAACCCTTCGCGCCAGCCGGTGATCAACCGGCCGCCATTGATCAGTTAGTGGAAGGAATCAATGACGGCCTGGCGTATCAAACGTTGTTAGGCGTGACCGGTTCCGGTAAAACATTCACGATGGCAAACGTCATTGCGCGCACAGGTCGTCCTGCGATTGTGTTCGCGCCAAATAAGACGTTGGCGGCGCAGTTGTATAGTGAATTCCGTGATTTTTTTCCACACAACGCGGTGGAATATTTCGTCAGTTATTACGATTACTATCAGCCGGAAGCCTACGTTCCACAGCGCGATCTTTTTATTGAAAAAGATTCCGCTATTAATGAACATATCGAGCAAATGCGTTTGTCGTGTACCAAGTCGTTAATGGAGCGCCGTGATGTGATTATCGTGGCGACCGTTTCCGCCATTTACGGTATCGGAAATCCCAACGAATATCACCAGATGATATTGACGTTGCGCGCTAAAGATCGTGTCAGTCAGCGCGACGTGATTGCGCGATTAATCCAGATGCAATATACCCGCAACGAAATTGATTTCGGGCGCGGCACATTTCGGGTACGTGGCGACACGATAGATATTTTTCCTGCTGAACATGCCGAATTAGCTGTGCGTTTAGAAATGTTTGACGATGAAATTGAAAACCTGCAGCTATTTGATCCGCTCACAGGTCGTATCAAACAAAAAATTCCCCGCTTTACCGTGTATCCAAAATCGCATTACGTCACGCCGCGAGAAACCGTGTTGCGCGCGGTTGAAATGATTAAAGAAGAGTTGCGTGAACGGCTGGATTTTTTCAGAAAGGAAAATAAATTAATCGAAGAACAGCGCATAGAACAGCGCACGCGTTTTGATTTAGAAATGATGAGTGAAATCGGTTTTACCAAAGGAATTGAAAACTATTCACGGCATTTAAGTGGCGCAAAACCAGGTGAGCCGCCGCCGACGTTGGTTGATTATTTACATAAAAATGCGCTGATGTTTTTGGATGAGTCGCATGTGCTTATCGGACAATTTACCGGCATGTATAACGGTGACAGAGCGCGCAAAACGAATCTGGTCGATTATGGTTTTCGATTACCTTCAGCTTTAGACAATCGTCCATTACGCTTTGATGAGTTTGAATCCAAAATGCGCCAGACCGTGTTTGTTTCGGCCACGCCAGCCGCCTATGAAACTGAACATGCAGATCAGGTGGTGGAACAAGTTGTACGTCCGACCGGGTTAGTTGATCCGATGATAGAGGTGCTGCCAGCAAGCACGCAAGTTGATGACTTAATGAATCAGATTCACACGCGTGTAAAGAAAAATGAACGCATTCTGGTCACCACATTAACGAAACGCATGGCAGAACAGCTCACCGATTTTTTAGGCGAAAACGGGATCAAAGTACGTTATTTACACAGCGATATTGATACTGTTGAGCGCGTAGAAATTTTGCGTGATTTGCGCTTAGGCACGTTTGACGTGTTAGTTGGAATTAATCTGTTGCGTGAAGGTTTGGATATTCCTGAAGTTTCTTTAGTGGCGATTTTAGATGCAGACAAGGAAGGCTTTTTGCGTTCCGAGCGTAGCTTGATTCAAACAATCGGACGTGCAGCGCGTCATATCAACGGCATGGCGATTTTGTACGGCGATAAAATAACTGATTCCATGCGCCGTGCTATTGATGAAACGGAACGTCGCCGTAACAAACAAATTGCGTTTAACGCAGCTAACAACATTATTCCGATTGGTGTGGTGAAACATATTCGCGATTTGATCGACGGTGTTTATAACCCGCAAGCAGCGAGGGCGGAATTAGATGCCGCCCAGGAACATGCTCGTTATGAAGTGATGAGTGAAAAACAGGTAAGTAAAGAAATTAAGCGTTTAGAAAAATCGATGATGGATCACGCAAAAAATCTGGAGTTTGAAAAAGCAGCACAGGTTCGTGATCAATTGGCGCAATTGAAATTGCAATTATTTGGATCAAGTGGCGCGACGGATTTGGTGGAGTAGGGTACGAAGTTTTTGTGCTCACCGGGTTGTTGAATTGAACGGTGATATTTTTGCAGTCACCTAAATTAAAACAATCGCTGTGTTTTTTGTGATTGCCGTTTATTACGTTACGGTTATTTATTAAGTTAGCGTAATTCAAGAAAATTCTCAGGGCCTATAACCCATCGCCATTCAAGGTCCCGGATGTAAACCGGATCTGCCCAATTCAGTGGGGCATTGTGTCGTTTGTTTAATCACACTCAAGAGGGTGAAATAGTATGTTAAAGATATGTTATGAGTACTGAAACCACATCGAAATTTAATCTTATTTGGCTCTTAAGTTATATTTCTATCGCCTCAGTGTCAGCTGCCATCATCACTCCGGCTTTGCCTGAAATACAGTCCCATTTTGCGCTAAACCCTGGCACGGTGGAATGGATAATCTCCGCATTTCTGATTGGCTATGTGGCTGGCCAATTAATTTATGGACCATTGGCTAATCAATTTGGCCGTTTAAAAGCGTTACGTATAGGACTGACGATTAACTTAGTTGGAACAGTCATTTGTTTAATAGCACTTGTCATTGATGCATATTGGTTGCTTATCATTGGCCGATTGATTACGGCGCTGGGAGCTGCCAGCGGACTTTCTTGTACTTTCATGTTAATCAATGAGTGGTTACCGGTATCCCTTCGCCAGACCGCCATGTCCTATTCCGTCTTATCTTTTGCTCTTGGCGTAGGGATTGCTGTCATGCTCGGTGGCTTAATTACCGAATACTGGCATTGGCAAGCTTGTTTTTGGTTTTTGCTGATACATGGGTTAATCATGTTGTGGGGCACTTCAGTTTTCAGTGAAACGTTAGTCACCCCGAGACCTATTCATCCCCTGGCGATTCTTCGTGACTATAACGCGGCACTTTCTTCATCGAAATTAGTGATTTTTTCTTTGGTGGTTGGGTATTGTTCAGCAATAACCTATTGCTTCTCAGCGGCGGGTCCTCAAATTGCACAAGACTTACTGAAATTATCAGCAGCCCAGTATGGCTATTGGAATGGACTAAATATTTTGGGCATGCTATCGGGAGGGTTTCTTGTAAAACAATTACTCGTGCGTTTCCCGGTAAATACGGTCGTTGCTATGGGTTTGCTTGGCATAGCAATGGGGATTGGTAGTTTGGTGATGATTTGGGGAACAGAAAGCCAATCTGCATTATGGTTTTTTCTGACGACGGCCAGTTTGTACTTATTCAGCAGCTTCTTATTTTCTGGTGGCTCGCTGGTTGCGTCTAATGCGCTTACGGATAAGGCCAGTGCTGCCGCTATGATGAGTTTTGTTAATATGGGTTTTGCAACCCTCTGCGTCATACTGATGGGCTACCTGGCGGTCAATCCATTATTAAGTTTTGTTATCGTTTTGAGTTTTGTTTGGTTACTGGTCGTTGGACTATTATTATCAATGCGGACATCCGGCGCTATTGATGCCCAATAATTTTAAATAAGTTGGTCGCTGTGATGTGGTGACTTGCTCTGAGCAAAATCCTATAAAATGCTGGATTTTAAACGGCAAGCTAAACATCATGTCTATTTCAACCACCTTGGAAATTATTGACGAATTGCGTGCCGGGCTCATGGTTATTCTTGTCGATGAAGAAGATCGTGAAAACGAGGGCGATCTGGTCATGGCGGCCGAATTTGTCAACACCGAAGCAATCAATTTTATGACCAAATATGCACGTGGTCTGGTGTGTTTAACACTCACTGCCGAGCGTTGCGATCAATTGAGGTTACCGATGATGACCGCGCGTAACGGTACCGCTTACGGTACCAATTTCACTGTTTCTATAGAAGCAGCGGAAGGTGTTACCACCGGCATTTCAGCTGCTGATCGCGCTAAAACAATTCAGGTTGCGGTTAATCCAAATTGCGATGCAGCTGATATTGTTCAGCCTGGCCATATTTTTCCAATCAGAGCGCAAAAGGGCGGTGTATTAATGCGCGCCGGTCACACCGAAGCCGGATGTGATTTTGCCGGGTTAGCCGGGTTAACTCCGGCTGCGGCGATTTGTGAAATTATGAACGATGACGGCAGCATGGCGCGTTTGCCTGATTTAATCGAATTTAGTAAAAAGCACGGAATAAAAATCGGCACTATTGCTGATTTAATTCATTATCGAAGCCAGAACGAATGTTTTGTCGAACGCGTTGCAGAGCGCACTATGACGACCGCGTACGGTGAATTTAAAGCGATTGCTTATCGCGATAAATTAAATGGCTCGGCACATTTGGCGTTGGTACATGGTGAAATTTCCCCCCAACAGGTTGCGATGGTGCGTGTGCATCAACCTGTTTCGATGCTGGATTTATTAGAGAGCAGCGTAACGACGCATTCATGGAATCTGTCTTCTGCTATGCAAGCTATTCAGGCTAGTCCGAATGGTGTATTGGTGTTGCTGAATTGTGAAGAATCGGCAGAACAAATGTTTGAACAATTTACTGCCTTAGCTACGCCGAAAGTGAAACCACGGGCAGCCAGTATGGATCTGCGCAATTACGGAATCGGCGCGCAAATCTTAAAAGATATTGGTGTCGGTAAAATGAAATTGTTAGCTAACCCTCGCAAAATGCCTTCCATGGTGGGATTTAATCTGGAAGTGGTGGGTTATCAGGAAAATCCGGTCTCGTAGGGCATAGGTATCTACACAAGTTTAAAACTATGTTAAAAGCGACTGATTTGGAACAATCAAATTGAACGAATTAGAACCGCGTCTGCAGAGACGGTGTGGGAAGCTGGTTATGGCACATAGC
>Ga0209512_1000912_pt1 | contig 40952 bp, 46 predicted proteins | sample frozenSSSSmetaG_FD_184142 | JGI IMG/M metagenome (GOLD analysis project Ga0209512, IMG submission 184142) | Glacier valley bacterial and archeal communities from Borup Fiord, Nunavut, Canada, to study Microbial Dark Matter (Phase II) -... | ecosystem: Environmental > Aquatic > Freshwater > Ice >...
AGAGGTTTGGTGCCTGTCTGTAGGCACCCGGGGATTCTCACTTTGGAGAATCTTCACGTTATGCATGGATGATTCCATGCATCGTTCCATCGGCTCTTTGAGCCTTTGTCACTGCCAATCTATATTAGAATAGATGGCCCATAGCATAGTTAATCAATAAAAATTAATTCTATTTTCATCTAACTACTGCGTCTACTCCATTGCTTTTGACATTACCCCTTTTTATGAGCAATAATTGCTCTAATAGTTCAAGACCATGTAGTTCATGCTCGTGATGAGATGTGATAGCCAAGCATGAGCAGTTAGGAATACCAAAATTCCAACAGTAAGTACTCTAAGTCCAAGTGCTCGTTGGGTGGCTCGCGGGACGTAAAATGTGCTCCCATACTCCTATACTAAAATGCACCAAGTGCTCTCTAGTACTCCAGTGCTCCAGTGATCCAATACTCCAATACTCCAACGCAAGCGCTCGTCAAGTGGGTGGCGGGGCTTAAAATGCTCCCAAATAGTAGTAAGGTACATAGTAAAGACTACTTCTAGCAAACGTGCTCCCTACAAGGCAGCTCTGAGCAGGCTTCCAAATACTCCCAGAAAGTACTTAGGTACGTAGTAGTATTTGGACTGCTCGAACCTCCCAAGTCTAACGCACAGTGCTAGTTTTTTTATCAAAATCATGTTTAAGGCCGTTCAGAGTGGATCTTCGGCCTTTGATAGATTTCGACCTGCAGAAACGAATTAATGGTTTGTCATCTTAAAGGAAGTAAGTCAAGTAACAGTAATTCGTATAGTCAACGAAAATAATCACTCCCATTATTGAGTTATCCTGGAGACTTGCATTGGCCATCCGATTTGATAAAAATTTGACAAGTCAGCTGGCTAAAACGTTCATTCCAAAATTATATGACAAAATCGAAACATCGCCGACATTCTGGATTAAGAATGCGAGACCTTGTATGTCGAACAGCAATACAGATATTTCACCCATGATGCCATGGGGGTATCGGGGTGAGTATGGTATACCAGTGTATTCAGTTCATGGGGTACAATCGAAATTGGGAGGTTCACTCGTAATGTGGAGAAATGGCTTGAATATACTCTGAATATTCTACTCGCCCAGCTCACTACTCAAGGAGCTAGTTTCTGACTCCAGTCCGGAATTCTCAAGTAGCCCAAGAGCCTCTTTCAATTCCTCTGTCCATTGACGGACCGGCTTACCCCCTTCCCTGAGCTCTTTGTAGAATGTCGCGAGCGGCTCCGAAAGCTGCTCTGTTTCCAGAAATCCATCTTCGTCGACGTACTCCTCGATGTACCCAATCATGGGCATTGCAAAGACACCAATGCGCTTTCCCGAGTCTCGGGCGTGCAGACGCATGAAGGCTTCTAATAAGACATGAGACTTGGGGACAATAACTGGATATTGGCCTGGCTTGAAGAATCCCGAACCCCGGCCCGGCCGCCAGGGCGGGAGAACAGTCTGATCGGACGCAAAGACGAAAAATGAGGGAAGCTTGACTTCCTTTGGGGACGCAAAAGAGCGGTCGAGAGGCATAAACCAAAGCGTCTCGGATTGCAAATAGAGAGATACCGTAACTTCTGAGTCCTTCACGTGGATGTGAAAAGTCGGTGGCGGTGTTTGGCGCTGTGGCGAGCTAACCGGACAGACCTTCAAATCTGGACATGGCGCAAGACTGCTTAAGTGAGTGAGAACCTCAATACCAGTCCCCAGACAGCCATCCGGAATGACAAAGTCAATAGACTTAGAGTGCGTTAGTTCATATTCCGTGGCATCATTTATCGATGGATACATACGCTGATGATGGAGGGTACGCCATGAACATTTAGAAGACAGTGGCCCCAGAGAACACAGGGAATCTGGGCCGAGTTGAGAGCCAGCGGAATGGATGCCACAAACGATTCTGAAAAATCCGGCATAATCCGCCGTTTGATATTCTCGAGACTTCAGTCGGCTAGGGAGTTTGTTGGACTGTTCGCGGATGGCAGATGGCAGATTGCAGATGAATAGATGAATAGATAAATATTAGGTGAGTTGAGGGCCGTCTGGGTTGGTGCCAGGGCTCGCTTATGTCATCAAAGGTCTCACACAGCAACCTGAAAGCGCTGTATTGTACTCGGCGACCCAATATTACTCGCGAGATCTGGACGTCTGGACACCTCAAAAGCAGTCGGAAACCCAAGGTCGAGCGGTCATGGACAGCTTTCATGCTGATGATCTATCCAGGTCCAACCAATTCAGTGGACTCGCCAGAGTATGTCAGCGTTTAGCGACGACATGTCCAGCTATTTGCAGCATCGCTGTGGATATACGCATCAGGTCTGGATTAGGATACGAAAAGCTGGACACGGATTACTTGCGGTCACTCCTCTTGGAAAACATCGGTGCTTCGCCTCCCTGGTTTCATATGCTGCCGCCAGACTTGGCTGATTCTTCGAACTCGTCATGATCATGATGCATGATGTTGGCACTTTGGTCGTCACGCCGTATAGTATTTTGGGGTCTATATCGTCCTAGTGTGGTCCTCACGGTTAGCCTTGATGAAGGAGAGTGTCTAACATCAACTTATCGCGCTTGCAAAGTATATAATAAACCTAGCCTCAACAGGTCTGTTTGACAATGAGTTCTCATCTTGCTCCTCATCATAGCACCCCCGTTTCTATAGTATTGCTTTTCCAAGCTCATCTTCATTTCTTCGCCTCATACCATCCAGCACCATGCTTACGCGATCCGAACTCAACAGAGCCGCTGCTGAAGTTATCAGCATCCTAAACGGCATCACTGATTATTCCAATGCCAAGGTTGCCGTTATTGGCGGACTGGCACTCTGGAACTATGTCCAGAATGGCAGAGCTACCGAGGTAATTGACTATGCTGTCTTAGCTGATCTTTTCTAACCTCGCATTGTCTCTAGGACGTTGACTTCATTATCAATGTCGATACTGCGCCAAATAGTGTCAAACAAAAACTCCTTAATCTTCCCAATTCCCCTTTTATTCAGCTGGCCCAATACTTCTACTACAAGACCCCTAGCGCTTCATACATTCAGATTGATATCACTCCAAGGTGGGAGGTTCGTTTATCTCGCTCTCAAATTACTCATGTGCTTCTTGGGGAAAACGGCGGTCAGGAGCCTGCATACTAACGTGGCTTTTCAGTCCCCCTATATGCCATCGGACGCACAGAGGCTTAGTCAGATCCCGGCCGGTACCGTTCCCTACATCTCGCAGACAGATCTTGTCGTCTTCAAGATAAACTCTTGCGGCTTGCGGGCGCAAGGTTCCAAGAAACGTACCGATGCCGCTGATGCCGTGGCTCTGTTACAAAACATGCCGTCGCCGCTCCGCCTCACCGCTGAGCAGCAAGCAATTGTTGAGCCCTCCATCAGGGATGTGGTCACCCATGGCACGAAGACCGAGGACTGGTGGAGGCACTGTCTTGGTCTGGCCGCTCAGCAGCAGGCTCCAGCCAGACAATCTCTGCCCAGACGGGCTCTGGCGACTGAATACTGGACTTGAAGTGAACAGTATTAGAATCACTATCACCTGCACAGCGACAGGACTTATGAGTGGGCCTCACAAGCCGGATCTTCGACAGGCCAGCAGTTGGATTCCAGAAATGATGACAGGAATCGAGGCAGGGGTAGGCATCAGTAACCTTGAGGTCTCGTTCCGACAAAATTATAGAAGCCTGCTGTTGAGGCCAGGGGATAATCTGTTTTTTAATGTAATCTCCTTTTGAATTCGAAGTGCTTCAGGATAGCTATACCATTGGGACGAGCTCTAGTATTGGCGTCGAGACCTGTCTAATGAGTTCAGTCTAATTAGCATGGTTGGATTATACTGCTTAGTTATATAGCAAGCTGTAAATGTATCGATTTGTTTTCGACTTGTAATGAATGAAGGATAGGACCCGCAGTGTAGCTCTAAGGGAGGGTCGTATCATAGGAAGTATATGTCTGCCTAAGTAGCTTCTTTGTTTTTCACCAGTGATTGGCATGTCGCCACTGGGCATTCAGCAGCTTGTTGCCTTCTCATGTTCCTAATATGCTCCTAGGGTGGGGGCAGGGGGAGCGTGCTCCAGAGACCTGGCCGTAAACAAAATCTAACATGCAATTCATATACCACCAAGAGGAGTGATTGTTGATGTCTGTCCACTCGTGTATCAATATGCACCACCTGTGATAGCTCACGATCATCCGAATTCTGGGCCTTTCGATCGCCCTCTCTGAATAAATCCGGAGTCTTATCAGTCTATTTCCCGCACTTATTTGCAGAGATTTACCCGTGTATTATGCCATTCTGCAAACCACCGCCTCAGACTAGATAGCTACGTTGTTAGCTCAAGCTGCTGATTGCCGTGGCGACTGAGTCTCCCTGTTCCACGATGATCTAGTCATTAACTGACAGACGTTGCGTGCCAGTGATCTCGTAACTAAGCCAGTAGATTTCCTCTTCTGCTCCTCTTCAATCGTTCTGTTGACGCGAGTCTCAACCCCAGTTCAAACCGGGTTCCGTCCCCAGTTTCTCCTGCAAAGCTTCTTTACACGGCAAGGTTTGCAAAGCTATTATAAAATATAATAAGAGCATAACGAAGGCTTTCCTTGACTTAGGTCATGAAATTGGAGGAGATAGCGAGTGTATGGCAGTGTTACGGGCTCGTGTGGAAGAGCCAGCAGATGATCTTGCAATGTTGATCTGTAAGTACACCTATGAATAATGATCAAACTTATTGTCGGAGATGATGCAGGTGATGATTCACCTACCTTCCAGTCCAATAGCCGACTGATGCCTATTCAGGCAGTGCCTATTCAGAGCATACAAATAGCAGATAAATTCATACTTAGATAGATCTATTCTATATGCATTTCACACATATCTTCCGTGCCCACAGTACTCAGTATTGTGTTCAACACTTATCGCTTATGATTCTCCTATCTCTTATATTTTGGAAACATTTTAAATCTGGCGAGACTACAATTATAAGTATAGCAGGATTACAGAATAGTTTACGTCAATGTTTACAGTTTTAGCCAGACCTCCGCAAGTGCAAAGATTCCTAAGCAGGGTTCTCACAAAAACTCAAGAAACGCATGAGTTACTCAAGTTACTCAAAAACGCAAACTCATGAGTTTGAGTTGCTAAGAAATGAGTTGAGTTTGAGTTGTGTATTTCAAAACTCATGAGTTACCTAAGTTGCTTAAGTTATAATAAATCTAACCTAATTAGGGTAATTACTCTTTTAAGTTTAGTTTTAGATTAAATCTAACTATTATAAGATAAGATCTATATTATAGTCTAGTTTTTCTTTAGTTTTAAAATAAGACTAATCCTAAAGGAGGCCTAATTAGGTTAGATTTATTGTAACTCAAGTAACTCAAGTAACTCGTGAGTTTTTGAGTTTGAGTTTGAGTTTGAGTTTGAGTTAGGGGTATAATTCAACTCCATGAGTATGAGTTGACCCTAAAACTCATGAGTTAACTCGAGTTGAGAACCCTGTTCCTAAGCAAGTAGGTAGCCAGTGACTCTGCAAAGCTTGTGGAATTAGTCTCATTCTACGTCCCCTTACAAGTTACAACACATCAACAAGGAATTATTCGACCGAGCATATTTCATACACCTAAGCTTTCCTTAAGAATGGCTGTGGTCCCCCCCACTGGCAACTCTCCTAACTTGACACAGAATAATAGAGTTTCATGTTCTGAATAGATGTCAATTGCCATGCAAAGGGCAGTATGGTGCAGTTGGCGGCTGGGGAGAGTCATTTGGCTGCTGGGAAGAGAAAGACGAGCCAAAATTCTCTCGAAATATCGAAGAAAAAAGGCGACTCACGGGCGCATTATTCTGGAATATCAAGGTGATAACATCGCCGTGGGTCAACGGGAAATCATGCACATGCGAAGAAGCTAGGGCGCAATGGTATAAGGTTTTTACGGAAGGTATGGAAATCTATGAAAGATTTGGTCATGTCGTTGACGCTTTGCGCGTTATAATAGCATCATCAGGTGGTGTGGAATCTCGACTTTAGACAGACTTTCAGACGATAGTACGGAACTGAAATGAGAAGGTCACTTGCTATAACATCATGTGATAATGGTTATACACTGGAACATCTAGCACGTCTTTTTCGATGTAATCTGTGGCAAATAATAGCTTTCTGCATTTACGCGCACCATCTTAGCAGCGCCCACAAAGTTTTGACCTTTCAGGTCATCTAAGCACACACTTCAAGGTAGAAACATGTCAAGAAAATATACAAGCTCTACTAACTAATATCTAAAAACTTCTCCCATACGAGTCGCGACCACACGGCGCACGGAACAAGCGCCTTAGTCTAGAGGATGATCCACATATTCTGCCCATCTACCCCTGTGTTAGTAAAACAAGAAACATCTTCATGAATAATCTCTTTATCATCCCACAATGCCTCAATTTATATGGAACAGGCGTCCATAGTCCCTCAGAACAGGTCGCTTGATGCCTCCAGCAGCTGTTCTAGATTCCTATAAAACACCCCCTACCTCCTCCTCCCCTTTCCATCAACTCAAGCAAATCACCATCACACCTTCAAGCACACTTAAACAACCATTCTACCATCAATCCCAACGATCTTCCATCAAGCTTCTTATTCATCACACCTCAACCATGTTTTTCATCTTCCTTCTCCTCCTCCTCATGGTCATCGTCGATGTCTTCCTCTTCATCCGCATCCGTCAAGGCACTCGCAACCGCATCCGTCAAGGCACTCGTATCCGGGAGGAGCCCCTGCAGGAGGAGGAGGAGGAGGAGGTGCCATTTGGGGCCGATCTCAATCTTCCTGTTGACCCACGGACCGAGGGCCACTGCACTGTTTGTGTGTAGATTGCTCCGGCCTTTCCATCACTATCTCCATTACCATCGTCCTTCTACGGAATTTGTACAGAATGGGTAATCCTCATCCCCTCACCCACTCCGCCACCCTCTTCCTCACATTTAAGTCGCATTCCCACTCCCGAACACCTACCCTCCTCACCCACCAGTGCTTAGCCTCCTCGACAATGCTGAGCTCAATCAGCAGCACGAACAGTGCCCACAGCGGACTAAGGACGGAGAGGAGCGTCACGGTGAGAAGGACAAGGACGGTGGAGGCAAGGAACAAGAGAAGTGTAGTGACGTACCTCGCACACATCTCGTGACAGCAAAGGGTGATGCGGCGGAGGAAGAGGACTAGGGTCGTGAAGTAGATGTGGAGGAGGGCGAGGAGGACAGCGATGACTCGGACTGTGGTTGGTGGGTGGGAGAAAGTGAGGAACTGGAGGCTGTAGAGAAAGAGGGCGAGGAGGGTAGTAGAGACGACGAGGGTGAAGAGGGTGGTGAGGAGGGTAGTTGGGAAGGTGGCTTTGTACAAAGAGTTATTGCTGTGAAGGGGGAGGAGGTAGAAATTGAAGATGATATAGACGTGGAGAAGCTGGCGAGCGAGGTCCTTGAAAAACATGTCGTGTGTGGGAAGGGACGTTGTGGTTGGTTAATTCTCGATGTTAGATGTTGGAATAGGAGGTTTTGAAAAGGGTGGTGGAATGACGACTAGATCGCTCCTACTCGTCGAAGGCTGATTTGGTGGAGGAGATGAAGAAGAAAGAGGAGGAGAGACGAGGATCATATAGAGGTATAGGAAAGCCGCCCACGAGGTTGGAGCGCGCTGGCTTAAGGTTTTGGGATGCTGTTCGGTAAAGACGGAGATGGTTCCTGCCGTACATGTCGCTTGTGCTGCGAGCACAAAGGGGATTGATAGGACAGGTGGATAGATTATACAGCGCTTGTTTTGCAGAATCTATCTATGCACTGTTCTCTTATATTAAGAAAATTTTAGATATTAATTTAATATCGTGTTTATACATTTTCTCCACTTATTGTTTATTTAAATAAGGATGATCAAATAAGTGAAATAAGTAATAGAAAGAGGTTTGTTTATAAACTGTTTAAGGTTTCTCTTTTAGGAATAATATGTTATCATTATACATTATTGTTATTCCTACACTTCTCCATAACCTAGTTAATCATATGTGGAAAGGCTCTATACGCAGAGGCAAAGTCCAGCTCTAGCCCTCTTCGCTTTAGTTACCGTCCGAAGCCTATTTATAGGAGTCGAAGTCTCCATGCAATCTTCCTACCTCACTTACTACTCATGCCCATGCTATATATGTAGAACGATGGTAACAGAGACGGTGATAGAAAGGTAGCTGTTAACTAGACACGTATAATGGTGTGACCGTTAAGTATTCCATGGCGGCCGCGGGTGCGGTAACAAGCGCGTGCAAACTCCTCAGTAGACACGACGTCAAAGCCTAGTAACGTAGCGAGTCGGATGAGGGTTATTATGTGGATGCGTGGGTGGATGTGAACCATACTAGCAATAAATATGAGGAGGAAGATAGCGAAAAACATGGTTAGGCTGTGGGCGTGAGGAATTAGGAGATTTGTAGGAATGTTGTAGGCGTTTGATGGTAGAATAGGTATTTGGAAATGCGAGGCCTTTGAAGTTGTGTTAGAAGCTGTGTTAGGAGATGTATAACGGCGATTTGCTTAAGGAGATGGAAACAGAGTGGAAGAAGGATGGGTCCTCAGGGGTTTTATAGACATCTAAAATAGCTGCTGGCGGGGTTAAAACAGCTGTTCAGTAGAAACTGATGTTGTGGGATGGCAGAGGCATACGTATCTTGTACTGTTAAAACAAAGGAATACATGGACGGAGCTGTCACAAATACAAAGAGTCTTTGTTATAATTCAAGAATGAGAGTTTGTGCTGTTTTCACTGTTCATTACAAAGGGGCGAATTGTATTTCTGTTGTAGGAATCATATTTTATTGTTACCTACAGTCTGCTGCTCGTGGGAAATCCCCCTGGAACCAAGTAAACGCAGAGTCCAGCTCTGCCATCTTGCTTTCCTTAACCTCCTACTTTCTTACCCTCCAAGATAGATCTAAGAAAAGTTGTTGGTATGAAAAGAGGTGGGAGGATTCGGCGGACTGAGAGAGGTGTAACTGGACACTGCCCTTTACCGCCAACGCTTTCTTTTGTCTGTTTTAAGAAAGACAAGAAAAATCTAGGCATTTAGGCGCCGCACGCGTGGCATGATCAGGTAAGTCCTTGGAAATAGGAAATTCGTACGGGAGACTGGTGATTCGCATGTCGTTTCTAGTTTTGGTTTTTTGGCCCTTAAGTGAGGGTCCTGAAAGGTAACGTAGGTAAGAAAACGGCGATGGTAAGTTTTTGTTTACATTATTAAAACATAATTATAATTGTACTCACTCGTTTTCCTATCTTTCTCATATGCAAGTGATGTTCAAGTAAGAAATGTTCAAGTAAGAACAGATGGGAGGTTAATTCAAGAGTGATTCACCGCGCATACTCACAGTAACACTTGTGCTGCTATATAGCTATTGTTGTGAATTGTTTAATATTACAGAAGAGAAAGTTCCCCTAGATGCGTGTGGACAGCAGTAGGGCTACACACATTTGCGTGGCCGGCTATTGTACAATAGAACAATGAAAATTTTCCTTAAGAATGCCCAAGCAATGGCTACTATCTAATGATATCTTCTCTTCCGAATTCTTTGAATATAATGCTTTGTAGCCCTATTTGCGGATAATTGTTTTGGCATGATTAAAAGTGCATTGTTACGCCACTATTAAACAAGCTCCATCATCTATGCTCCACTCTAACCATTCCTCTCTTTGTTTGCAACAGATCAACAGACTTCTAAATGTTCACGAATCTCTTTGTAACTGCCCCATAACATCTCTGTTCCTCTTTGTTAGGGGACAAGGCATTGTGGGAGATCAGCCTATTCAGGTGGCTATAGACAAGCTCTATATTCGAAAGTCTGTGGTCCTGTGCCTCCGTTGCTCCTTTATTCGGTGACCTAATACTACCGAACAGCAGCTCACAACTTTAAGACATATTACTTAACCTCTATTCTGCACATCTATGTAAACCCTTCCCTTTCCTCCACTTCCCCCCCTCTTCTCATATCATCAACAGCATCAGCCTCCGATCTAGTCACACACACAGCACATCTTCTAAAGCCACCCAAAATGCGCCCAGAACAGCCAACAACCATGCTCAACCCAAACCTCGTCAAGCTCAACACAATCATCATCTACGCCTTCCTCCTCCTCACTTTCACCATCCTCGCCTTTTTTTTTTCGCCCTCATCCACATCATTGTCGCGCCTAGTTCCACTCCGCATCCCCGCCACGCATGCCTCATCCCAGCACAAACCAAGCTCGTCCCCATCCTCGTCCTCGTCCTCTTCACCATCCTCTACCCCCTCAGTATTAGGCTCTACTACCACCTCGGCGTGTGGCCCATTCTCTCCATGCCCGCTGCGCTCATCTGTGCGCAGCTGTTGGGGTTGGAATTCCGCAACCACGGCTTTTTTGGCCTTGACGTCTCCATGAGAGAGGCGGAGTCGCGGGATAAGCTGTGGACAGGTTGCATGGACAGAGAGTTCTTTGACCTGGGCGTCTGCGTGCGAGAGGCGGACTGGAGGAATAAACTGTGGACGGATTGGATAGAGAGCGTGATGACGGAAGAAGCGATGGAGGAGGAGAGAGCGGAGAGAGAGAGAAAGGGTGAAAAGAGAAGGAGAGGAGCGACGGAGAGACAAGAGCAAGAGAGAGAGGGGAGGTGGAGAAAATAATAAGAGAGATAGAGGAAGTGGATGGAGCTGAGGAAGAGACGTTCTTAGACTGCTATGGCAGCGAGTAAGAGGGGGCGCAGCTGGACTCTGTCTCTACTTACCTTTCGGGTTACGAATTTTTCTCTTTACGGAGAAAAATGTAAAGAACACGAAAGGAATTTGTAAATCTAGGAACCGCGTGCCATTGCTAAGTAGGCTATCGGAAAGGGAAATTATTGTCCAACTCTGTAGTATAAGACCTATGTACCTCCTAGATTCTCATAGCTGGACCAGGACATTCCTAATTAAGGTTGTCTCATCGGATATCCCTATTTGATATCTCTATTCTTAGTCCGGCTGAACCAGGATAATGTGTTTGTCCACTTCTATTGCCGTATTTGTCGGGAGATCACTTATTACTTCATTTCTTACTCCCAGAATTGCGAGAGCCTCCCGTACGGTCCTACCGGATCCTATCCAGGCCTTTGATGAGTTCCCTTACTTAATCTACAAGGTTTAGACAATTCCCATAGATAGAGAAATCAAGCTGTTTTTCCTAGCAGCTTCAACTCTCACAATAACACTAGGCCTCACCCCGATATTATGTTAATATCTTCTAAATCTGTTCTGGCCTTGTTGGGAATAACGCTCTGGAGCCCTGATTTTTGAACAACTTCCCTATCACGAAGCACAAACCTACCTCTCCCGAACAATCCCCGTGTTCATAATCCACTCCACTTATCCCTCCATCCCTCCCCTTTATTCGCAATAGAACAATACAAAACAGTACAGACTTAGAATGCGCAAGGATACCCCCCCTAAATACCTCCCTATTCCCACCAAACACACCTCATAACCTTCCAACACATCACCAACCACTGTCCCAGCTATCTATATAAACCCCCCTCCCTTCTCCTACCCACCCTAAACAACCAACCCCTCCTCAAAACCTTCCCACCCGCACAGCCTCCTAACCCCAAAACAAGCTATCCATCCCACCGCCAACTCCCTCCACCAACCAACCATGTCCCCCTCCCTCCTCTTCCTCCTCATCCTCCTCCTCCTCCTCCTCACCAGCTGGTTCGCCGCCGCTCCACCACGGCACCCTCTCCCCTCGCCACGCCGCCTTCCACCTCGTCCTCCGATCTCTAATCCTCCATCTCCTCCTCTCACAGCGCCCCTCGGCACTCCGCGCGCTGCCCGTAGCGCTGCGCTGGAGCTGCCGCCAGGTGGGAGTGCTGAAGGGGGGGAGGCGGCGATGGACGAGCGGCGGTGTGCGTGTTTGAGCGTGCGGCGGAGTCGAGTCGCTCCGGGACGGAATGGGAGGGAGGGAGCTGGAGGAATTCGCTAGTCCGCAGCATGACTGGATGGTCGTGGAAGGTGCACTGCTGGTGAGTTGCCTTTTGTTGTAGTATTAGAATAGTAAATGGAATATTAATCCGATTCACTAAATCGAACGCGTCTTTTTTCGTCGAAGTGAGTGAGTGATGTTGTTCGTGGCTATGATTACTTGTCGCAGGCGCCTGGGCTCAGTCAGACGGAGCAAGCAGGTGTCTTCGAAGTTGTTTGGATGCAAGTAAGTGTCTTAATTTGCATGATAAATAATGTGCTTTTACTCTAGAAAATATATATAGGTACTTCATGGAATTATAATACTCACTTTCAGGACAAGCACAGCTGCGAAGCAAAGGCCAAATTCGCTTCTTAAGAATGTAGTAGATAGATAATTGAATGGAGTAGTACTCCTTTACATACGATTTATTACAGAAAGCCACGTCATTTATGATGCGAAACAAGGCACTTGCTTCCTCCATCTGATGCTTGTCTTGCCGTCTATGGAGTCGGCAGAGTCCTCTCTCTCTCCTTTTGCTTTCCTTCCCTCCCATCTTCTCAATAATCAATCCATCATCACCCAGTGCAAAAAGTCCATGGCATCGCCTTACACGTCCATCTCTCTCTGTCCCTCTCACTCACACGCCCGCTTTGGAAAACAGCCGCAAAAAATCACATCTCCTTTGTCGCCGCGAAAACAAAGAACCACGACCTCCCTCTCTCTCTGACTATTTCCGTAATCCATCCATCGCACGCATGAGCTCTTTGTCCAGAGCCCACCCTCGTCTAACCACATGCAGACACAGCGGAGCTTGTCTCTTTATCCAGATCGCAGCTCGGGGTCTGTTTTCTTTACGACGCATCGGGTTTGCGATGTGACGGCCGCATTCGTGAGTGTGCATTCGGCGTCTTTCATAAGTAGAGCGCATCTGCTCGATCCCTCTTCCACACATAACATTCACCTTCTTGGGCCCGACCACAAATTTGCAATTGCACCTCGACGAATTTGCATCTCAACGTCTATCTGTATAGCTCCATTCACATTCACATTCGCAGTCACATCCCGTCCATCCCCTCACATCCCCACCCCACGCCGCAACAATGGCCCCTCGCGTCCGTCCCCGTCCCTGGCTCACGCCCTTCTGGAACTTCATGGACAACCGCGAAAACCCTGGCGGCCAAGACTTCTGTGAGAGCATGAACACCTACTACCCGGCCTGCGGGCACGACATCGATGCCTCGCGCTGCCACAACCCCGCCAACATCAGGCGCGTGCAGCTCCGCCGCCGCCGCGCGAACCAGCGCATCCCCGGGTCCGACGACGTCGACGAATGCGACTTCGAGCACCCCAGAGCCCCCTGCATCCGAGCCCCCATCTACTACAACATCATACCCGAGATGCTCTGTCCCAACTGCCGCAGCGGCGGGCCACGGGGCAACTTCAGCGCGCGGCAGCTCGCGGAGCAACAGGAGATGTATGAGGGTTTGGTCGAGGACACGGTTGTACAGTTTCATGAGTACACGAACGAGGCCGGTCGTGATGACCTGAATGACGTACATCCAGATACGCTTCTCTGGGATTTTCCGGGGTGGGCCGACCACCGAATTGATGCGCGAGGCATTGAAGAAAATGGTTGGCCGTCTGATGCGGAGGATAGGCCCAGTAGTGATGAGGAGGAAGTCAGTGGTGATGAGGAGGAAGTTGTGAGGGATGTGGTGCCCAAGGCCGTGGCCAAGGTTGTTGCCAAGGTTGTCGTGCCCAAGGTCGTGCCAAATGCTGCGGTGCCCAAGAAGGCTGTCGTTCCAAAGGCTGTCGTTCCGAAGGCTGTCGTTCCTAAAGTGGCGCCTAACATTGTGCCAAATGCCGTCGTTCCTAAGGTCGTGCCAAAGGCTGTCGTTGCTAAGGTCGTGCCAAAGGCTGTCGTTCCTAAGCTCTTGCCAAAGAACGTCGTGCCTAAGAAGGCTGTCGTGCCTAAGAAGGCCGTCGTGCCTAAGAAGGTCGTACCCAAGAAAGCTGTCGTGCCCAAGGCGGTCGTGCCAAAGAAGACGAGGGTAAAGAAGGCGCCTCCACCTACAACGCGGGAGACGCGTGCACAGAAGAGGAAGAGGGAGGCGGAGGAGGCGGACGAGGAGGAGCAGAGCAGGCCGAAGACTGTCGTTCGCAGGGCTGTCGTGCCCGACACAGCCATGGCAGAGGTTAGTGAAGGCGTACGGAGAACTTTTGCAGGCGCACCGAAGGGCATCAGCGGCAGACCAAAGGCTGCTGGGCGCGCACCGAAGGGCACTGGAGACGCACCGAAGGGCACTGGAAGAAGCTCATCTGGCGGGATCGAGGACGCGATCGAGGACGAGGACGAGGAATAGGAGAAGTGATTGGGAGAGAGGTATGAACGAGCATGTATTACTTTCCGATTTGTGTTTTGGAATGGATCACGGCGTTTCTGATCTTGGTTTTCCTTCTGGGTTAGGATGTATAGGCGTTCAATGTTCAGAGTATTCTCGGAATATAGAAGCGAAAAGATGTGTTTGAGTTTTCGCCATGGAATGGCTGACTGAGATCTTGTACATTGTGAGGCATCGTGATGACTGATCTCGATTTGTGAGATGGAAGGATTGAACTTGAATCAGACATCTGAGTGGCGTGCAGAATGCAAGAAAGTGAGTGGTGAGGATGCGAGGACATGAGGACGTGAGGACGTGAGAAGGCGAGAAAGCGAGAGAGAAGTGCTCGATGGATGAACAGAAAAGGGAATGAATAGCACTCATCTCATGTAGCATCAGATCCTGCTACAGTTTACATTCAACTGTTTAGCTGATAACAAGCACTGTTGTATGAGGCATGGGGATCATGGCTTCCTCGTCAATGACACTGACAGCGTAATGACCTCGAACATCAACCTCATCCCCTGATCCTCGCTTCCCATCCTCAATAGCCTGTGACTGAACAATGTTCGTCAAGATTATTGATTCGTGTGCTCTTCAGAATAGTCTGATGCCTTAATCGCTCCCTCCAGTGCCGACGAGAATAACAGAGCAGCGGCTATCAGACTCACGAAACACGAGACGTGAGACGTGACACGCGATTCTCGACCAGTTCACCTGTCTGTCTGTGACATGCTAAGGTCTATTTCCGGCCATGTAGAGGCCTGTCTGTTGACCTTCGCAGACAAAGGTCTCACCAGAGAAAGGCACACAGGTAGACGTGAAAGAATAGCCAATACCATGTAAACAGCGTGTCGTCATGGATTGAGTCTTTGTTGAGACGGATCCCTTGTATTGTGGTCTTGAGCGGTGCTTTCGAATCTCGAGATGCTCATAGCCTTGGATAGCCTTGGCGTTCTCGACACGGTCGCCATCAGCGTAGGCGCGGATGAGTGAGCCTTTCATTTGCGCATGCTCGCTTCGCCATATCCGTCCGTATGATGCCGTCAATTGAAACAAGATGTTCAGAAAAGATGGAGTGTTTATATAGATAGACAGTGTGATCACCTATGGGTGGTTGTCTGTCGTCGAGCGGCAAAACAAATGAGGTGGTCCGTCGGCGTTTAGGACGGACCGGCTTCATACCACTTGGTTGGCTGTGAGTCGTCCTCATCGTCGTCGTCGGCGAGAGAAGGCGCCTTCTTCTCCTCCTCTGTCTCCCTCTCCCTGTCATATCCAGACGTCGTCGTCTCTCATGCAGCGCCGCCTCCCGCAGACATCTGCCGACTGCCGGCGTCTGCTCTTCATCTTGACTTGACGTACTCAAGCAAGACATACTCCATGCTCCATAGGCTGGGAATGCATCATCACCATGTGCGCCTCAGACTCACTCTCAGACTCAGACACAGACGCCGACACAGACACAGACGCCGACGCCAGAGGGCCATGAGGCACCATGTCAGACGCATCTGAGACGGCGATACTCATAGGCTGTCAGTGACTGCTGCCATCCTTCTGCCCTCCTTCTGCCATCCTTCTGCCCTCCTTCTGCCATCCTTCTGCCCTCCTTCCGCCACCCTTCTGCTGTGCCTGTGAGTAGAATGCCGACGTCTTCAGTAGCCATCCATCTCCATGGACCTCCTCCTCCTCCTCCTCAAAGGCTCAAAGACATTCTGTCGTGAGAGGCCGCGGCCCTTCATGAGTCTGTTTCATGGCCATGAGTCTGTTTCGCCGCTATGGAAACAAAGCTCTGCGTCTCCAGTAGAGTCATTCTCTCCTCCTCTCCCCATTGTCTTTCTCCTCTCTCCATTGTCCCTCTCCTCCTCTCTCCTCCTCTCTCCTCCTCTCTCCTCCTCCCTCCCCTTTGCCACGCGTCCATCGAGTCCATCCTTTGTCCCCTTTCCATTGTCGATTCTCGATTCTCGATTCTCCATTCTCTAGTTTAAAGTCTTCATCATCCCTATAAGCCTACTCTCCTCCTCTCCTCCTCTCCTCCTCTCCTCCTCTCCTCCTCTCCTCCTCTCCTCCTCGTCGTCCTCCTTTTCGTCTCCAAGGAAAAGAGACAATTCCCTTTATTCTCAGGCCTGTTCGGCTACCATCGGAAGTCGTCCGCGCTCAAAGGGATTGCTCTATTGAGCCATTGACGCGCTTCGCTTCGCTCGTCACGACAATGTTCGGGGGCGCACTCTAGTCACTTCAAAGCCCCCATTCAGAAATCAACAACATCTATTCAATCGAATAACAACAATAACAGCCCTCATATTCTGCCCTCGCACACGTGGGCGTTGTTCCTTTGTCCTATATAGTACCACCTTTCAACCTCTTCTTCCATTTCCGCAAATTCCTCCCTCCCCCCACAATCATTTTCAAGATCAACAACACGACTATACCAACATCAACGAACATCACCACCTTTTTCCCATCTCGAGAAATTAAAATACGACATATCGCAGGTCGATTTGAAAACAAAAACAGCATCTCACCACCACCATGCGTCTCCCACGCAAATTCCTCATCGTCGCCCTTCTCCCCTCCGTCCTCGGACACAGCTGGATCGAGGAGCTCCGCATCATCAACCCCAACGGAACCTTCGCCTCCAATATCGGCTACCCACGAGGCAACGTGCTCCGTACCGCCCCCGATTTCAACGACTCGAAGCTCGTCTACCTCCTCCCTCCCAATGGACGCGACCCTCACGTCGTCCTCCCCTCCGACCCCATGTGTCGCGCCGAGCAGTCCAAGGGCAACCAGACCGCCGGCAGTCCCGCCCTCAGCGCCTCTCCGGGCGACATGATCGCACTCCGCTACCAGGAAAACGGCCACGTCTCGATCCCCGGCGCCGGAAAGCCCGCCAACCGCGGCACCGTCTCCATCTACGGCACCACGCAGCCCCGTGCCGACGAGAAGTTCCTCAACATCCACAATGTCTGGACTGCCGACGGCACCGGCGGCGACAAGCGCGGCTTTCTTCTCGCTACCCGCAACTACGACGACGGCCAGTGCTACCAGGTCAACGGCGACGCGATCTCGCAGGCGCGCCAGAAGGCGTTTCCTCACGAGCCGACCAACAAGATGGGCGGCGACATCTGGTGCCAGAGCGACATCGTCATCCCGGCTAATGTCACGGCGGAGGGCCTCTTCACCATCTACTGGGTCTGGGACTGGCCGACCGCGACGACCCCTGAGGTCCCGGCCGGCAAGCCCGAGACGTACACGAGCTGCATGGATATCATCCTGGTTCCGGGTGAGGGCACGAGCAAGAATGGCGTCAACTTCATCAAGGGCCAGGACCTCAATGAGGCTGCCGTCGAGATCCAGCTCACCGAGCAGTTCCTCGTCCCAGTCGGCGGCGCCATCGCCATCCAGGGCAGTGCTGCAGTCCAGGCTACGTCCAGCACCACGGTCGCAACTGCTGCCCCTGATGCAGGCGTCGACGTCGTCACAGTCACTGTCACGGCACCGGCTATCACGACCATGAAGACCGTCACCGTCACCGCCAGTCCGCCAGACTCAGCACCAACTTCCTCTTCCAGTGCGCCAGACTCAGCATCCACTTCATCCACCGGCACCCTCGACGTCCGGCCGTTCCTGACCAGCTCCTTGGCTGCGACGGCTACGGCTAAGGGCACCAAGATCGTCACAACTGTCGTCCAGGAGACCGTCGTCGTCACCCTGACCAGCACAGCCCGCATGGGTGCCTTCACCGTCATGCCTCGCATCCGCGGCCGTGCTAGATTGTGAGGAGACGTTTCATCTTCCAAGCAGGGTTCACATAGGGGGATGGGCTGTATATACAGATGGGAGGCATTTCGAACACGAGGATTTCTGGTGTGGCAGGAGGTGCATTTGCTGGCGCTTGATTTGGGCATATATACCACCGTGGATGAGGTGGGATTGGCGCACATGTCACAAGGTTGCTAGAGGGTGGTTATTGTGCGATATTTTCAGTCTGCGTGCTGTGTGGACAGCAGGCCGGTTGGGGTGATCGAATCATCTCAGATGATGAATGGAAGGGAACAGTCAAAATCAATGAACGGATGGGGAGTTTGTTAGATATATTATGGCTCAAGCCTGGCTGGGAGGACAATGAATGGCGCGAATGCGATGATGAGTGATGCAAATGAAAGGAATGGAACAAACTTTTGAGCTGTCTTCTTCTGCGTGTAAATTGTGGTTGTGATTGTGCTTTGCTTGTCAATGAATGGGGAATGTGAATCTAAATGTCCCGCGTACGTCTATAACTCAGCAAGATCCAGGGCATTTGGAGATGGGCAGGCATTCTGCAGGTAGAGGTTAATAGCAGCCTGTTGAAAGTCGTTTAGAGTTGTTCAAAGCCGTTCGAGTCTGTGATCCTGCGAAAATATATGACGGGATGACTCTTTTACCTTTCCCGTTTCTTGTCTATGAATGAATGAATAAATGGCATTTTTCCTCATTTCTTCTCTGAAGCGTTCGTTTTTGTCCCCGTCTACCATCGTCTATGCTCACAATCCTGCTTTTAAGGGCTGGCTTTCTTTCACTTATTCTACCTCTGTCTGTCTCTCTTCCTCGCTGCTGGGCACAAAGCCTGGTCACCTGTGGAAACACTCATTCTCATTCTCATTCTCATTCTTACCCTCGCTCAGATTCTTCACATGCCTTCCTTAGATAAGTCCAGACTCCTATCCTCTGTTCACATTCATCAAATCACTGACAGCCGCAAATCAAATACCCAAGTCCTCCTTCTCACACAACCACACGTTCCCATCTGCCTCGCCTTGATCTAGAATCACAGCGTGATAATTACTTTGATCCGCAGTCTCTGCATGGACGCTACGATACCTATCATATCCCACACATCAATCGACACAACTCTGAACCTGACTGACTCTCAAAGAGCAAGGGTCCTTGCCTTCAATAGAATAAACAAAGGATCCTTGGCGAGCAAGAGACAAAGAGCCTCAATGCTGTGCTTGCACCAGTGTTCAGGATAAAGGATTTGCTGAACAACACGCTGATCTCGCCGGGGTTCCGTTTGCCTGTCTGGCGTGAGCTGAGCTGGAGGGAGGAGGTGTGATTGTGCCCCTTGCGGTAATACAGTGGTTGTTCCTCTCTTGCCTCTCTCTTACTCTGTGTGATGTTGCACTTCCCTTGACCTCCTTATCCTCCTCTCCACGACCTGTCTGTTCTCAAGCGCATACGTCCAGCTTCATCCAAGCTTATGAACGACCTCACTGCCCGGCAGATCGACTCTGAGTACCGCAGCAGCGGGTTATGGCTCATCTCTGCAGGCAGACTGCAAATGCAAAGTCATCTCGCTCAAGATGCGACAGTTCAAACAGAAACGAAGGTTTGGACTCGGCACAATGCCGTTGTTCCCGCTCCTCCTATTGTTCACAGCGAACAGCCCGCAGTTGCCCCCCTTGTTCTCATCAGGTCCTGTTCTCGACCTCGAGCTACGCACACAGAAACTGCATATAAGAGCCCTTCTCCCTCCCACATATCTCCAGATCCCGTTCCATAACATCCCTATTCCCGCGCTCGATCAGCATTGCTATCCCATCTCCATTACTATCCCAACTACCCCAGCAGCTCCATCCACATCCACATCTCCATCTCCATCTCCATCCCCCCCCCACCGCCACCCCCACAATGCCCACCTACACCTGGACCCTCACCCGCACCCTCAGCACCCACACCCACACCCGCTTCACCCTGACGCCCCTCCTCACCCTGCCCACCACGCACATCCCGCCGACGCCCACGCACCCCTCCCCCACCGCCATCGGCATGTTCACCCTCCCCCCGGCCTGCGCCGTCCCCACAACAACAACAACGACCTACCGCGTCACCCCCTCGCAGCTGCACACCCGCTCCCGCATCACCTTCCGCATCACCTTCCGCGTGCGCGCCCGCGACGACGCGATATGCGTCCGCCGCATCGAGGAGCGGAGGACGGTGTGGGAGGAGGAGGTCGTGGAGCGCGGGGAGGCGTTTGGGTTTGAGGCGGTGGAGGAGGTGGAGGGGGGGCGGGCGTGGGGGAGGGTTGTGTGCGGGGAGGGGGAGGGGGAAATGGATGAGGAGTTTGTTGGCGTCTAGACGGCTGGGTGAGCTGGACGAGCTGGGATTTGGCAGTTTTGGGAATCAAGTATCAGGTAAGCTAAAATAAGGTAAGGTAACTAGGATACGCGTAACTCCATAATTTCATATTCACCCCAATCAATAAATACTCCATCCCGTCCCATCCCGTCCTCTTCTGACTCTCATGCACATCGTGACTCACTAAGCTAACACCATGACAACGTATCCATCCATACATATCCATCCATACATACATACATCCCTTCATATTCCCAATTTCCCCTCCCTCAACTAGAGCACTTAAAGCAAAAGTCCCTCCGACACCTAAACCCCCTCTCCCCACACCTCCTCAAACTGCCCCCGGGCGTCTTCACCACGCTGCCCGGACTGCTCCTCCGCTCCCGCCCCAGCCCCAGCCCACGAACCCTGCCTCCCGGCCCGCGCATCGGCGTCTGCATCGCCTGGCTCATTGAGCCCGAGTCGCGGCCCTTAGGCGAGGTCGCTGCGCCGGCATTCCCCCTCGCGATGCCGTCTGCGGCTGTAGGCGGCGCGGAAGCCCGTGGCGAAGGCCCGATCTTTGCGACGAGGCGCGAGGAAGAGCGAGGCACGGAGCGAGATGAGAAGGCGGTGAAGTCGTCGTCGTCCATGCCCAGCTCATCCGCCTCCTCTTCGTCTTGCGCTCTCGGCTTCGGGGGCGGTTTCACGCCACCTCCGATGGCATCAGCAACAGCACCAGGGGGGATTGTGTGTTGGAAATTTGAATTCAAGGGGGCTGCGCGATGATGCGCATTGGGCTTTGGTGATGAGAAGCTTGATGGAGACAAAGTACCCACCCCGGCCGACGAGAGTTTATTGGCGGCCTTGAGCTTACTATCAGAGAACGTCACCGTCTTCTCCCCTCGACTACGCGGCGGTCTTGAGTGGAACGTCGCAGCTTGGCCGAGCGGCGGTGTGAGGATTGAAGAGCTAATTTTAGCCGCCGCGGTGAGTTTCACAGGACATTGAGGCGGAGGACTGGAAAGGATGATACAGATATCATTGTTGTCCTGCGTCGCTGAAACTGGCTCCGCGGCGCCGTTTGGCTTCTCCAGCTCAGGGGACGTGATACGTGGATGTTCAATCCTTCGTGCAGTTGTGCGTTTGGCAGTGCCTCGAGGCTCAGGAGTGGATGGGATGGTCCAAATATCGTCAAGGTCCTGTGTCGCAGCTGCAACTGGTTCCTCGGTGGCATTTGGCTTCGAGGGTGAGGGAGGAGTGGTTTGAGACGGATTTGCAACTGGTAGAGGAGAAGATGGGGTGGAAAGTAAAGCGTGGATTTCTTCTGCGTCGGGCACTGCAGCTGTCTCCCATGGTGACAAGGTCTGAATAGTTGCAGTGATAGGTAGCAGTGGGCTCTGGGTTGCAGTGTATGTATTTTCTTCTGGACCATCTGAAGGCCGGTTCTGAACGGGCACTGTAGGCGAATGGAGAGCGCTTTTTGGGCAAGCATCGACATTTTCTGCTGGCTCTGCTGCAGCTACAACATCTGTAGTAGGTATGTGCGCAGCGCTTGTTCTTACGCGTAGAGGACTGATGGGTGGGTTGTAAGCATCTTCTGAAAGTGCTACTGCAGCCGAGACATCTGGAGACAGAATTTGCATAGGCGCAGTACCTGAGCGCAGAGGACTGATGGCCATATTGTAGATATCTTTCGCCGAAAGCACTGCTGATGAGATGTCCGGAGAGCGGATATACGCGGAGACTGCGGCGTGTAATGAACTGATAGGCAGATCGTAGATAACTTTCGGCGATGCAGCAACGTCTGGCTCTTCTTTAATCTCGACCGCTTCTTCCACATTCACTCCTGTATCTAGAACCTCATCATTCGTCCCAACCCATTCTTGGAAGGTCGACGGATTCGGCTGATGGATAATATATGGTTCAGCGTTCTGCACATCCAGGGCCAGAAGCGCAGGATCAATCAGCATATCGAACTCTGAAGTCGAAGGCTGGGCAAAAGGTTGAGTACCCATGCCTGGCTGCTCAACTACAGTCTCGCTGTGGCTCTGGAGCGCAGGGGCTCCTGTGGGAGCGCGGAAATGAGGTGGCGCTGCGTCATCCTCATCATCAGAGAAGTCATAGGACGGATCAACGGTGTTGCGGAAGCGTCCCAAAAGGGCGGCGGCTGCGAGGTTGGACTTCTCCCGCTTTGAGAGGGTGACAGCACTGGACGGAGGGGAAAGGGAGCGAAGAAGGGAGTGTGATGATGATTGTGAATTTGGGATTGTGCGGGAATTGAAGAATTCATTTCGGTCGGGGTTGGCAGTTGTTGCTGTGACTCTGGCAGAACATGGGAGATTTTGATCGGCTTTCGCGGATAGGTGTTCTGCTTGTCTCTCCAGGACCGAGAGTTCTGGGTATGGTGCACTGTCTGCCGAAGTCATCTGCTGGGGCCTTGCAAGTTTTGATGATGATGATGCTCGACGTTTCCTCCGCCGCCGACCGTCATGGGCATCCTCGTCCGTCTCGTCCTGTCTTGAGTGATCATCCAGCATTACTCCATCATTCCACATATCATCTTCCTTCTCCGAGCCCGGATCATTGCCATCATCTTTCATCCTCTCTGCTCTCCTTCTCAATCTCGCCGGTTTTGGTGGAGTCCTCGGACTCTCTCTTGCAATCCCATCCGGGCGTTCTCCCTTAAACTTGTCAATATCCCTAGCATCCACAATAACCCTAGAGTCATCCTTTCTCGGCCTTCCTGGCTTGATTCTCGGCACTTCAAGTACCTCTGAACAAACCGGTTTAGGCGGCGGAAATAAATGCTGATTTCCATTCTTCGCATACTTCTTGCGGTACCGATCGAGCCAGGAAAGCGCTGTGTGACGGGGATTCTTGGCACCCAGGAGGCGCCAGTGCTTATGGCCCCAGATGGAGTAGTTTGTTTCGAAGAGAACTGATCTGACCCATTCGAGGAGGAGCTCGTCGTCTTCTACTGTGAAAGGGAGTTTTTCACTACGACGATTGGTCATGTTGGGGGCATGGTCGGGTTTTGTACGATTGAAGCTTATTTTTGGTTTGAAGTTCTTAAGTCGTATATTTGGCCCTGCTCCTGTAGGTATGGCATTCTTGAGGTGATTCTCGATCTCGGACGGTTCAGACTCTTCGGGCGCCAGTGGTTCATAATCCGGACCAGTGGAGTCACCGCCAGATTGCTCAATGTCGTCAAATGCTGGCACATAATCGTCATCTACATCATCGTCATCCCATCTCTGCTCTTCATTTCCATCCACCTTCTTGGTAAATTGTGGTTCGGTTTTCCGGGCCCCATGGTCTTCGGTGGAAAATGCATCCCCAAATGTTGCATCTTCGTAGGATGGCTCAAGTCTGATATCCATGGGGATGTGTCTAGTTATCTGGTCCGCGGATCTTGAAGCTGCAATTGGCTTTTCAGTCAGCATAGTGCCAAAATGACTGCTATCATTTGATGCGGTCCTCCTTCGATCTTGAGGACGGCGATGAGTCTGTTGCTCTGGTACTCTTGATGGTACTACCGAAGTCGTTATAAGCTCTCTTGTAATAAATGTTCGATCACGAACAACCGTTTCGCCTCCGCTAGGATGCTGCACGTGTGGAATGTCTCGCTTTCGTGGTCTGCCTCTCTTACGTTGTGGTGCCCATATTGAATCTGCACGCTTCGGGGAAGGTGATCGCTCATCTGGCTGGAGAAGAATCGATTTGAGTATGGGACGTTTGCCAGGGGTCACTGCTGAGAGTGTTGGAGCTCGCCATTTTGGTTCAATGCTCGAATCGTCGAGAAATTTTTGCTGCGACACATATTTGACAATACGTGGACCTAATTGCTTGCCAAACTGAGAAAGGATATCGGGATCTGAAGGATATGAAGGACGACTGCTTAATGGCTTCGGTTTTGGAGCTTGCTTTAGACTCTGAACCCTTGAATGAGGAAATTGTTGATGCTGATTTTGGAAAGGTGGTTTAAAGGATGCGGCCATGGACTTCGCAGGGATGACCCCACTGCTCTGGTAGAGGATGTCATCCTCATCATCGCTGTCTTCTTCAATATTGGCATTCTCGTTTCCAATGTCCTGTTCTTCTTCATCATCTTCCTCTAGACTTGGATTTCCTAGCCCGAATTCCGGTTCTGTTGTGAAAGCCCTCAACATCTGTCTCCCATTGACTTGATAGTCAGTTTGTATATTATCGTCGGCTTCATCCGCATCAAAAGAATCCTCTCTATCATCCATCCGTGAACCCAACCCAAGCTCTGGCTCCTCTGTAAAGGCTCTCAGCATCTCTCTTTCCTTTCCGACATCTCCTGCATCCGTCTCGTCTTGCATCTCGGCGATATGTCCGTTATTGACTACGATTTCGCCCGTCCTCATATCGATTTCGTCGCCAATGCCAGTGAAGTCCTTCCCATATTTCTCAAAGATAGCCTCGAACTTTGATTTGAGCTTGTTGTCAAGCTGAGCCCTCGTTGCTTGCAATACTGCATCCGGATCTTCCTCGTCAACCTCATCGTCTTCTGATTCCTCCACGTCGTCTTCTATGCTATCTTCGAATTCCTCCGGACGTTCCCTTGCATTCACGGCGCTGTAGAATCCATGATAATCGTCGTAAGATTCGCTATGTCGATGTTGCGACACTGGGCCTGATATACGCTGTCTCTTGAAGGAAGGCTCCATAATGATGGGCCATTGATCGCAGTGCAACTCAGATTCGTAGCGTTTTCGGTGTTCTATCCACTCAGTTGCAAGCAAGCTCGAATGCCTCGGATGAATGTCTTGGAGCATCTATGATCCACTGCACAGAGGTCGATGTTGGGGTTGAAATGAAGGTGCCATCGCGTAAATACCAAATATTTCCCCACACGCGTAAAGTGGTGGCAGGTACCTCTCATAGACTTGCATAACTTAGCTATCTGCATAAGCTATCTGCATAAGCTATCTGCACAACCCAACGTCACCTTTCTGTCTCGCAATATTCCGCAAGGTTGCTGTCCCAAACCTAGACTCAGCCTATTATTTCTCCCATAATATGAAGCTGCTACTCTCTATCTCCAGCTCATGATGTATTGCCAAAAGTGCAGGACACCGCTGAAGCTTGACAGCTCTCTGGAGGGCTTAAATCCAGCAGCTTTCAACCTCTTAGTTGGTAAGCCGCCCCAGCACATTGCGCATAGAGTGAGGCATATCTAACTTCCAGCTACAGGCTCGACACAGCAACAGCCAAAATCCCTTCCTCCGTCTCGACCAGCATACCCACAAGAACGCAAAGCCCTCTACGACCGCGTCTTTCGCGATGCCACCTCTCCAACGTTCAAGCGCGCCCTCCCCTCTCGCACCTTCGACCTCTCCTCCGCACCCAACCCAGGCATGTCCTTCGTGATGCTCTCCTCCTCCGAAGTTGCTCCTCCAGCGCTGTCTGCTCCCACAAACCAAGCATCTCCGAAATCATCGAAAAGTGCGTCTTCTCGTCCTGAAAATGGTCACATCGATGGCGGTGTGGGCGAGAACAAGGCCATGTCCCACGAGATGGACAGAGTGAACCGTCTATTTGAAATACTTTCTGCGCGATCAGATATCGATCATCCTGTATGCACGGAGTGCACAGCACTCCTTCTCTCGTCTCTGGAAGCCCGTCTCGAAGCCTCCGTCCGCGAGCGCGACGCGTACATCGGCTTTCTCAAGCGCCTCCAAAACGACGTACCCACCGAGTCCGAGCTCGCCGCCTCAAAGGAAGCGCTAAGGCAGGCTCGCGAAGATGAAGAAAAGGCGACACAGGAGCTCCTCAGGCTCGAAGCGGAGCGCAAAGCCGTCGACCAAGAGCTCGCCGACCTCAGCGCCGAATCCCTCGCCCTGAACGCCGAAGAAACGGCCTTCTGGCGCACGCACAACGCCTTCTCCAGCACGCTCTCGTCGGCGCTCGCCGCACACGCCTCCATCACCGCCTCCCTCGCCCACGACACCGCGCAGCTCTCCCTGCTGCAGCGCACAAACGTGCACAACGACACCTTCTCGATCTCGCACGACGGGATCTTCGGGACGATCAACGGGCTGCGGCTGGGCCGCATGGCGGCGCACCCGGTGGACTGGCCCGAGATCAACGCCGCGTGGGGACACACACTGCTTCTGCTCAGCACGATGGCGAAGATGGCGGGGTTCCGGTTTCGCGGGTACGAGCTGTGTCCGATGGGCAGCACCAGCTCGATTGTGGCGGTGACGGAGGGGAGGGCGGGGAAGGCCGGGAGGCGGAGGCTGGAGTTGTGGACGAGTGGGGACATGCCGCTCGGACTGACGTTTATGCATCGACGGTTTGATGCGGCGATGGCTGCGTTTTTGGACTGCTTGGCACAGCTGGGCGCGTTTGTAGAGGCGGCGAGCGAGAGGACGTCGATGGATAGGGAACGCAGGAGTGTGGATGGTGGGAGTGGCCGCGTGAGCAGGGACGGGAGCCAGAGGGGGAGGAGGATGGGGCTTAAAATGCCATATACCATTGAGGGGGATAAGATTGGGGGGCAGTCTATTCGGTTGGGGATGGCGCAGGACGATGGATGGAGCAGTGCGTGCAAGTATGTGCTTACGTGCTGCAAATACTTATTGGCGCATGTTAGTAACGGGGTTGGACGAGGAGAATAGTGGAGGCCAGGTCGAAGCTGAGTGAAGAGTAGGAGACGGTGTGCATATTGCGGAGTTCGGAGGGAATCGTGAGGAGTTAGGCCTGGGAGCATATATTCTGGCGCAGATAGATCGATACCATACCAAGTCTTTCCACAACCGTCCCTTTTGAGGCTCCGTAATCTAGTCGTCTACACAACCATCGCCTTTGATGGTCCATAACCTCCATCCCCTCCTACATCTCCCCACACTGACTAACGACCACATCCAAATTCGGCACATCCCTCCCGCGATACCCCGTCTTCGTCGCCTCGACCTTCTTCACGACCTCCCAGCTCTCAGTGCCAAACACCCTCCCAAACACGACATGCTTCCCATCCAGCGTCGGCGTCGGCACCGTCGTGATGAAGAACTGGCAGCCATTCCCATCCCTGCCCGCATTAGCCATCGACAGCAGGCCCGCCGCATCATGCTTCAGCGCGAAGTTCTCGTCGGCGAACGTCTTCGTGCCGTAGATGCACGCGGCGCCCGTGCCGTCGCCCGCCACGAAGTCGCCGCCCTGCACCATGAAGCCCTTGATGACGCGGTGGAACTTGGAGCCCTTGTAGCCCTGCGGCCGCCCGAGCGCCGACCGGCTCTCGCCCGTGCAGAACTGCCGAAAGTTCTCGGCCGTCTTGGGGACGGTGTCGGCGAAGAGCTCGATCTGGATCCGGCCCAGTGGCTCGCCTGGAAGGGGGTTAGAGAGGGAGCACGGAGGGTGGGGGGTGTGTGGGATGAAGAGGGGGATGGGAGCTGTCACGTGACTGGAGGTTTGAGTAAGGGAAAGGGTGATATACCTCCGACTGTGATATCGAGGAAGACCCTGGTGGTGTTAGCAGAGCATAGAGAAGCTGTAGGGTACAGGGAGGGTTACAGAGGATTCCCTGATTCGGGGAGTTGTGTAGGCATGTTAAGCTGCAAATGCGCGTAGAAGGTGTGAGTTTTCGTGGTCGCGAGAGAAATGCTGAGACAGAATCGTATGCTGCTGCTTGTGTCACTCTCGAAATTAAGGAATTAAGGAATTAAGGAATCAAGACAATAATGCGTTTATCAGTATGTGACGATGGATGTATGGATGTCGGTTTCGAACAGGATGAATGTCAAGCAAAATCTCGTGACTTGAAATGTGAGTTCGAGGCTTCGAGGCCACTATTGCCTGGATGATCAGGTACAAGACCAGTCAGAGTTGCTGCAATATCACTTAAATCTATCACTTAGATCTATAACTTAAATTACTTAAAACTACAACTTAAACCACTTAAATCTATTACTTAGATTTATCACTTAGATCTGCACATAGCTGACAGATATATTACTCATCAAAGCTTCTTTAATGAACAGGAAGATGGGAAGGAAGACAAAGGAACAAAGGACCTGTGAGGCTGTGCACTCACTCCTCCGCGGAAGTCGCTCACTCACTCTCGAAAGCCCTTGAAGTCCATTCATTAAATAATATGATTCCTGATCTGTTTTGGGTCGATAATTGAATTGAATTATATTAAATTAAATTATATTAAATTAATTATACAAATTACAGATTCATCGTTGACCCAACGCTGTTTGCGGCGGCGTCATCCTCGTCATCTCTTTGTTGTATCCACTCGGTGCGATTCAGCAACACATCACATCGCCTCCATCCATCGCCTCCTCCTCGAGCGCCGGCCAGACAGACCCATCCATCGCCCTCTCCGCCCACTCCGCCCCCTCCGCTTCTCCGCCCTCTCCGCGCCGGTCGACTCCGCTCTGCAGTAAACCTGATCCAGTCGCTGCCAAGCACTCGCTCAAGCAACTCACTCAAGCTCCCGCCCGCTCAACCACCTGGATTTCCCTCATATCGCTGAAACGACTCTCCTACACTCCGCGAGTTTGGCCACGCATCTTACTTTCTTCCTTTTCTGCGACCGAGTGCATAGAGTCAGCGGTCGCCAGCTGCGTGCGACAAGCCCTTGCTTTATATATATCTGCGCGGCACGGCCCTGAATGAGTTCGGAGTTCGCAATACACCTTCCATCGATCTTACTGTGTAAACGCCGCCCGGGGTCAGCACATGTGTCAAAGAGATCGCGTGCGAAGGAACTGCAGTCACCATGGCGGCAGAGGCATATATCAATGATGCCATGGTTGAGGCCTTCAGGATCGCCGGCAGGGCTCTGGTAGAGCGACAGACGGCTACTCTGGACACGCCCACGGTGACCACGACGCCCACGCCCACGCCCACGCCAGCACCAAGTAATGGACAATCGCCATTACTGTTCTTCGTCGCTCTCGGCTTCGGTGTCATCTTTACGAATCTATGGTACGCTTGCGCTGCTGGCGGGTTCGAGTGAGGTATATTTGAGCTAATCAACCCCGCAGGATCATCGTCGGCGTCAAGTACTGCTTCAGATACAACGCGCGAAATCGAGCACTGGCTCGTGGCGAGGATGGAGAGCCGATCAATCTCGAAGCCGTCAATCCCCGACCACATCGTCGGAGACGAGAAAAGAAGCTGATGACGATGGATGAGGTCAACGAGCGATTCCCCCTCACTAAATATAAGACATGGATGGCATCTCGGGCACAGGAAGGCCTTTCAACCGCCGGTGGTGTCAATCCGCCTGTAGGCAGCAGGCCTGCTACAGTGAGAGACGCCGAAGGAGTTATACCAGTCTCTCCAACCGAGACCAAGCACTCCATCGAATCCAGAGACAAGAGCGAAACCACCCCCCAGATCACCGTCACATCCCCGACGATCTCCCCCTCCACCCCCGTCGAGCGACGCAGCATCGAAGTCCGCCGCTCCGCCGACGGCACCGAGAAACCCAAAGACGACCGCGCCACGCTCCCCACCCTCGAGGAAGTGACGACGAACGCGACCCATGACCCCAAGAACCCCGACCACCACGAAGACGAGACCGACGACGACGACGACCACATCCACACGGCTCTCGGTCCCGACATCCTTGACCACCCCGGCGACAGCTGCGCGATCTGCATCGACACGCTCGAGGACGACGACGACATCCGCGGCCTGACGTGCGGCCACGCCTTCCACGCCTCGTGTCTGGACCCGTGGCTGACATCGCGCCGCGCCTCCTGTCCGCTGTGCAAGGCGGACTACTACGTGCCGAAGCCGCGGGCGGAAGGCGAGGCGGAGGCGGAGCAGCGGAGCAGCAGGCGGAGGGACAGGGAGAGCCCGAGGGTTAATCTGCCACAGCCGCCGAGGGGGGTCTGGGGGGTCGCGAGGAGTCATCCGAGAATGTATCTGCCGGGCAGGTTCATGACTGGGCCGGCGTATGTGGGGGGCACGGCGTATGATTCGTACGGACGGCCGGCGGGGCAGAGTCGGAGGGTGAGGCTTGCCCAGGGTGAGAGGCAGGGAGAGGCGGAGCAGGTTCAGAGACAGGCACAGGGGCAGGGTTGGGGAGCGACGATGATGGGGAGGCTGGCGCCGTGGCGGAGGGAGGGGAGGCATGGCTCTGGATCTACCCCGGCCGCTACCGACGCCGCTACCGTCACGCCGGCGCAGTTGGAGGGGCAGACGTACAGATGAACGCCGCGTCGGCCTCGGTCGCGCTGATCGAGAAAGACCAGTCTTCTGCCCCGCGGCTCGCTTCGACGACACCGTCCGCCTCCTGCGAGCATCGAGATTGAGCTTGACTCTCACGGCTTTGCTTCCCTCTACATACACATGCGCCTCATCCATACACATGCAATATCTCGCTCTCACGGCACGGCACGGCAAGGCACATGACAGCACATGACAGCACATGACAGCACATCCCCATCGTTTGGCATCGTTCAGCGGGATTCGCATCTGCCACACACTCGCATCAACGCATTTCCTTGCAGCTTTTCGGTTTCCATTTTTCCAACATTCCCGATATCGTCTCTTGTCTATCGTCTATTTCCTGTTCTGTCTTGCGAGTCTTGTTATATAGCGTCGGAACTCTAGTCTGGTCTTTTAGTTCTGTTTTTCGTTTTAGTTATGGCGATGGCGATACGGACGGGGACGGGAGAGGCCAGCGGGGTAGGAGGGGATAGGAGGGTTTGAGACGGGGGGTTAGGGGTGGAATGGATTGGGATGGGATGGGATGGATACGATATGAGGGATGGGATGGGTAAGGCGTTTCGGGATTTTTCTGCCAGGGAGGGGCGAGAAGGGGTGGGGGGAAGGGGGGGGGAGGGAATTGTCGAGCTTGAGTCTGAGTGCGCCGGGCTGGGCTGGTTATGGAGTATATAGTTGATGGCCCGGAATTGGGGGTGGGGGCGGGGATACAGATACGATACGTTGCATAATTCCAACACCTGAATCCGTCCTTGCTTGCTTGCTTGCTTGGTTCCTTCTTTAGAAACAGCAATAACCTGTTTAAATCCGCTATGTGACTCCCAGCTGAAATCAGGCTTGATTGAAGTCTAATATTAAGCTTACTCTGCATTCAAGGTACTAGAGTCACATATGTTTATTATTGTAGGTATGCATACGCACTTTGTGTAAATTATGAGGAAGGGGCGACAATGAAGCCTTCCTCCTCCATGGCACTATTTATTATTGAGCAAAAACCATCAGCATAAAGGTTAACAATTGGCATAACAGAAAGAATTGCTCTTAATGTTTAAAAAAGGAAATGAAAGAATTGACAACTGTGCAAAAACTTTCAAAACAAAATAGAATATCAAAAAAATTGACAACAAAGAATCAACAACTCCAGGGATATCAAATCCCCAAGTTATCCATCATTTTAGTGTTTCTGCGGCTTTGTTGCGCTCAGTCGGGTCGGCTCCTCGCTTATCCCAACCACAACGCAACCCCCCGCCTAGCCACATCCTCACAAACCTCCCCAAAATCCCTGCCAGACACTCAGCCGCAAAAGAAATGGATGCTCTTAATTTCCACAGAGCAAAAAGTAATTCACGAGAATTGACAACTGTGGGATTCGAACCCACGCGGTTTCCCACTAGTAATTTCTGTGCGTCAGGTGGGCCTGAAACTAGCGCCATAACCACTCGGCCAAGTTGCCTTATTTGATGGGTTGTGCGATGCATCGGTTGAAGATGTTGGTGTGGGTTTCCGCGCGGTGTGCGGGAGACGGAGGTCGGAGTGGATGCTGAGGGTCGAGAGTGAGATGGGGGGTTTGGTCTTGGACAGACGGTATGCTGGATAGGTAAGGACGCTGCAATTCAAAGTATGCCAAAAGCGCCGTGGGCTTGAGAAATCATAAATGGACAGGTGTGAGTAGGAAGAGGGAGGATAGTGGCTAGAAATGCGGTGGTGGTCCATTTGTAGAGCCTAGCGGTGTTTGTAATGAAGGGTCTATCATCTCGTAAAATGCGAAAAAATTCTGGGCGCGAGAAGATCCTAGAGGTGAAGATTTGATGCCACGAGAAATCGGTGGACTTGAACCCCCTTTAATAAGACAAAGCCGTGAAAAGTGTCGCCAAAAAGGTCACAGTCACAGAACACACGTCTCGACAGCACAGGAACCACGGCGAGAATCGCATTCTACTTCTGACTTCTATGCAGAACGCCTAAACCCCGCCAGCTTCACACCCCAGGATTATCCCCACCTACGTAGCCAACACCCCCTCCCCCTCCATCTCCCTCACATACCTCTCCCACGTCTCGATCGTCTCCCCAAAAAACCCCACGTGCGCATCCGCCAGGGCTCCAAACTGCGTCTTGAACTCGATCCTCTTGATGCGCTCAAAGTCGGCGACCTCGCGGATCACCTCCTCGTCGAACGCCTCCGTGATCCGCTTCGCCTCCTCCACCGCGCGCGTCAGCTCCTCGATCCGCAGCTCGCTCTCGCGGATGCGCTTGCGCCGCGCCTGCTCGTGGTCCACCCCGCGCACGTCCTCCAGCTTCGACCGGATGAAGCTCGTCGGCCCGCTCGAGGCCCCATGCGAGCTGAGCAGCCGGTCGCGCTGCGTCGTCGTGTCGGCGAGCAGCACGGCCGTCTGCTCGAAGTCGACTTGCTTGGACTCGCGCAGCTTGAGCAGGGACTTCACCGCCGTGCTGTAGGCTTGCATGTCGCGCAGGCTACCGAGGTAGTCATGGTCCGTGTGGTCTTTGAGGGTCTTGATGCCGGATGAGGTGTCCTCGACGCTGGCGGTGAAAGCGTGCACGGGGCCTTCGATGCCGGGCTCGAGGTTGATGAGTTTCTGGAAGTTCTCGCCTAGCTCGTGGTAGTCCTTCGAGAGCTCGTCTTCGCGGCGCGCCACGCGCACGATGATCTTCTCGATGTGACCCAGATCCTCATCCAGCTTATCCGACTTCTCTCTAACATCGATGAAGCGTCTGTCTGCTTTATGAACCTTCGTGAACGCATTGATGAACGTCTCCGTGATCCCGTCAAAGACGCCTGAAGGCTGCTCACCCGTCGATGCGCTCCTGCTCGGTCGTACTCGCATGGTCGCATTCCAATCTGGGCTCTCAAGGAAGATGATCAGGAGCGTCGAGCGGCGGAGAACCGGATGCAGAGTCAGCCGGCGCAGGAATCGGTGCAGGGAATTTGCGCGGCGCTGCATGAACTCGGTGCTGAAGCGGTCGCCAGTAACGTACATCATGCTGTGCTTGTCGGGCAGAGGCGGGACGGCGCATTGTGGGTATTCGGAGCAGAGGGTATTATACAGAAAGACGAAATCGGTGAAGCGCCTTCGAACGGACGTCGTTGGCTTTTGGAACGAGGGAAAGTTGGTCTTGGATTTTTAGCAGAGTCCTGAGCAAAGGAGAGATGGGGGGTGCAAACATGAGTAGTGATAAGATACGATACATATGCGTCTTTTGAGCCGTCGTTTTCCTTCATAGGAGCGGAGACTGTGCATTCGAGAGTACTGTTTGAAACGGCGGCAATATCTAAAGGATCCGGTGGAGGCGCCTCTGAAGATCCGCTAGCTATCCTCGAGGCATTGCTGGGTCGGGCTTCACCTGCAGCAGGTACGGAAGTTGAACTTTCAGCGCCTTCAGTGTTTCCATGAGATGTAGTCTGCCATGAGACGTCCGAGAATTGGTTGTTCTCCATGGTTTTGTGCGGCCGGATTGGCGGGGCTCCTCGCAGCAGCCTCGAGGTTCGAGAGATCGCCGCTTTGATGTTCTTCTGGAGTAGGTTTCAGAAGCTCTGTGAAAGCTCCGACTGAATATATGAATTCCGCGCAGTGCGATGGATCTTTCAGAGCAAAAATACTGTTCGATGCAGCAGCTATGTATGCGGTAGCACAGCGCGTCATCGGGGACGGAAACGCAACCTGGATCGGTGTTGTTCCGCCAGGCAGAAAGAAGCCTGCCATCAGGTTGCACGTGATCACACACCTACCGTCCATCAGCAATTTGGATTTCATAGTTTCACAGTGTGATTGTATAAATCATAGTCTTCATAATGAGAATTACATCTAGTATTCTAAACTTTAAGCGGGCCTATTCTGTAACAGTATTTCCGCCCTTCTTTCCCACAATGTATCACCCATCCAGCTACGCCAGGAGACCAAGTAAGATATGTTATACAAACGGAATGTGCGCGATGCACGGGACTGTGCCTCATTTATTCCTGCTTTTCACTCTTCGTGGGAGTCGCCTCCTTATCAGCCGGCTTGGCTACTTGCGGTTCCTTTTCCGCTTCGACCGCCTCACTCACTGGCTCTACCTTGGGTTCATTGGCCGCAGCAATAGCACGACGCTCCTCCTTCTCGTCAATGTCCTCGTGATCGCGTGGGGTGATACGTCCGGACTCCTTGTTTTCCTCGTCCTGCTCGTTCTCGTCCTTGATCAGCTCTTGTTGCTCCTTCAAAACCTCAAGACGCTGCTTGTTGGTTGCAGCGCCCTCGGCGTTGTGGACCTCGAGCTCAATCTCGTGGAACAGCTCCTCAGGAATCGAGGATAAGACTCCGGTAAGAGCCTCAATCTGGCTGCTAATCTCCGAATCCTTGCCTTGAGCATACATGAAGGCATTGCTCAAGACCAGGAGAGTGGATGGAATGTTATACTTGAGTCTGAGTTCCAACCACGACTGGAGATCGTCGCGGAGGTGAGCAGGTGAAATGCCGTGAGTGCGGATTCCACGGCTCGCGCACGCAGTTTGGAGTTCTGGTACCGACAAGCTCTCAACGCCCTCGAAGCTGATGGCCTTGTCGTCTCTCTTGATCTGCCTCATACGATGACGAATCTGATAACGCAGCATCATATCCGTGCCGAATGTGTTCAAGTTCATGTAGCGGCACATGCCGACGAGTTGCGGTCGGGACAAATTGTCGAGCGTAACATCATCCTTGAAGATCTTGCAGACTTTGATGACATCTTCTGCCGTGGGTGCCTCACCAGTGGCGCGGACCTTGCGGAAGAAGGCGGCGAATTCCTCCCGTTGAGCGGAAGCAGGACTTAATGGCAGACCAGTCTCCTTCAATGTGTCACGAAGGAAGCTACTGACTTCCTTTCGCGTTGCCCTCAAACTGGACATCTTCTTATCCTTGGACTTTTGGCCCTCGTAGGTGCTTGGAAGAAGATTGGGGTAGAGCTTCAGAGCAACTGGAAGGAGCAATTCTGCGAAAGGCACGATGACAAAGACCGAGAATGGAACTAATCTTCCAAGATCCTGGACTGTGCGCTTGAGTTGTCTGTGCTCTCTACGGCTGAGCTCGTAACCAGCAGCCATCTTCAGCGCCAGTCGAGTACTGATCCTGACCTCAGTTGCCAGCAACTTTGTTCCGTCCCAGTAATGCGCAACCTCTCTCTTGATCTTCTGGACCAGTGTCAACTTCGGTTCCACCTTTTTGATCGCCTTCGTATCACTCGACTTCTCCTTCTCCCCCACAAGCTCTGCGAGACTGATGTCATCTGTTCCATTCGTCTTTGCAACGGCGGTGGCTTTATCCTTCGCGATAGAGTCGAGTTCAGTCTTGCTTGCAAGTGCATCCTCTGGCTTGTCTTGTGTCCGACTAGTCGCCTTTGCGCTCGCAGCAGGGAGAGGCTTCTTCGCCTGCTCAGCATTGAATCCTGGTGGAGGTCCTGCTGGAGTGGTGTTGCTGTGCGTGTCTGTCGATGCATATCTGTGAGGAACCAAGATTGCGAGAGCCGTCATCTGAGTAGGCAGGTTTCGGCCATTGCGACGGAGGTACGCGGTATAAGCGGAGGATGGACCAAAGGAGGATCTCGGAAAGGCGCGGGCTATGGATCATGAGCTGTGCATCTCAGAAGTGGCGTAGAATATACATACAGGCACTCAGAACAGAGGTCCGAGCCGCCGCATTGCGAACCAAGCTTGACGATGCACTCATGGTGATGACGAAGGGAGGGGAACTGGCGTGTCCTGGAAGACGAGGGGATCTTCGAAGGGAGCGTCAAGGCCGGCTCAAATATGCCGCCTGTAGATTAGAACTTGTCGGGTTGTGATGCAATAGTGGTGATGGTACAGATGGGCGATATTCAAGGACGAGGAATTATCATGGAGTCCCTGAAAGAGAGAGGGAGGCTGTTTTCCCGCCTCCCAGGCGAAATTCCAGACACACGTACGCTTACGCCGCACGTGATTGGACGTCATTTGAGTATCAACGTGTTCTGACGCAACTTGCACTTTACGTATCTACATAGTTCTTACTTACTGTGTTACTCACTGTGTACACCTTGAAAATGCATACTTCTAGGATTACAGTAGTATCTCTAGAGCATGTACAGAGCAGGCAAAGCAGCAGCAGCTCTCTTCAACTTCACCGTACATAATAAGTATACAAGTTATTAAACAATTGTTTATGTTATATACATATTATATACATCATTTTCTATCTATCTTGCTACTTATCTAGTCTATATATAGGTACCTAATGTGTACCTTCCTTCCTATACATAGTACATACATATGTCCCATGCGTGTAAAGGCGTGTAAGTGGGTGGAAATGCGGCTCCTCAAAATTCAAATTCCCAACAAGACACTAGCGGCCGCTCTCCGCTCTCCCACGGTTATTTGCTTAGCGCCCCGGTGGATGCCCTGCCCGATGGCCGATGGCTCATGTCTTATCGAGCTCTTATCAACATCTCTCCCATCCTCGGCAACAAAAAATGGCGTGGTAACCCATTAATTATTATACAATTTTCGAAGTCCCTCTTCCACGTGTTTGTAACAACAATATCACAGCTCCTACGTCTTGTCCCATTTTGTACTTCCTTTTCGTGTCGTTGAGTTATACTGTTATTGTTACTGCTATTCATTATGATCCTTTCTTAAATCCGCGCGTATAGGTAGTCATTCGTTCGGCAAAGCTCCGTCGATCATCGCCGAGCGCAACGCGGGGCGGGCACCTTTGCAGCACTCGCGTCCATTTGCTTATACAACAACTTCAACCAGACCTCTCTCCCACATTCTTTTCCGTCCCAGTATACCAGATATACCTCTTAAATGCGGCTTTCCAGAGCAGCCCGCATCATCCTCGTCGGCGCCCCCGGTATGCACTCCCCTCTGCCCCTCGCAACACCAGCGTCCGCGCCCTCAATCGAAGTCGCACTGTCCATAGCTGACGCGCTCCAGGTGTCGGCAAGGGCACGCAATCCGAGCGTCTCCTCCAGAAATTCCCCCAACTCTCTGCCATCTCCTCGGGCGACCTGCTCCGCTCCAACGTCAAGAACCGCACGCCCCTGGGCATCCACGCCGAGGCGACCATCAAGTCCGGCGCCCTGGTGCCCGACGCCATGATCCTGCGGCTGATCCTGCACGAGCTCAAGTCGCGGGGCTGGCTCTTCCCCGGCGCCTCGCCTGAGACCTACTCGCTCAACAGCAGCGCGGCACCCGCCGACGACGCCGCGATCTCTTCGTTCGACGTCACCGCTCCCCTGGACACACCCAGCATCGTCGCCTCCTTCCCGAACCCGCAGACGAGCGACGACCCGGATTCCAGCTTCATCCTGGATGGCTTCCCGCGCACCGCAGCGCAAGCAGCGGAGCTCGACAACCTCGTCCCCGTGAACCTGGTCGTGCACCTCGACACCCCCTTCCAGGTGATCATGGACCGGATCGCGGGGCGCTGGGTGCACGCCGCGTCGGGGCGCAGCTACAACACGTCGTTCAACGCGCCGCGGGTGCCCGGGCTCGACGACGTGACCGGGGAGCCGCTGAGCAAGCGCGCGGACGACGACGAAGTCGTGTGGCTCGCGCGGCTCGAGAAGTTCAAGGAGGCAAGCGAGCCGTTGCTGGCGCATTACGACAGGAAGGGCGTGCTATGGAGCGTCAAAGGGGATAGCAGTGATGAGATCACGCCGAAGCTAATTGCAGAGTTCTCGAGGAGGTTTGTGTTGGAATAGAAACGAAGCATGGTGGAGGGGCGAGGAGGTTTGTGTTGGGTAAAAACGAAGCACGCGGTGCGAGGCAAGGCCGTGCTTTCAGGAATACCGGCGCTATACCGCGTCTGCCTGCTCACGGGGCGGGAATGGGAGCGCAGAAGCGGCGGCCATCGCCGCAGAGGGATCCCCAAGTTCTCGCGTAGAGACCCTCAGGAGATACAGGCATAGGCGCAAGCCCAGCACCTTTGCTGGCAACTCTTGGTCACGGAAGCAAGAAAGCACGAGAAGCGTTTAAGAGGGATTTTCGAGCGGGAACAACGCGTTCTCCGCGGTGCGATCCGGGGTACTCTATTACTATTATCAACCGTCTGGTGACGTCACGTCCTCGCTCACGACGGCGAGGGCGAATGAAGATTATCTATGGTAGGCCTGGACGGGACTCTAAATCTGCGTCTCTAGCTGGCTGTCTTGTTACGCAACTCACGTGCACGAGAAGGCAAGTAGTTCTCTCTCTCTGTGTGCATGTTCCCATTTGCTCATGTTCCCAATCTCCTCTCCCCTAACTCCACTCCTCTCCCCTACCTCCAGTCCTCCCCCTCTCAAGCGCCACAGCTTCCCAATATGAACGTGCATCTAGATACCAACGGATCCAATCATGGACCCAGCACGTACACTCGCATACATGCACGCACGGTGGCCGATGAAGCAGAGCGGGCCGTCACAGAGGCAAGTTGAAGAAAACGCGGCAACAACAGATGATCTGGACACAGTCGCTGTGAAAACCGAGAACCAAGAACAAAGCAAGAACCTCCATCTTGCATTATTAAATCACTAAAAGACAGCACAGCGGTCTAAGTGGTCAACAGACATTTATTGCGCTGCAGAATTCAGGTGAATTTTCACAAGCCTAATATGATGCCGGCCACGTCGACGCCCTCCACACTTCCTCCTCATGTCTTTTCATCGTCTATGCTTGTCAACCTCTTCTTGACCTCCTTTACCCCCGCCGCACACACCACACTGCCTCCTCATATCCTTTAATCGTCCGTGCTTACTGACCATTTCTTCATCCCCTTCATCTCTATCTCGTGAAGCCATGGATGTTCAAGGCGTCCACGCAAGAGCTGAATCAACTAGCCAGGATGCGAACGTATCCCGCTGAGGTTGGCCCATCGGTCGCCACCAATAGCTACCATATATGGGCTACGTGAACTCCACAATCTGTGCCACCAACTTGCCTTGGAACAGCAATTATTTCGATGTCACTCGAAGCTTGGAGAGACCCACAGCGAGGATGGACTGCTAAGATCCATCGTTGAATGAGCTGATATGCGAGGTTTGCGTCGCCATTGCTGGATGCTGAGGAAAGCAGTTGAATTGCAATATTTGATTAGGACTGTCGGCTGGAGGAATTCGGGCAATTATGAGAGCCCAGCGACCCTCTTGTGGGTTCGTAATTTTTGGAATGTGGATTGGAGCAAGAATTCTGTCACAAACTAGTTAGCTAGACAAATCAAAAATGACAATGACAGTATAGAGAGAACATACGTTGTAGCATGTTCGTCTATTGGCTGCATAAGCCCTTCTTGTAATGGCGTAGTATGTCCATATTGAGCCCGGTACAACGCTGGATTTGTTACAAGGATATGGGGCGGAATAGCTTGCGTGTTGACTATGGCCATCAACGTCCGATCTGACAATTGTTGACCTCGAGCCAACTCAGCAGCCTCATCTCGCGATATTGTAGATGATCTAAGCGCAGATCCCACTGTGAAGGGGCCGATGCCTGGTAGATCTGCCAGCGAGTAGTGGATCGGGTCATCTTCTGCTGTCTGCTGGTCCCATGGGATGTGGGCTGGTGCTGGTGCTGGTGATTCCACAGCCATGACTGGATATGGGAGCTCCGCTTGAAGACCATAGCTGACTCGATTCTAGCTGTGATGATTCTGCCAGCTAGTAATTCCTCGTACCAACTTTGGCATGATCTGGCGAACTGCTGGATTTGTGTAAATGAACGTTTTTGATGTAACACCCTAAGCAGGCCGTTCAAATGCCCTCGTTCTAGCGGTACATGTGATGTCCGCTCCTGGTAAACACCCAGTTGACCCAGATGGACCACAGTAACAGTATCTGCACTTCCAGTACCAAAAGAAGCGACGATTTTTGCCAATTTATTGCCTGGCTTTTTCACACTCTTGGCTTTATTTTGTGTTTGGATCTATATTTAGTTAAATTAGAGGCATGTAAGGGATTTAAGTCGTCTCGACTTACAAAGACAATAGGCAAATTTGTTCAAAGGTTCCTAGCTCGTCCAATAATTCCTGCAACTTGTCGCTGCTAGCCAGGTCCACTAATATGTCTTCGAGTGTTAGGCGTTGATCTCCCTCCATGACTTTATAATCGAATTAGATGCAAAGTGCTTAATATAGAATAGACTTAAGAAGTCAGATCGTTGAGAATATGCTTGTGATGAAGTTGGATGCAGAGTGCTTAATATAAAATAGACTTGAGAAATCAGATCGTTCAGAATATGCTTGTGATGAAGTTGGATGCAGAGTGCTTAATATA
>Ga0209512_1000915_pt1 | contig 40871 bp, 37 predicted proteins | sample frozenSSSSmetaG_FD_184142 | JGI IMG/M metagenome (GOLD analysis project Ga0209512, IMG submission 184142) | Glacier valley bacterial and archeal communities from Borup Fiord, Nunavut, Canada, to study Microbial Dark Matter (Phase II) -... | ecosystem: Environmental > Aquatic > Freshwater > Ice >...
CACCATGGCCAAGTCGTCGTTCTCGAAGGCTCAAGCTACCGCATGAAAGACCGCATCGAGAGCTAACACAACCGCCACGCCAAAAATGATCCGCCACCTCGTTTTTGCCATGCGCTTTTTAAACCGGGCGTTTTGCATTGGCTAAAGAATTGCTCGAGGTGGTGAGAGACTTCAGCGTCTCCCAGCAGATCCCCCTGATTCCCCTCACTCGGCGGGGACGTCCTTGAAGTCGTTAGGGACTTTCGAGACGATGAAGGCGACGAGCTCGGCGACCTGCTTCGAAGTGAGTGTCTGGCCCCAGGGCTGCATTTTTGCGCCGTTGTTGCCGGTGCTTTCGGGAGGCGAGCCTTCGTTGATGAGCTTGAAGATCTGCATGGGCTTGCCGCCGAATTTCCACACGCCGTCGTTCAGTGGCAGGCCGGGGAGCGGGATCTTGTTGCCACCGGCGGTCATGGTGGCGCTGAGGTCCGCGGCGTGGCAGGCGGAGCAGTTGGTGAGGAAGGTGGCCTCGCCGGCGGCGGTGATGGTGGGATCGGTGGCCCACTGGTGGACAAGCTTGGAATCGGTGAGCGAGGAGAGGGTTTTCTCGAGCTCGGCGTTTTTGGCCTTCTGCACGGAGGTGATGGCTTCGATGATGTTCTGGCGGTCGGTCTTGAGGCCGGAGGTGTGATAGTAGAGCGCCCAGTAGCCGACGAAGAAGACGATGGCGCCGTAGAAGGTGAAGAGCCACCAGTTCGGCAGTTTCTGGTCGTATTCCTGAATGCCGTCGTATTCGTGCTCACGAAGGATGACTTCGCCCTTCTCCTTGGCGAAATGGCCGCGCTTGGGTTCCTGGTTCATGATGATCAGAGGTTTTCGGGGCTGTCTTTTTTGGTATGGTCCTCAAGGGGCAGCGAGGAGAGGTGGTCGCGCGTGGTCTTGCTCATGCGCAGGGCGCGGATGGTCACGACGATGAAGACCAGGCCGATGATGGCGAAGGAGATGAGCGGGGCGGAAACGACCCAGTCCTCGATGATGACGCGTCTGAACATGGCGCTGGGGTGTTAGTGGCCGGTGGTGGCGCTGGTGCCGCGGTGGGAGTCCGGATCCAGGCTGGATGGCGGAGCGGTTTGCTTTTTCACGACCTCATGATAGGCGCCGACTTTCTGGATGTAGGCGATGAGCGCGACGACCTGGGTCTTGGCGAGGTGGTTGCGCAGCGCGTCGCCCTGAAGTTCGGGTTGGTCTGGTAGATAGACCTTGGCGGCGACGAGCGAGGCGGCGATTTCCTGCGACTGGGTCTCCACTTTGTCGCGGATCTCGTGCTGGTTCATGGCGGGCCAGGGGACGCCGAGCTGTACTTGTCTCGCAATCTTGGTCGGCAGGGCGGCGACGTCGGTTTCCTTGCTGAAGAGCCACGGGTAGTTCGGCATGTTCGAGCCGGGCGAGACCTGGCGGGGATTGAGGAAATGGTTGAAGTGCCAGTCGTTGCCGCGTTTGCCGACGCGCATGTATTTCGCTCCGGCGGACGGCGGGCCGCCTTCGTGGGCGAGGTCGGGGCCGGTGCGCTTGGAACCCCACTGATAGGGATGGTCGAAGAGCGACTCGCCGAGGTGCGAATAATCATCGGCGATGCCGGCGCGGCCGTAGCGCATCACGTCCGGGACGAGGGTGCGGATCATCTGCGAGTGACAGTTGTAGCAGCCTTCGGTGATGTAGAGATCGCGGCCGGCGAGTTCGAGCGGGGTGTAGATTTCCTGCAGACGGCCTTCGATGTTTTTCTCACGGTTCACAATGAGCGAGGGAATGATCTGCACGGAGCCGCCGATGGCCACGGCGATGAAGACGAGCAACGAAAAGGGCATGTAGTTTTCCACGATGCGCTCGTGCCAGTTCGTCCATTTTTCCTTGGAGGCACGGAAGGCGAAGACTGCCTTGATACCGAGCAGGATGGCGACGGCGAGGGCTGCTTTGTCGGCGTGGGGCGGCAGGAAAAACCAAAGGATGGTGAAGGCCATGCCGAGGAAAATGTAGGCGAGCGGATCGGTGAGCAGGGCCTCGCTCCATGGCATACCGTCCTTTTTCTTCTTTTCCAACAGGGCTACCTCGACCGTTTCGTCGTAGGCTTTTCCGGAACGGGCGGTCATGAAGATGTTCACGGCGCAGAGGACGAAGCCAATCAGATAGAGGAATCCGCCGAACGAGCGGAGGGCGTAGAAAATCTTGATGCTTTCGAGGGTCTCGATGAACTCATACTTGAGCGTGGTGCCGCCAGGATTGACCTCGTTGAGCATGAGCGCCTGCATGATGCCGGCGCACCACATGGCGACGACGTAGAGCAGGATGCCGACCATGCCGACCCAGAAGTGCATGTTGGCGAGCGACTTCGACCAGAGCTGGGTTTTCCACAAACGCGGGGCGAGCCAGTAGAACATGCCGGCGGCCATGAAGCCGTTCCAGCCGAGCGCGCCGGCGTGGACGTGGCCGATAGTCCAGTCCGTGTAGTGGGAGATCGCGTTGACGGCGCGGATGGAAAGCAGCGGGCCCTCGAAGGTAGCCATGCCGTAGAACGTGATGCCGGCGGCGAAGAACTTGATCACAGGATCGGTGCGGAGCTTGTCCCATGCGCCGCGGAGGGTGAGCAGGCCGTTGAGCATGCCGCCCCATGAGGGAGCCCAGAGCATGAGGGAAAACAGCATGCCGAGGTTCTGCAACCAGCGCGGAAGATCGGTATTGAGCAAGTGGTGGGGACCGGCCCAGATGTAGAGGAAAACGAGCGACCAGAAGTGGATGATGGAAAGCCGGTAGGAATAGACCGGACGGTTCGCCGCTTTTGGCAGGAAATAATACATGATGCCGAGGATCGGCGTGGTTAGGAAGAAGGCGACGGCGTTGTGGCCATACCACCACTGCACCAGTCCGTCCTGCAATCCGCCGAAGACCGGATAGGAATGGGTGAACGAGGTGGGCAGCGAGAGGTGGTTGACGATGTAGAGAATCGCGATGGTGATGACCGTGGAGATGTAGAACCAGAGGGCGACGTAAAGGCTGGGCTCATTGCGTTTCGCCAGCGTCCAGAAGAAGTTGATGCCGAAGGTGACCCACATTAGGACCACGCAGATGTTGATGGGCCAGATGAGCTCGGCGTATTCCTTGCCCCGGGTGAAACCAGCGGGAAGCGTGAGCGCGGCGGCCACGATGATGAGCTGCCAGCCCCAGAAATGGATGTTGGATAACAGATCCGACGCCATCCGGCATTTGCACAAGCGCTGGGTGGAGTAATAGATGCCCGCGAACATCATGTTCCCGACGAAGGCGAAGATCACCGCGTTCGTGTGCAGCGGGCGAAGGCGGCCGAAGGTGAGGAAGGAAATGCCCTCCGCCTTGATCGCGCCGAACGAGATCGTTTCGAGAAATTTCCCGTTCATCTGCCACCAGGAAAGCTGGGTGGCGATCAGCACGCCGACGAGCATGCCAACAATCCCCCAGAAGATGGAGGCGATCATGAAACGGCGGACCGACTTGTCGTCGTAGGTGATGGTGGTGGTCATGGGACGATGTTAGATAAGAGGTTTGTCGGCGGGCTTCGGCCGGGCCACCGGTTCGAGGTCCAGCGGGAGCAGGGAGTCCCGCTCCGGGCTGGAGCGCCGCGAGCGCCGCATCTCGGCGGCGAAGCAGGCGATGAAGATGCCCGCCAGGCAGGAGGAAATCAGGATGGTGAGGGCGAGCACGTTCATACAGTTTTGGTTGTGAAAGGAAAACAGGCGGACGCGGGGATGGCTGTGCCTGGGTTGCCGAAAGTCGCGCATATCCTATTCCACCTCGTGCAGCGGACTGGTCCGGCGATAACCACCGTGGAACCATTCCAGAAACACATCGCCGATGATGTGAGGGATGCATTTCCGGTCGATGAGAGTGGGGTTGAGAATGAGGTGGCAGCCCTCGAAATCACCCGGAGTGTCGCCGATGCCGGCGTGGAAGGCCTGGTCCGGTTCGAGTTCATCGACGGCCTCGAACACCACGCGTCCCCTGCGGCAGAGGGCGGCCAGGGTTTTCACAAATCCGTCGGGTCCCGGAGGATCACTCTCGGGAATACCTAACAACTGCCGGTAGTTCGCATCCGCGGCGACTTTCTCCACCAGCTCGTTAGTGGCGGAAAGCCAGCGACCGTCGCCATCGTCATCGTATTCGTTGAGGTAGTCGGTGATTTCCCCGACCATGGAAACACCCGGAGGCGAGGGTGCGGTGTGGAGCGTGATGGCGCAGGCGCACGCAGCGGCATCCGGATCGGCGAGCAACCATTGGTGAAATGCGGAGAACGAAGTGGAGGCGGTCATGCGGGCTGGCAAGTTCATGATGAACGTGCCAAGCGCCGCGTGATCGTGCTCCGCATCCTGTCTGGAAGGATGCGCGGATTTTCCGGCAGAACCGCCGCAGGAAATCAGGGCAAGATCATGAAAATCCCGCCCATGCTCACCCAGTTCGCGACGGACACCGGCACCCAGCGGCGCTCGAACTGCGGGCCCCACGAATCGCTGACAGCAATTTCCTGCGTCGCCTCATTGTAGCCGACGATCATGCAGATATGGTGGTTAGCCTCGGGCTTCGCCGATTTCGCAAGAGTGCTGCCGGCCGCGGCGATCTCGGTGGAGTAGGCTTTCCAGTCCTTCACCGATTTCCGCGTCTCGGTGTTTTTGTCGGCGAGTTCGTTATAGGCTTCGATCGAGCACAGCGTCCACATGACAGGGATGCCTTCGTCCAGATAGCGCTTCAGCTCGCGGATGCGGAGTTCTTTCAGGTTCTCGTCCTTGGTGCGGCGGCCCTTGCTGTAAACTTGGCGGCGCACGCCTTCCAACAGAAGCTCCACCGAAGTGCCGCCACCGGCCTGGCTCTGGCCGACCATTGCTAACAAATACATGTCCGCCTCGAGGCCCATCGTCCGCATCGCGCGCTCGAAGGTGGCAGGCGCGCAGTAGCCTTTCGGCCCTTGGTCCACCATCGGGATTTCCGATAGAAAAACGTCGCTGTTGTCGGATTTCACGATGCTGGAGAGCAGGCGTTGTTTCACCTCGCCGTCCTTCACCATCGCCGACTTGCCGCCGTTGTCCGCGGTGGACGACGGGACGATGGCGAGGCTGACATACTCGTTCTCCTCGTTGGAAAGGATGAAGGCGCTGCCGCTCCAGTCCCAGCGGATGATCTTGCGGCGGGTGGCGCCCTCGCCGTAGCGCTGGACCTTGCCCTCGCCGAGCACGGAGGTGAGCGCCTTGGCCACGGCTTCCTCGTCCTTCGCCATCGCCTCGGAAAGCGTGCCGGCGGCGGCGGCGTTTCCTCCGTTGAAATGATCCTGCGCGAATCCGGCGGTGCTGCCGAAGTCGCCTTTGTTCGCATAAACGATCGACACGCTGCTCACCAGTCCGGCCTGATCTGAGTAAAGCGCGACAGAATACGGCATGGCCCCGAACAACTTGTAGTCCTTCGCGTAGGCTGCGTACAAGCGCCAGCTGCGGCCGAATTTCGACTGCGACTCCGGCCTGAGCTGAAGCGCCTCGGCGAACGTCTCCGCCTTCGATTTCGTGATACCGGTGCCGTCCGTGATGTCATGGCCGGCGGCGGTGTTAAGTTTTTTCGCGGCATCGCCCGCGCGCTGACCGACGGCCATGAGGTAGCCCTGGTCTTCGGCGCTGAGTTTTGCCTTCGGCAACTCGAAGCTTTTCCCGTCCTCGCGTTTCAAGGTCACGTTGTCCCCCGACATGCTTTCGAAACTCGCCTTCAGCGGCCTGCCCTCCGCGCTGTGGAACACCCGCAGCTCCTCCGCGCGGGAGGTGGAAAGCAGGGCGGCGGCCAGCCCGATCACTAGGGAAATTTGGGGGAAAACCAAGTATTTCATACGCCCATCAGCCTCTCCAACCGATCCGGTCTGGTCAACCCCCAAAGAATGCCGCCCTTCCGGGTGCCACCGGAAAATGTCCACCGTTTGAGCTGATGGTTAAATGCCAGACTCGGGCCTAGCGTATCAATGTGAATGTAAAACCTACGTCAAAAACCCCGCCACTGCGGCTGGTTTCACTCTAGTGGAACTCCTCATCATCATCGTCATCATCGCGGTCCCCGCTGGGATCGGCTTCCCTTTAGGCTCGGATGGCAAATGCGTCGAACAATTGAGGTCTGGGAGCACTGTGCTGGCCCTGTATTCTTCTGACAAAAGCGGTGCTATCGAAGTCAGGAACTGGTCTTGATCGGGAACATTGCGCCTTCCGCCTACGTGACTTACTGGTCCACCACAAGAGCGGTACATCAGGTCTTGTGAATGCCTTGATGGGGGACTTCTCCGTCGCAACTTACACCTCCAAGGACATCGACAAGAAAGTAACATACTGGACCACCTTCTGAGCGGTCCTCTCTTTTTCCTCACATTCTGAAATCCTCACCCAGGTAATGTTTCCGGGCGATAGGGTTATGTACGAGTTCTTCTGAAGCGCCTTCCAGGATCACGCGGCCGTCGTGGATGAGGAAGGCACGGTCGGTGATGGTGAGGGTCTCGCGGACCGAGTGGTCCGTGATGAGGATGGCGAGGCCGTCGCGGTCCCGCAGCTCGCGGACGATACGCTGGATGTCCTCGACGGCGATGGGATCGATGCCGGCGAATGGCTCGTCGAGCATCAGCAGCGTGGGGTCCGAGCATAGCGAGCGGGCGATGGCGAGGCGGCGCTTCTCACCGCCGGATAGAGTGATGGCGAGGGACTTGGAGAGCTTGGCGATGCCGAAACGGGAGAGCAGTTCGTGGGCGCGCTCGTGGCGGGCGGCCTTGTTGAGATTCGGGCGGGTTTCGAGAATGGCGAGCAGGTTGTCCAGCACCGAGAGCTTGCGGAAAATCGACTCCTCCTGCGGCAGGTAGCCCAGCCCGAGCCGCGCGCGGCGGTGCATCGGCATTTTCGACATGTCGTGGCCGTTGAAGCAGACGGAGCCGGCGTCGGCGGGGATGAGCCCGGCGATCATGTAGAACGAGGTGGTTTTCCCCGCGCCGTTAGGGCCTAGCAGGCCGACGATCTCGCGCGGCTGGACGGTGATGGAAACGCCATCGACCACGGCGCGTCCGCTGTAGGTCTTGCGGAGTCCGTTCGCGTGGAGGACGGCGGTTTCGGCGTTGCAGCAGGTGGAACCGGGGACGTGCGTTTTCAAATCAGTTCTTCTGGTTCAGGTTGCCGCCCATCGTCCAATTCCCCTCGGTGGAAAAGCTGCCGGATTTCTGGATGCGGAGATTGAGGTTAGGTTCGTTGGCGCGCATGAAGGAGGCACCCTGTTTGACCCATGGGTAACCGCCGCTGATCAGGCTCTCGCCGGATTTGACATGATAGGTGAAGATCGCACCGCTCGCCTCGACGGGTGGTTTGTTTTCCTCCGCCTTCTTTTGCAGGAGCCGGACCGCACCGGTGGCGACGATGCGGTCCACCTCGCTGAAATTCGCGCCGACATTGCCGAAGCCGCTGTCGATCGCTCCGGGCTTTGCCTTTTTTGGCGGCGCGCCTTCCGCCTTTTTCTCGAAGAATACCTTAAGCTCGTTGGCTCCGGTGAGATCGAAGCGTGGATCGGTGACGGTGACGTTTTTCAGGTAAACGAGCACGCCTTCGTCCGCATCGAAATACATCCCACCCTCGCACTTGATCACGGTGTCGTCGGCACCAGGCTTGATATCGAGCGGATTGGCGACGGGTTGCGCATCCGCGGTGGGAACCGGAATGTCTGCCTGGACGAGGAAGGCCTTCGCTGCGGTGTCGGCCTCCTGCGAGACCTCGATCACCGTCTTGAGCTTCTCCCGCGTTTCGGCGCTGGCTTCCGAAACGGCGGCGGATTTCGAAGCGGCGGCCGCCTGCATCGCAGCCTTTTGAGCCGCAGTGACGGCTGCTGGCGGCGCTGCTACCAGAGATTGCGTGAGCAGCGACATGCCGACCATGGCGGTGGCGCGGAGCGGGTTGCGGGGAGTGTACATGGAGGTCGCGGGGAGGGGATGAATGGTGGTGGTGACGGGGCCGGAGAGGTAGCCCTCGGCCTGGTCGAAGGCGTAATAAAGCGCGCTGCCACGAGCGTTGAGGCGGTCGGCGTTGATCTCGACGGGCTCCTTCGCCTCGAGGATGCCCTTCATTTGATAGAAAATCGCCTTCTTGAGGTCCACCCGGCCGCGCGGGCTTTGATCGGGATTGAAGAACTCGACGGACACGGTCTCGCCGGCGATCCGCTCGTCGTTCACGAGGATCATCTTCTTCGCCTTGAGCACGCCCACCCGCTTGTGATTCTCATCGTAGCGGGGAAGCATGACGCCCATCAACTGGCTGCCGGCGGGCAGCATCGAGATGGCGGGGATTTTTTTCCGGGCCAGCGGCACTGGCTCCTGCGCCATGAGTACGGCGGGAGCGAGACAGAAAAACGCTGTAACGAGCGGTTTCAGTGCGATGCGTGATGGATGGCGATGAGCTTGATGAGCAGGTCCTCGATGAATTCGAGCGGAATCTGGTTCGGCCCGTCGGAGACAGCGTTCGCAGGATCCGAGTGGACTTCCATGAAAAGGCCGTCCACGCCGGTCGCGATCGCGGCGCGCGCGAGCACGGGGGCGAGTTCACCATCACCGCCGGTGGCACCGCCGAGTCCGCCGGGGCGTTGGACGGAGTGGGTGGCGTCAAAAATGATCGGCAGGCCTTCTTTCCGCATCCAGTAGAGCGAGCGCATGTCCACGACGAGGTTGTTGTAACCGAAGGTGGTGCCGCGCTCGGTGATGAGGAAACGCTCGCAGCCGAAAGCGCGCATTTTCCCGGCGATGTTCACGGTGTCGAGCGGGGCGAGGAACTGGCCTTTTTTCACGTTGATCGCGCGGCCGGTCTTGGCGGCGGCTTCCAGCAGGTCCGTCTGGCGGCAGAGGAAGGCGGGAATCTGCAACAAATCGACATACTCGGCGGCGATGTCCGCCTGGTCGGCGGTGTGGATGTCGGTGGTGACGGGCACGCCGAGTTCCTTGCCGATTTCACCGAGGATGCGGCAGCCTTCTTTCACCCCGGGGCCGCGGAAGGCATCGACGGACGTGCGGTTCGCCTTGTCGAAGGAGGCCTTGAAAATGAAGTGGATGCCGGTGCGGTCGGCGATTTCCTTGAGCGAGAGCGCCATTTCCCAGGCGAATTTTTCGGACTCGAGCGCGCAGGGGCCGAGGATGAAAAACGGGACGGGTCCGCCGACGGGGACGTTGCCAATGTTGAAGGGATCGAAGGTCATGGTGTTTGGAAAAAGTCAGTCGCTGGTGCGGGCGGCGTGATAGAGCGGACGGAGGTTCTCGAGCGCGGTCTGGAGCAGCTTCGCCTCGGAAGGTGTGAGATTTCCGCGGGTTTTGGAAGCGAGCATTTCGAGGGAATCGATCACCGATTTCGCCGCGCGGAGGTTCACCTGCTTTTCGCCCGAGTGGGGGTTGGGAATCTGGCCGAGGAAGAGCCCCGCGTTCTGAGCTTGGAGGATGATGAATTCGTTGAACCGGGGATCGGCTTCGGGCGCGTCGGGCATGGTCGGAGCGTTGATCCCCGCAGAACAAGATTCAAGGTGGAACATTCGTGGGCGGCGGAAGAAAAGTGCGGTGCCGGATTCCTCGCCACCCGTTTCGTCTTTTGCCTTGCAGGGATGAACCCGGCCGCTAATCTCGCAACCGACTGGTGTGCGAATCATGCCGGGAATTAACAAAAACCAACTCATTTACTCATGAAACTTGCCTTCATTGCTGCCGCTGCCGCCGTTCTCGCCGCTTCCTGCTGCCCAAGCGCCGCTCCCGCGCCAAGCCATCCGACCTACGTCGCTCCTTCCAAGTAATCCCTTTCCTGCCCGGCTTTCCGCGAGGCAAGCCGGGCAATTTTCCGTTTTCCGGCAAACAGAACTGCCAAAATTCCCCATTTTCTCACAAAACCTCACAGATCCATGATCCGCATTCTTACCGCACTCGCCGCCTCGGTTTTCGCGCTCCTCTCCGTCTCCTGCTGCTGCACCGGTGAGCCAAAAGCACCCGGCCTGCGCCCACTTCCACAATTCCAGGAGATCCAAACGACTCCTGCCCCGCAAGTCGAATACCACTCCTCGAAGTAATCCCCGGCCTCCGGGTTCTTTCATAGGAAATGATCATGCGTCCCCCCGTTCCGACGGGAGGACGCTTTTCATTGGTTGTTAGCGGCTTTCAGGGCGTTAGAGCTTTCCGGCAGGCGGCGGATTTGCCATCTGACCATTTTGCAATCCTCATGAACTCCCGCAATTCAAACGACGAGCCCAATCGTTTCAGCGGACATGTCCGGCACTACCACCGCAGCGGGGCCAAGCCGCTGAAGTCATGGGATGAATGGGTGAACGGAAAATCCGTCAAAAACAGCGCTTCCAGGAACTGGATCAGAATCGCCGCAGTGCTCGTCGCCATCCTCGCACTCGCCGGAATCATCACCAGCCTGATCGTCGAGCTGGGCTGATCCCGCGCCCGCCGCCTTTTCTCCGGCGAAATCGCATGCGGCTTTGACATTCTGAATCCGCGTGGCCAATTTCCCGGCCCGCCGCCAACCACGGTGGACATCCAATCATGGGAAAAAGCCTCTTCCAAAAAGTCTGGGAAGCTCATACCGTCGGAACCATCGCCGACGGCCGCACGCAGCTCTTCATCGGCACGCACCTCATTCACGAGGTCACCTCACCGCAAGCTTTCGGCATGCTCCGCGATCTCGGGCTCGGCGTGAAATTTCCACAGCGCACCTTCGCCACCATCGACCACATCGTCCCGACGATCAATCAGGACCAGCCCGCCGATCCGCTCGCGGCTGAGATGATCGATGCGATCCGCAAAAACTGCGACGACTTCGGTGTCACTTATTTCGACCTCGCTTCTGGTAAACAAGGCGTCGTCCACGTCGTTGGGCCCGAGCAAGGCATCACCCAGCCCGGCACCACGATCGCTTGTGGCGACTCGCACACCGCGACTCATGGCGCGTTCGGCGCGATCGCTTTCGGCATCGGCACCAGCCAGGTCCGCGACGTCCTCGCCACCCAGACCATCGCGCTTCAGGAAATGAAGGTCCGCCGCATCGAGGTCAACGGCGATCTCGGTCCCGGCGTTTATGCGAAGGACGTCATCCTCCACATCATCCGCCTGCTAGGCGCGAACGGCGGCATCGGCTACGCTTATGAATATGCGGGCGATGTTTTCGAGCGCATGTCGATGGAAGAGCGCATGACCGTCTGCAACATGTCCATCGAAGGTGGCGCGCGCTGCGGTTATGTGAATCCGGACGCCAAGACCATCGCCTACCTCCACGGCCGTCCCTACGTCGATATGAGCGACTTCGACGCCACCGCATCCCGCTGGCTTTCATTCGCTTCCGACGCCGACGCCGTGTTCGACGACATCGTCAAAATCAACGCCGCCGAGATCGAGCCGACCGTCACCTGGGGCATTTCCCCGGACGCCGGCATCTTCATTTCCGAAAACATTCCTGACCCAGCGAAAGCCTCCACGCCGCTGGAAAAGGCCTCCATCGAGGAAGCGCTCGCTTACATGAAACTCGAAGCCGGCACCCCGATCAAGGGCGTGAAAATCGACGTCGCCTTCATCGGTTCCTGCACCAACGGCCGGATTTCCGATTTCCGCGAAGTGGCGAAATTTATCCAAGGCCACAAGGTCGCAAAGGGCGTGCAAGCCATCGTCGTCCCCGGCTCACAAGTCGTCGCCATCCAGGCGGAACAAGAAGGTCTGCCAAAAATCTTCACCGACGCCGGCTTCGAATGGCGCGGTGCGGGCTGCTCGATGTGTCTCGCGATGAACCCGGACAAACTCGTCGGCGACCAACTCTGCGCCTCATCCTCCAACCGCAATTTCAAAGGCCGCCAAGGCTCCCCGACCGGCCGCACCGTCCTGATGTCGCCCGTCATGGTCGCCGCCGCCGCCATCAACGGCCACATCTCGGACGCCCGCGAGCTTTTCGAACTCGAAGCCGCTGCCGCTGTCGCGTAATCTCCCGCTCGCCATGAGCACCTCCGCCCACAAACTCCCGATCACCGCTACTGAGTATCTCGAAGGAGAACTCCGCTCGGAAACGCGTCATGAGTTTGTGGAAGGCAGGGTTTACGCCATGTCCGGAGCGAGCCGTCGGCACAACGAAATCTGCGGCGATCTTTACAGCGCCCTGAAAAACCACCTCCGCGGTGGCCCGTGCCGCACCTACATTGAGGCGGTGAAAGTACAGATCGCGGACGATCTGGGAGAAGGCTACTACTATCCGGATGTCTTCGTCGCCTGCGAGCCGGGCGATGACGATTCGCACGTCGTCTCCAATCCGAAGCTCATCATCGAAGTTCTATCCGATTCCACTTCGCGCATCGACCGCACCGACAAGCTCACCAACTACAAGCGCATTCCCTCCGTCGAGGAAATTGTCCTCATCGAACAGGAGTGGCCGGAAATCCTCGTTTTCCGCCGCTCGGAGCGTTGGAAGCGCAATCTCTACACCCAGTTCGAGACCATCGTGCGGCTCGATTCCATCGGCTACGCCGCGCCGCTGGCCGCCTTCTATCAATCCAATCCGTTTCCCGAAGACGTCCAGCGCCCGTGGTATCACCTCAACCGCATCGAAGACTGATTCCTCACTCTCAACTCTCAACTCTCAACCATCTACTCTCAACTTCCACCATGGCACTCGATCCCGTTCCTTTCGTCACCGGCCGCGCGGTTTTCATCCCCGGCGCGGACATTGATACCGACCGCATCATCCCCGCGCGTTTCATGAAATGCGTCACCTTCGACGGACTCGGAGAATTCGCGTTCTACGATGTGCGCTTCGATTCCGAAACCGGCAACAAGACGAATCACCCGCTCAACGACCCGCGTTTCAGCGAGGCTTCCATCCTCGTCGCCGGCATCAATTTCGGCTGCGGCTCCTCCCGTGAGCACGCCCCGCAATCGCTGCGCAAATACGGCTTCAACGGCATCATCGCCGAGTCCTTCGCGGAAATCTTCTACGGCAACTCTACCACGCTCGCCATGCCCTGCGTGATGGCCAGCGCCGCGGACATCGTCGCCCTCCAGAACGCGATCGAAGCCGATCCGACCGTGGTCGTCACCATCGACGTGAAAGCGCTCAAGGTCACCACCTCCAGCGGCCTCGACATCCCGGTGAAGATGCCGGACTCCGCCCGCGAAGCCCTGCTTTCCGGCCGCTGGGATCCGATCCAGGAACTGCTCGACAACGACGCCGCCATCGAGGCAAAGGCGAAAGAGCTGCACTACGTCTGAGAAGCCGGCCACTGGCACAATCTCAAACCCGCAAAGCCCTCACCGGCTTTGCGGGTTTTTCATGCCCACAATTGGAGCGCGGAATTCATTCCGCCAGTGTCACATTTTTGTTGGCGGCCTCACGCCATTCCGGTCACCGCCTTCGGAATCCGCCGTTGGTGCTCCTTGAGCGCGCGGATGATCCGCGGCGCGCCCTGGATGCGCAGCAAGATCCGGTCGCACGAATCACGGACCCAGCGCAGGTGGAGGTCGCTCCGCTGTTTGCCGGAAATCACCGTGAACATCGCACTCCGTTCCTCGTCCGCCCGATGAAGTTCGATCCTTTGAAGCAGCGAACCCATCTGCGGATCCTCGAAACCTGAGTCGATGTTCTCGCGGATGCACTCGAAGAGAAACGGCAGGTATTCGGTCTGCGTCCGGATGGTCGTCCGGCGGACGGGCGTGAACTCGCGGTCGAGCTCTTTCAGGATTTCCTCGGAACTGGCCTCCACCGCGCCGTCGTCAGCCCGGCTCCAGCTCCGTTTGAACAGCACCACCAGGCCCATCCCACCGGCCCGGCGAGAAGACCGCGGATGAAGATGAATCGGGAGAGTGCTTGTAACGGTTCCATTAGGGCACAACATTGCGCGGACTCACCCGAATGGAAAGATGGAAAGTGGGTGGCGCCAGGGTTTTGCGTTCGACTTCCATGGGGCGCACGCAAGAGTTACGGTGCAAGCCACCGAAGACGAATAAAGCGCTTTTTACCGGTCGAAAGGGGAGTTCTGTCACGGATGATCATCCGGTCTCCGTTATCCGCGATGGCAGCCGTGTATTGATTGCCGCTGAACCAGTCGACGAGGTTGGATGAAACCTCAATGAGCGGCCTGCGACCTTCGTCGTGTTTCGCGGCGGCGATCTGCAGATAGGTCAGGCCACCAGACCAGTGGCGGGAAACAGCGTGACCATCAGACGCTTGGGCCGCCACCAACGCGTTTTCTCCCCCGGCGACAGCCTTCGATACCTGAGCCCGGGTGAGGGTGATCTTGTAGGTATTGGTGGATCCGTTCTGCGCCGTGACTTTGACCCGGATTGTATTTTTCCCGGCAGCAAGCGGGATAGGTTTGGTAAAACCACCAGATTTGACGACAACTCCGTTTACTTGGATTGACGCCGCCGTGTCAGCGGCCGTGGCGGTGATTTTGACTGATCTGACCGATTTCGCAACTTTCGCCGAATAGTCATTCGCCTTCGGTTTGAATGACGGATTGAGGGCGGCGTGGGTTATGCTCAGTCCTGACAAGGTGGCGTTGGCGGACGCAGCCCGCGTGATTTGGATGGAATAGGTCTTTGAAACCAGACTGGTAGGATCGCTGACGCTGACGGTGACGATACTGGTCCCTACTTTCAGCGCGATCGCTCCACTGGCGGATCCCGACGTCGCGCCGGCTCCATTCACTTTCAGAATCGCCGCTGGATTGGAACATTCCGGAGTAATTCTCGTGGAGGCCACTTCGTTGGAAACCTTCAATTGATAGGAAGTAATGGAAGTGGAGAACGTGGGACTCAATTTCCCCTCGCTGGCGACCAGGCCCGCAAGATCGGGACTGCGGCGGTTTATCCGCAGCGTATAGGTGGAAAAATGCACGCCGTCTTCCGAAGTGATGCCGATCCGGACCTCATTGGTGCCGAAAGAAACTGGAACGGCGGCACTATTGCCCGGATTGCCAAGCGGACTGTCGTTAAGAAGGAGCAATGCTTTCTGGTTACTTGGAATGGCGGTGATTTGAACAGTAGAAACATCATCCGCAACCTCGATATCGTAGGTCAACGCCTTTGGAGTGAATTCAGGATCCAGGCTTCCGTGGTCAACGGTGAGGGATGCCAAAGTGGAATCCCACGATTGGGTCCTGCGGACGATTTGGATCGAGTAGTTCCTCTCGGAACCATCTGTCCCGGTGACCTTGACAACAATTGGATTGGTTCCCACGGCAAGTGGGATCGGGGCGCTTGCCTCACCCGTCGCGACTGGCAAGCCTAGAATGGTTACGCCGGACGCTGCTGCCACGTAAGTGGGTGTGAATGTGACGGATTCCGTCTCGTGGACCACGGACAATGAATACGAAGTCACCGATTGGTCGAACACTAGCGGGCCGGCGCTGGTGGTGAGGTTCTTCAGGGGCATCGGCGAGAGAGCGGCAATGGAAAGGTTGTGATTGCTGCCTGCAATGACAGAGGTGACTTTCTTGCCAGAAAGAAACCCTGTCCGGTCCACCAGCAGCGGCCGCCGGTTGATGTCCTGATAGGGAATCCCGACACCCAGCTGACCCGCCGTGTTGTATCCCCATGCCGCCAGAGTGGAGTCGGCACAAACGGCCACGGAGTGATCCGAGCCCGCTGCTATTTCCACCACGGACTTGCCAGCCAGCACTCCGGTCTGGTCCACCTGAACGGGAAGGCTGCTCGAAAGAGTGCCGCCGTCGCCCAACTGCCCTTCCGCGTTGCGTCCCCATGAAAACAATGTTCCGTCCGAGCAGAGTATGAGGCTGCCCTGTCTGAGCGTTTTGATGGAAACGATGGATTTACCCGCGAGGATTCCAGTCTGATCCACCGCCACGGGAACCTTGCTGTCCAGATTCGCACCATTTCCAAGCTGGCCGCCCGTGCCCAGGCCCCAGGCCACCAAGCTGCCGTCGGCACACAATGCCATGGAATGCCCGAACTTGCTGGAGATGCGGATGACGGACCTGCCGACCAAAACGCCACTGCGGTCCACCGCCACGGGTGTGAGCTGGTCCGTGGTGGTCGCGTCACCGAGTTCGCCCTCACCATTGCGACCCCACGTGTAGAGGGTTCCGTCCGAACAGAGGACGAGGCTGAAATTCCACCCCGCTTGGAGCGCGACGATCGTTTTCCCAGCAAGGACTCCCGTTTGATCCACTGCGACCGGGAAGGCACGATTGGTGGTTGTTCCATCGCCCAAAGCTCCATTGTCGTTTTTTCCCCATGCGGCAAGCGTGCCGTCCGAACACAAGGCCAAGCTGTGGTTGAAACCTGCTGCCACCGCCACCACGGATTTACCTGAAAGGATTCCGCTGCCGCTTGTCTGATAGATTTTATTCCGCGAGCCGTAGCCCGTGATACCGTTGCCAAGTTCCCCATAATACCCCTCTCCCCACGAGGCGAGGGTGCCATCAGCACAGAGAGCATGACTATGGGAAGCTCCCGCAGCCATGGAAACGATGGTCTTGCCTTGGAGAACCGGCGGCTTGATGTCGATAGAGACCGGGAGGTCGCCGGCACTTTCCCACTTCCCAAGAGTGCCATCGGAACAAAGCGCCAGACTGCCGCCATTTCCATAAACCACGGAAACCACCGCCTTGCCTTCCAGGACCCCGAATCCTGCAGGGGCGGGGTTCTTCAGGCCATCTCCCCATTCAGCGAGACTGCCGTCCGAGCAGACCACCGTGCTCCGATAGCCCCCCGCCAGCACTTTGACAACCTGCTTGCCCGCGAGCATGCCAGTTTGATCCACCGCCACCGGGACGTTGCTTGTAGCGTAAGTGCCGTTTCCAAGAGGGCCATGAGAATTGTAGCCCCACGCCGCGAGTGTTCCGTCCGAGCAGAGGGCCAGCCCGTGATATGCTCCAGCAGCGGCAGCCACGACCTGCCTACCCGCAAGCACGCCGTCCTGTTTCACCAACACGGGAACCTGCGAAACAAAGCCAATTCCCGAAATCCCATTCCCCAACTCACCGTAGGAGTTCTGTCCCCAGCTTGCCAACGTGCCATCCGAACAAACAGTGAGGTTCATCCGGCCACCAGCGGAAATTGACACGACGGTTTTACCAGCGAGAACCCCGCTCTGATCCACCGTTACAGGATAGCGGCTATTTTGTTCACTGTAGGGAGTCGGGCCGTTCCCCAGCGGTCCGGAGCCCCAAGTAACCAAGGTTCCATCCGAACAAAGGACCAGACAGTAGTTTCCTGCCGCAGCGATTTTCACCACTGTCTTCCCGGCCAGCACGCCGGTCTGATCCACCTGAATGGGGGTGGCAGCTCCCGGATAGAAATATCCAGGCTGTCCCAATTGGTCACCGTAGTTGCTTCCCCATGCAACCAGGGTTCCGTCGGAACAAAGAACCAGATTGTGGTCGGTTCCGGCAGCGATGGAACTCACTGTCTTGCCCGCAAGAACCCCCGAGCGGTCAACGAATCTTGGAATCTCGTTCGCTCCTTCCGATCCGTTGCCAAGCTGGCCGAAGTCATCCCTCCCCCATGCGGCGAGTGTACCGTCCGAACAGAGAGCAAGACTGTGAGATGCACCTGACGCGATCGCAATGACATTCCTGCCTTCCAAGGCGGAGACGGGAGGTGCGACTCCGACAGGCGTGTAAGCCCTCACCTTGCTGTCATTTCCCAACTGACCGCCACCATTGTCTCCCCAGACCGCCAGCTCCTGTGATGCCCAATGCAGCACAAGATCATTTCCGGAACCGCCGTAATAGTTCGCGACGAACCTGTAGGTGAGGTTGTTGTAGCCAAGCTGAACCTCCTGACCTTGGGCAAGGTTCGAAAAACGACCTTCGATAAAATCCAAGCCGGTAACATTAACGACCGTCAGATCGCATCCTGTTTGTGGCGCGAATTCGAGGTTCAGCGTGAGTTCACGCCCGACAGCGCTGTATGCAGTAGCAGTCATGGGCACCGTGCCAGGAGCGCCAAAAGAAGCCGCCACTATATCGGATTTCGCATTTTGCAACAACACCACCAAAACAGCGATGGATAGGACGACCACATTTCTGAAAATCATATATCTGATAGTCGGTGGGTCATCCGATTTAGGCAAGTCGCATTTTCAATAGATTTGCGCCGTTCCGTGAGAAAACTTCATACAAAACAGGCGTGGAACAGGAGGCCCAAGGTTTGCATGTCCAGTAGTTTGGCCATTCCGGCAGCCATTCCGGACTCCACCCGCGAAACCCAGCTTTTCGTCCGCCAGCACGGGATTCAGAAGCCGCCCCATCAGGAACAGGCAACCGATGCGAAAGCAGACGGGCGGTATGACTCCACGCACTCCGCATATTTTAGCATAGCTCCTGCGTGGTTTAGCGCAGGACATGCGGAGCGGATCAGCGGGTTTGGTGGGATATTGCTGCCTCAATCCATGGCTGTGCTCAAAAAACCGAACCTGGTCTCCATGACCACCATCAACGACGATGGTTCGCGTTACATCCTGCATCCCGCCGATGTGTCGGGGAAATGGAACGTTGCCCGGCGTTGGGTGGGCGTGCTGCTCATCGCCATCTACATTTTCCTGCCGTGGATCCCGATCAACGGCAATCCCGCCGTTTTCCTCGATGTGGAAAACCGGATGTTCCACCTCTTCGGCCTCACGCTGGTGCCGCAGGACCTCTGGGTGATGTTCTTCGCGGTCAGCGGACTGGGCTTCGCGCTGTTTTTCGGCACTTCGTTGTTAGGCCGCGTCTGGTGCGGCTGGACCTGCCCCTACACGGTGTTTCTCGATCACGTTTACCGCCGGATCGAACGCTGGATCGATGGCGACGCTCCCGCCCGCCGCGCGCTCACGAACGCGCCTTGGACCGTCGGGAAAATCTTCAAGCGCGTCCTGAAGCATTCTCTCTACGGCATCGTCGCCGCCGGCATCGCGCATGTGTTCCTGTCCTACTTCGTCTCGCTGGACCGGCTTTACGGCTTCATGCAGAACGGACCGCTGGAACATGCCACCGCCTTCGGCATCGTGCTTTTCCTCACGCTCGTCCTGTGGTTCTGCTTCGGTTATTTCCGCGAGCAGTTCTGCATCATCATGTGTCCTTATGGCCGCTTGCAGAGCGCCCTAACGGACGACGATACCGTCAACGTCGGCTACGACTACAACCGCGGCGAACCCCGCGGCGCGAAGGGCAAGGCGGAGGGCGACTGCATCGACTGCCGCCGCTGCGTCCAGGTCTGCCCGACCGGCATCGACATCCGCAACGGGCTCCAGCTCGAATGCATCGGCTGCACCGCCTGCATCGACGCCTGCGACGACATCATGACGAAGGTGGACCGCCCGAAAGGCCTCATCCGTTACGATTCGTTCAATGGTTTCGCCGGAAACAAACGCCGTTTCCTGCGCCCGCGGATCTTCGCGTACACCGCGCTCGCCCTGCTCGGCATCGGCGTGCTCACGCTCGTCGCCTCGCAGAAAGCGCGGCCGTTCAACGCCACCATTTCCCGCAACGGCGGCGCGGGTTTCTACAGCGACGCGGAGTCAGTTAGAAACATCTACAAAATCCGCGTCTTCAACAAACGCAACCAGACCGCCACCATCACCATCCGCCTCGGCAAGGGCACTCCCGCCGGCTACGAGCTCAGCGGCTCCGAGCAAACCTTCTCCATTCCGCCGCTCAGCGAAATTTCCCGCACCTGCGTTGTTGTCGCTCCGATCAAATCCTACACCGGCATCTCCGACATCACGCTCGACGTCCACGCCGACCCAGGCGACGTCACTCTGGAAAAAACCACCCGCTTCCTCGGCCCCAATCCGCAATCCATCCACTAGGATGAGGCTCACGACAAAGAAATCGACTAACCCTCATGAAATCCATCGCCGCATTCGTCTCCCGCAATCCATGGCTCTACGTCCTGCTCGCCTTCGTGCTTCTGTTAAGCGCGTGGTCCGCACTCATCTCCGTAGCGGTGAAGATCTCGCCACAGCAGATTGAAGTGAAACACTGACCGTTCCATGACCACCGTCGTCGCCCTTGTTGCCGGACTCGCTACCAGTTTCCACTGCGCCGGCATGTGCGGACCCATCGCCTGCGGACTCGGCACCCTAGCGAAATCCGAGGGCGAACGCCTCACCGCCGCCTCGCTCTATCATGGCTCGCGGCTCGTTTCCTACGGCCTCATCGGCGCGCTCTGCGGCGCACTCGGCCAGCAACCGCTGGCGTGGTTTTTCAAATCGCCCGCCGTGCTGCTGCCGTGGGTGATGGTCGGCGTTTTGTTAGTCATGGCGTTCGGTCTGGATAAAAAAGTCCCGCGCCCCGCCATTCTCAACCGCTTCACTGCCCGCGCCCGGTTCAAAGCCTGCAAGCTCTCCGCTTACGGCGGCGCCTCGGCGATGGGGCTGCTCACACCCTTCCTGCCCTGTGGCCCGCTCTATCTGGTGTTCGGCGCGTCGCTGCTGGCCGGCTCCGCCGCGAAGGGCGCGGAGTTCACCCTCGCTTTCGGCCTCGGCACCGTGCCGTTGCTGTGGCTCGCGCAGCACCAGTTCCACCGCATCCGCGCGAAGATGACCCCGCTCGCCATGGGCCGGATGCGCCGGGGTTTGGCGTTCGTCACCGCGCTGGTGCTGGCCATGCGCCTCCACGGCACCATCCCGGAAAGTTTCTACGGGGAAACACCCAAGCCCGCCGCGAGCGAGCTGCCTTCGTGCTGCCATTAGGGATCCTGCGGCCAAATACGCACTTGGCACGGCGGTGTGGATGGCAATGCTCCGCAGGCAGTGATTTCACCCCGTCGGTCCACGCCAGGCATCCCTCACGCCCCGTCCGGAGCGGGAAAATCCGTGCCACCGCAGGCGATATCCTAACATGGCAGCGAACCCAACTCCCGCAGGAAACACGGACGCCGCCCCACCGGCCAAGGCAGTCCGTGGCGGTGCCGCGTTTGTCGCCGCCGGGATTTTCCTCAGCCGCATCGCCGGACTCGTCCGCGTCCGGGTGTTCGCACATTATTTCGGAACCTCCTACGCGGCGGACGCTTTCAACGCGGCGTTGAAGATCCCCAACCTCCTGCAAAATCTCTTCGGGGAGGGCGTGCTCTCGGCGTCGTTCATTCCGGTTTACGCGAAACTTCTCGGGGAGAAAAACTCCGTCGAAGCGGACCGCGTGGCCGGAGTGATTGCCACCCTGCTGGCGCTCGTCACCTCACTGCTGGCGCTGGCCGGTGTGATGCTCGCGCCGCTGATGATCGACGTGATCGCCTACGGATTCACCGGTCCCAAGCGCGAGCTCACCATCCAATGCGTGCAGATCCTGTTCCCCGGCGTGGCGCTGCTGGTCATGTCCGCCTGGTGCCTCGGCGTTCTCAACAGCCATCGTCGGTTCTTCCTTTCCTACGTCGCGCCCGTCGTTTGGAACCTCACCATCATCGCCGCCCTGCTCGCATTCGGCGGCCACCAGACGCTCGACCAACTCGCACGCACGACTTCCTGGGGACTCGTGCTCGGCAGTTTTCTCCAGTTCGCCGTGCAGGTTCCGACGGTGTTGAAACTCGCGCCTAACTTAAAATTCGCCGTCGAGTGGCAGTCCACCAACGTCCGCGCGGTGCTCATCAGTTTCAGCTCGGTCGTCGTTGCGCGCGGCGTCGTGCAGATCAGCGCCTACATCGACAGCTTCCTCGCCAGCTGGCTGCCGGACGGCGCCGTTTCCACACTCAGCTACGCACAGACTCTCTATTTGTTACCTGTCAGTCTCTTCGGTATGTCAGTCTCCGCCGCCAGTCTGGCGGAAATGTCGCGGGAACGCGCCACCGCGGGCGATCCGACGGCAGCCAACGAAAGGGTCCGCGCGCAGCTCGACCGCGGGCTCAAACAGGTAGCGTTTTTCATCGTGCCGTCCACCGCCGCGCTGGTGTTTCTGGGAGACATCGCCGCCTCCGCCATTTTCCAAACCGGGAAATTCGACGCCACCGCCGCGCACTACGTCTGGCTCACGCTCGCGGGCAGCGGCATCGGGATGCTCGCCTCCACGCTCGGGCGGCTTTATTCGTCCACCTTCTACGCCTTGCAGGATACCAAAACGCCGCTGCGTTTCGCCATCGTGCGGGTGGCACTCACCACCGTGCTCGGCTGCATCGGCGGGATCTATCTGCCCGGCTGGCTCGGCATCGACCGCGCCTGGGGCACCGTCGGCCTCACCGCCACTGCGGGCGTCGCCGGTTGGGTGGAGTTCACTCTCCTGCGGCGCGCTCTGAACCGGAAAATCGGAACCACCGGCATCGCCGCCTCGTTCATCGCCCGGCTGTGGATCCCCGCGCTGGCAGGCGCGGCAGGCGGCTGGGGCGTGAAACTTCTGGCGGAACATTTCCGGCAGACTCACCACGTCCATCCGGCAATCGTCGCGGTCTTCGTGTTCGGCGTCTTCGGGTTGATCTATCTGGCAGGCACCCTGCTCGGCGGCGTGCCACAAGCCCAGGCGTTCTCGCATTCCCTCTTCCGCCGCCTGCGCCGCCGCTGATAGAGATCAAGGCGCGCCCAATGCCATCCGGATGGCCCGCAGCATCTCCACGGCGTGCGCGCCATCGCCGTGGACGCAGAGGGTCTCTATCAATCCGCCGCGGGCGAGCTTCAGTGCCTGCGCCACGGCTTCAGCGATGTCGGTGATTACCGCGCCAGGTTCGGTTCTGGGGACGAGCGATCCGTCGGGACGGTAGAGGCGGTCGGCGAAACCTTCGGGCATCACGGTGAGGCCCGCAGCTCTTCCGGCAGCCGCGAGTTTTCCCGCAGGAGGTGCGTAGAGAATGAGGTCCGGTGTGATTCTTTTCACGCCCGCGACGACGGCGGCGGCGAGTTCGGAATTTCTATCAGCCTGGTGGTAGAGCGCGCCGTGGGGTTTCACGTGGTGGAGTTGGCCATCTGTGAATCCTGCGAGTTTCTCCACCTGGTGCGCGACCACATCGGTCACCATTGCCAACGGCAGATCCATCTCACGACGTCCGAAATTTTCACGATCCTCGTAGCCGGGATGCGCGCCGATTTTTACACCGGCCGCCAACGCGAGATCAATGCTGCGCCGCATGATTTCATCGCTTCCCGCGTGTCCACCGCAGGCGATGTTTGCCGAGGTGACGAGGGTGAGAAGCATGCCATCCTCGCTGCCGCCTTCGCCGAGATCGGCGTTCAGATCGATGCTTCTCATGGGCGTCACTTTAAAAGCTCCAGCCCGGTCCGCAACAGGGCAAAGTCCCGTTCCTCGCGGCGTTTCAGCTCTCGGGCCTGTTCCAAGGTCACTTCGCGGAATTTCACCTGTGTCCCCGGCCACGCGCGGGCGAGCTTCGGTAAATCCTCGGAAATCACATGCGCGATCTGCGGGTAGCCGCCGATGGTCTGGCGCTCTGCCATCAGGACGATCGGCTGGCCGTCCGGCGGCACCTGCACCGAGCCGCAGGCGACCGGTTGGGAAACCATCTCGCGCGGGGTGGCGAGTTCGAGTTTCGAGCCGGACAGGCGCGCGCCCATGCGGTCGGATTTCGGCGTGAGTTGATAGAGCGTGTCGCGGAAGCGCTGTTTCGCCCCGCCGGAAAACCAATCGTCCTGCACACCGGGAATGAAGCGCAGCTCGATTTGTGAATCGCGGCCCGGCCGGCCGACGTGCCAGCCGCCGCCGCGCGGCGCCGGGTTTGCTTCGCCGAAATTGAGGCTGTCGCCGACTTGCAGGGCGCGTCCGGAAAACCCGCCGAAGCCGGCGCGCAGGTTGGTGGAGGCGCTTCCTAACACGTTTGGCACGATGAATCCACCAGCCACCGCGAGACAGGCGCGGACGCCGGATGTCAGTTTGGAAAAATCCACGGTTTCGCCCGCTGCCACCCGCTGCGGACGTCCGGTGCCGTCAACAAATGCGACCACGGCATCGGCATGAAATTTCAGCACCGGACCGCTGAGGCAGATTTCCAAACAAGCCGCGCCCTCGTCGTTTCCGACTAACCAATTCGCCGTCCGCAGCGCGGAGCGGTCCGCCGCGCCGCCGGGGGAGACGCCGGAGCTTTCGTGGCCGGGTCGGCCGAGGTCCTGCACGGTGGTCAAGCCACCGGGATGGATGACTTCGATCAAATTTTTTGTTAGCGCGGATGATTGCACGAACGGATGTTCGGAAAATTCGATCCGCTCCACCGGAACGAAGCGCACACGGTCGCCAGCAGTCAGCAAGGCGGGCGGTGTGAGAGCAGGATCAAATAGCGTCACTCCCGTGCGCCCGAGCACGTGCCAGCCGCCGGGCGAGGTGAACGGATAGATCCCCGCCTGACCGCCCGCGATGGCCACCGATCCCGCAGGCACCGCCAGTCTCGGAGTTTTCCGGCGCGGCACGTTCAGGCGTTCCGGCAGACCGGATAGATACGGAAACCCCGGCGAAAACCCGACCGCCGCCACTGTGTAGTCCGCTCCGCTGTGCAGGGCGATCACTTCATCCGTGGAGAGTCCCACCTGCTCCGCGATTTCCTCCAGATCCGTGCCGTCATAACAGACGGGAATTTCAAAATCACCGCCCGCGTTCGTTTCCGCATCAGCGTCGTCCGCCATTGAGCACTCGATCCATTCCCTGACATCCGTTCCCCCGAAATGCACGGCCACCGAGGCGAACGACGAAACCACATCGAGAACGCCCGCCGGGCGGTTTTTTCCCATGGCGGCCACCAGCCGCATCACACGAGCGGGCGGAGTACCGTCGGGAAACTCCACGAGCCATGCGGAATCGCCGAGCGGCTTCAATGTCATGCCGCAGCCTTGCCAATCCGCCGGATGGCCGCAAGATGGAAGCTGTGCTATGAAAGCAAGGGTCCCGACATTTGGGAGAAAGCCAACCACAATGGGAGCGCAGCGGAAATGGACGAACTGTCTGATCCAAAACACTTCGTCAAATGAACAGGATGAACGCAGATGAAGAGGATTATTGCTCAATTCGCTTCTATTTACCTGTCTTCATCTGTGTAAATCCTCTTCATCTGCGGTTGAATATCTTCGAACCCGGATGTTCGTTGGGGTCGATTTTGCCCTGTGCCTGAACCTTGCCATGAAACTCCTCCCCTCCATCTGCGTGCTCTGCCTGGCTCCGCTGGCATCCTGCGAGGAGAAGAAAACCGAAGCGCCGCCCATGAGTGAAAAGACCCTGTTCCCCGGCAAGGAACGCGCCGCCGCGGCTGCGGCGACCGTGCGGCCGGCCCTCGAACGTGATTTGTCAGCTGTCGGATTGAGATTCGGCGATCCGGTTTTCATCCGCGTTTTCAAGGACGAGCAGCGGCTGGAGTTTTTCGTGCAAAACAAGGCGACGGGAAAATTCGACCTGTTCCGGACTTATGTGATTGCCGCCGCTTCGGGAAAACCGGGGCCGAAGCTGGAGGAGGGCGACTGGCAGGTGCCCGAGGGATTCTACTTCGTGCCGCCGGAAGCGATGAATCCTAACAGCCAGTTCCACCTCTCGTTCAACATCGGCTATCCAAACGCCTTCGATCAGGCGCTCGGCCGGACGGGCAGTGCGATCATGGTGCACGGGAACTGCGTTTCCATCGGCTGCCTCGCGATGACAGACGCGAAGATCGAGGAAATCTACACGCTCTGCGATGCCGCGCACCACGGCGGTCAGGCGTTTTTCCGTGTGCATGTTTTCCCCTTCCGCATGAGCGTGGAGAAGATGAAGACGGCGGCCGGATTCGAGTGGGAGGAGTTTTGGAAAAACCTGCGGGAAGGATATGATCTGTTTGGGAAAACCCACGTCCCGCCGGAGGTGAGTGTGGAGGGAGGACGGTATCGGTTCAATTAAAGATGGTAAGCGACCGAGCTGATAGGGCTATTCGTTTAAATTCAATATGCGCCGCTAAAATATTGAAATCCAAGGACAGACCCCGTCCAGCGGCTGCCAACGGAAAAACTAATAAATCATCAAAAATAGCTGCACTTTTCGGTGATCTCAGTGACGCTTTGTCCTTCTGCCACCCACTCAAAGATAACTTTTTCATTGCCGACGATTTCTTCGGCGCGGAGCAGCACGTCGTAGGGGAACTCGCGCAGCACGTCGGAAATGGCACCGGCGTAGAGTTGCTCGTAGCACTCCAGCAGCTCCTTCACGGGGATGGAGAACTCGTTGGTGGAGATGTGTTCGCGTTCCTTGATGAGCTTTTCGAGTTTCATCATGCCTACTTCACCTTTGTAGGCTTCAATATCGGCATTCAGTTCTTTTGATATGGTGTTAGTGGTTGGTTATTGGTGATGGATTTCCACGCGGTCGAGTTCGGTGGGGGCGTTCAGTGTGATTTTGAAGCGGGTGTTTCCGGCTGGAACGGGGCACTCGTAGGTGACCATGGTCCGGGTTTTCCCCGCGAAAGCACCGCCGGGTGTTCCGGGCAGCTGGCGGTCGGTTCGTTCCGGCTTGAGGGTGGAGTAGGTCTTTCCATCCGCTGAAACTTCGAGTGTGGGATCCGCGACCTGTTTGTCGAAGAAGGCGGTGATTTTGACTGAGTTGATCGATCCCGGCACTTCATACGAAAGCGACGCGCCCTCTTCAGTTTTGGTGCGGAAGAGGTATTCCGTATAAAGGGCGCTGTAGGCGTTAGTGATAGAAATTTTTCCGGATTGATCCGTGATCTTGGTGAAATCCAGGAACTCATCCACCAAACACAGTTGCTTGATCAGAACGGGGCCCACGACGTTGGATGGCTTGGAAATTCCGGACTCGTTTTGAGCGAAGGCACGATAGAAGTAGTTCTTTCCCGGGGTGGCCGTGGTGTCACTGAAAAGCGGACGGTAGGCGACAACGGCATCGGATTGGTTTTCGGCTAGACGTGTCCAAGGGCCGGTGGGCGCCTCCGCACGCTCGATATCGTAGCTGCGGGCCCCCGCGGAGCCGCGCCAGGAGAACATGGGGGTGTCCGTGAACGGTATCAGCTCCGGTGCTTCCGGGATGGGCATGGGCGTGAGGGGCTTGCCTTGGATGCGGAATGCGGCTTCGCGCAGGGTGCTCATGACTTCCCGTTCACGCTGGGCTTCCGCGCTGGGAAATCCGGGCCAGTGGTAAGACCACGCGGCGGGATAGGTAAAAATCTGGTGATGGTAGAATCCGCCGTTCTGATTGTGAAAGTACATACTCCAAAAGAGCGAGCCTGAGATGCCATCTTCATTCTCCACGTATTTGAGAAAATCGCTGTATTTCTCCACCACGTTGTCTTTCGTGAACATCTTGTTATCGATGTAGGGGCCATACTCACCGATAAAGAGCGGACGTTGTTTTGCTAGGATGGCCACTTCTTTCTGGATGGCGCGAATCCAGCCTTTTTCGGTGCCGGGATAATCTGGATAGAGATGGCGAGTAACGATGTCGATGTTCGGGTCGATGGTCATCGGCTTGCCGGGGCGATGGACGGTTTCTGCGACGAGCTGTTTGGGGGCTTGGCTTTTGATATAGGCAGCCATTTCTATCAGCCAAGCAGCCGGCGCAGTGACGATTTCATTGCCGAATTGCCAAGCGAGGACGGCCTTGTCGTCACGATATTTCACGCCGGTGATGCTGTTGGTGCGGTTGAGGACGTAGCGCACGGTGGCTTTGTAGTCCTCCTTGAGTTGGGGATCGGTGAAAAACTCGTCGCGCTTTTTACCACGATGCTCGGCGTAGGTGGCAGTTCCGCCGAGGTAATCACCCGAGCCGGCCGTGAGCGCGAAAATGACGCGAATGTTATATTTGTTAGCGAGTGCGAACAAGCTGTCCAAGCACTTGAAAGCTTCTTCGTTGAACTCACCGGGGCCGAGAACATAGTGCCAAGGCTTCTGCGTTTCATTGGGTTTTCGAATGGGCAGATTCCACGTGCGCAGGACGCCCGCGTTCATCTGCTGGAGTGTTTTGAAGGCATCTTCCTGTTCCCACGGTGTGGGCAGGCTCATGCGCTCTGGCAGAAACAATGTGAAATCGTAGGGCAGCATGATGCCCGGCATGTTCGCTCCGGCGAAACGGAAGACCTTATCGCCATCGTAGAGTTTGTTTTCCTTGCGGGTGATAAAGTTTGCGAATTCTGCATGGACGGTAGTGAGCGAGCAGATTGCGGCTATCATGGCGACGACGATGAGATGGTATTTGCTATGGATAGAGGTTTTCATTGTGTAGATGTTAGGACTGGTTGAGTGGGATGCCGGAAGTGGACATGGGCAGACTCCAGAGCTTGCCTTGTTCTGCCTCGCTGACGACGAGGCCGAGTTTTTCACTGGGATCGAACGCGCAGTTGGTGGGATTTTTTCCAACAAGTGAGATTTTTCGGATCACATTTCCTGCGGCATCCACGCACATGATGCTGCTAGATCCATAGACGGCGACGTAGAGCGTGCCATCGTTGGCGAAAGCCATGCCATCCGGGCCGGGTGCACCATCGAGTCCGGTGGCCCAGACTTTGCCGTGCCATTGCTTCTCGGCACTTTGCCAGACTCCGCGCCAGAGACGTTGGCGGTAAGTTTCTGCGATGATGAGTTCGTCACCATCTGCGGTGAAGGCGAGGCCGTTGGGAAAATAAAGTTCGCTGGCGATGATGGTAACATTTCCCGATGGAGTGAGACAGCAGACGTATCCCGTCGGCTCGGTGCGAGAGTCTCTAGGGCAGGTGAAGATGAGATTCCCGTTAGCATCGAAGGCTAGATCGTTCGGTTTGTTGAGTGGTAGGCCGTCCAATTCGCTGGCTAGGGTTTCGATTTTTCCAGTGGCGGGATCGAGTCGGCGAATGGCGTTTTCTTCGGCATCGCAGAAGTAGATGCGGCCTGCGGCATCGCAAGCCAATCCATTAGGCGCACCGCCGGTTTTGATTTTTTGAGTTGCGCCGCTCTGCAAACGAATCAGTCCGCCGCCCTTCAACTCCACACACCAGAGTGAGCCATCCGGCGCGAAGACCGGGCCTTCTGGGAAAGCTAACGAATCAGCGAGTAAGAGATGCGTAGCAGACATAGTTTAAAGCGTAAGGCCACCATCAATAAACAGCGTGGTGCCAGTGATAAAGCGTGCTTCGGGTGCTGCGAGAAAGGTGGCGGCGCGTGCGATATCGTAAGGATCTCCGATGAGGCGAGCTGGGGTTTTTGCAATGACGCGGGCTTCGTATTCTGGATCGGCGAGAACAGAGCGATTCATGTCAGTGCGGATGGCACCGGGGGCGATGTTGTTCACCGTGATGCCGTATTGGCTGAACTCAAATGCGAGCTCACGCGTCATCATGAAGAGGCCGCCTTTGGTCATGCTGTATGGCGTGCTGAAGCCGGTAGGCTTGATTTCATGCACTGAAGAAATGTTGATGATACGCCCCCAGCCTTTTGTCTTCATGTTAGTCAAAGCCTGCTGGCAGCAGAGGAAACAGGCCTTTAAATTGGTATCCATGATGCGGTCGTATTCCTCGCCAGGAAAATCTAACGAAGCAATGCGCGTTTCCACAGCAGCGTTGTTTACGAGGATGTCCACCTCGCCTAACTCGGTGCGAATCTGGGCAAACATCACCGCGATCTCGCTGCCGTTCGCCATGTCTGCCTTCACAGTGATGGCACGGCCACCAGCGGCGATGATCTCAGCGCGGACGGCCTCTGCCTTCTCGGCGTTATGAACGTAGTTGATCGCCACAGCGGCTCCGGCGCGAGCGAGATCCATGGCGATGGCAGCACCAATGCCGCGGCTGGCACCAGTGACAAGGGCGATTTTGTTGGATAGATTATTCATGTGCTTGGCTGGTGGACTCGTGATAAAAGTCACGCTTGAAGAAGAACTTCATGGCGATGAAAATGAGGGCGGCTGAAAAAAGATGAACATATCCCAGTGCTGATAGGCCAGCTCCTAAACTGAGATGAGTTTTAATCCAGCCCAGCACGACAGGTGCGAGCGAACCCATCAAGAACCCCACGGATAGAATCACTCCGGTAGCAGATGAACGATATCTGGGCGGAATGACATCGAACGGAGCCGCCATTAAATTAGAATCATAAATTTCTCTAAAAAACCCGTATCCTGCGAGTGCGATGTAGAGGGTGGTGATGTTGTTCGTAGCTCCCATCAGAAAGATAAATGGAACTGCCAGGAAAAGTCCCAGAAGCTCGATTTCCATCCGCACTCGCTTGCGCTTGATCGACAACTTATCAGAAAGAAAGCCGCCCAACAGAACTCCTGCGTATGCCAAAAGGTGATGATAGAACACCGAGTAAAAACCGGAGCTGGCCAGTGAAACTCCAAATTTTTCATGGAGATAGGTAGGCATCCATGTCAGGTAACCTAACAGCGGAAATACCATTCCGCCGAATGCCAGTGAGAGAAGAATTACCGTGGGCTTGCGGAAAATGACGCTACACACCTCACCCGGAGGGATGCGGGTGAGGGCCAGTTTTCCGGCATTTCCGGTATCGCGCGGGGCATCCTTCAGCTTCCACGCCGCCAGCACGGCCCAGACTACCCCAGCGAGTCCGAAGGCTAGAAACGACATCCGCCAGCCCCAATGCTCTCCGATCCATGCTGCTAGAAAACCGCTGGCGACCACGCCGGTGTAGTTCGCCGTCTGATGGATGGCCATCGCCCGTGCCCGACTCTCGTGGTGGAATTCCCCGATCATGGCATTCGCCGCAGGGTAATAGAAAGCCTCACCCGCGCCAGTGGCGATGCTGCGGAATAAGAGCAGCATCATGAAGCCATGGGCTGTGCCTGTTAGCAAAGTGCCGAAGCTGAAAACAAAGAGGCTTGTGAAAACCATCCACTTGCGGCTGAAGACATCCCCCGCGTAGCCGGCAATGGGTACCAGAACACCGTAGATGGCGGTAAAAAGCGTGGCGATAAGTCCGAGCTGGACGGGACTCAGTTTCAAATCCGGCCCAATCAGCGGCAAGACTGCGTTGTAAATTTGGCGGTCTCCCTGATTGAGGAAAAACGCGAACCATAACAGCGCGAGCATCTCCCATTTGTAGTATCGATGCATGGATTGGATTGTTAGTGAACGGGGTCAGTAGTGAACGGGGTCGATCCTCGCATGGTAACATTCTTTCGAGCTGTGAGCATAATTTTTGAACTTGCGGGTTCTCATTACCTTGCCGGATCAGGCGACTTAATGAGTGATCATGTCCCATTTCGAGGCGTTGGGCCAGCCATTCGTTGCCGACACTGGGTTGAGTCCTCACCACCGTTGCCAAAGCAACCTTCCGCGGATCTCCCTTGCGGGTCTGGATCAAATGACCGCCCTCGTCCGCGAGCCCGAATTGGGCCAACCCCATCACCACCATTTTTTCCGCCTCTCCTTTGCCGTGACCTCTGACTGCCGCAGGCGCGTGACTCCCCTTTTTCTTCAACAGCTTGGAACCCTTTGAGACCAGTCCCAGCAGTTGGTCCCTGAACGTTTCATCTCCCAGATACCAGCCGTTCCGGAGCGCCGCCATCGCTGCTTCTGAGAGATCACCACCATCCTCTCTGGCTCGTTTCTCCAGATATTCCACATACGCCCGCCGTCCGCGCCCGTCTTGTGCCAGTTCAAAGGCAGCCAGAACCCTGTCAAACTGCAACCATGCATGCGAGGGCGACGGGGAGCAAGTGCGAGGGTGGGGGGGAGCTGGTGCGGGGGTGGGAGGGAGCTGGGGCGAGGGCGGGAGGGAGTTAGTGCGAGGGTGGCGGTGGCAGGTGCGAGGGTGGTGTAATACAGACATTCCTGTCTGTTCTTTGGAGACTGTGGCTTGTGAAAGAACAGACAGGAATGTCTGTATCACGCCGGGAGTCAGCGCCAGTGCTCGGCGATCCACGGGGTGGGGCGGACGTGTTTGTAGAGCTTTTTCCAAGGCTTGTTCACGGGCCATTCGCCGCAGGTGGCTTCGTCGATGTCGGGCTTGCCGGTGAAGGCGATGACCTTGGTTTCCTTGGGCAGGACCGGGGTCTGGAAGAAGTTGAGCGGCCAGCGCGGGATGAGCGAGTGCTTGAAGCTGAGGCACCATTCGGATGGGAAAAACTCGACCTTGCCGAGCGTGCGGCAGACGAAGGTCTGGCTGTTCCGATAGAGGTCCATCATCGCCATCGGGTCCGGGCGGAAGCGGTCCCAGATTTTCGTGAGGGCACCGACGCGGAAGCGGAAGACGGACATGTTCCCAATCCCCTGGCCGATCTGCGTCCAGTTCTCACAGACGCAGAAATCGAGCTCCGGCCGGTAGTCGAAGAAGGCGTCGATGGAGCCGGTGATGAGCAGGTCGAGATCGAGGTGGAGGACATTTCCGGTGAGATCGGCGAGTTCCGGTTTGAAGATGAACATGCGGCGGAACGGGTGCCAGCGCATGCGCTCCGGCAGATCGAACTCGGGCATCGGGAAAACCTCGACCTCTTCGCGGATGCCGGTGGGATCATCGGTGAAGCAGACGACGCGCAGGGGGCGCGAGGTGTTCCGCATGGCCATGGCGTAGGTCCGGTTGACGTATTCGGAGCTGTAGCGGTCGCCCCACTTGAGGCAGAGCAGAGTTTGGCGCGGGGCTGTGGAAGGGTCTGCGGTGGACATGATGGGATGGTGCGCGTGGGAGCAGTTTCTGAGGAGGGGAGCGTGGGAGGACGGCGGGGTGGCGTCAAATTGAAAGCGTTTTCAGGGAAGGGGCGGGCTTGAGGAAATTTTCAGCCGCAAAAAGGATCAAGAAGGGCGCAAAAAGAAGAGGGAGGACGGAGGTGGAGTGGGATCCTTTGCGCCATTTCGCCGATATGCATCCGTGGCACTGGCGAAATGAATTTGCCTAAGAGGCTGTCTTAAAATTGGAGCGCGGATCTTCAGTCTGCCCGCTGAGAATGGATCATTCGGGAAACGTGAAGATTTTGGCACCGCGAATCAGACGAATCCTGCGAATCTTTTGAATTTTAAGACGGCTTCTAAGGGCCAACCGGGGTGGGCAGCGCCGAGTGGATGATTGCCTGCTAGCGGAGGCTTGGTGTTCGCGGTCCGTGGTCAAGCATCCCGGATGCGGCTGAGAACATGGGTGGCCGGAAGTTTTTTCGTCGCCTTTTCAAAAGTGACGAGGGTCTGACCACTGGCACTACTGATGCCGTGGATGAGGCGGTCCACGAAACCGGGTTTGCTCGCGGCGAGGTTCGGCCGGGCGAGGACTTCGGCCGCTGTGGGACTGATGGTGACGCCGCTGTGGGAGGTGAAAAGTGATAGGGCGTCGATGGCATCCTTTTTCGGCAGACCGTAGAACGACTGGAGTGCGAAATAGGCTTCAGCAAGGACGAGCTCGCTGACGTGGACTCGGGTTTCCGCATCCAAACGCTCGCGCATGAATTCCGTCGCGCTCTGATATTGGTCCGCAGGCTCGGCGACGAGCAGGCGAAGGACCACGGAGGTATCCAGGCTGGTGTCGCCTTGGATCATGGGTCGGTGGATTGGATTTTCTCCGCTGTTTCCGCTGACCAGCCCTTGCCGATGGCGGTGCGGATGGATTCCAGATCATGGCTCATTCCCGGCCGCAGGTGACGGCGCGTGATGGCCAGCCAGGGAGCGGCTTCGTTTTCCGGTGCGGGGGAGGTTTCGACGGTGGCCTCGGGCGCTGGATCCAGCCATTTTTGGAAAAGCTCGATGGCCACATTCCGCAGCGGGCGGCCTTCCATGGCGCTGCGGGCCTTGACGCGGCGGTAGAGGTCATCGGGGATATCCAAAGTGGCTTTCATCGGCAATGCATTTTCCTGTATTGCCGCATCATGTAAAGCGGCAAATGACTTCGGCGGCGCAGCGGTCGGCTTCGCGGAGGGTTTCGGGCGGGGTGGTGAGCGTGCGGGATTTTTCCCAATCGGAGAAACGGGTGAGGAATCCGGCGGTGACGAGTTCGCCAATGCCGCGGAGGACGCGGGAGGTGCCGAGCTCGGGGACGGGGAGCAGGCCGGTTTTCGCGCCGGAGCTGAGGGCTTCGTAGATCATGGAAACGGAGTCCTCGGTGACCCAGGCCTCGGCGGCGGCGGCGAGCTTTCCGGGCAGCCAGTCCGGGGTGGTTTCCTGATGGGGGAAAATTTCGATGGCGGGGAGGGATTGGCCGATCGCGGAGAGAAAACCGGCGGGCGTGCGGCGGGAATCGGTGAGCTGCCAATGGCCGCTGGCGGTGATCTCTGCGAGGGCGGCGAGGAGTTTTTCGCCGTCCCAGCCGTGGTTGGCGGACGGGCCGCCGATGAGGATGAGCTGGCCGGATTTTTCGCCGGATACGGGAGCCACGCGGTTGAGGGCGCCGCGGCTGACGAGGAGGTTTCCGCGCTGCGGGGGATTGGGAAAATCGTGGGACGGGGCGATGCAGAGGTCGAACCATCCCATCAGGAGGCTCGGTTTCATCAGGACGATGCTGCGGGCGTGGTGCTTGCGGGCGAGCCAGAAAAGCGCCGGATGGGTGGCGTGGCCGGCGGCGATGATGAGGTCGGGTTTCGGGAAATTTCCGCTGGTGGCGAGCGCGAATTTCACGCGGCGGATGAGCCCGCGTTTGCCGGCGAGGGAGATCCGGTGGACCTCGCACGGCACTTGGCGGGCAAGCGCGTCGGCCAGTCCTAGCGACTGGTTTTCATGGCCCGGTTTGCCGTCGCAAAGCAGCCAGATGACGAGGGGTGGGGTCAAGGTAGGGGTCAGGGGTCAGGGGTCAGGGGGCTTGCCCAGCGCTGGGCCCATTCCTTGGGGAGGCGCATTGGCTTTCCCTCGGGCATCTGGACGAGGGCGAGGGCTTGGCGGGCGGTGACGAGGGTGGTGCCGTCGGATTCGCGGATCATTTCGAAGGCGCACCAGAAGCGGGCGCGGGAAATTTCATCGAGCCGGCCGCGGATGGTGAGCCAGTCGCCGAGTTTCGCCGGGCGCTTGTAGTCCACCTCGGTGCGGGTGACGACGGGGAAGACGTGGGTTTCGGACATCGTCCGCAGGTCCATGCCCATTTGGGCGGCGAGGCGGGTGCGGCAGGTTTCGATCATCCGCAGGTAGGCGAGGTTGTGGACGACCCCGCCGCAGTCGGTGTCGAAGAACATGACTTCCTCGCGGGTTTCGTGGGTGGGCGGGCTTTCGGTCACGGGTTGAGGCTGGCGGAAACCGGCGGAATCTGCAATGTTCGCTTGTGAGGGCGTAGTAAATTATTAACCTGACAGCAACAATGCAGAGGAAATTTCATGCTTGGCGGGTGGCTGGATTGCTTTTCGGCATGGGAACTGTGCTCACCGCAGCGGGCTTCGTGGCACCGGCGGAAGGGCCGGTCGCTTTCCGCCGGGACCGGGTGCCTCTCGACGCGGACACAATGGCAAGCCTTTCCAAGCAGTTGGGCACCCTCGCCACTGGAATCGATTTCTCGACGGCCACCGGTCGCCGGACTGCGGCGCAGATGCTGGCGCTCGCCACCGCGCTGGATCCCTCGAACTCGACGGCCCGCGAACTCATCTCCACCTTGCAGAACGGATCCCAGCCACTGAAAACGAATCCTGCGGACCTGGAGAAATATCAGGCGAAAATCTGGCAATACATCGGCTGGCTGGAAACCCCCGAGGCCGGCGATCAGGGCAAAGCGCTGGCGGCCTGCTTGGCAGATGTGATCGCCGTTTCAGATGCGGGCAACCCGCGTTCCGAAGTCATCCGCGCCGCAGGTGAACGCGGCGCGTGGACGGGCTGGATTCCCACCGTTTCCGCCTATGAAGCCAAGGCGCTAACAGCTAACGATGCGCCCGCACAAGATCCCGCGAAGACGCTTCCCACAGCGCCACAAATCGGGCTCACCAAGGCCGAGGTCCACACGCCGATCTGGCAGAGAGTGGGCAAGGAGATTCCCAGGGAATCCAACAACAGCGAGCCGCCGAAGTGGGCGCTGTCCTCCGCCCCGCTCCGGATGACGGCCGAAAAGGCTGCCGAGGATTCGGAGGGCTCTAACGATTTCAATATCATCGTCCGCGCGGCGCCGGATGGCGGGAGATTGCAGAAGCTTGAAAATACCATCAAAAAGCTGCTCAAGAATCAGCACGACAGACTTCCCGCCGGCTGGGACGTGACGATCACCAGCGACGAACTCCAGAATTCCGTGCTGTCCGGAAAGCGCCAGTCCATCAGCGGAGCGGCCGCCGTGCTCGCCAGCGCCGCAATTACCGGACAGGAGCCGAACGCGACCATCATCGGGATCGTCGATGAAAAAGGTGCGTTCAAGCTATCGTCAGGATTCTGGGACCAGCTTGATTCGCTGGGCAAGGGCAACGGCGGCCGCCTCGTGCTGCCGGCCCCGGCGGCGGAGTATCTGCCCTCGATTCTGGCACTCGAGAGGCCCCAGTTTTTCCTCGATTACGAGGTGGTGCTGGCCTCGAATTTCCAGGAACTCCTCGATCTGTCAGCGAAGGTTTCTAACGAAACCATCGCGAGGGTGTCGGCGAAATTTCATGAAATCCGCTCGAAAGCCGGATCGCAGCCCGTCGGCCAATACGTGGCTAACAGCTTCATCCGCCGCCGCCTTGCCGATCTGGCGCAGGAGGCTCCCTATCATTTTTCCGCCCGGATGCTCGCGGTGCAGGGTGCCGGAAACAGACCCACGCAGGTGCCGCGGGCGGTTCTGGTTCCCGAGCTGCGCCGCGCGATCGAGTCGGTCGCCTGGCTGGTGAATCCGGAGGATTCGTTCCTGGGACAGGTCGACAGCGCCAGGATCGAGAAAATCACCCAGACGTTTGAAACCTGCCGCAGCCAGGTGGAGCGGCTTGATCGCTATGTGGCCAAGGAGGATCGGGATCTTTTCGTTCGGGTGAAGGAAATGGTCAGCGGCATCCGCACCCTCGAGCGCGCGGCCCGCTCGCGTGGCGAGTATTATGTCGTCATTGAGGAGGTCGTTGCCGCGCGCAACCTGCTCGTCCGTGCCCACCAGGGAGTGTCGGAGGCACTGGCCGAGCCGGGCACGGAACCGGAATCTGTTACAGTTCCGGCACATTGAAGCGCGGTTGGATACTTGCTTTTGAAAAACGGCCGCCTACCATCCCGCGCATTGTGAGTCACGCCCGGGCGGTTCGGTTTTTCCAGGCAGCCACGCTGCTTGTCGCGGTCGGGCTTTCGGCTTCCTGCGACTCTCCGCAGAAGCGTGGGCTGAGGGAACTGTCTAGGGCGGGCATCGAGCCTTCGGCGAAATCGCTGGTGCAGGCGGCCATTGATCAGGACGCGAAACGGGTCGGCTGGCTGCTGGATGTCGGCGTCTATACGGAGCAGCGCGACGCGGGCGGGCGCACGCCCGTAAGAATTGCGATGGAAAACAGCGACCTTCCGTCTGTTTTCCGGCTGCTGGACGGCAAGGCGAACGTGAACGCCGCCACCCCGGACCACGTCAGCCTTCTGGGCGTCGCCGTGGCACGCGGGGAAACCGCCGTTGTCGAAAGGCTTCTCCACGTCGGCGCGCGCACCGACGGCCTGATGCCGGACGGCGAGAAAATCCTGCCCTGGTCTATCCGCCAGGGCCGCCTGACTTTTGTCCGAGCGATGATGAAAGCCGGCGCGGATCCGCATTTGAAAGACCGTTCCGGGAACCCGCTCCTACACGTCGCCATGGAAGCCGGCCGCCGCGATCTGATGGAAACGCTCATCGAGCTCGGGGCCGATCCGGGAGCCACCAATGCAGCCGGAGAAACGACGATCCACCTCGCTTTCCGCCATGACTGGCTGGACGCCGTGCCGAAACTGGCAGCCGCCGGGGCAGATCCGAATGCCCGTGGGCCCGACGGATCCACGTTGTTGGAAAAGGCCGTGGCGGAGGGCAACACAGGCAACATCGCGCTCCTTCTCAACATCGGCGCGAACCCGAACCACCCGCCCCAGCCCGGCAAAACCGGCACGCCGCTCGAACAGGTTTTCGCCAGTGGAAACACCGCGCTGCTCGAACTTTTCCTCGATCACGGAGCCAAACCCGCCACCGGAAACCCAGACTCTTGGCTCTGGCAGGCGTTTCAAAACCGCGACCACGAAACCGCACACCTCCTGCTCCGCCACGGTGCGAGCGCATTGCGCCGGGGACCCGACGGGCTGCTGATGGTGGAATCCGCCGTCCTCGCCCGCCAGGGTTCCTTCGTCAAACTGCTGCTGGACTACGGAAACCCCGCCGGTGCCGCCATGCCGATCTCCTGCGCTCACGGCGATCTCGACATGGTCAGCCTGCTCCTCGCTCTCGGCGTCGATCCCAACAAAACCCTCGTCCCATCGCTGGAAACTCCGCTCAGCCTTGCCATCCGCCGCCAACACGACCTCATCGCCTCCACCCTCATCCGCAGCGGCGCGGACACCAGCCTCCGTCTGCCGGGCGGGCAGGACGCTTTCCACCTCGCCGTCGCCACCGGTTGCCCGCTCACCGTCAAGGAGTTGCTCGACTCCGGCGTGAACGCGAACGCTCCTTTCGCCCTGCCCGTTTCACCCGATTTCCTCAAAAACATCCGCCGTGGGATCATGCGCTGGTCGCTCAAGAACGAACGCAACGTCACCCCGCTGATGGTAGCCGTGGACTGTGGCGATATCCAGACCGCTCGGTATCTGATTAAAGCAGGCGCGAAGGTCCAGGCGAAGACCCGCCCGAACAACCTCTATCCGATAAATTTCGCCATCGACCGCAAGGATGTGAAGATGACCCGGCTGATCCTTGGAAAAGACCCGCACCGCGAGGAGCGGCAGATCGTCATCACTCTTTCCGAGCAACGCGCCCGCCTGCTGGACGCCGATGGGAACGAGCTTTTCGCCACCAAGGTCTCTACCGGCCGCAAGGGATTTTCCACCCCCATCGGCGAGTATGTCATCACCGACAAAAACCGCGATTGGACGTCCACAATCTATCACGCCAGCATGCCCTACTTCCAACGGCTCAATTGCAGCGACTTCGGCCTCCACCAAGGCGTCGTCCCCGGTTACCCCGCCTCGCACGGTTGCATCCGCGTCCCCGAAGGCAACGCCGCCAAGCTCTTCACCCTTACCCAGGCCGGTGATCGCGTGAAAATCATCCCCTGACCAAAAAACGGACCGCGGGATTTATCCCGCCGCTTGGTTTCATCCAGCGCCAGCGCCGATGAAAACTCTTCCCCCCCCGCCCGCCCGCCTTCACCCTTCCCCCAGTGAACGCCCGCGTCCTCATCGACGGCCCCTCAGAACTCGTCTTCGACTACGCCATTCCGGCGGGTCTCAACGTGCTCCCCGGCTGCCGCGTGCGCATCCCTCTCCGCCGGAAATCCGCCACCGGCACCGTGCTTTCCGTCGTCCCGCCCGAACAAGCCGACTTCGCCCTCCGCGAGCTCGAATCCCTCATCGATCCCGAGCCGCTCATCACCCCCGTCCTCCTGCGCACCGCCGATTGGATCGCCCATTACTACGCGTCCAGCATCGAATCCGTCATCCGCTCGGTCCTCCCCGAAGGCGTCCGCTCCGAGGAAAACTCCGCGAAAACCCGCCGCGTCGCCGTGCTCGACGCCGCGCCCGATCCCGCCGCACTGGCGAAACTGGAAAAACGCGCACCCCGCCAGTTTGCCATCCTCTCCCTGTTAGCGCACGCCGTGGACATGCGCCTCCCCGTCGCCGATCTCGGCGAGGGCAATGCGGCCGCGCTCAAGGCCATGGAAAAAGCCGGCCTCCTCCGCCTCGATGCCGAAGAAGTCCGCCGCGATCCCGACGCCGACAATCTTGAAGAATTCATCGAGTCAAAACCCCTCGCCCTCAACCCCGGCCAGGCCGCCGCGCTCGATTCCGTGCTCGCCGCCGTCGCCGATCCGAAATCCGCGAAACCCATCCTTCTGCTTGGCGTCACCGGCTCCGGCAAAACCGAAGTCTATCTGCAAGCCGCCCAACGGGCCCTCGATCTCGGAAAAACCGTGCTCGTCCTCGTCCCGGAAATCTCTCTAACTCCCCAGACCGTCCGCCGTTTCAAATCCCGCTTCGCCGCCATGCGCGATCAGGTGGCCGTGCTGCACTCGAATCTATCACAAGGCGAGCGCTTCGACGAATGGCACCGCATCCGCAAGGGCACCGCCCGCATCGTCATCGGCGCGCGCTCCGCCGTTTTCGCGCCGCTGCCGGACCTGGGGCTCATCCTCGTCGATGAGGAGCATGAAAACACCTACAAGCAGGAAAACGTCCCGCGCTACCACGGCCGCGACGTCGCCGTGCTGCGCGCCGCCTTCGAGCCCTGCGCCATCGTGTTAGGCTCCGCCACGCCGTCGCTCGAATCGTGGCACAACACCGAGACCGGAAAATACGAACTCCTCCGCCTCAACGAACGCGCCGACGGTGCCTCCATGCCGCTCGTCCGCGTCGTGGACATGCGCCTCGAGCAAACCAAACACAAGGGTGGCCCCGCCATTCTATCCGACAAACTCCGCCTCGCCCTCGAACAACGGTTGGAAAAAGGCGAGCAATCCATCCTCTTCCTCAACCGCCGCGGCTTCGCCCGCTCGCTCCAGTGCCCTTCCTGCGGCCACGTCTGCCAGTGCCCGCATTGCGCCGTCGCCCTCACCTATCACCGCACCGACGAGCGCCTCGTCTGCCACGTCTGCGGCCACCAGGCCATCGTCCCGCGCAAGTGCCCGGAGTGCAAAAGCCCCGCCATCATCCTGCAAGGCTACGGCACCCAGAAGGTCGAGGAGGTGCTGGCCAAGGTGCTGCCACAGGCGAAATTCGCCCGCATCGACGCCGATGCCATGCGCCGGAAAAACGCCCTGCGCGATACGCTATCAGCATTCAAGGCCCACAAGATCGACATCCTGATAGGCACCCAGATGATCGCCAAGGGCCTGCATTTCCCCAACGTCACCCTCGTCGGCATCCTCAACGCCGACCTCGGCCTCCACGTCCCGGACTTCCGCGCCGGCGAGCGCACCTTCCAGCTCATCACCCAGGTCGCCGGCCGCGCCGGCCGCGGCGATCTCGAAGGCGAGGTCATCGTGCA
>Ga0209512_1000917_pt1 | contig 40853 bp, 43 predicted proteins | sample frozenSSSSmetaG_FD_184142 | JGI IMG/M metagenome (GOLD analysis project Ga0209512, IMG submission 184142) | Glacier valley bacterial and archeal communities from Borup Fiord, Nunavut, Canada, to study Microbial Dark Matter (Phase II) -... | ecosystem: Environmental > Aquatic > Freshwater > Ice >...
CATTTCCATTCCACTCCCCCCCTTAACCCAACAGATCATCCAACCCACTGCCCCCCGTCCTCTGCTGACCCGCCTGCGGCCTCGCCGCACCGGCCGGGCTGGCACCGGCAGCCGGCGCCCCCCAGATCCCCGCACTCGCCTTCTCCTTCGCCAGCTGTCCCAGCGCCGGCCCCTGCGTCGGCGTCGCACTCTTCTTGATCCCCGCCGACGCAGAGCTCCACAGCGAGCCGAACGCATCGCCCTTCGCCGCCGGCTTCGCCGCCGCCGCGGTGCCCGCCAGAGACCCTGCGGCTTGGGGAATTGAGGGCGCGGCCGCCTTGACGGACGTGAAGTAGTTCGGCTGGCTGCCCGTGTAGGTCGTCTGCATCGGCGGGCGCGCCGCGGCGGCCACCGCCACCGGCGGCGAGAAGGCCGAGTAGTTCACGGGCGTGGCGGTGCTGCTGGGCGTGGGCGAGATGGAGGCGACGCCCATCATGGACGTAAGATCTGCTTGTTTGGGAGCCGAGACGGGCTGGGGGTGTGCAAACTGCGTGAAGGAGTTTGTCGTCGAGGTCGTGGCGGGGACGGGGGATTGCAGGGCGCCGAGCGGGGCGGACGGTGGGAGGGGGGTGGCGGACTGGAAGTCGTCAAAGTCGTCGTCGTCGGTGGGCTGGGAGGGGGCGACGGCTGGGGCGCTGGTGGTGGGCAGTGGGTCGTCGAAGGAGAAGAGGTCGACTTCGGGGGCTTTGGGCTTTGATGGCGAAGGCGCCTTGGCTGTGCTGCGTTCGGTGCCGGCGCGGGGTCGAGAGGGGGGCTGATCGTTGGCTTGTCTTCTCCCTGGTGCTGCTACGGCGCCCTCGTCGTACTCGTCGTATTCCTCGAAACGGTCGCGGCCGGAATCCTGGAAGTCGCTGGATTGGCCGCCAAAACCGCCGCCGTCACCAAAGACACCACCGCTGTATCCGCCATATGCCGCATTCGAGGAGCCAGCTCCATATTCTTCGCTCCCGAAGCCCCCGAATCGACTGCTGCCCGACATGCCGCCACCCAGTCCTGCGCCTCCCTCGACGCCCGTATACTTCTGTCGCGTGGACCGTGCCTTCTTGCGCTCTGTGCGGATGCGCTCGACGTCGCTCAGCAGCTCGGTCAACTCCTTGGCCCTGTTTCGTACGTTGATGCCCTGGTCCTTGCCGTTTGGATCGATGAAGTGGAATTGCCGTAACATCTTGAGGAGAGTAAGGTGAGAGCGCGCATCGTCAATGACTCTTTCCGAGCCATTCTTGACGAGGAATTCTAAGAGCTGGAGGGCTTTGTAGATCTGTCTCCATTCCTCGGCGGACTTCTCGGTGAAGCGTTTATATATCATCGGCATAATCTCGTTGAGCAATTGACTAGTTTGGATGTCAGCAAGATATTCGGTTTAAGCTTCAGGCGAACCTACTAGTTATATGTGGCATTGGCAATCTCTTGCATATCCTATGAGGAACAGATCAGTGGATAGTTCGACGGGGGCGCCGAAAGGGCGCTCTATGCATTGCTAGGGAGGAGTCGTTACCGTCGTCGAGGAGCCCCAGGGATTATTGTTGGTAGCTTCCCTGACCTTTGCCTCCATCTCCGTGTAGTTCATGACAGCTATGAACGATATAATCAGCAAATGCGTCGATTGCCATCTCAATAACTCACCATTCTGAACCTTCCGGACACCGGCCTTGATATCATAGAGAGACAGATTCGAGACCTGCTCCTTGAGTGATTCGAAGTTCAAGTTCATCTTCGCAATCGCTCGTCGCTATGAAGAGTGCACAAGAGCAAGTATATTGTGGTGACGACGAGGGGAAATGTGGCCTTGAAGAGTGTCTCTCTCTCTCTCGATCTGCGATGCCCGATTCACTTGTTGATGCCCGCCCGCGTGGCTGCCAAGAGTTCGACTGCACGTGATCTGAACGGCGTCTTCGGCCAATTAAGTCAACGAGAGTTTTGAGCCAATCATTTCTCGACAATATGGCTCAGTCTTAAGTAATCAATTTTTTTAAGGGTCTCTGATGTCATGTGAAGCTATCAACACGGCAAATGTCATCAGTCGAGCTGTCAGGTAGAGCAAGCAGCAAATTATAAATTTGCTTGTAGTATACTGTATATAAAGGCCATGTCTAGTTGGCGCTTATTAAGCTTAATAAATCAAAATAAATTAATGCAATTATGCCCAGATATTCTACTGCACATCACGTTGTCGGCAGCTCAGGAGTGAATGAGGAGAGAGAGAGAGGTAACCGGCTGTTACGGAGAACGACAGCACCGAGTAGCTCTGTCGAGCCCCCTAAAACCAGCAACCAAGCCGAAGCTCTCATAGCAGAAAGCGAGACTCTCTCTCTTTCTCTCTCTCCTTCTCTTTCTCTTTCTCTTCTGCCATAGCAAGTCATTGTATATCACCAACACCTGTAACAACACTGTAACACTTATCTCTGTACTTCTAAGGTCGCTGTAGATCTCATATAATCTGTGAGTACCACATGTTGATGAGGAGGCAGCCCTCCCCTTCCCCTTCCCCTTCCCCTTCCCCTTCCCCTTCCCCTTCCCCCACGGACGGGCTATGCTGCAAGGAGCTGGCTGCATGCTACCATCTCACCATCCATCTCACGTCCCAGCTCCCAGCTCCCAGCTCCCAGCGCTACAGGCCCCAGTCTGCCAATGTAATGCCATGTGAATGCCCGTCTGTACATGCAAGACGCAAGACGCAATGCAGACGCAGACGCAGACGCAGACGGGCATTGGAACACTGGGTTATATCTGGAGGCGGAGATGGCTGAGAGAGCCTGGCATGAAGATGAAGATGAAGATGAAGATTGAGATGGAGATGAAGCATCAGATACTCCAAGGCAGTGTATGACGATGATACGGCGGAGAGGGAGAGAGGGAGCAGGCGGGGGAGGCCAATGATGCTAGCTGGAGCCCTCCCTTCCTGCTGAGTTGTTCAAAGTTGAAAGCTTGAAGGAGGAGGAGAGGAGAGGAGAGATGAGGAGGAGGAGAAGGACGCCCTTGCCCTCTGAAGCATCCCTCCTCTCGCCGTCTAGTCGTCTCAGAGCACACCTCTTCACACACAAAGACACACACAAGACATACACACACACAGACGCATACACACACACAGACGCATACACACACACCCCCCTCCTATACATACCCCCCTCTCGCTCTCCCTCTCCCTCTCCCTCTCCCTCTCCCCCTTTTCCTCTCTCTCCTCCTCCTCCTCCTCCTCCCTCTTCCTCTCTTCTCCCTCTCCCTCTCTCCTCTCCTCCTCCTCCTCCTCATCATCATCCCCATCCCCTCCCCTCCCCCCATTGCCCCCGATTGCATTGGCCGTCGTCACGGGAATGGCAGCCCATGGCGGCCGTGCGGGAGTGGCAGTGCGGGAGTGGCATGAACCGTCATCCCGAGGTTTATTCGTTTATTCGCTTACACCAGACTCGGATTAGCGTCAATTGTCAACTCAGCTCCCCCCCCATCCATCACCCAAGAAACGGATTGCCCCACCTTTACAAAAATGCCCCTCATCATGCAAAGCATTCGACCTCTCTCTCGCTCAACTCCTACTCTTCGATCTCTCATCAACAACATCAACAACAACAAGTCCATCAACTCTACACGTAACTTCCACGCTTCATCCACAAACATGGCCATCAAGACGTAAGTTGAGCTGATCCTTATCCACATATCTTCTTCTTGGAGCTCTGCTGATGATGCTTTCATAGCTTCTTCGATATTACCTGGGAGGGCCCAGTTCTCGATGCTGCTGGAAAGCCAACCTCTAAGGTTGCTGGTATGTTTATCATCAATTCTCCATCACCTTGTCACTCACTTCATCGTCACCTCATTCCGCTTCTGTTGAGCTCTGCATTGAGCTTGATGATGGCTGGCTGCTTATTGTTTACACTTGATGAAAAACCCCTCACCCTTCTCGGCCGCATCCACCACCCACCCCCGCAGTGACGTCGAAGCTGACACACACCCACCAGAGCAATCCGGCCGCATCAACTTCACCCTCTACGACGATGTTGTCCCAAAGACCGCTGAGAACTTCCGCGCTCTTTGCACTGGCGAGAAGGGCTTCGGCTATGCTGGCTCTGCCTTCCACCGTGTTATCCCACAGTTCATGCTTCAGGGTGGTGACTTCACCCGCGGCAACGTACGTCTACCTCTTGCAATCAATGCATGGCCAAGCAGAGCATCCACTGACTCCATGCTAGGGCACCGGTGGCAAGTCCATCTACGGTGAGAAGTTCGCCGATGAGAACTTCTCCCGCAAGCACACCCGCCCAGGACTTCTGTCCATGGCCAACGCCGGCCCAAACACGTAAGTTCTATTACCCTCAACCCCAAATTTCCCTTTCCCTTCTCCCTCACTCCCTCATCCTTGCCTTCTCTCAAGTAGTTCCCAGCTAATATCCCCCAAGCAACGGCTCCCAGTTCTTCATCACCACCGTCGTCACCAGCTGGCTGGACGGCAAGCACGTCGTCTTCGGCGAGGTCGCTGACAACGAGTCCATGAACGTCGTCCGCGCCATTGAGGCCACCGGCTCCGGCTCCGGCAAGGTCAACTACTCCAAGAAGCCAACCATCGTCAAGTCTGGCGAGTTGTAGATGGCCTTGTTGCTTTTGAAGGATGGTCATTGATGCGGCTAGCGGCGAGGCTTGAGCGTAAAGTTTAGCTGAATAGTGCGGCTTGACGAATAACAAAAGTTTCAGACACTGATGTGATTTTGATGAGTTCGTGAATTATTAGTTGCGTGATCGTTCCCTGCTGCTGAGCTTTGGTGGTGTTGGAACAAGATTTCAGACACCGGGCTTTCTACACATTAGTCAGGACAACTGTCTCACAGACTCACAGATTCTCTCACACTCCTGACCCTGTTTACTTCTTTCATATTTCATGATTCATGCATTTCTATCGTCTATGCATTTTGCACATCTTCCTTCCCTTCCCAATACATATGCATCCAAGTTCAGCACCCAATCGAGCCCATGGTATCTCCCAAACGCCATCGCCATGCAAATCACATAAACCAGACAACATCACCCCTCCATCCTAAAATCCCCCCTTCAACCACTCCTGGAAATACACACAACTGCTCGGCCCCACGGGGCCCCCCTCCTCGCACAGCTCGAACACGGGACACCGCCCGCACGGCGCCTCCGTCAGGCCATTCCCGCGCTCGGCCGCCTCCTCGCCCACGATCGGCCGCCGCACGGCCTTGTACGCCACGCCGTCCGGGCCGGACACGATCTGCTCGACGCGGCGGTCGTAGATCAGCACGTCGAGCAGCGCCGCGATGTCGTCCGACGTCAGCGTCGTCTGCGTGATGGGCGACGACTCGATGAAGAGCGTCAGCTCCGCGAGCGACGGGTAGCCGCGGTACGTCGGCGGCAGGGGGAGCAGCGTCACGGCGTCCTTGGGCGCGGGCTGCGGCGCCGGCGAGAGCGCGCGCAGCTCGTTGGAGGCGTCGGGCTCCGCCTTGATTCGCGCGCCGCCGGACTTGGAGGCTTTGGCCTCGGCGTCGCTCATGCCCTTGATGCGCTTGGCGGGCTGGCGTCTGGGCGCGGCGTGCGCGTGCGTGGAGCGGTAGAAGGAGCGCGCCTCGATGTACTTGTAGAGGACGGAGGTGAGGCCCTCGATGAAGGCCTCGTCGAGCTCGTTGTCGGTGTACCAGGCGCCGCCGGTGGCCTTCTCCGAGGGGCGCAGCGTCGACTTGATGTACATCTTGCGCGTCGGGTGCTCGACGGACTTCATGTCCGAGATGAGGCGCTTGGTCTCGAGGGCCTTCAGGGCCGAGCGCATCAGCGTCTCATGCAGGCCCGTCTTGGTCTTGATCGTCTTCGACCAGATGCCCTCGGTGCCGCTGTCGTCGATGATGGAGTACACCATCTCTTGCTCGTGGGTGAGGCCGCGGTATCTGCGGCGCGAAGTCAGCATACGTGGTAGGATTGAAGGGGTGGTGAGGAGACGTACTTCTGGGCATCTTCCAAGGGTCGGTATATCCAGCCCAGCTGGCCGTCGCGCACCATCTTGAAGAGCTTCTCGTCCACGAGACGCTGCGTGACGGCCAGCAGCAGCGCGGCGTCGTTGTTGGGGATGACGTTCATGTCGAGGATGTCCTGCTGCCGGAAGACAGTCTCGGGCTCTTCGTCGAGGCATTGTTCGTAGATCTGCTTCTTGAGGGATTCGATCTTCGCCTCGTCGGCGGAGCTTGCTGGGGAAGCCATTGCGGCGGTGGAGGAGAGGTTGTGGCGACGATGCGCTGTGTCAATTGAGCAGCTGTGCCTTTCGGTCTTGTTCGATCGTTCGAAGTTTGCAGGAGTTTGCAGCCGTTAGAGAAGCAGTATCCCACTGTGGCGCTGGAGCTTCGCCGTGTGACAGTGAGGTTGGGATGGGAAGGCTGGCGAATTGTCGAAATATATTTTTGGCGGGGCAGCTTTACGCGAAGACGAGGCAAGGCTACGCTAGGCTAGGCTAGGGTGTGGAATTTCCCCAGTCCAGCCATGACGTCCTCTTGAGCCGAATGGCAATCTGCACGATAAAGGAATTGCTAAATCATATCGTTGGATTTGCTTTGTGTTCGCATATATTAATGAGGGAGGGAGAGGTCCTGATCAGTTGCATTTGAACCTTTACATTCGATACATAACCCACTATGTCAGCTCCTTCTGGGAAACGTGGACCATCAGTCCTGGTATGTGTCTCTGTTCTAAGCTGGCATTGCAAGCTCTCAATAACTTCCATTTTCGTTTCACCTTCTGCAATCATAGGATGTATTCTTACCACCAGATCCTAGGTCACCGATTCAAGAGAGCGCGCACAACCTCCCCGAGCTGCCACACGGCCGGTAGGCACCTCAACCAACCCTCGCAACCGCATGCCCACCCGCTTTATCTCCGTCGATAATGTCCTCCAATACTCCTCCGAAGTCCCCTCCGGACAATCACGCATACCACCAGGACGACGCGCTACACCCGCCGGCAGTCCGCGGCGCGGCTCTGCGATGGGCATAAGCCCTATCCCTCGTGGCGCACAAATCAGCGTTCCAGGTCGAAGCACGAAAGTCAGCGAGAAACTAGTTTTGATCCCTGAATTGGCGGAGAATAAAGAGGACGAAGAGGGCTTGGACTCGGCTGATTTTAGGAAAGGGTACATCGATGATAGTGATGAAGAGGAAAGGCCCTTGAGAAGTGAGGAATTGGATGAGTTGAAGAGGAGGGGGGCGTTGAGGGGGAAGAGTTATGCGGAGAGATTGCCGAAGGCCAAGAGGACAGAGAAGGTGGCGAGATGCACTGCATATTGTACAGCACAGGCATATAAGATGGCACCGACAGCAGCCTTCGTGCGCGAGCAACATGGAGCAAAGACGAAGCTCTATGACGATTGTCTCTATACGGTCTATCATTTGCCCCTACTGCCAGGCACCGATGGATATCGAATAAGGAGCAGTCCCATTCTGAAGAGTCCTGGAGGCAAGGCTGTTCTAGATGAAGAGATTGAGAGGAGTGAGAGGCGAGACTATCACGAAGGATATTTCGAAGACACAGACGTCTACGGTGTTCGTGGTGGAGAAGAGAGCCTGGGCGGTGAGAGCGAGGAAGGTCGAACGAGGCGAGAAGAAGAAGCAAAGCGCGGGAGAGAAGAAGAACGAGCTTTAGAGCAGGGCAAACGAATAGACAGTCCCAACCGCACCCCGCCTGACGCAACTACTTTTGCCGAGATGTTCGTCTTCTCTTACGGTGTAGTGGTATTCTGGAACTTTACCGAGCGGCAAGAAAAGGACATCCTCGCCGACTTCACATTCTCAGAGATGGAGACGGGAATATCGTTAGTATCGCGACCGGAAGATGAAGCGGACTTTGAGACTGAGGAGCTGCACTTCGAATATAGTCCGTTGGTGGATAGACCCAGAGTCTTTAATGATATGATCACGCTGAGGAGTGGAGACCATATGGTTAAACTTGCGATGAGCCATGCTATCGCACAGAGCACTAAGCTGAGTTTTTTCGAAGAAAAGATGTCCCAGACGATGCTCGATGCACAATATGTGCCGAAACGCCTTGCACTTACCGGCGAGCTCGGCATGTCGCGCATGGAAATCGTCAAAATCCTCGGACGGCTATTCAAAAGTCGCGTAGATGTCAATCTCTGTAAGCCTTTTATCCCACTCAACAGCCACTTCTCTTGGTATGATTACTAATGTTCCCCCAGCATCAAACATCCTCGACGTCCCCGACTTCTTCTGGAACTCCGAGCCCACGCTGCACCCCCTCTACTTCGCCATCCGCGAATACCTCGAGATCACGCCGCGCATCAAGGTGCTTAACGAGCGATGCCGCGTGTTCCTCGAGCTCGCCGAAATCCTGTCCGACTCCATCGCCGACACGAAGATGAGCAACATCACGTGGATCGTGATTGTGTTGATTGTGGTCAGCATCGTTGTTACGGTGTCCGAGGTGGTGCTGAGATTCGGACTGCTGCAGAAGGAGAAGGAGAAGGGCTCGCCGGGGGTCTGCGGGCTGGCGAGGCTGGGGATTGCGACGAGGGGTGGGGCGGCGAATGTCACGAGGATTAGAGAGGCGCTGACGGAGAGCGATATGCAGCAGTTGTGTGGGATGGCGATTATTGGGAAGACGTATAAGGAGCTGTAAATTTGAGCTGGCGAGCGAGGTTTGTATATCAGCGGTTGCACATATTGGCTAGCTATGGCAGGAAGCCAGGAGCTTGCATAGCGGGCGTTTCAGGAGGCTGGTCGGTTTTCTGGTAATGGTAGGATTGTATACGTCATGGGGTTAATATGCCGCTTCCTAAGCTGGTTGTTCATTTTCAGGATACATAAGGATAAATTCTGTTATCCTTCAAGACCCTGATATCATTTGCGTGTCGTCAAGGCTGGGAATAGTCCAGAGTGCGTAGAAGCTAAAAGGCACCACCCTGCACAAGGATTCTGACTATTAGATTCAGTGCTACATACTAGTAAGCATAGAATGTTTTGTAACTTCTATTTAATGATTCTAGAGCAATATCCCATTCTTAGATCAGCCATGCCCCGAATTCTTCTGATACGCCACCACATTGTATAATCACAGATCAGGCATCAGACATCAGCGTTTTAAATTTCTGCCAAAAATCCTTATTTGGTTTGCTCTAATACTGAGTTTCCAGGGGCTAGTGAGGCCCTCTGCGAGAACGACTGCACAAGGCCGAATGTCGAGGCATACTGTCCTGGCCCAGTCCTGTGGGTGCAGCTCTTTATGCAGCCATACGTGCTGGTAATTTTTGTTCCTGTCATAGTTCCTCACACAGCCCTCGTCGTCTTTGGATAGCGGGAATACGGTTTCCGTGGCCGTTCGCTGGCTGAAGGGAGAAAGGGAGAACCCACAACGGAACAGCTGTGATTCTGTCTTGAAAAATCTAGTAAAAAGCTTCGTGTTCCTAAATTTCCTCTACTCTTATTTTATGTTTCTGGTTCGCTGGCCATTTCTTTTTTCTTTTTTCCCACAACTTAAGCCGTATGACAGCTTTGCTGAGTCTGAGACTCCCGCTTGCGGCTTTCGCTTGCCCAGGTTTATCGCCTTCTTCCTATGCCTTCAGTGAGCAGTCGAGGGAAAAGAGACACAAACAGAGTTTAAAGAATACGTCCAACTCTAGAACGCAGAAAACGCAAATTTTCCCCCTCTGGAACTGGAACATCAAGGTACTCCAGGCATGGTTCTAGACGGGGAAGTTATGTCGAGCAATATACACTCACTTGAATTAATTCTTTGCGTCCCTGTTTTGGAGTGTTAGCTATTATTCTACCAGAAAATGGCAATTCAAATGCTTCAGCAGAGCAGACATTGAGTCTCCTAGGAAGAGTGCTTATTCTCTGAGCTATAAAGAACTTCGCCACCGTTTTCTAAAGAAGTGGTAATCTACGGGTTTACACAATCCAAAGACAGCGCACTATCACTACTACACAAAACAATCATCGTGAAGGGTATATAATTAGTTCCCTACTTATTCAAAAAAGACAGTGGTATCATCCCGCATCGCGCATCAAATCATATCTCGCCAGTCATTACAATACCTCTTACGCATCGGATGCGTCTTTCGACCAAGCTTCCTAGCACCTATTTGACAGTAACGCTCGCCTCGTCCTTCTGCGGCGGCGTCTCCAGCCCATCGCTCTTCTCATGCTCAACGCCCTCCGTGATCATCGCGCCCGGCGCATGATGCTTGCTGGGATGCTCCTGGCCGGTAGCATCCAGGTAAATCGCCTTGAACGTGTGCGCCATGCTGGCACGCCCCTCCCACAGCGGATACACGCCGACGCACAGCAGCGAGCAGAGCAGCCAGATGATGCCCACGACGACCCAGCCGGTGAAGAAGGGCTTGCTGAACACGTAGCCCGTGCCGTACATGGGGATCGGCCACAGGAGCAGCAGGCACACGGTCATGACGACGGTCGTGATCTTGGCGATCTTCGACGCGCGCAGCAGGTTGGCGGCTTCGGCAGCCAGCTGCTCTTCCGAGGCCGTCACCTCGCCAGGCACGAGCTCAAGGTCGACGCCCTCCGCCTCAGCCAGGTCGTGGTCGTCGCCCTTGCGGATCGCCCCCATGGTGCCCCAGTCGTAGTTGTCTGCGCCGAGGCCGAAGGTCAGGATTGGGATGAAGATGACGGGAGAGAGCAGGGCGACGACGTTGCCCGCCAGCATGGGGTAGTTGGAGCCGAGCGACGCGACGGTCAGCTCGCCGAACATCTTCTGCGCGGTCACGAGCCACGCGATCAGGCTGCAGGCGAGGCCGAGCGGTGGGGAGATCATGGCAGCCCACTTGTTTTGCTTGGACCACAGTAAGGTTAGGGTGGCGGGGAGCACGGCCGCAGAGATGATCACACCCATCATCAGGTACAGGAAACCCATGGAGATGCCGGCATAATAAAGCCCCGTCGAAAATGCAGCCATCAAGAGGCCAAAGGTGACGACCATTACGTGCGACATATAGATGAGGCGGCGTCCGGAAGCGTCAGGCTTGATGTAGGTCTGGTAGATGTCGTAGGTGAAGATGGAGGAGACGGCGATGAGCTCCGCGGAGGAGGCGGACGTCACGGCCATGAAGATTATGAGGAGGGCGCAGACGGCACCGCCAGACCCGAGGAGCGCTACAGCCGCGTAGGGCAAGACCAGGCCAGCGGAGACGTCGGCTGGGTTCATACGCTCTGGGTAGGTGGGGAAGACCGGGTTGTTCTCGAGGGCGAGAGCAGCGAGGCCCATTGTCGTGGCGCAGAGCCAGGGAATGGCGAACCAGGAGAGACCGCCCATGATGTAGCCTGGAAGAGCGTGGACTGGGGATGCGGCAATGGCTTTATTATAGTAACCATTGTCTCCAGCGTGTTAGAATTAACAGATGCGAGGGATAGGAACGTTAGACTTACCACAAAACACGGTACCGAAGTTACCCACGATGTTGATGACGAAGAAAATGGCACCTTCTTGCGATCTCATGGTAAGGTAACTGCCTCCTGCATTGCCATCGACTGGGTGTCTGGCAGCGGCGCTGACGAGGGCGTCGAAAACTGCGCTTGGAGAACCGAGGATCTCGCTCGTGGCATAGGTGGTGAATGCAAAGATCAAGATGATGATCAGGAGCATGAAGGTATGCACGTAGTCGCTGTGATCTTGTCAGTTTGAGCCGCATGGCCGAGGGCATTGTAAACCCACGTCAGGAACGTGGCTTTGATTCCACCAAACATGGTATAGACAATGACACCCAATGGCAGCAAGAAGCAAGCTGCTGGAGTTGGAACGCCAGTCAAGGCGGTGAATGCTGTAGATCCACCGGTCAAGAGCATTGCAGTGACCAAAATATTCGTGAATAGGCCAAAGACGGTGAAGACCAAATGGGTGGCCATGCCGTAGCGGGCCTTGATAACCTCAAGGAAGGTCTATTTCTCGTAATCAGACATTATTCAAGCACTGACGTGGTGCAGATACTTACATGAGCATTGGGCGCACGGCGCTTCAACTCAATGGCAATGGACGCGAAGAGAATAATCTGGACGGTAGCTCCCGACGCATACCAGAAAGGACCCGAGACACCGTAGTTGTACGCAACGGCGGAGCTCTGAAGCAAGGTCGCTGCCCAAGTCCAACTGGACACGACCGCCGAGGCCACCAGTCCCGATTTAACCGTTCGTCCAGCCGTGCTGAACATTTCCGAGGTTTGTAACTCATGGTTGTAGCGCTTGAGGACCCAGGTTACCAGGACCATACCGAGCGCGAACAGCGAACCAAGACCTGTGAGGGAGTGGTGTTAGAATGTGAAGAGTAGGAGGATTTGCCATAGAGCTTGCCAAGGATAATTCCATAGCCCCAGGCCGTGCTCAGTGGGTGAGCAACGACGACGTGGTTTGCCTCCATCTTGTGTTTGAAATATGCGTGTGGCAAGCCCGTGAAAAAGTTATGAAAGACAGGTAGAGAAGACAGAAGGGGAAGGAAAACGGGGGCTGAGGATAGATATATGCAAGAAGGGAGGATGCAAGAAGAGAGGATAGCTACCTTGCCTGCATGCACAGTACAATCTGTACGGGTAACGTCGAGATCAACATGCAATTTGATCCCTCAAGCTCTGACTGGCTGAGAGCTCTCTAGAGATAGGGCGTCATCTGGGCGGCGAGATAGAGTGAAAAGCAAAGAAGGTTTTCTCAATGGAGGCCTCTGATGTGGAGGTGAGCGGGGGATTTGCTCCAAAGTTGTTGTAATGCGTTTTACAGAGCCATACCTATGTACATACATGGAGTACTAGAGTGAATCTGATAGTATGCAGTATCAAGAGGGTCGATGTCACCCCCTGCTGCCATGTTAGAACCTGAGATACTTAGTACTGTCTCACTGGAGCTGTGTAAAGCCCTCTAATGCGGTATCTCCTGGAGGGTCTGGGCCTCTCCAGAGATATTGATATTACGGAGAACAGATTGCTCCGCTAATATTGTACGCGCAGATACTCCAGCGGCCAGCCTCTCTTCGTTCTTGGAGATTAGACTCAGTGGAATCCGTACGAGAGAGTTGGCCGAGAGGCTTGCATGAGGTGGTGGATGTTGAACATTGTAGATAGGGATCGTAGATATCGTGGATGTCATACATACGTGATAAGCTTTTGACAAAGCCGTGGTTTAATTCGTTGATAATGGCATCGAACCCCCTGACGGGCGCGGCTGACAGCGCCGACGCCGGTGGCATTCCGCACGTCAGAGCTGGAGTGACAGCGCCTAGCTAAGCCAAGCCTAAGATAAGAACAGGAGCTATGGCACTCTGCTAGGTATGCACATAGGTACGAAGTATCTATGTGCATATGTACCTCGACGACTCTATCGTAAAGTCATTTTCTGACTTCAGCATCCAGCACTACTACCTAGTAAGGTAGATATGTATGTACATGCATGTATGCATGCATATGTACCACTGATCTTGATCTTCCAGCCTTGTCATTTGTTCAGTGTCTTCGGCAGGCGCCGAAGAATGTGGGACGATGATAACAACGATGTGAACGTTTGATGAGTGAACGTCTTCACCGATAGGTATAGTCCACTGCGGCGAGGAAAGTCAGCCTGCGGCATCCTCGAAAAAGGCCATGATGTCGTCCGTGGAGACTGAAGAGCAGTAAATGCTAGAGTGCCCTGCCGGCTGTTAGCTTGGACATAATACTGTATGCATGTATGTACCTACCTATATGCATATACGTAGAATTGGGGGATATACAGAGCATGATGGATTGCTGATCTAGAACGGCCATGCGCCCAAGAGAGTGTGGGGTCTAGAGATTAGATGATGGGTTCTAGCTCGCGGGCGGGCGCCGAGTCTAAACGAAGACCATGCATCATCCCCATCCCATGCGAGAGGCATCGCTTTGCGGTCTGTCGTTTCAATTACAGCACGCCTCTCATCCCTCGCCAAGATGGTCAAAGCATGACAAGTGTACGCCAGCTTCCAGCCGCAGCGCCTCTTGTCGACTTGATACAGGCGCATTTTACAAGCCACAAGGGAATCCTGAGATTAACCCAATTGTTGTTCGTTGAAAAGGAAAGGCTCTCATCTCCAAGCCGACCTCTCAAATTCACAATCTGTGCCACAAAATATGAGTGGAGTCCACAGGTGACAGAAATCCGTTTTCTCTGTTTCTCAACAATGCACATGCGACCCAAGATGACGAAGCATGCCTCGATGACGGGAAGACATGGGATGTCGCCAAGTCAGAGAGCCGAATGTAAGCTGTTGCTCGCCTTTCGACTTCTGCAGCATCATAGATAGGGTTTTACCGTTTTCATATGGCTATTGTTCTCTCCAGGACCAACCGTCCAGCCATTTTTTATCAAAAAATATTATTGAAAAAACAAAGAACAGTCCTCAAATGTGATTATGTGATCATGAGACGCTCAGGCCTCTTCAACAAATGTGCAACCCCCAGCCATCTCTCCATGATATGGGACCTTATCAGTAAACCATCAATGCCTGTCACGTAATGGTGGGGTGCATAACCGCTGATATAAACTTGACAAGCGACAAGAGGTGACTCTCCAGACTGCCGGTCTGCAGTGTCCATCGTTTCCCAGCATACTCGTAATCACACGTGCATCGAGAACGCAGAGAGTGCAGAAACATCGGAAGAAGCGTGTCGGGTATTATTAATCGTGCACCACGCAGCACCTGAGAAAATATTAAACAAGGTATGTATGCCCAAAATCGATACCCTTCCAGATCAACATCCCCATTGCTGGTAAGATCTGAACACAGAGGGATGCGTCCAGTTCGATACGAGATCCCATTCCAAACACCTAGACTCCCATCAACCACTATCGTGGATCCACCGTTCTCTCCAATAGCAGTGTCTTCTCCCGTCATCATCTGTACTCCATATTCTGGTTCACCTTTGCACCAGGAGGTGTACTAGCCCAGCCAGGAGGTGGACCTCCGCCAGGCTGTACCAGAGGGAGCTGAGGTTGTAGTTCGTTTCCAGCACCTGCATGCTGTGCAAGAACGTCTTGCCGATTTCTGTAGAAGCAGATGTCAGTTTATAATCCACGCATTCTCGTTCTCCTGAGTTTCACATAGGGCAAACGTACTGTAGAGGTTGGGCAAAGCCACAGATTGGGCAGACGATATCCTCATAGGAGTGGAAGGAGAGCGGAAGGACTGGTACAAAGCAGAATGTGAACCAATTCCATCGTTTCATGACATGTGCTGAATAGTTCCCCTATTTCTGTCAGCAGCTTCTCGTGACAGAAGGAGCAAGATCACACAATGATTCTGAGCAGGCCTAGCTGGGGCAGAACTTACGCAGTTATGGCACTGGCAAGTGACTCCCTCGTAGCCTTGCAAATATGAGGAGAATTCATGCTCTCCGCAGGTAAATACGATACCTGGCGGGCTGTCAGTATTCCGGTCGTCCCAAAGATGGTGCACTGCATCTCTACTAACACATTGTAATAGGCGGATTCCTCTAAAACGTGGGCAGTTTTGTCTTTTGTGAAAGCAGATGCTGAATATATTATCACTGATGTTGAAGCTGAGCTCAACCTTGGATATAAACCGCGTCAGTGGCTGTGGCCATTAAATGGCCACGCACGTGACGTCAATCCAACCTTAAACCGACCACTAGCGCCGTCATTACGGAAGCCGAGACGAAGCGGGGCCGCGGTTTCGCGAGTCACAAAATATATATTTTCGAGCTGCGCACCAAAAGCTCTTTCTTTCCTCTCCAAGCGTCGTCCTCATCAACGTTGCGTTTCTATGCTACAAACAGATACCTGCGCAAGCTCCGTGTCAGATCTTCGGATCATCTATCCTGCATATGAGAAATTCGGAGTAATCTTCAAACCACCTCACTCCCTTCCTCGGAAGGTGCACAGGTCTGCCGGTAACGGCCCGGCGTGCTTCACGTCCGCAATTGGCATCAGAAAAGCAGGGCGCATCCTCTCCTTGTATACTCCGAGCTCCTTGGGGCGAGGAAGAAGAGGGAGAGTGGTGCGTTCCTATGGGAGGGCTGTTGCGAAGATCGTGTATGCCAGATGAACCGCCGATTTGCTGCTCGATCTCTGAACCGCAAGGGGAAGGGCGAGGGCAGAAGTCGGTGACTATAGAGGCATGACACTTAAGTACAATACGCAACGTGCCAGTTCTATGATGCTTCGGTGTCGTGGAACGGGTACAATTCGATTCTGATTACTCTGATGGGGACGACGCTTCACCTTTTTTTCCTTCAGGTCAGTAAACACTTCATATCACCTACGTATGGGATACTACTAATTAAGTCAATGTCTTATTGCCTAGTTCAGAGTGGTAGTCACGCTGATGTCACCTCCAATTGCGCTCAGACTTTGGCTTCATCGACATATCCCCAGTTGCGAACACTCAGGCCCTTCTCTACTTCAAAGCAATTGTCTCAGAACTCCTGTGTGCTATTGCCGAATCCACCCTCTGCCTGGTCAAAACCACCACTGTGATAACCAGAACTGCCTCCGAACTCATCTTCAGCGTCTGGAGAGTTTCTGGATTTGACGAGCGTCTTCAGCTCATCTAATTCCTTCAGGAGTTTCGAGCAATACTCTCTGGACCGGTATACCTTGCGCAGAAGATTCCGGATGCCTTCGCCGGCAGTTTCAATTTTGTCCTGCAGAAGTTTGGCAGAGTCCATAGTACTTTCATCTCTGCTTGACCTTGGAACGACGATCTCAGCTGCGGCCGTCTTTTCCAAACACGACTCTATCTTCTTGCCCATGATTCCGAATTTCTCGCACGGTTTCTTCAAATGCTCTTCCCATTCTACTATCAGATCCTCGCTGCTCATGGAGTCGCGACGACCTGGGACTCCAATGCGGCGCGACCACAACTGCTTCAAGATATCATCTCCCGCGTACTTCTTGATCGCGGTAACGTCGCTGTCGAAATCCTGCTGAAACTTCTGGTAGAACGCCTCGGCATGTTCGAGCTGCTTGAATAGCTTGTTGCACGCCTTGTCGAAATCCACAGAGTCGCGATCGTGCCTTCTCTCTCCCTCCTCCCAGCCATTGGACATATCTCGAACGCGGCGTTCGTGGCGTTGGCCGGGCGACGCAGCGGGATCATACGTCTCCTCCCACTCGTAGAATGGGTGCGGTGGGCCAGGAGGATATCTTGGATATCCAATATCCATGGAGGGTCTCCGGCGGTACGGATATCTTCTTGGCTGCTCGGCGCTTGTCAGATCGGAAAAATAATCCCCTTCTCTTCCCCGACCGCCGCGGGCACTGACTGGCCATTCAGGGATCAGAGGGCTTCTGAATATCATCGGCGGCCACAAAGAGTGCATACTTGCTCGACCGCTGCCTCTCCTTGGAGGACTCTGAGCAATCCAGCGGGAAGACATTCTGCAATGATCTGGGGTTGAATCATAACCATCATTGCGGCTTCAGATTTATACATCTTTGCTCAAAAAATGCCATTTCTCAATTAGGTTTGCTTGACGGGTGCTGTGTGCCTTTCATCACGCAGACTGCCGCTTCTGGAAGCTCATTGCGAAGCGCTTTTTCATTCAATCCTAGAATCGCCTGTGGGCTTTCATGCCATCTCATTAATCTTCCTATATTTCTCAATACCTTCTCTGCATTTGCCCGGATTGGCTAGCGGCTCTGGACGGCGTATATATTGAACCATAGCACTTATCTAGCAAGAGCATAAGACAGAATCGATCTGATCATGCAAATGCAGCTGAATATATATATATATATATATTAAAATCACACATGACATGCAACACCTCCTGATCTCGTGACAGATACGTAGCGCTTGCCATATTCGTTGGACCGTCGTGCATCGAATAGAGCGCATCTAACGCATCGGGCCGAGCTTCCACGTCACATCTCCACTCGACACCAGCAGCAACCTCCCACCCAACCTACCTTTCCTTTCCCGCTCCCTTCAGAATTTCTAATCTGGGGATTTCTCTTCCATTGCACATTTTCTCAGATATCGTTCAGAAATCATGTCTAGTTCCCGTCCCACATTCCCGCCTGAACCCCTCATCCCGCTCGTGGGCGAGATCGCTGAACTGCTCCAGGGCCGGAACGAGAGTGTTTCTGTGGCTGAGACTGTACGTTTTTTGGGGGGTTTTCCTTCATCGAATCCCTATTATCTATCTCTGTCTCTCTTGGTCTCTTTCGTAGCTCTTTTGCATTGCTCAGCCAGGCAAATCGGGTTCCTTGTTTCGGCAGGCGTCGGTCGGGTAGGTGCGGCATTGCGTCTTTCCGCAACAGGTGGACAAGGAAAATTCCAGGAGCGTAGAAAGGAGGAAGAGCGGGCTGTGGAAATGAGGAATTTGCTGATGCAACGGAGGATTAGGCGGCCGGGGGCATCATCTCAGCGGCATTACTCAGCATAGCAGGCGCGAGTAGGTTCTACAAAGGCGGGGTGACGGTATGATCATTCCCTGCATGCATTCTCGTTTGCTGGGGCAAAAACGGACTGCTGGAAGGATAGCGGCTGATGTTTGCTCTGCATGAAGCTCTACACGCTGCCTTCACGTGTGCAATTCGGTAGGTTTCAGTTTGCTTCTGCTCTTTTGCTCTTTTGCTCTTTTGCTCTTTTGCTCTTTTCCCCTACCTCTCCATCGGGGTGCCAGCATTGCATGGCTCAAATCGCATGTACTGGAATATATACTGGCTGCTTTCTCCGCAGGCATTATCGGCTAACCACAGATCCAGCCGGATGGACCGAAGATGACACCAAATCCTATACGGGTCCCAACCTCTCCGTCGTCACCAAGCTGGCTGAGAACATGCGCGCGAAACTCGGCAGCACATACACGGTGTGCGAGTCCGGCACTGCTGGGCCAACGGGCGGCTCGAGTCGGAATCGGACGCCGTAGGTCTTCCCTCCGACTTCGACTCCCAGGAATGCCAAAGCTGATGTGGAGCACAGTGGATATCTCGCCTTAGCAGTCGCGACGCCGGAGGGGACGTTCACAAGGGAGCTCGACACGGGTTCGAAGGATCGCGCGGAGAATATGGTTACTTTTGCAGTGGAGGCGTTAAGGTTGTTGTTGGACGTTATTAAGGGGGAGTGGGATGTCAAGTCTATGAGAGCAAATGGGCAGCAGACTGTTAATTGGAATCTGTAATGATCATTTGTGTATATCCTGAAGATGGACAACTGACGTAGAAAATTGGACACCAACGACATTGGCTATATAATCCTATCAGTTCATCTCTGGAACCATGCCCGGAGTACATAGATGTTCTAATAGAAGCTGCGTCTAAAGGTTAGATGAATTCTTGAGACTCGGTTTCATGTCCATTCCATCTTGATTACCCTCTTAAACATTGGAAAGAAAGGAATCTAGACTAGCGGAAGTCGCATTTGGAGTCCTGTACTCCATATGCTTGTCATAAGATGTCAAGTTCTGGAAAAACTGCCTGCAACTCAAAACACAAGACAAGAGTACAGGAATTTTGACAATATGTTTGGCCCTCTTCCATCGCACGTCCCTCTAGACTCTGCTATACCTCGCACTTATTCAGCAGCGTCTTTTCATTCATAGAAATCAAGGGCGGCTTTCCACGGAATTTAGATTTGAGAACTATGTGACAGTTTCTAGTCTCCCTGGTACTAGGGAATTCCCAGCGCTGCGATTCAGGCTGTCGCTGTGGATGTTCTCACCGTGCAGTTTGACAGAAAATAGATTCCCACGCACATTCTCGAGATCTTGGGAAAGTTCTGAGACGCTTCTCCCTGCCAGGTTCTGCAAATTGAAAAAGGACCTACAGATAAGCTTTGGGATCATCATCAAACACCAACCCAGCCAAGCTCGCCCGGTCTGCCAGCTCGTCGGGATTGATATCTTCAGCAAACAAGAAGTCCAACCCCAGTAAAGCTCAATATGGTCATCCTATGCAACAGCACTTGCTCATATCACCAGGCATCTCTTCCATCCGACCACTCCAACCACGCTCCACGAATCCCCAGCTTGGATGGCTCCGCGTCTCTGCGAAAATAGCCCCTATCACATCCTTTAGCCTCTCACCAGCCCTCGTCAAACCCTCCCCCCGCGGCATCTAGAGATCTGGATTCCTCCTATACCCTGAATTTGCTATCCCATTGGCACCAGAGAAGTAGCAGCAAAATGAATGGCAGCAGAAGAAGGTAGAGGAGGATGAGCATATAATTTTACTCTCTCGCAGCCAGCACGACATCCGTCGAGAACGCCGAAGAAGGATGGAGAGAGAGGAGGGGGGCGGGCAGACCAATTGATGAAAATGCTTAGAAGGAGCTTCCCGCGCTGATGTCTCGGCCCTGGGCGCACCAGTGCTCTACAAAATGCCCGCCAGAAAATGAGAGAAAACGACTGAGCTCAGCCGTCGACGTGGAAGAATATGGAGACAAAGACGAGGGAGAGGAAGGCAGGGGGCATACCTAAGGTGCGAGAGCGACAAGGTGGCTAAGTAGCAAAATGGCAACTAGGAACATTACCAGCATTTATATTTTGGAAGAAGGAGAGATGAACTGTTTGCAAGGAGTGTATGAATAGCATCTATACTTGGGAAGGAGGAAGGAACTGTCAGTGAGGAGATCACTGTTATGTATTGCTACAGTTTTATCTACAACTTTCGTCGACGAGATATATCAGACGGCGCTGGGGGGCAGGCTGCTCTGCACAAGCTACACAATACAATTATCAATTCATGAAGTACTCATTTTTAGTTTGCGGGCACAATGTTTAGAGGGATGGATGTCTAAGTAAGCTTCTGGCTAAGTTGCGGTTTCATTTGTGAGCAGTGAGCGGTCAGGCGGCTAATGGAGACACACGAGCTGCGGCGTTGATGCCAGAGTTTGGACCATAGACACCTCGATGTATGTTTCCGCTAATTGTCGGTATTGATTTTTGCAACGCCTTTCTAGTTGAATTCTGTTTCATATTTTCAATTTCCTCCAGCTTAGCTAGATTCTCCGAAGGAGATGGGATGTCATCCCATTTGATACTATAACCTGCAGGCGTGTTCTGCGGGCTTGAAAACCTTCCACTGACCATTAGTGTCTAAAAATCGTGTTTTATTCATTGCTCTGTCCGGCATTGCAGATATTATAACTCTATGTTTATTTTAATATAAAATCGAGAATTTCCTAGGTTTCGAGGTTCGCAACGGTCCGCTGCATCTGTTATTCTGTCCATAACAACATGCAAAACATCTCAGGAAGCCCGTGCATATAGAGAAGAGCACGAGATGAACTGGTTGATTGCTGTGGCTAATGTATTTATAGGGACTGAGGCGTCCTAGATGATGTTATAAAACCAGTGTAATATTAGAAGAAGGTTTGGCATGCGAAGTCCAGACTCTCAAAATTGATGGGCTTGTGCTATAAAAGCAAGGAGTTTTGGAGGGATATGTTTTTGGCACAACGATTTTGGGATCTTGAAAAGTGGCTCACGATCTGTACCCTCTGGGCTACAGAGAACGAATGAATCGAGAAGGAAGATCACAATAAGGCTTGGTTCGGAGTATGGCGTTCTGTCATGTTAATTATTGCTGCTGTTCTTCTCTCGTCGCCGTCGTCGAAACGGGGGGAATCCCGGGGATACATCTTCTGGAGGTAACAGGCGCATGCCGGACTTTGGGAAACTGCGCATTGGAAATGGAGACATAGGTTGGTATGCCTGATTCCATGGTTTAGATGATTAAACGAGAGAACTTGCTATTTCGGAAATTGATATACGAAATCGCCAGCTATATTGCTCACAGATACTTACTCGTCCTTCTCCCTGTTGATCTACATCGCTCAGAGACAGCTCCTAAGACACTCAAATGCTCCAATCCACGCAAAACGCCCAGTTCTTTTTTCTTTCATAAAAACACTATTTCATAATCTCATAACCTCATAACGTCATGTGTGAAATCAACGCTCAACTACTCTTCTTCATGCTCCCACACTTCGAACATGTCCACCATTCACTTTCCATTATATTCCTGCACTTCTGACAGGTCCAGGTCTTCGGCACCACTTTTGCCACAATTAGCTTCTGTACCCCCAGTATCCGTTGCGGAGCAGGCCGACTCGCAAGGGGGCGGCTCGGAACACGACTGGGAGCATTGCGGCTTAAGGGTGCTGCGTCAAAAGGAGAGCGGCCTGAAGATGCACTGCTTGATTTTGGGAGTGAAGAGCCGAGTTTGGGGCCGGGTTTCTCAACGCCGCAGGCATCGCATATGAGATGCTCTACTTTGTTGATCAGAGTGCAAATCTCACATTGCCACCACTGGTCTTCTTCGTCTAGGAGCGCTTCGTATACTGGAGGACCTTTCTTGCGTGGGGAATCCACGTCTGTCGTCGGGGAGGATTTGGAGTTCTTGGCTGGCGAGTTATACGCCGCAGCTGTGATCGATCGAGCCGGCGAGGAGCTGGGGATGACAATAGGCTCTTTACTCGATCTTCCGGACCCTCCATATGCAACCGCGATAATTTCCTCCCTCTCCTCTTGCGCTAACTCCCATATGGCTTTCTGGATTGCAATTTCATTCGCGTCATCCTCTTCAGCCTTCGTCTTGAACCCATTCGAGCGCGCTTGGTCCACAAGCTGTTTCTGGTTCGCCTTTCCCAACCCGCTCGCGCATCCCTGCCCAATACGTCCGGCCGCCGCATTTGCTATCCTGCCTCTCATATCCGCGCGGCCCGCGCCTAGTGGCGGCCCCTGTCCACCGAGCTTCCGGTTTACAACCATCTGGTTCTTACGGCGCTCACCTGCTGTCGCCCGAGCAATGCGCCGGGCCTCGTCTTTAGGGATAGTTTTACCGCCAACGGTGTAGCCTTGAGAGAGGAACGCCTGTCCTGTAAAGCCGGCGTGGGTAAGACGGTGATACTCGTCACGGAGCTGGTCCCACAGAGCGTGGAAGTTTTTGTCATGGGGCCCGAATTGGTTGTGAGAGAGCTCGTGGAGGACGATGTCCATGGTCATCTCGAAGGGCTGAAATTGGTCTGGATCAACGGAGTAGCGCATGCGGATATGGATTGTTTGTCCGGCGCCGGTGTTGAGACCTGTTGGGTGTTAGGAATAAGTATGGGAGGAGAAGACGGGGATGGGGAGGACGGTACCTAGGAGTCCCTTATCTTTGGGGAAGAATTCGCCAAGGAGTCCAACTTTCCAGTTATGTTGCCGCATGATGGCTTTGACCAGCGAGGCTATCCTGCGAAGGGTTTGGAGAGCTACATCAGCGTTCTTGTACTCTGTTAGGTGTTGGAAGTTGTAGGTTAGGGGGTCTACTTCGTTGGATCTGATAGTAGACATGACGATGATGAGGATGATGGTATTGCTTGAAGAGTGACGATTAGGCAGGAATGAAGATGTTCTTGTGATATCTCATTCTCAGAGTTGAAATAGACCACGAGGCTATGGAATTCGCTGAATGGAAACTCAAACAACAGGAATACACTAGATTCTGGAGAAATTCGTGAGCCTGATTCTGAATCACTTTGCAAACCTCCGATTCAGCTTGACCTACAGTTATAAGGGCGAGGCACGACAAGCAGTGAATAAAGAAGACGCGCTTGAATGTAGGTAGCCTCAGCCTCGGGAACTGAGTTGTCAGCCTTCTGTGCTGGCGAGGTCGTTCAGTGCACCTCCACCCAATCGGAACGCAGTAAAAGACTCCGACCAACAGTGGCTGGAGAAACGTTTGTCCCCGCCAAAAAGCTCAAGCCATAAGTATGCTAGGTCTTGGTAACTGCGTCACTATCAACAGCCTATTATTCTCCATCTTCTCCGTCAACTTCAAGTCTCAACATCGTACATCGTGCAAAATATATAGAGCAAAACACTTGAAGCCAAGCTTCCACGATGTCTGCAGACGACCAGGCCTTCCTGGACGTCCTCAACAGCGTCCCGCGCCATATCCAGCGCTTCTCCGATGACATCGCAAACTACGTCGAGGCTCAGGTTGACAAAGCTGCTGCAACTCTTCGAGAGAGCCTGTCTGCAGCAGAATGGATCCCAGAAGCAGCACGGCCCAGACCGCCTCCGAAACCGCCAGCCGCTCCCATGGCAGCAGTAATGCCTGTAGGATTATATACTCGAGTCCAGGACTGGGTGTTGAAGAACAAGATCTTGACAGGCACATTTGTCATCGGATTCGGCGCTTCCATATATCTGGTGCAAAGGAGGAAAGCATTATATTGCAAGAAGAGGCGGGCAAAGCGCGCAAGTAACGGAGCGAGGTTGGAAGTCGTCGTGATCGCTGGCTCTATCAGCGAACCCATTGTTCGGTCGCTGGCGCTGGATTTGGAGCGGAGAGGCTTTATTGTCTTTGTCGTCTGTGATGACGTCCAAGAGGAACTTTTGGTTCAAAATGAAGCCAGAAGCGATATCCGACCGTTGATGGTTGATGTCTCCGAGGCAAGCTTCCAATCTCCCATCTTGTCTGAATCATGCTAACAAGAATACAGCCGCATATCTCAAGCAACAGCGTCGAGCGCTTCGCACAATATCTCTCAACTCCCCAACACGCCTTCGAAGGCGCCCGCGCACACCATCTCCAATTCACATCCCTCATCGTCATCCCTTCGCTCACCTACCCTTCTGCACCCATTGCCACCATCTCACCAACCCACATCTCCGACCTCCTCAACACACGCCTTCTCCACCCCATCCTCCTTACCCAGGCCTTTCTGCCTCTCCTCACCTCTCCTCCAACCCACCATCACCATCACCCACACCCCCAGCCACCAGCGCCCAAAGTTCTCCTGCTCACACCCGCCATTATCCCATCCCTGAACCCTCCCTTCCACGCCCCCGAGTCCACCATCTCTGCTGCCCTCACCGCCTTCGCCGCATCGCTCTCGTCCGAGCTGCGGCCCCTCGGCGTCCCAGTCACGCATTTCCAACTGGGAGCCTTCGACACCTCCTCCCTGCATCCAAAGAACCAGCTTGCAACCCTCTCGGGCCACTCGGCCGAGACACGCGCCTGGGCGTACGGTGCGCGCGAAGCTTACGGCAAGAACTTCATCCGCGCGGCAGGCAGCAGTTTGGCAGGTGCTGAGAAGGGAAGCAATTTGAGGGAGCTGCATAATGCGGTATTTGATGAGATGGCGAAGACGGGACGGAGGGCGGGAGGCACGGTGAGAGTGGGGCAGGGGGCTAGCTTGTATAGTTTAGTTGGGGCTTGGGCGCCCAGAGGATTGGTGGGGTGGATGATGGGGATTAGGAGGGTGGAGAGGGTGGGGGAGTGGAGTCAGAGTAGCAATGGGGGGAGTGAGGCGGGTGTGGAGGGGAGTGGAGAGAGCGAGTATATCTCTGTGAATCCTGGCGTGGATGTGGAGAAATGATGAAAGCGGGAAATTATGGATAGGAGATCTTTGCTGGGATGGTGAGCAACGCTGTGATTGAATGGGCATTTATGGCGGAGGCGTTAGGTGCGGTTACGGAAGGCTGCTCTACTCATTGATAAGGCCGTGCTGCGTGCAAATTCAGGCGGAATAAGTTGAGGAGGGAAGCCGAGGATTTGGAGCTCAGCTTAAAGACCTTAAATATTAAGATACCATGTAGATAATGTCAATTATTCCTCCATCTCATGCTCGCTCTAGCAAAACAAACGCCCAAGAATGCTCGTAATGTACAAGATACAGACAAAATATAGAACGAATACAATACTAGCATTTCAAATAGATTCCATTCCTCATCTCCTCCTCACGCACTTCCAACATGACTTGCGTTCCCACGAACAATGCCCCCGAAGCCGTGATCAAAAATGCAATTCCTATCCACACATTAGCACAAGGCACAGCCAACACATCAGGCAGAAGAACTCACCTCCCCAGTCAGCAAAGACGCCCCGGATAATACTCTTCAGCCCATCGATGCCCACAGCAAAACCAACAAGGTTTGCCGCCATCATCATGAGAAGATTCCCCACCGCACCAATAGCACGCAGCATCCTCCACGCAGTGAGATGCTTCTCCCACTTACTCCTGGGAAACAACTTCGACGCTATAATCTCCGGCAGCATGAAAAACACAATCAGCCAGCCCCACACCAGCAGATTAAGACTGATGTCGTGCCAGAGCGCGACGAACGTGAATACCGTCAGATAATTCAGAATGCTTCTTGCGACGCCAAAGCGGCCGCGCACGCTGGAGCCCCCGAGCGGAATGTAGAGGTAGCGGACCAGCCATTTGTTGAAGCTGCGGTGCCAGGCGCGCCAGAAGGCGACGGTGGAGGGGTTGTCGGAGACGCAGCGGATCATGTTCTCCGGCGGGTCGATGCCGTCCATGAGCGCCCAGAGGCGGAACAGCCGCCATGGGAGCAGCAGTTTCAGCCATAAGACGTGGAGATTGAAGTAACTCACGAGACTGAGTTGCTTAGGTGTGTAGTCAGACCAGTTAGGGTTGCCCTTGGAAATGGCAACGCAGTAGTCGAAGTGCAGCACCAGTTCCATGCAGAGGAGTGTGAGGAGGAAGCGGATTCCATATTTGGTGGTTCGCGAACGTTCGATGGTAGGGGAGGGGTACTTCGACTGCGAGATGTAGTCGTTGAAGGTGAGGATTGGACCGGCGAGGTAGAGCGGGGCGTAAATGGCGTAGGCGAGGTAGTTGCGGAAGTTGTAGTCTGCAGCTGCGGCGGGAGTACGGATACGGTCGTTTTCGGAGAGGTTGGACGGGTCGAGCTGTTTCTTCTTAGGACGATTAGTGGGGATTGTCAGGGGCGAAAGGGGATATGTACCTCGAGGGGACTCCCAGCGCGGCGATCGAGTGACCAGTAGTAGTCTAGATTGAAGCTGATGAGGCGCAAGACAGTAATATTGAAGAGGATTTCCCAGCGTGGCATGATGCCGCCGTAGCTGTCGAGCCATGGGCCCCATGCGAGTCCGGATTCCTCACCTTCTAGCGTTCCCTGACCGAAGTATGGAGAGATGAGTTCTTCAATTTTGGTATATTTATAACCCTTGCCGAGCTCATTCGCAAAGAGCGTGGCAACATTGAATATCCACGTTGCTGCTACGATGTACTGCTTCGGGAGTTTCGTGGCAATGCAGTAGTTGATGTAGAGTATTAGAACCACCTTGAACAACGAGAACCCGTGGAGAGCAGCCAAGAATATAAGTGCAAATCCAAAGTCGTATGAAACACGCTGTTCGAGTCTTGCTTTGCCGGGGACTGCAGGCGTGTGCCCCGACTTCTCCTTTATTGTAAAGCCTGCCTTGGACTTCGTGGATATTGGTCGTAATTTCTCATAAACTCGTCGCAAAGTTGGATGAAGGGCAAGAAGGAGCAGCATATACGGTATGTTCACCCGGAACGATCGATATTGGGCGTCGGAGACATCGACTTTCCGTCCTGGTATCCACCCTGGTGATAGAAGGTGCTCATATTTGAGATAGTTGGGATCAGATGCTAGAACTCAGTCAGACGCTGAAGAGATGGCGAGGAATCCTACTAACGTCTTGATACATCATAGGCAACCCAAAACATATATGGCACAGTAATAATGAAAATGAAGTAGTAGAAATAAAACTCGGGCGTCTTCCATAACGATGGCCCAGGCAAGACTTGCTGGCGCCGACTGTCCAGATTCACAGGGATATCTTGAGATGGAGGTGTTCCATGCCCATTCCTGGCATCGATGACTGCCTTATACGGAACCTTTGGAGAATTGGTAAAGCGAGTATCTAAGGTGTCGAGGGCATAAATGCTCCGTAAAGAGGAGAGTAGGCTCATTGCTCCCACATCTATGCGTCTTGGGAATGGCGAAGGCTGTTGGAAGGAGTGTTGTGAGATATATAGAGAGTCCCAAGGCTCACAATGTTTATGAAAAAAGGCGACCCCAAAAGCCAACAAGAAGCCTGATTTTCTCTAGCAATGTTACCGTCGCGTCGTCCTTCAAGCTGGGGTAAAGTAAAGGCGGGACCCTGGATCATGGACACGGCGGCCCCTCAGATTCTCCGAGATTGGGACCTGACACGTGATTGTCCCAGAACGCCAAGGCGGTTTCAGCCTTCCCTTCCTTCCGCAACCTAAACAATATGATTGTATATTGTGGGAGTGATGATTGTTAGGATTTCTCTGCAATACTACCTATTAAAATTTAGAATATAGAATAATAAAAATACTCTTGTCCAGCGTTGATGAACTTGAAAGCGCTCCACATCTGGAACACACTGTACCTCACCTAATGAACATGTGTGGTCCGTGCGTTCCGGCGCTGAGACAGACGCCGAGACTTCGCGTTTACCGCGTTTACCTTAAGCTGAGTCTCGATGCAGTACAATACAGCACGAGGACTTGTGCATCGCTCGCGACGAACACTACCGAAGCAATCGTAATCTTCAAAAAGTCGGAGTTTTAAACGCGCCAAGGTGGTCGCAATTCTTTATATTGCACCTTGAACGTACTTTCAAAGCCATTGATACGACATTGACCATGGCGCAAACCCTCAATTCCTCTGTTGAGCCAACCAATATCTACGGCGGAGGTGAGCTTGAAAAGCGCGCTTGATCAGCAGAATCGAGTATTGACTAGGCAATAGATGAGGTATCGGCACTCGTACTTGATCCTGGATTTACAAACACACGTGCAGGATTTGCCGGCGAAGACGTCCCGAAGTCTGTTATCCCATCCCATTATGGAATCCTGGGCGAGGGTGATGAGAGGAAGCTTGTTTTCGGCGACAATGCGATACATACGCCACTTCCAAACTTAGAAATCCGAAATCCAATAGGCAAAGATGGTACAGTCGAAGACTGGGATGCCGCTGCGAAGGTCTGGGAGTATGCCATCACGTCGCGCCTTACGAACTTCAAGCCAACACATCCGTCAAAGAATGGACTGAACGATGACACAAAAGACATTGATGCTGAGATGGAAGGCATGGAGGATAACGAGAGACCTCTTGAAGAAAATCCATTATTGTTGACTGAAACTGCTTGGAACCCCGTTAAGTCGCGCGAACGTGCCATTGAGTTGGCTATGGAGTCCTGGGGTTGCCCTGCATTTTGGCTTGCACGCAACAGTGTTTTGGCCGCCTTTGCTGCAGGAAAGGCTAGCGCTCTTGTCATTGATGTCGGCGCAACGACTGTTTCTGTAACACCTATCCACGACGGCCTGATCTTGAAGAAAGGTATCCAGAAGTCTCCTTTGGCTGGAAACTGGTTGTCATCACAAATCCGTACATTATTCAACACCTCAGATCCAAAAGTCGACTTAATACCACATTTCATGGTCGCCTCGAAGACCGCCGTGGATGCTGGTGCGCCAGCGCAAGCCACTTACCGCAAATTCGACATCCCACCAACCACAAGCTATCGCGCTTTAGAGGAAGACCGTGTTCTCACAGAGTTTAAGGAATCCGTCGTCCAAGTTTGGCCTGGTCCTGGCCGCCTGAGCTCGGGTACAGCACAAGGTACTACAAATGAAGATTACGCTAGATCTCAGCCAGGCCGAGTATTTGAGATGCCAAATGGTTTCAATCAGTTGTGGGGAGTCGAGCGATTTAAGGTTGCTGAAGGCATGTGGGATGAAAAAGCCGCCCTACTAGTATCAGGAGAGCCAGCAGTAACGAAGGGACAAACCATTATTGAGATGATTAAAGCTTCTATTGCGGCAGTGGATATGGATCTTCGCATCAATCTCCTCCAAAATATCGTTATTACTGGCGGCACCACTTTAACGAATGGCTTCGCAGATAGACTCCTCAGTGAGGTACAGCAAGCGTATCCAGCAGCACGCGTCAAGCTTCAAGCAGCGGGCTTGACAAGTGAACGTCGCTTTGGTAGCTGGATCGGAGGTAGCATCTTGGGCAGTCTTGGCACCTTCCACCAAATGTGGATTGCAAAGAAAGAATACGACGAATTTGGTCCAAATGTGGTGGAGAAGCGATGTAAATGATAACCGGAAAAGTTCACCCTTCTCATGATTCTGGGCGGTCGGGCGTATATGGAGTTGGCTAAAGCTATGGCGGCAAGGATTTAATGGAGTAGGGAAGTGGCGAATATTGTACTTGATTACGGAAGAGTGCAACGAGGCGGAATGAAAGATCAATGATCTTAAGGCCCTTTCGCTCGTTACGACGACATCCATCGATATTCCTTTTAACATTGCTGGGCCGTCGGTCTTGCGAAACGGCTTTAACGGGACAGACAATTAGGAAATGGTGCATCATGAAGCTTTAGAAAAAAAAAATCCTCAGAGAAAGAATGGTTCTATGGAGTATCCGTCTCATTAAACATCTCACATCTTTTAATCTCAACGTGATGCTTTCCGGAGATCAGTCTTCTATACTTGAACACATCGGAGGAAGTGTGCCTCGATTGTGGCCATGCCCCTGAACCTGTCCATCGATTGCCTCTACGTGCTGGTTAGTATGCCATCACCAAGGTGTCATCATTTCGTATATAGAGTCTCTATTCTAAGCATGAGTACGAGCATAGATATCCTCTGTTCCAGTTCCGAGAGAAGACTATAGCCAGTGCTTATCTGCCAGACTGTCGAAATGGAAGGTATGGATAGATCGTAGTTGCTGTTCGATAGTGTTCATCCAATAGTGTCTATGTGCTTATGTGATTCAATCCTCTTCTCGAATTCCTGGACAACGCTTGGAGGATTCCATGGATCCGATGGGATATTATATCGATAGCCATCAGCAAGATCAAAACATTGCAATTGCCAATCATATCTGGCCATATTCCGCAGACTGCCAACAGTCTCTAGCAAGTGCCAAACTCAGACCAGATGTTTCCATGCCCGTTTCAGTGGTTGTCTAATATTATGAGGTGGTTCCTGCTGTTGAGTTCTACTTGGCCCTTCTGCCAGAAACAAGATATCAAGAATCCACGGATACTCCCAGTCTGAGAATTCCCCTCACTTCTGGAACTTGCATTGGCTCAATCTCTCCCAGTTTCTCACAAAGTTTGTGGTTATCGGAGAGTCTACCCCATGAATTCTCCAGATTCGGTCTCTGTCCTATATATTCGCTCCGCCGTTGATCTTCTCACCACCTCCTCCCACCTTACTTAAACGCGACCCAGACACTTCGCGTCGAGGGAGTCGCGTGAGGGCAATAAATTCAGACGACGCCCAACAGGTTCTTCTACCACAACCTTACGACATCAACTTAAAACCAATCGAGTTCTCGCGGCTCCACGCCTTCATTCGTTTCATCTCTTCTCGAGTTTGAATTATATACATCTCTACATGCTACGATTGTCTTGTTCAACAGAACGTAATCTGTCTATACCGACCGATCTCTGCTCTCTGAGTTGAGGTATGTCGTCGCCCAATCTCTATACTGACTGATCAACTGACAAAATGAAGCTTCCACGCCACGAAAGGAACTGAAGTCAATTAGGAGGTGGACATTTACAGTATAGATACTGCCTTTGAGCACACAGTCCACGATCTGGGTCGCATTCTTGACAGAACGTTTCAGCCGCAGGACAGTCTGTTCCTTCGGCCAGTCAATTGCCACAGCCTTAAACGCACTTGATATTCTCCTCGACGTGTTTCAACCGTGGCATCTGGACAGACGATTTTTGAATCGTAACTTTCAACCATCCACTCCGAATCTTCCTCGTTTTATGGACATCCCTCGTCGCCCACTCACGACATCATCTCCTATACATTTCCCAGAGCCCAAGCTCGGCGATCAGTATCTACACAAATCAGTCGACGTTGTCCCCCATATGATAGGCAACGTAATGTTTTAATCATCGACGGAATTCATGATGGAAATTGACGGCACCAGTACTGAGATCGCTCCTCAGGGAGGCGCACCACAGATATCGGTAACAAATGTCGAGATGCATATCAAACTTGGCCCAACGACGCAACATTCGCCCCATCAAATAACTCAGTCTTCCGATGACGATTCCACTGGAAAAGTGTCCAAGTCTTCCAGCCGTCCCTCCCAGGGTTCGCTATCGGGATCTCGGAAGTTTACTCCTATCCAACCAGTCTTCGATGACTTCGCCACCGCCCATTCCTCGATTACTTCTGGAAATGCGAAAGGTAGAATTGCAATCAGAAGCAATGTCGACCTATCATTACCTAGATCAATCTCTTCTACTGAGTCTGAGACAATCCAGAAACATCCTCTCAAGGTCACGAAACGCAGTGAGCCTCCGTCCGAAGAGCTTCCAATTCCGCCTATTCCGGCTCTTTTGAAAGCCTCATCAAGTTTCAACAGCAAATCTGGGAAGTTAGATGTCGGGCATGATGAGAAAGATTCATTTTCGACTCGCAACTACGAAAAAGTCTCCACTCCTCGTCTTCCCAGTAACAATGCCATTCGAAGCCCAGCAACGCCTACCACCGCAGAGAATACGAAATCTTCTGGGGATATATCTCATACACTGAAGAGCAACACCAACTTGAGATATTCAGCGAAATGGTCCATAGGCAGCGTATACAGTGATCATAGTTTGAGCTCTATTGGCAGGCTTTATTCGGGCATTGTCACACAGAGCAACCTTCTTTCTCAAAGACCGGCATCTCATAAACGTGCCGGCATCAATGCCTCGCCATCTTTCCAAGAAGCAAAATATCAGCCAATCCTGTTCGACTCTCCATCAGCGCCTACACTTGAGGGCCATATTATGAATGATATGCATGATACGGAGGGGAGTTTTGCAAACTACGGGGAAGCTATGGAACATTACTATGAGTACGATGCTGACATTGGGTATGGTGGAAGTCATGAAGATAGCGACGTACTTTTTTCGCCTTTTGCTCATCGATTTGATGATCCCAATCAGAGTAGTTCGACAGGATCTTCTCCTCAAACTGAAGGAAGCACGGTAATACATGTCATGGAGCATTATGAGCGAGGCAGTCAAGACTCGGACGGGAGTTTTTACGAAGAAGATTATAATAGCGATGACGATTTGCCATTACCTGGACAAATTCCAACATTTACCAGGGCTGCCAATGGATCTCCCATGATTTGTCCGTCACAAGAATCGATCGAACAGTACCCAGCTGTGAACTATGGCTCTCCCGCGATTTGTACCGGTCCAACCTCCCGACGTCCGCCAAGTATGAGCCTTCCTCAGTTACCCACCGAGCCTAATCGAGCATACCTTCAGACTACTACTTCAGGAGTACTGGGCAAATCATCATCATATGGAGACACGCACAATCTACTCGATTTTACGAAGAACTCCCCGCCTATGAACAATGCCCGTCGATCTCCTCATCATGACATGGCACCGCGACAGTTCTTCGAATACGACAGAGAGTCAGCCTATCCTCCAGCTCATTTCCGCTTAGAAAGAGATATAAGCCTTGCACTTCACTGTGCGAGTGAAGATGATGATCCAAGCGAGAAATCTTTTGTCTCAAACCGACGCGAGGTTGACCACCCCTCTCCTTCGAGTTTCAAATCAGTCTTGCAAAGTCTTCGTTCTGATCAGAAGCGGTTTTCGGAGATTTTCAAAGATGGCTTTTATTCAAACCTCAAATCTGCACCTCACATTCAGACTCGAAATAACAGAGAAATCAGAATTCCTATCGGCCACGGCGTTGATCGAGCCACTTCGTCGGGACTGTCTCACCGACGAGTTTCTGGCTTGACTGAAATGGTTACACAAGACGATGATGGGAATGATTGGGAGACGATTGGGGATAGTGTAATGCTCAGTAGACCCCCAACTCATTTATATAGCGATATGGCGTTCAATGAGACGGGAAGCAGTATTGCGAACTTTTCAGATCATCAAGGAGAAAGCAGCAGCGGTCCCATTTTGGGGTCATTCGCCTCATCAAAACAAATCCTCCAGCATCCTGCTCAAAGCAAGGATCGATATGAAAAACGCTCAAGAAGGATGGTAGATACGCCATTGTCAATTGTGCTTCCTAAGAGTAAGCAGTATGCAAACGATGGATTTCCAATGAATGCTCTCCGTACACCAAAGCAGAGAAGAGGAAGTCTTTCGAGTTCTTTGGGTCCAGAAGTATCTCAGTCGCCAGAGAAGGATTACATGCAGTTACAGGATGCTGATCCAGATATCCCAAGTCCCTACAGTCCAAAGCGCAAGGCTCCGGCTCAGAAGCATGATTCGGTTTCAACTACGATGGATGACGAGTTGCCCAGAGAAGGAGGTTTTACTGGCCCACAATCGATGTCAAGGCCGTGGATTGATGGCTCTAGGAATCTGGGCTTCAGCGTTCACGACCAAAATTCAAGGGCTCAATATAAGTTGGATGAAGGTCAAGACCGTCCGGATTCGTTCATGCAGATGGTTCTTGCTGCAAATGATGGTAAAATTCCACGATTTATCCCCCCAAATGTAGAGACGCGCACTGTCGGCAGCAGCATCGCCGATGCCAGTACCATAAGCTCGCATGATGAGCAGGATACTTCACCAGTGGATGGTTATAATCCATATATTCCGCAGTCCAAGTCTCATGTCTCCAAATCATGTCAAAAGGATGGCAAAGAAGATCAATCTACTAGTCGCACCCGTGCCCCTTTCTTCAAAGGACCACCTGGAGCTTTTTACGAGAGTCTCCGCTCGAAGGCTGGGACTCGTCATGCTTCTGAGATTCAAGATGATGGCACACCAAAAGAATCGCCATTCATAGTTCGAGGATCACCAAGAAGGGTGCAATCTAGTATTGACGGATCGCCAAATCGCCATCTCCGCCCTCTATCCTTGGTTGCTGAAGCTCTGGGACCCATTAAACCAGTTGTGGTACAGCCCAAAGCACCTCAGGAATTTCAATATAGGTCTCTTCTGGCGCCAGTCAAATCCGAAGCATGGCGTCGTCTTTATTCAGCTACTGAACTTGATCATATCAACTCGGTCCCGTTGAGGCCAGACCAGGCACTTGCTCGCCTCAATGGCGACACTGTCAAATCCAACACATCTTGGAAAGTTCATCGAGATGCTCCTCATATGACCGCATGGCGCCACGAGAATTCTTCTCTGGGAAGCAACACCACTCACCGAAAGGCAAAAATCTCATACGTTGTATTGGCCCTGTGCTGCCTCTTCCCACCAGCTCTTGCGCTCATGAGAGTTGGCGTGCTTGATCAATTCATGATCTGGTACACCAAGGGTGAAATTTCTCATTTTGGCAAGAAGCAGAAGAAGATCGCCGGGTATGTGTTTGCTGCATACGCCTTTGTCGCCGTCTTCGTCGTCGCGATCATCTTGGTCTTCCGCTTTTTACGTTCAGCCAAGTGACTGCTCTCTTATTTTCGACTCGGAGATGCTGAAGTCTACCTGTTTCAACATATGTATATTTACGACTCAACGGCCAAACGCTTTCAGCTTCTAGTCTGCTTTATCTCAATGAGATTTTTGCTATAGCGGCTGCTCAACTACCGCGATTTCATGAGAGGAGAAATGAGATGGAATAAGGATCTCAAGGGAGTTTAAGGATTCGAGGCATGAGACTTTGAGTGTCTCTGTTTTTTTGCTATAGGCTTCCGCATATAAGTTACGCCTCCTATATGACTTCAACAGTCTTGGAGCATAATATGCTTATAGGGCACTCCATGGAGATGAGAAGGGCTGTTTTCCAGTTCATGTAGTAATTGCAATCAAACACACTTTCAATCATAATAATCAACTTGAAATTGACGTAGAATTTTGATTGATTTGTGAAACATCGAGTTTATTTAAAGCCCATTTAGGTAAAGCGCAGAGACCAAAACATGTCATTTTACGGCATCACGTGACCTAACTAGAGCTTTTCGCGCTTCGGCGTCTAACTCTCAGCAAGACTTCGGCAATAGCCAACCAAACGTCAACCTCAACCTCAACCTCGAGTACCACCACACCCTCCACCACAAACAGGAGGGATCATGTTCACCTCATCTGTTCGGCGAGCAGCATTTGCTGCTCAGCCCTCCCCTCTAGTCGCATCCCTCGCCACGTCCGCGCCGCGTGCCGTATCGACGCACTCTCTCTCCTGCCGGCCTCTGCAACGCCGCTACTCCTCGTCGAAGCCCTCCAACCCAGCCGACGGCCCCAAGGGCGTGCCCGACAGCGTGTCTGCGGCCCCCGCAGCACGAGCCGACGCCCCAGCCAAGAAATCCAAGGCCTCGCGCGCGCGGAAGGCGAAGGATGTGGCGGCGAGCTGCACCGTGAAGGGGCGGGACGAGGCGATGCAGAATCTGCCCAGCGTGCCGAGTACGGGCCATCTGCAGATCAAAGGTGCGTGACTAACCACCCACTCCATCCACCCGCACGACCAGCAGAGGCCTGCAGTGCAGTGCTGACCCGGCCCGTCCCGCAGAGATCGCAGCATCCGCCTTCTTCTCCCTCCACCGCCCCATCTCCGTCACCACGCCCTTCCCCAAACCCATCACCTCGGACGCCTTCGCGGCCATCTTCGCCCCGCGCGCCCCCAAGCGCCCCGCCGGCGGCGTCCTCTCCACCCTCTCGAGCCCGGGCCGCAGCGCCGAGCAGCCGCGCTGGGTCGCCGAGAACGGGCTGCTGCGCGAGGCGGTCGGCGCGGAGGCGCAGCAGGGACACGGCGAGGACGGCATGACGCACCTCGACGCGCTGCCCGGCGGCGGCGACGCCATCCCGTTCCCACAGCACATCATGCACGGGCGGTACCAGCCGTTCAACGCGCCGCCGGCGCCGGTGCCGATGGACTCCGCGGAGGCGGAGGCGGAGGGCCTGGCGGCGGCCGAGGCCGAGGCCGAGGAGGCCGTGCTGCACCGCACGTACACGGCGATGCTGACGATTGAGGAGTCGACGGATGCGAATGGCGAGGTGACGTATGTGGCGCACAGCAGCCCGTTGCTGGATGTGGAGGTGGAGGAGCCGGGCGCGCCGCGGCGGTTTCTGGACAGGATGAGCCGGAGGCAGAGGAGGTTTGAGGAGGGGAGGGGCGAGGTGGCGACGTGGCAGGCGATTAGCGTCAAGAGGCAGAGGAAGCTGAAGATGAAGAAGCATAAGTATAAGAAGCTGATGAGGAAGACGAGGAATTTGAGGAGACGGCTGGATAGGAACTAGATGCGGATGGGGAGGGTAGATAGAGTGGAGGAAGGGTAGATAGACTGGAGGAAGAAGGGAGGGGCATTTTTCTCTTGTGTTGATTCATGGTCAGTCGGGCTTTTTTTTTGCATGGTTCGCCGTGAGGACGTGGATAGATAGAATGGCCATATCTCGGTCCTCTGCAGATAAGAGGAATACATAGATGTGCATTGTGCGGCAATTCAACTCCTAGAAATCATCTGAGCGCTCTTTGCCGTCATGTCGCCTGCACTACTGTCGTACATCTGCAAAAGCTAGTCCGCAACGCAACGCGGAGAGGAGAGGGGAATGGTTCGAGTGTTATGTTAACGCTCCCAATCTCAGAGCTATGTAGCTACACACACCCATGCTTCCGCGCTCCTCTGCTGTTCGCGGTATCATATCATATCATAGGCTCGCCCACGCCCAGCAATGCACTGTTCCCCGAGCCCAGCAATCTCGTGCCAATCTTCCTCTCATCCCAGCCCGTAGCCTAATCCAGCAAGTTGTCCCTCATCCCCATGTACCCCTCCTGTCCACTACATCTCCTCTCATCCTCATCTCAACAACTGCTCGACCGCCCCCTCCACGCTCCCCCCGCTCCGCCTCAACGCCGTCACATTCTGCTCGAAATCAAAGAAGCCCATGTCATTCAGCGCACGCAACTGCGTCGCGTACACCTCCTCGGGCGGTCTCGTGTCCGCCGGCGGCGGCGGCGGCGACGCGAACCGTCCGAGGTCGCCGAGCATCGCGAACGGGTTGGCTGCAGCCCCGGCCTCAGGCGCGGCTCCCGCCCCGGCCCCGCCAAGCCGTGAGACATTCTGCTGCTGCATCAACGACATCAACGTCTGGTAGTCGAGAAGTCCCTCCGCGGGGGTTTCCTGTCCGGGTCCCGCGCCCGCTGCGCCGGCGTTCTGGAACATGGCGGCGAAGGGGTTCGGAGGGATGGCGGCGGGCTGGCCTGGTATGGATGTCGATGCGGGGGCTCCTGCTGCGCCGGGCTGGGGCCCGAAGAGCGAGGCGAAGGGGTTTGCTGCCATGTTGGGGCCGCCGAACAGGGGAGGGAGATTCTGGGTGGAGGGTTGAGGGGGGACGGAGCCGGCGGCGCCGGAGGGGGTGGTGTCGGTGATGCCCGGGGCGGGGAAGGAGGCTGCGCCGCCGGACATCTGGCGCTGCATTCGGGCTGCCTGGCGGATCATGTTGGGGTCGGTCATCATCTGGCGGAAGAAGGGGGATTGCAGCATCTCTCTCGCCGCCGGGCCCATGGCGCGCAGGGTGGGGTTGGAGTTGATCATCATGTCGACCATTTGGGGGTTGGAGAGGGCCTCGTTCATCATCTGCGCGGTGGCGGGATCTGAGAGCATATCGGCCATTTGGTCTTCGTTCGGAGGTGCGCCCATCTGTTTGTTGTCGTCAGCTAACAATGCCTTGAGGAGTGAATTGTCGGGACGAGCTGTAGGGAATGAGAGGAGAGAGGAGAGGAGAAGGGGAAGGTGGGAACGTACGCCTCCGTCTACGCCGAACATGTCGCGGCTTGGAAGGTTGATCTGGCCTGCATAGCGGGCGCCTGTGAGGTTAGCGAGAGGGTTGTTTGCTGTGCCCGCGGCCATGTTGACTGGGACACCTGGAGCAGCTCTCGCCGCCGCGCCCGGTGCGGTTGATACTGCATTTGCGGGGTTCTGCGCGGCGTTGCTCGCGGCGCTCTTGACCATGTGTATCGTGTTGCCGGCCTTGATCTTGTATGCGCTCAGCAGCTCCTCGTTCTTCAGGACGCGGCCGGAGTAGATGAGGCGCTGGCGGTCCGCGGGGATGTTCTCGTAGTCGGCGCCGGCGAGCTTGGTCTTGAGATCGAGGACGGTGGCGGTCTCGGCGATGGTGATGTTGTGCAGGCCATCGCTGGAGGTCTTCACCTTGAAGGTGAGCTGGACGTCCTCGGCCGATCTATCCTCTTCAGACATGATGCCACTCTGGACTGTGGTACTGCGGATGTCGTGAGGTTGGCGTTGAGGAGGAGATGAGAGAGAGGTGAAGAGGACGAATGTAATAAGTAAGGATAGAAGGTGTTGGAAGGTGGGTTTGATGGGTGATTATGCTGTCAGATAGTGAGGGGCGCGGCTTTGAATGACGTTAATGTAGGGAGCCTCGTCGCTAAATGGATGGATGGGTAATGGGAGGCGACGAATGAGAGTGGGGGGTTGTTGGGACTGATAGGATTGATAGGGACTGGATAAGATCGTAAGAGGAAGTTCGTGAATGAACTGGGAGCTTTGATGAAGGCTCACAAGATGATTAGAATGGTCTCAGGATTCTAGGGATTATAGGGATAGTATAGGGATTATAGGGGTAGTATAGTGATAGTATAGGGAGTATAGGGATAGGATAGTGATAGTATAGGGAGTATAGGGATAGAATAGTGATAGTATAGGGTTACTATAGGGGAGTATAGGGATACTATAGGGATTATAGGGAGGGATAGGGATTGCTAGACAAACTACAGCTACTTCCATTCACGTCCAGCGGCTTCTCTTCTCCTATGTACGGTATATGTACATACAGTACATGTACAGAAGCAGTCAGTAAGCAGCAAGTAACACTACAAGCCATGGTCACTATAAGAGTGATATAAGAGTGATATAAGACTTCTTAAATCTACAAAGACAGCACTGAGGATTTAATACATCGCAGCATTGATTGAGGACCTTAGATAATGATATTTACATTTCTGCGGCCTTATCTTGCTAACTCTGACATGTAGTCACGTGACTCGGCGAGATCCATGAATCATTATTATCACTTCTATCTAGCCCAATACCCCGATAACCCTGAGACTTGGTCACGACTTGCATTTCGACTTAGGGCACAAGTTAGTTAATAGCTTTGTTAGTAGAAACCTAATTCTAACACAAACATTAAGGGAGGTTTGAGGGTCTGATCTATCTGTGTAGGATTTGATTAGAACTAATAATATCACGTGATCTTTTGGATTCTGAGTCCCGAGTCTTGAGTCTGAGTCTTGACATGAAGACATCGGAAGATTCCTCAGCATACCTGTCTCATTTTTATATTTTATATTTATATTTTATATTTTTATTTAGTGAGAGACTTCAGCTTACGCCCTAGAAATACAGATATTATATAATTAATTAATAGATTTACATCCTCTATATTTACATACATACGTATACAATTGACGACCTCCATCTCCACATCCCCACATCCCCATCTCCATCCCCATCTCTCACCGCCCCGGCAGTATTGTACCTCGGCATTTCCCCGCCAAACACACCCTGGTCCTCCCCCAAAGTCGTCTCGCGCCCACTTGTCAGCCAGGTAGTAGTCAACGCCCGTCCTTAAATTGTCTGTACATACATACCTTCCAATTCCTCTCCATGATCTTTGACATTACATTATATTCCATTTCCTCCTCGCTGCCCTATTCTTCTCCTTCATCCCTCTGTCGTCTCTGCCTGTCACTACGCCAAAGCCCTTGTTGTATACAGCATCTAAGTCTGAACCGCTGAAGTCCTCAAGATGCGTGGAATCCAGGTTTCCAAATATGTCAATGTACGTCACTCCTGCCTCCCGTCATCTCCCCAATCCTCCCCAATGCTTCCCTTAACGGATTCGAACACCGGCTAACCCCCACAGGGCCCCGACGAACTCACCGTGACCACCCTCCCCGACCCCATCCCCGCCCCCGACCAATACCTCATCACCATCCACGCCACGGCCGCCAACTTCTTTGACCTCCTCCAGATCCGGGGCAAGTACCAGCACCAGCCCCCTCTCCCCTGGATCTCCGGCTCCGAGTTCGCCGGCGTCGTCTCCTCCGTGCCCACCTCCCTCCGCAGCCCGAAGTTCCAGGTCGGCGACCGCGTCTTCGGCGCC